>Ga0187847_10003900_pt1 | contig 11186 bp, 9 predicted proteins | sample June2016WEW_4_10_FD_132458 | JGI IMG/M metagenome (GOLD analysis project Ga0187847, IMG submission 132458) | Peatland microbial communities from SPRUCE experiment site at the Marcell Experimental Forest, Minnesota, USA - June2016WEW_4_10 | ecosystem: Environmental > Terrestrial > Soil > Wetlands...
AAACCGCCCTCCCGGGAGGCGTGCGCCCCAGGAACTTGCGATGCGCAAAGGTGCAGGCCAGCATGGCACGGCCTTCGACGACCGGAACCAGAAATCCGAAACCCTCCGGCAAAGAGGTATTGCATCGGCCATCCTTTTCCTCATCAATTGCAGTGCCTTCATCCTCTACGGTGTGACCGCCTTATTCGGTCCCATCTTCATCCCGTTGCTGATGACGAAGACCTTCCGCGCGAAGTTCTTTCACTTCCTCGACGTACTCATTGGCTTCGCCATGATTCGCGCTGTAGCCGCAGCCTTCATCTTCGTTTGGGCTGGGTTTATGAACGCTTTTGTCCAGCAGACCTTCAATGGAAATTATTCGATGGAGATGTGGCTTGCGAACTTGATTCCATGCACTATGGTATTCATCGCTTTCATCATCAACATGCTCTTCATCCCGAGCATGACGCAGGCGATCTTCGGCGGCGCCGCTGGAATGGCTAGCAACCTTACGCAAGCGATAGGTGCAGTGGCTTCAGCCGCGGTAATGGCTGGGGGTGCATAGGCGATGTGGACTGTCAAGACCACTACTGCGTGCATTTCTAGTAGCCCGATCGGCACTATCGATCATCGTTCTCATCTGGGCCGCGAACCTGTTTCTCACTCTTGAACAAAGGACGAGTGCTCCCCATGTCCACACGCACAGCGCCCATTGAGGCGACATTGACGCCGGAACAGGCGTTACTCACCGATCACATAGGCAACGAAGTGTATGCGTCTCACTATGCCGAGCGAAAGGCATATAGGCTGATTGTCGGCTGCGGAACCGTTCTGCTCTTGGGGTCGATGGGTCTCAACCTTTCGCTGGCCCGGCGTCCCGTCGTCAATCGCTACATCCGCATCGACGAGATGGGCCGTGCCCAGGCGATCCAGTACAGCGACCTCAACTACAGTCCCCGCGAGGGCGAGGTACGGACATACCTGATGGATTGGGCGAACTACCGCTACACCATTAACCGCGACACCATCGCCAAAAAGTACCCGCTCAACTATTACTTTCTGTCCCAGGCCCTCGCCTCACAATTGATGACCCAAGACAACCAGAATCACCTCGTTTCCCAGGTTACCGGCGGACAGATCGAGCAGAGCGATGTGGACGTGAAGAACGTCACGATCACTTCCATGTCTCAGGAGACCGTCCAGGGTGCAGCAATGGCCCGTGGCACGGCGCTGGTAGCCATTGACAGGCTCTATTCGCCGCTTCATTCCCGCGAGCCGAGGACCGAGCATTGGATGCTCAGCGTTACCTATTATCTGAACCCGAAGCAGGTGAGCGACCAAGCACGAATCTTTCCCCAATACGAGTTCATCAATCCGCTGGGATTGACCATCACCGAGTTCCACGAAAACCGCGTCTCAGTCGATCCCATCGAGCCCGGAACCACCGCACCGAACCCGGCAGGAGCCGCACTTCCAACCACAGGGGCAACGCGGTGAGCTTCGAGCTGATTCTGCCGTTCTTTCCCGAGGAGTTGCGGGCGCTCCTCCTGGACCCGTCTATCTCCGATCTGATGATCAACGGGACAACCGGAATCTATGCGGACCGCGGCGGAATGATCGAGCATATTGCGCTCGAAACCCCATACAGCAACGAACGCCTGCAGGCTGCCATTGAGCGCGTCGCCCGCATCCTTGGACAAGACCTTACGACGCAGAATCCGATCCTGAATACGCGCCTGCCGGACGGCTCCCGCGTCGCCGTCGTGGGCGCTCCATCCTCCATTAATGGCCCAACGTTCACCGTTCGGAAATTCAACCGCTGGTTCTCGTCCGACGAACTGATTGCATCGGGCAGCTTGCCGGAGCGCGTTCGAGATACTGTGGTGCGTCTGATTGGCGAGAGGAAGAACGGCATTATTAGCGGTGGAACCGGCTCTGGCAAGACCACCCTGATGAAAGCCTTGCTTGACCACGTTCCTCTCGACGAGCGGCTGATTGTGATTGAGCAACCGGCCGAGTTAAAGATAGCCCATCTCAACGCCGTTCGCTGGGAGGCAGTCGATGCCATTCCAGGCCAGGTCGCCGTCACGCCAAGCCAGCTATTGGCCGCTGCTCTTCGGCACCGCCCGGACCGGATTATCATGGGCGAAATCCGCGATGAATGCGGCTACGACCTCTTGCAGGCGATGAACACCGGGCATGGCGGAACGCTCTCGACCATCCACGCAAAGTCCGCGTGGGACGCTCTCAATCGCCTCTCCGATCTGGCCCTGAGTGCCCGGCCAAACCTCAACCACTCGTTCATACGCTCCGAGACTGCCGAGGCCATCGACTTCGTTCTCTATTGCGAGCGCGATCATGCGGGCCGGCGCCGTGTGCGCGAGCTTATCACCGTGAACGGCTACAGCCACGCTGACCAGTCCTTCGAGACCGCGGAAATCTATCGGGCATCTTCTGGTGCGGCAGCTTGAGTTGCAGAATGGAAACCCAAATTGGAGGCACGGCGAAGAATCGGCTTCTCGGTCACGGTGCGACGAATAACAGCACACGCCCCCGACGCGCGTTTGAGCATTGCCACGCCGAGCGGAAGACGAGCGAAATCAGTTGCGATATGCGGCTCTTTGTCCGGAGGTCAGGCGGGGAGAGTGGATCTGGACTACCGGCAGCTTGCATCGGCGGGAAGCGGAGGAAGTGCGTTGTTCTGCCGTGTGTCTCCCATATCAATCCCGCTTCATGCTCGGTCACTGCTTCGGGGTCTTTTCGACGCCCGGCGGCTCGGCGCTCTTCTGCTTCAGCTTCGCTGCCCGATGGGTTACGGTTTCCATCTTCGACGGACCCTCCGTAAATGCAGAGCTTGGCGCTTGGGAGTCGGACCCACTCGCTAGGCTCCGCCCGGTGTGACCCGAGCAAGATCGGGAATTCAAAAACGGAGACAAAATCATGTATCAGAACAAAGCAACCCTCATGGGCTTCCTCGGCAACGATGCGGAAATTCGCACCGGCAAGAACGACCAGAAGTTCACCACGTTCTCTATCGCCACCAAGACCTCCTACAAGAGCAAAGAGTCGGGTGAATACATCTCGCATACCGAATGGCATCGCTGCATCGTCTTCGGCAAGTTCGGCGAGTTCGCAGCCACACTCAAGAAGGGCGCGCACGTCCAAGTCGAAGGCGAGATTCGCCACACCGAGTACACGCCCAAGAAGGCGAAGAAGCCGGTGCGCTCCGACAGCGTCCGGGTTACTTCCATCCTCAAGCTCGACCGCGCGGAGAAGGCTCCCGCAGAGGACGACTTCGATGAGATTCCCGCCGAGGAAGAGGCTGAATAGGTCCTCTTCCTCCTGAACCGCAAGAAGCCCGACGAGTCGGGCTTCTTGCTCTGCTGATGCCCGCACGATCGCACTCTGGCTCACGAGCTTTCAAGGTGCATCCATGAACAAAACCGCCGCCGATTTTCTCGCCCGTGCCTTCGCTCCCGATGAGACCGTTGCTCTCCTGCTTCGCCGGGAGAATCCCGCCTCCGTGACCCAGCGGGTCGTCGCCTTGCAACGGGCGCTTGACCCCCGCTATCTCGCCTGGCTCACGCACGAGAACGCCTCCGGCGCGAACGTCTACGTCGCCGCCAATCCGCTCCGCCCTGGAAGCCGCAAGCGAACAAAGGAGAACATCGCATCCGTACGCCATCTCTACATAGACATCGACACGGGCGGCGACACCCGCCTTGCGGCGCTCCGGCAGTCAATTGCCGTGCCCGCGCCGACTGCGGTCCTCTCCACATCTCAGGGCAAATATCAGGTGCTATGGCGCGTCGACGGCTTCGACTTTGCGCTTCAGGAGCAGACGCTCAAGCTGCTCGCCATCGCTTTCGGAGGTGATCTCGCTTGCACCGATTGCAACCGGGTACTTCGCGTCCCCGGCTTCCTGAATCGCAAGTACGATCCTGCACATAGAGTCACGGTTGAATATCCCTGTGATTCGATCTGGGCTCCCGGCGACTTCTGCCTGGATCGTGCCACCGTGGACACCGTGCATTCAGCAGGATCGGTCCCATCCAGGAAACGGCCCGGAAAGCATAGCGATTCCGAGATGGATTGGGCCTGGGTATGCGACCAACTTGCGCACGGCAAAGACGCCATGAAGCTGACCCGCGAGCTGGTTTCGCGACGCCCCGACAAGCCCAATCCTCTCTACTACGCACAACGCACTGTCGATGTCGCATCGGCCCGCCTCTGGCTTATTGAAGGCATCCGCATCGACGACGTAATCACGATGCTTGAATCCCGCCGCCGCTTCGAGATCCCGGCGGCACTCTGCTCAGCTCGTGCGCGGGAAATTGCGGGCACGGCGCAGCGCATGGTTGCCGGCAGAAAGATTGCCTGATTCATCACCTAAAGGAGAATCGAATGCCACTACTTGAAGTCACCCAAATCCGACATATCAGCGCCTCCATTCGGCTGACTGATACAACCGCTACCCAAGTCGATCAGTATGCCGCTTTCATCGAGGCATCCGCCGACGATGTTATAGAGCAGGCTCTTACCTATGTTTTCAGCAAAGACCGCGACTTTCAGGAGTTCCTGAAGACTTCGCAGGCGGCCCACGTAGCGCCCACGCTTCGCATTCGCAAAGGCCCGAGCAATGATCCAGCAGAATCGCCTGCACTGAAGCCAACAAATGGGGCGCGCTCCACAACACAACCTCCGGCTGTTGCGGCGGGATTGAAACCATGATCCTCCATCGGAATCTGTGCCAGGACCACAGCGGTGCTTCGCACCGGAGGAATTTCGACACTCCACCCCTGAAAGGTTCATGCAAGTGCACCACAGTGCACTTGTTGCGGGCTCAATGACATAGCAATTTCAGGTGCACTTGGGTGCACCTTAAAAATGCGAGGTCCACATGTCGATTTTGAAAGCAGAATCCACCCATAAGACAGGTGCCAACCGGGAGACTCTCCGTGTCTATCCGGTTACCGCCAAGCTGACGAAAGCGGAGCGGGAAGCTGTAACCAAGTTCGCGGAGTCCCACGGTATTGCGCGTGGTCAGTGGATACGCGATGTGATTCTGGTCCAGCTACAGAATGCTTCCAAGAGCAACGCCGCTCTGGCGGAGGTCCTTGGCATCCGTTTGCTGCTGGTCAATGTGCTTCGGCCCTTGGCCGCTGGCCAAAAGTTGACACCGGAGGCGTTCGACAAATTGCTCGACGAGATCGGCACAGCCAAGTACGAGTTGGCCGGAAAGCTCGCGTTTGAGCGCAGGAGGTAGCTGTATGGCGAAGACCATATGGGGCCGCAGGGAGACCATCGTTTGGCCCTACCACATTCCCATCTACGCCTTCAGCGCGACATTCGTTTCCGTCGTGCTGACCTTTCTATTCGTCTGCGGCTGGATTCGTTTCGGCACGACGCCTTTGCAGCGGTATTACCTGCCGCTCTATGAGCGAACTTCGGTGATCGGAGCGTTCAGCAAGGCCCACCGAAGCAACTACCGCGTCCTCTTCGTTGCAGGTAGTGGCCTCTCGCCACGCCCGGCTCAAAACGCAGATGTGATGCTGGGCAGGACTCCAGAATCTGGCGGAAAAACGATCCCCCTCCAACTTTCGGAAGATACATTGCTGCACGGGTACACGCTCCTCTTTCGCGCCCCGCTGCGTAGCTTTTCAGATGCCCGGCTGCGTGATTATCTCAAAAGTGTTGTCTACGGCGGAACCAGCCTCCCCACGTTCTTTCGGCCTCCGCTCATTGGCGGCGCAGTGGTCTTTTTGATGCTGCTGCCGTTCGCGGTGCAGAAGGATGTGAAGCGGCAAAAACAGCTCCGCTATGGGCGGCGTCTCAAAGGCCCGGAGATGTTGAGGCCGCGCCAGTTCAACTGGATTATCAAAGGTGACGGCATCGGCTTCAAGATCGACGGAATGCGCAAAATGCTGCGTATCCCGGCCCGCGCCGAGGCCCAGCACATGCAGATCATCGGCGATACGGGTGCCGGTAAGTCCGCGCTCATGTTCCAGCTCTTGCGGCAGGTCCGCAGCCGGGGGGATTCGGCCATCGTTTATGATCCGGCACGGGAGTACGTGAAGCGGTTTTACGACCCAAACCGCAGTGACGTCATCCTCAATCCTCTGGACCAGCGCTGCCCTTACTGGGGACCGGCGGAAGAGCTGCGCAGTCGGTCGGAAGCGAAGGCTCTGGCTGTTTCATTGTTCCAGCCGCCGCAGGACAGAAAAGGCGAGTTTTTCATCGAATCGCCACAGAAAATCTTTGCCTTTCTGATGGCCTACGGCCCGACGCCGGATCAACTCGTCCAGTGGATGTCGAATCCAGAGGAGATCGACCGCAGACTCAAGGGGACCGAGCACGCCCACCTGATCGACCCGCACGCGCACCAGCAGCGCGCAGGCGTTCTGGCCTCTCTGGGCCTGGTCGCCGACAGCCTTCGTTTGTTGCCGAAACGGAATGAAGCAAATGGTCAGTGGACCGCAACCCAGTGGGCAGAAAAGCGCCAGGGATGGATCTTCCTGACTTCGCTTCCGGCAGAGCGCGAAGCATTACGGCCCTTGCAGAGTCTTTGGATCGACTGGCTGGTTTTGCGTCTGCTGAATGAGCCGATCGCTGCTCAAAAGCGTGTCTGGTTCGTGATCGACGAGCTGGCGAGCTTGCAAAAACTTCCGCAACTCCATACCGCCATCACCGAGGCCCGTAAGAGCAACAACCCGGTTGTCCTGGGATTCCAGGGCAAAGCTCAGCTCGAGTATCTGTATGGGCATCTGGCCGAGGTCATGCTGTCGCAGCCTGCAACCAGCGTCTGGCTCACCACCAAAGAGCCGAATGCCGGCGAATGGGTCTCGAAGTTCATTGGCAAGGTTGAAATCGAGCGGCTACGCGAAACCCATTTTGACGGTACACGCTCTGGCCGCAATTTCGCGCTCGACCGGCAGGTGGAGCCGTTGGTGCTGGAGTCCGAAATCGCAGGTCTTGCCGACTTACACGCTTTCATGAAGTACCAGAACTACGTCACGCGGTTTTCCTTCCCCTACTTCAATATGCCGGAGATCGCCAAAGGTTTCGTGCGGCGCGAACGGCCCGATGACAAGCTGCCTTACGATCCGGCGCGCGTGCGCGGCGCTGAGCCGAACCCGGAGTTGAAACAGACTCCAGAGGACTCTCCCTTGTCGCAGCCCAACACGCTGCCCGTGGTCGAGCAGATCGAGCCGGAGCCGACCGTTGCTCCCGATACCGACGACCAACAGAACCTCATTCTTCGAGGCTGAGCCAAGTCGATGCTCACTATCTCCAAACCGCTATCCGCCGGTCAAGCCCAGACCTATCACGCACGCGAGTTCACCTCTCCCGATCAGAGCTATTGGAGCCGCGGAGAGACCGTGACCGGCGAGTGGCAGGGCCGGCTTGGCGAGGAATTCGGTCTGTCCGGCGCCGTAGGCGCCGCTGAATTTGCTCGCCTCTCCGAAGGACAGCATCCGACGACTGGCGAACAGCTTGTGCGCCATCGCCAGTCCCATCAATATCAGACGACCGCTGGCAAAACCATAAAGTCGGTCGAGCATCGGGCCGGTTGGGACGCTACCTTCTCGGCACCCAAATCCGTTTCACTTACGGCGCTGGTAGGCGGTGATGAACGTGTGCGGCTAGCCCACCGTGACGCTGTCACCGTCGCGCTCTCTGAGTTGGAGCAGTACACCCAGGCGCGGATCGGCGGCAACCATCCGCCCGAAACCACCGGGCAATTCGTAGCCGCCAAGTTTGAACACGACACCGCCCGCCCGGTGAACGGCTATGCCGCGCCGCAGCTTCACACGCACGCGGTCATCTTCAATTTGACCGAGCGCGCCGACGGGACCGCGCGGGCGCTTCAGCCGCAGAGTCTTTTCGCGTCTCAACAATATGCTACGGCGGTTTACCAATCGGAGCTGATGTACCGCCTGCGCAATCTTGGCTACGAGATTGAACCAGGCAAGAGCGGAGCGCCGGAAATCAAGGGCTACTCCCTCGAATACCTTGACGCCTCCAGTCCGCGCAGCCAGCAAATCCGTGAGTACATGGAGCGCAACGGAGTTCAGGGGCACGAGTCCGCGCAGATTGCCGCTCATTCGACGCGCGACCGGAAAGAGAGCCTCTCGCCCGCTGAAGCTCTCGACGCTCACCGGCGTCTGGCCGCCGAGTTCGGCAATCAGCCCGAGGCCGTCGTCCGCGAGGCGCGGGAGCGGCTGCAGAACAAAGTTCAGCCAGCGATCCTCGACAATCTGGCGCAGGAATCGCTCACCTATTCGCGTGACAAGAACTTCGAGCGCGAAGCCGTTATCGACGAACGTGCATTGATGCGCGACGGCCTCCGGCGCGGCATGGGCAAAGTGACCTACACCCAAGTTCGCGCCAACCTCAACGCCCGTCTCGCATCTGGGGAATTTCGAGTTGTGGAGCGCCCGCAGAGCACTCCGGCGCGCCGGTTTACGACCGCCAAAACCATCGCCGCCGAGCAGGAGATCGTGCGGCGGGTTAGCGAGGGTCAAAATCAGGTCGAGCCGGTTCTTTCCCGGCACCAGGCGATTGCCGTTGCCGATGAGCATTCGCAACTGAACCGTGCCCAGAAGAGTGTTGTCGAGGATGTCCTGAGTTCGCCCGACCGCATCCAGGGTCTTCAAGGATTCGCCGGCAGTGGCAAAACGGCCTCGCTCTCCGTGGTCCGCGGTGCGGCGGAGTCCCATGAATATATCGTGCGCGGATTTGCTCCGACTTCGCGCGCCGCGCGACAGTTGAATGATGCTGGCGTCGTCTCCGAAACGCTGCAAAAGTTCCTTGCTCATTCAGTTGATCCCAATGTGCCATCCCAACGGCATTTCTACTTTGTCGATGAATCTAGTTTGGCGAGCACCAACCAGATGCGGGATTTCCTCGCGCGACTTGGTCCGCAAGACCGGGTGTTGCTGATCGGCGATATTCGCCAGCACCAGGGTGTCGAGGCGGGCCGTCCTTTCGAGCAATTGCAGGACGCCGGAATGCGTACAACGAAACTGGATGACATCATGCGCCAGAAAGACCCGGCTTTGAAATCTGCCGTCGAGCAGCTCGCCAAAGGCGACGTTTTTGCTGCGCTCGAATCGCTCCAGCAGCAGGGCCGCATCCGGGAGATTCCTGATACCGAAGCGCGCATTCGGACCATCGCCCAAGCTTATGTCAAATCGCCGGAAAAGACACTCATCGTCTCACCCGACAACGCTTCTCGCCGTGCATTGAATGTCGCGGTGCGGGAAGAATTGAAAGCCAAAGGTGCCCTTGCGCCGGACGACCGGAGTTTCCGCGTGCTTGCTCCACGCCAGGACATGACCGGCGCGGAACGGACCTGGGCAAACCGCTATGAACTCGGGGATATTGTCCGCTACACCCGTGGCAGCAAGGCCGTCGGAATGGAGGCGGGTAACTACGGCACGGTTGTCGAAGTAAACCCAGCCGATAACCTGCTTACCGTCAAAAAGACGAATGGGGAACTTGCCGCCTACGATCCACGGAGACTCTCCGGCGTCAGCGTCTACCGCGAGATCGACCGCGAATTCTCTACTGGCGATCGAATCCAATTTTCTGCACCTGATAAGGCTTTGAACGTCGCCAACCGCGACCTTGCCGTCATCAATTCCATTGCGCCCAATGGCCGCATTAAAGCCCGTCTCGACTCCGGCCGAGAGGTCAATTTCGACTCCGCGGAGCATCGCCACTTCGACCACGGTTATGCCGTGACTAGCCACAGTTCTCAGGGGCTCACCGCCGAGCGCGTCCTCGTCAACGCCGATACCGGCGTTCACCCGGACCTTATCAACTCGCGGTTTGGATACGTTTCCGTCTCCCGCGCCAGCCACGAAGCGACGGTCTTCACCGATGACTTTGCTAAGCTCGCCCCGCAGCTCAGTGCCAATGTTTCCAAAACTTCTGCGCTCAAAATTTCTCAGAATGCTCCTGTCGCGCCAGGAATCGGCTTGGGGATAAACCTTGCATAAGCGCGGCATCATATTTTTATCGGCAGGCGTTCTGTCAGATTTCAGAAGCCTTGCCGGCTTTTCAGTCCCTATCCGGTTCCGAGAGCCGATGCCACCTCCGCGCCAAACCAATTCTCCCAGAGGGCGGAGCATTTCCACCAACGGCGAATGTGGGGTATCGTGGGGGCAATGCCCCAAGAGTTCCGACATAACCACTACGTCCCGGAGTGGTACCAGAAACGCTTTATACCGACGAGCCAGATTGATCGCGAGCTGTATTACCTCGACCTCCGGCCGGAATCGTTCGTTGACGGGAAGGGGCGCGTCCACGAGCGAACGGGGCTGCATCGCTGGGGCTTCAAGTTCTGTTTTGCGGAACGGGATCTATATACGACACAGCTCAACGGAGTGGATTCGACGGAGATTGAAAAGCAGTTCTTTGGGGCCATTGACCGGGAGGGGCGCAAAGCGGTCGAGTACTATACAAACTTCGCCCATCCATGGGACGGCGGCAACGCGCTACAAGAACTGATGATGTTCATGAGCACCCAGAAGCTCCGTACGCCGAAGGGCCTGGGTTGGCTGCGCGAAGCTACCGGCGCAACGGACCGGAACCGGCTTCTAGCTGCCCTGCTGCAGTTGAGGCAACTCTACTGCGCGATTTGGACGGAATGCGTCTGGCTTCTGGCTGACGCTACCCAGTCGGATACGAAATTCATTGTCTCCGATCATCCCGTCACCGTGTACAACCGCCGCTGCGGTCCACGCTCCCAGTGGTGTCGCGGATTCAACGATCCGGAGATCCAACTCCATGCGACCCATACGATTTTCCCACTATCTATAGAAAAAGCTTTGATCCTTACGAACCTCTCCTGGGTGAGGAATCCCTATCAGTCGGAGGTGGGGGTAAGGCCGAATCCGAATCCGTTCCGAAGCACGATGTTTAACGTTCTTGACATACAGACTCTGCGCCACCTAGGCGAACAGGAGGTCAAGGAGATCAATTTCATTATCAAAAGTCGAGCCCTGCGTTACATAGGGGCCGCCCGCGAGGAGTGGCTCCATCCGGAGCTATACGTCACCAAATCAGATTGGAACCGATATGGACAGGGCTACCTCTTAATGCCGGACCCGCGTTCGGTCACCTTCGGAGTCGAAACCGTAATCGGATACGAAGACGGCACCGCTACTGCCTTCGACGAATACGGACGCCGCCCTTGGGAT
>Ga0187847_10003901_pt1 | contig 11184 bp, 10 predicted proteins | sample June2016WEW_4_10_FD_132458 | JGI IMG/M metagenome (GOLD analysis project Ga0187847, IMG submission 132458) | Peatland microbial communities from SPRUCE experiment site at the Marcell Experimental Forest, Minnesota, USA - June2016WEW_4_10 | ecosystem: Environmental > Terrestrial > Soil >...
CACCTCAGGGGCCATCCACCCCATCAGTTGGCGGCCTCTTTCATTGCAGACAATGTCGGCTCCTGGCCCGAAGCATCATTTCAAGCGACGCGCATTATTTGGTCGTCATCCGATGCAAAGCGGACCTGAGATTGTCCTGACGCTGGGTTCTTGCCAGTCGCGAGTGACCCATGACGGCACTTCAAGGCCGAGAAATGACGCATTGCACAATGATAAATCGATCAGGCAATCGCCCCGGGGCTGGATTGAGACTCGGGTCAAAACTCCATCAGATCCTTGGCGATCAGCACCTGCCCAGAAAAGTATTTCTTCACCTCATCTGCCCACGGCGTGTAGTCGTCACCATCGGGTAGCGATGTCAGGTGTGTGAGGACAACCGTCTTCACCGCGGCACGGGATGCCAAGTGCCCGACGTCTTCCGGCGACAAATGTCCTTTCGACGCTTGCACCATGATGCGAGCCTGCTCTTCGGGGGTCATCGCTTGCCACTGGCCGCTTTTAATCAAAATTTGCTTGCGCGCTTCAACCGAATTCGCTTCCGACACAAGCAGATCGGCGTCCTTGGCCAAGTTCACTAGGCCATCGAATAAACCGGTGTCGCCAGTAAACACAACAACCCGGTCGGGCGTTTCAAAGCGATATGAATATGACTTGTGCTTGTCGTCCCCGCGCCCATCATTGTGAAACGCAAAGTGGGTATTTTCTATGGCCGTGACTTTAATGTTCGCGTCCTGATAAACTGTACCGGTTCCGACGTCGTGACCGAAGAACACCTTTGCTATCGGGACACTGCGGCCGCCATCCGCTATTCTTATTTCAGAACTCTCGGTGAAATATTCTATGGCAGCATGAACCAGCGCCTGTGTCCCCGGCGGACCATAGACATTGATCGGCTTGGTGCGGTTGAGATCCCACACTACCGACAAGAGAGTACCGAGACCAGCGGTGTGATCATCGTGCTGGTGCGTTAGAAAAACTGTACCGATTTCCCTCATGTTGATATTTGTCTTTGCCAAGCGGCGCACGACGCCATCGCCCGCATCAACAACATAGTAGGTGCCATTGACGATCAATAGATTCGACGATTGCGCCCGATGAGGTTTTGGGACCGGGCCGGCTAGCGTACCTAATGTAATAACGCGGGTACCTGTTCTCTGAGGTGGAGCGACAGCGCCGGTCTGTGCCGTGCTCTGATGTGCCAACGCAAACACTCCGATAAAAGTCCCAGCGATAATCACGGATAGTAGCTTCCGCATATTTCCTCCTGGCGCGGCATCTTCGACGCGGCGCGAATATAATTGTTCCTCCCCATGTAGGAGGAGAATTAAGCCGTCATCCGCAAAAACGCCGTCTTGGTCGCAACGGTCGGCAGCTGCCGTGTCGGTTAAGAGGGCCCTAGCTGACACACCTGCTCATTACAGTCGAGGCAGTTCGTGACCCACCTCTACCGCTCGACACCTGTCAGGGCACAGCGTATCAGGTCACTTAAAGCCGCCTTGCGTCAACGATACTTGCAACCGCCAAAAGCTTTTATGGGAGGGCACGTAATGCGCAAAGTACTGATGCTATTGCTCGCAACTTTCTTCGGCGTAGCCATTTTTGGTACGGCGCGTGCGGCGGACAGTACATTTCGCGTCACGCTGCTCGGCTCCGGAGTACCGGACCCTGATCCGAACCGCTTTAGCGCGAGCACGCTGATCGAAGCTGGTGACCAGAAGCTGCTTATTGATGTCGGTCGCGGCGCCACCATCCGCCTTTACCAACTCCACATCCCATTATCCAAAATCGATGTCGTTTTCTTCACGCATTATCATTCAGATCACACTATCGGCCTTCCCGACTTGCTGTTGACGGGGTGGCTCCCGCCGTCTTTCGCACATCGCACAACTCCCCTTCATGTGATTGGCCCGGTCGGCGCGAAAAATCTTTTGTCGAATATCGCTGTTGCCTATAGCGCCGACATTAGCGGGCGCGAGGAGGACCAACATCTGCCTCCGGAAGGTGTCGCTGCCAACGTCGAAGAATTCACTCAAGACGGCACCGTATACGAGAAGAATGGAGTGAGAGTAACGGCCTTCGAGGTGGAGCACGGCATCAAGCCTGCCTACGGTTATCGCGTCGATTACGACGGCAGATCGGTGCTATTGTCGGGTGACACAAACTTTAACGAAAACGTCATCAAGCACGGCGAAGGGATCGACCTATTGATTCATGAGGTTTTCGCGATAAACCCAGAACTGCTAAAGGTGGCAGCTTTCCAGAAAATCCTGTCCATACATACGACACCGAGCCAAGCCGGAACCGTGTTCGCGCGCATCCATCCCAAGCTCGCTGTCTACACGCACATCGCGCAATTCGGTACACCCGCAGCGCCGGCACCGAGCACTACTGACATAGTGGCGGAGACGCGGACTACTTATCAGGGTCCTCTGGCGGTGGGCCAGGATCTGATGACATTCGACATCGGCTCAGGTGGCGTTGCCGTCTACGGCGCTGGCCGCTAGCGCCTTTGCTAACGAGGCCGTTATTGGCCCGAAACGGTCGCGCCGATCATCCGCCGTCGCGTCCGCTGTTGGGAGTCTTTCTGCCGCGCCGACTTAGTGCAGTCGAGGCAGTTGATGACCCCCAAGCGGTCATGCATCGATTGGTCTGGGACCTTCGAAGCTACGCAAACCTATAGCCGATATTCGCTGTGGTGATGGCGTCGGCTTCGACTACAGCTACCGCAAGCGATGGCGCGCTCACGCGCGTACAAACTCCTTGCCCTTATTGGCAGCCACGAAGCCATTGAACACCTCGTTGACCTCGTGCCACGACTTCAGCTTCTTCATGTTGTCGAGCCACCGCTTAATGTTGGGGTAGGCGGCCAAGTCGCAATCGATCAGTTCTCCGATCGACACGAGGCCAGCGCCGAAATAGTCGGCAATGGTAAGGTCATTGCCGCAGAGATATTGATTTTTTGGCCCGATCCAATGGTCGTTGAGAATCTGCAGCCAATTTTTGGCGCCTTGCTGTCCCCAAGCGACCGCGCCGGCATGCGCTTCGTCACTACGGCGCTTGTGGTGTGGAAACAGCTGCGGGTAGACCAGCCCGTAACCGAAGTCGCGATAGAACTGGGTGTTGAGCCAGTCCATCGCTTCATTGATCTTGGCGCGCTTCTTCAGATCCTTCGGATAGGATGGCAGGTCGTATTTGTCGGCGAGATATTTCAGAATCGCCGAACCTTCCGTCAGGCGAAAATCGCCATCCTCTAGCAGCGGCACCATCCGGTTGGGATTGAGCGAGGCGTACGGCTCCTGATAGTGGGCGCCTTGGAGGATATCGACCATCTCCTCATCGCATTTGAGGCCGTTCTCGGCGATGAGCAACCGTATGGGACGGCATGCAGTCGATACCGGGTGCATGTAGAGTTTCATCGTCACATCCTCCCATTATTCATCGTAGCCAGGTTTGTCTTTTATAATTCGTATATGCAATCGGGGTGAATCTGGCGGCTGGCGCGAGCTTACCGATTTCTGCCCGAGCTGCAACATTATCTGCCGATCGCGCCGCGGACCACCGGCGCGACCTTGGTTGCGAATAGCTCGATCATGCGGGCAACGTCCGCAAACGGCAGGCCGCCGATGTCGATTTGCGCCAGGAAACGCTGGTGGCCGAACAGCTCGTGCTCATACAGGATCTTGTCAATGATCTGCTGCGGGCTGCCGACGAAAATCGCGCCGTGCGGGGCTGCGCGTTCGTCATAATCGGCCCGCGTGATCTCCTGCGCGCGATATTGCGAAGGTGTGTGGGTAAAAAAATAGTCGGCATAGTACGGATAAAAAGTGTTCAGGGCATCTTGCGAATTTTCTTTGATGTGCATGTGGGTGGCGATGCTGACCTTGAGTGTGTTCGCGGCGTGCCCGGCCTGCAGTCCGGTGCGCCGGTAGAGATCGGCGAACGGCGCGAGCTTCGCCGGCGGCATGCTGATATTGGCAAGCGCCAACGGCAAACCGAGCGCGCCGGCGCGTACGATGCTGCTCTGCGTGCCGCCGGTGCCGACCCAGATGGGCAGGCGACCTTGGACCGGCCTTGGCGGAATTGGTGCATCCTTCAGGGGAGGACGGAAGCGTCCCTGCCAAGTGACGCGCTCGGCGGCGTTGAGCTGCATGAGCAGCTCAAGTTTTTCCGCGAACAAATCGTCGTAGTCGGCAAGATCATAGCCGAACAGCGGAAACGATTCGGTGAAAATGCCGCGTCCGACGATGATCTCGGCGCGTCCGCCGGAGATAAGGTCGATGGTGGCAAAATCCTCGAAGACCACGACCGGATCCGCCGTGCTTAGGATGGTGACCGCGCTCGCCAGGCGAATGCGCTCGGTCACTGCCGCGATCGCCGCCAATACGGCAGATGTGGCGACGACCGCCATATCCAGCCGATGATGTTCGCCGACCGCGAAAACATCGAGACCCAACGCATCGGCGAGCTTCGCTGCCGCAAGGATTTCCGCCATGCGTTGCTGTGCGCCGACAGCCTTGCCCGCCTGCGTTTCCGGCATAAGGTCGCCGAACGTATAGAGCCCCAACTCGAATGCCGCATCCATCGGATTGCCGCCTCTTTGCTGATCGCATAATTTTCGAAACCAGTGGTTCAGATACGAACACCGTTCGCATTGCCCCCGGGGCAAATTATAGCTTGCGACGCGCGATGTCTCTTCCTGGTCCCCTAAGCGTCACTTAGTGCGACGCGGCGGCATGTCGGAAGTTGGGTGAACAGCAGACTTTCGGCGAACACGCTCATGTGTAGCGTTTGACCCCAAGCGGGCATTTACCGCGAATTGTCGCTAGTGCGGCAAGGTGCATGGGGAGCGGTTTGCTGATACGGTTGAAATGGGGTTGGTACCGGGTGGAATTGGGGTCGATGAACTTCGACGTTTTCATCAGCTATGCGCATCAGCTATGCGCATCAGGATAAAGCGGCGGCCGACGCCGCATGCGCGAAGATTGAGGCTGACGGCATCCGATGCTGGATCGCACCGCGCGATGTCCCGCCAGGTGCCGAATGGGCTGGGGCAATTATCAATGCGATTGATAATTGCCGCGTCATGGTTCTGATATTTTCCTCAAGCAGCAATGGGTCAAGGCAAATCGATCGGGAGGCGCAGCGCGCTTTCGACAAAGAAAAGTCGGTGATCCCGTTCCGCATTGAGGATGTCGATCCGCAGAAATCGTTGGCGTACTACTTGGGGCCGGTGCACTGGCTCGATGCACTAACACCGCCCTTTGATCAGCACCTTCAAAAGCTTTCGGCTTCCGTTAAGGCGTTCGTGCAGGCAGATAAACCCGGCGAAGACAAAGAACCGCTGACTCTCCAAAAAACGGAAACTCGGCAGGAAGCCGAAACGAAGCGGCTGGCCGAGGAACAAGAACGGCAGCGTCTCGAAAGTGAAGCCGCAGCTTCGCGCGAAGCCGAGGAGTGCGCCCGCCAAGCGGCGGTAGCCGAGGCTGAAAGCCGGCGTCGAGAGCGCGACGCGGCTGCGGCGCAGCAAGCCGAAGCCCAGCGTATCGAGGAAGAGCAAAGGCAGCAGCAGAAAGCCGAAACCAAGCGGCACGCTGAGGAAGACGCGCAACGCAAAAAGGACGAAGCCGACGCGCAACGCATCGCAGAGGAGCGTAAGCAGCGGGATACCGAAGCCAATCGGCGAACCGAGGAAAAAAAGCAAAGAGATCAAAATTGGCAAGGCTCCCGCGCGGACGCAGAACCGCAGACTTCGACGTTGAAGCTTGTGGTATTGCCTTGGAAACCGGTCGAGACGCCGCAGCAAGCAAAAAAGTTGACGATTGTCGGCATGATTAGCGTTGCAACACTCGCGCTTCTTTATTTGGTCATGATGGGCAATTCGGCCGCAGGTCTCGTGTTCGCTCTCTTATGTGCCGGCTGCGCAGTGGGAACCTACTTCAATTCACGTGTTGCGGCGGTTGCCGGATTTGTACTTTCCTTCCCCGGACTAGTCGTCCTCTGGCCCCTCTCAGCTTTTGCCGGAGTAAGAGGGACGTTCGCGACCTCCAGGTTTCGCCGGGCGAGCAAGTAAAGCCCTTCGATCGCCTCGGCGGTGGCGAGCGGATCACGCACCAATCCTTTTTAGGTCTTATGGATTGGCCGACGTGCAAACAAGCCGGCCTGTGGTTAAATATCACCAAAGCACTCGGTCGCGCCTCGCCGCGTCGTCCGTGGCGGCACTTGGAGCTACGCTCCGCGGTTCCTCCGCACGGCCAACCGCAACTGGTACTCCACCGTGAACCGGAGTCTCTTCCTTGGCTTCCGAGTCGGGAGGACGCTTACTCCTGGAGTCCGGTTTTGGCCCCGTCGCGTCACTTAGTGCGGCGCAGCGGCATGTCGGCGATTGGGGCTAAAGCGGAAGTCGTTTACAGGCCCTGAAACTACGCTCATGACCTTAGCTGACAGTGAGGATGCCGATAGGGAATATCTGCTTCCGGAAGAGTCAGGAATGTGTGTGCGACTTTTTCCGTATTTGTTTCGTCGATGCGGGCCCGGCGGCTTGGTATTGTGAATTTTGGTTGCAGAAGCCCCCCATACCGCTCAGCGTCGCCATGCACTGATCGAAGCTGACAAAGCCACAATTCATAACGCCCCCGGCACTGCCGCCATATTGTGCGCACCACGGATAATTCTGCGCCGCGGCGCACGTGCCGATACCAACTGTCACGAATACTATAAGCCCGAAGCGGAAGATTTGCATGGCTGAACTCCCGGAGTTGTGTAGGTGCTCAATGCTCATAACTTAGACTCTAAATTAGTCGCAAGACCGGGTTGAAATTTGAACTATAACAATACTCCGGGAGCCGAACTTACTGTGGGTGTCGATTCGCGCCTATGGTTACGGCAGCGCTCATCGCGATGGTCGCGGCGCCGCGTCGTTATTGGACGCACAACGGACAACGGGCCGCGATAGAGCCGGAGAGCGTCGGTCGAAAATGACCCCAAAGCGACGTCAACGATCGGCCGGCGCTCAGAGAAGCGTCAAGACAAACCAAGCCATGAGTGCTGCGGCGATGACAATAAGGAGCACGCGCGCGTTGCTCCGATCCATCTGTTGCGCAAGCAGTGCTCTACGAATTTCAATGAGAGAGAGCGGCGGCGACGAAGCGCGCCTGCATGCGGGGACTGTTGATGATGCCGGCATGGTCGTAGCCTGGTGCCGCCGTGTTGCGGGCACCTGATATCGTGCCCTGCAACGCGCCGACAAAATTCGTGGCGCTGACACCGCTAGAAACCGCCGCGCTTGAACCGAGCGGGTCGATGCCGACCAGGCGGACGTAATGGACGCCGCAGGCCCGCGCCGCGGTGGCGAGCTGAGCCCCCGCCGTAGCGCCGAGCGAATATCCGACAACGATGATGCGGTCTTTGCTATGCGCGCAGGCGTCGGCCGCGAAGGCATCCGCCTGAGTGTAGCTTCCGACCGTGACAATGATGCCGTGCGCCCGCAGTTTCGCGCCCATTGTGTTCATTGCGCCTGTCCCCGCGTCGCCAAATCCGCTCATCAGATAAGCACGCGTCACGACGTGAGAGGTCGAGGGAGTTTGGGCGAGCGCTGACGCCATACCGACGCCGATCAGACCCGCCGTCGTTAGACTCAACGCCAGTGAAAGGCGAAACCTGCCGCACTCCGCACGCAGTTTACTGCTCACGCAACACCTCCATGCGAAGAAATAGCAATACCCGCATTCCCATCGTAATTGGCCAACGCCGGATGAATCAAGTTCACGCCCCATAAATAGCCGCGCTACAGCTTCACCTACGTCAAGAACGACGAACGTTGGCTGATCGTTGACCACCACTGCTCGGCCATGCCATCGGCCCCGAGATAGCTCTCCTGCTTATCGACTTGGGACGTAACACCGGTCGGGCTGTTCGTGGCCATCTGTTCGTCTGGAACTGGCCCTTAGCTGCACTTGCCGCGTTGCGGCGCAATGTCGGCTACTGGGTGATGAGCGGACAGACTACAAACAGCCGCCCCTTCGCATACATGACCCTTGTGCGCCGAGCACACCGTCGTCCCCCAACGTGCTAGGCTACGTCCTGAGCCCCGTGAAACGACAAGAACTTGGGAATCGGAGCGAGCGATGACCGCGATGCTCAGCCGCTTGGTTTTGCTCGCCTCCTTGTTCGCTAGCCCTGCCGCCCTCGGAGCTACCTTCCCCGACCGCAATGTCACCATCGTCGTAACCTCTGCAGCCGGTGCCTTGACCGATACGCTCTCCCGCGCCGTTGCACAGAGACTATCGGAGATGTGGAAGCAGGCCGTGATCGTCGAAAACCGTGGCGGCGCCGGATACTCGATCGCGGCACAATCCGTGATGCGGGCCGAGCACGACGGCTACACGCTGCTCGCTTCGGAGACCAACTTCTACACGACCCAACCGCATCTCCATGCTGAAGGCAACCTGGCCTACGACGCGGAGAAGGACTTCGTTCCGATCGCCGGCTACGGCACTATTCCAACAGCGCTGCTGGTCAATCCGTCGGTGCCAGTGAATTCGGTGAGCGACCTGATCGCGCTCGCTAAGGAGAAGCCCGGGACTTTGACCTTCGGCACAGCCGGCGTCGGCACCGCACTGCACATCGCCGAATTGGAGTTGGAGAATCTCACCGGCATCAAGATAACGGCAGTCCACTATCGTGGCGCGGCACCTGCGCTTTCTGATGTGATAGCCGGGCACATCGATGCGGTGATTATGGGCCCATCCGTGGCGCTGAGTTCGGTAAGCGCCGGAAGGCTCAAGATGCTTGCTCTCGGCAGCGAGAAGCGGGTGCCGCAGTTCCCCGACGTGCCGACAATCGCCGAGACCGTTCCGGGATACGAGGCGAGCGTATCGTTCGGGCTGTTTGCCACGGCCGGCACGCCTGCTGACATCATCAAGAAGGTCAACGCCGACGTGCAAATGGTCATCACCGATCCGGAATTCCAGAAGAAATATCTCGAGCCCTTTGCAGTGCAGCCTGTACCTGGGCCGCTAGAAGCCTTTGCCGAATATCTACGCAATGACTCGACCAAATGGGGCAGGGTCATCAAGGCGGCAAACGTGAAGATAGAATGACTGCCGCCGTGATTGCCCACGCAAATCAGGCCTTCGACCCTGCGCCGACGGGTGGCACTGATGACTACGCCGGAGGTGGCCAGCGCCAGCGTAGCTAAGTCGACCGTATGGAACGTGCTCGCGCGGGCTGTCATTAGGGTGCCGACAGAGCGCTTTCCCAATTCCGCCTTGGCGGTTCGCAAAACTGTCCAGTGCGAGACAAATATGAGTTGGGAGGGCAAACCTTGAGCGAAACCGAAACCGAGATTGCCGCGATCCGCACGCTGCTGTCGGCAAAGCCGCGCCCGGTGGGCTGGGCGGAGCGACGGGCGCGGATCGAGGAGGTGGGCACGGTCTGGCCGGTTGCCGACGACATCCGGCTCGAACCGGTCGATCTCGGCGGGGTGTCGGGCGAGTGGTCTCTGGCGCCGGGGAGTGACGCAGACCGCGTGCTGATGTTCTTCCACGGCGGCGGCTATTGCTCGGGCTCGATCGCGAGCCATCGCCGCATGGTGACCGAAGCGGGTCGCGCCGCGCGGATGCGCACGCTCGCGGTCGCCTATCGGCTCGCGCCGGAGCATCCTTATCCCGCGGCGCACGACGACGCGATGACGGCTTGGCGTTTTCTGCGATTGCAGGGCATAGCAGCGGAGCGCATTGCGGTCGGCGGCGACAGCGCCGGCGGCAATCTTACCATCACGCTGATCAATCGCCTCCGGGCGGCGGAGCAGGCGCACCCAGCCTGCGCTTGGCTAGCCTCGCCGTGGACCGACCTCACCATGTCGGGCCAGTCGCTCACCACCAAGGACGCTGTAGATCCGCTACTTCATCGGTCATATCTTGAAGAGCTAGCAAACGCCTATGCGGGTGCGGCGAACGATCGCCGCAACCCGCTTATCTCGCCGCTGTTTGCCGACTTGCAAGGCTTTCCGCCGGTGCTCATCCAGGTCGGCTCGGCGGAAACTTTGATTGACGATGCAGTACGTTTTGCCGCCGCAGCGGGCGCGGCCGACGTGAACGTCACGCTCGAAATCTGGCCGCACATGATTCACGCGTGGCCAATGTGGAACGCCAGATTAGCCGACGGCCGCAAGGCGTTGGAGCACGCCGGAAACTTTTTGCAGGCGTGGGTGGCATAGCTAATGACTCAAAACGCAATCGCTGGGACGATCATTTGTCACTTCGCGCATTAATTTTACTGGCGGACGTCCAATCGTGGAGCGAACGAGGGGCTGGAATTGCGCAGTGCGTGCGGCGGAAGATGCCCAAAACGGACACGCCGCGGTCACCCGGCGATGTCCGCTTTTTGGAGGTCGAGCCGACATCGCCAAGTTTATGAGCACATGCTTTAGCCAGTCGGCGGCGCGATTTCGTCGAGACTCTTCTGCTTCGCTTCCGGGCCGAGCTGCGTCACTGCCCCCGCGGCAATAAACAGCAGTGTCGCCAGACACGCGAACACCGTCGTCAAACCCCAGCCGTTCTGCACCCAAAGAATCGTCGGCATGATGAAGGCGGTTGCCAGACGGCCGACGCCGGCGGCCCAACCGAAGCCAGACGCGCGCGCATTGGTCGGGAACACCTCGGAGGAGAAGATCTGCATCGCATTGCCGGCGACCTGAACGAAGAAGAACATGATGAAGCCGATCACCATGAGCTCTATTGGCGTAGCGGCATTGGCAAAGACCATCGCCATGACGCCAGCAGCAAGGAACGCGCAGATCGAAGTGATCTTTCGGCCAAACTTGTCGAGCGCGTACATCATGAAGAGACTCGCGCACGGCACGGCGAAGTTCATTGCAAGCGTATATTGCAGCGACTTGGTGACGGTGAAGCCTTTACCGGCCATGATGTTCGGCAGCCATGCGGTGAAACCGATAGCGATGCCAAAGAACGCCGTGAAGCAGATCATGCCGGCGACGACGCGGACCGGGAATTTCGAAAATACAACGCTGAACGGATCGCTCTTGGTGTTGCTCGCTGCATCGGTCGACAGCGGCTTTGTCGGGCCAGCGATGCCGAGGCGGCCGAGCACCTTGATCGCTTCGTCGCCGCGGCCATGGGTCGCCAGATAGCGTGGCGACTCCGGCAGCGTGAAGCGGAACACCCA
>Ga0187847_10003902_pt1 | contig 11182 bp, 6 predicted proteins | sample June2016WEW_4_10_FD_132458 | JGI IMG/M metagenome (GOLD analysis project Ga0187847, IMG submission 132458) | Peatland microbial communities from SPRUCE experiment site at the Marcell Experimental Forest, Minnesota, USA - June2016WEW_4_10 | ecosystem: Environmental > Terrestrial > Soil > Wetlands...
CCGCGGTCAGCCGCACTCAGTACCAGTTCGTCGTCGAAAGTACCGACAACAACGATTTCTTGGCGGAAATACCCAAGCTCATGCAGAAGCTCGAACAACTGCCGCAGCTCGCGGACGTCGCGAGCGACATGGAGCAGCAGGGAACGGCGACCGATCTCGTGATCGACCGAGCGACCGCGGCGAGATTCGGCATCACACCCGCGACCGTGGACAATGTGCTCTATGATTCCTTCGGGCAGCGCATCGTCTCGACGATCTATTCGCAGGCGAATCAATACCGCGTGATCCTCGAGGCCGATCCCTCGATTCAGCGCTCGCTCTCCGGTCTGTCGGAGCTGTACCTGCCTTCATCGTCGTCGACGACCAATGGTCAGGTGCCGCTGTCGGCGATCGTGCAAGTCAAGCAGCGGGCAGGACCGCTGCAGATCACCCATTTGGGACAGTTTCCGGCGACGACGATTTCGTTCAATCTCGCGCCGGGCAACTCATTGGGGGAGGCGGTCGATGCGATCAAGCAGGCCGAGAAGGACGTTCAACTTCCCTCGAAATTCGTGACTGCATTCCAGGGAACAGCCGCGGCGTTCCAGAACGTGCTCACGAACCAGGCGTTGCTGCTGCTCGCTTCGGTCATCACGATGTACATCGTGCTCGGCGTGTTATACGAGAGCTTCATTCATCCGATCACGATTCTCTCGACGCTGCCGTCCGCCGGCATCGGTGCGATGCTCGCGCTGCTGATTGCCGGCGACGACCTCGACGTGCTCGGCATCATCGGCATCATTTTGCTGATCGGAATCGTCAAGAAGAACGCGATCATGATGATCGATTTCGCGCTCGACGCCGAGCGCCACGGTGGCCTCGAGCCGCGCGCGGCAATCTACCAGGCTTGTTTGCTGCGATTTCGTCCGATCCTCATGACGACGATGGCGGCCCTGCTCGGCGCGTTGCCCTTGATGCTCGGCACGGGCGCGGGATCGGAGCTGCGCCGGCCGCTCGGCGTCGCGATCGTCGGCGGCCTGATCGCGAGCCAGTTGTTGACGCTGTTCACGACGCCGGTGATTTATCTGGCGTTCGACCGGCTTGCGCTGAGACTGCGCGGGCCGAAGCCCGATCCGAGGTCCGATCAGGGGGCGGCCACCGCATGAATCTGTCGCGGCCATTCATCGAGCGTCCGATCGCCACGACCTTGTTGACCGCGGGTGTATTTCTCTCGGGCGTCTTGGCCTATACCTACTTGCCGGTGGCGCCGTTGCCGCAAGTCGATTATCCGACGATATCGGTATCGGCGTCGTTGCCGGGCGCCGATCCCGACACGGTGGCGACCAGCGTCGCGGAGCCGCTCGAGAGATACCTCGGCGAGATCTCCGATGTCACGGAAATCACTTCGCAGAGCAGCAGCGGCCAAACGCGAATCACCCTGCAATTCGACTTGAATCGCGACATCAACGGCGCAGCGCGCGATGTTCAAGCGGCGATCAACGCGGCTTCGGCCGACGTCTCGACGAGCTTGAGCAGTAATCCGAGCTACCGCAAGGTCAATCCCGCCGATGCTCCCTTGATGATCCTGGCGCTGACCTCGCAGACCCTGACGCGTGGGCAGCTCTACGACGCTGCGAGCAACGTGCTCCAGCAGCGCCTCTCGCAGCTCGACGGGATCGGTCAGGTATCGATCGGCGGCGCGACGCTGCCGGCCGTGCGCGTCGAGCTCAATCCCACGGCGATGTTCAATTACGGCATCGGCCTCGAGGATGTGCGCGCCGCGCTCGCATCGGCGAATGCCAATAGCCCGAAGGGCGCGATCGAAGAGGGCGATCATCGCTTTCAGCTCTATACCAATGATCAGGCCCGCGTTGCGGCCGACTTCAGTCCGTTGATAGTTGCCTACCGCAAGGGCGCCGCCGTGCGCTTGAGCGACGTCGCCGATGTCGAGGATTCGGTCCAGGACCTGCGCAACGACGGCCGCGCGAACGGCGAACCATCGGTGCTCGTGATCCTCTCGAGGCAGCCCGGCGCCAACATCATCGACACCGTCGACCAGGTCAAGTCGGAGCTGCCGCAGCTGCAGTCCGCGCTGCCGAGCGACGTGAATGTCACGATCGTCTCGGACCGCAGCCAGACGATTCGCGCCTCGCTTTCCGACACGAAATGGACGCTGATGCTCGCGGTGCTGCTCGTGACCTTCGTCGTATTCGCGGCGCTCGGCGAGCTGCGTGCGGCGCTCGTGCCGGCGGTCGTCGTGCCGGTTTCGATCGTCGGCACGTTCGGCGGCATGTATCTGCTCGGCTTCAGTCTCGACAATCTCTCGTTGATGGCGTTGACCATTGCGACCGGGTTCGTGGTAGACGATGCGATCGTCGTGCTGGAGAACATCTCGCGCCACATCGAAGCCGGCATGCCGCGGCTCGAGGCGGCGATGCTGGGTGCCAAGGAGGTCGGTTTCACGGTTGTCTCGATCAGCCTGTCGCTGATCGCGGTCTTCATTCCGATCTTGCTCATGGGCGGAATCGTCGGACGCTTGTTCCGCGAGTTCACGGCAACGCTGTCGATCGCGATCCTGATCTCGATGGTGATATCGCTGACGACGACCCCGATGATGTGCGCAATCATCCTCAAGTCGCCAAGTCCCAAGGACCGTCCTCAGCGCCGCAGCCTCATGAAGGTTGCACTCGACGGTTACGACCGCACGCTCGCGTGGTCGCTTCGCCACGGTCGCATCGTGATGTGCGCCTTGTTGGTGACGATCGCGCTCAATGTGCTGTTGTTCACGCTGATCCCGAAAGGATTTTTCCCGCAGGAGGATACCGGATTGATTACCGGCGGCATCGTCTGCGATCAGAGCATTTCCTTCCAGCTCATGAAGGGCAAGCTCGCCCAGTTCATGGATATCGTGCAGGCGGACCCCGCAGTTCAGAGCGTCGCCGGTTACACGGGGGCGGGCAGCGGCGGCGGCAATTCGCAAACCAATACGGGTTCGGTCTACGTGCTGCTCAAACCCTTGTCGCAGCGCAGGCTGTCGGCGGACGACGTGATTGCGCGGCTGCGCCCCAAATTGTCTCAAGTGGCCGGCGGCCGGCTATTCCTGCAAACCGTTCAGGATATTCGCGTCGGCGCGCGCCAGGCCAACGCGCAGTATCAATTCACGCTGCAGGCGGACAATACCAACGATCTCAATGAATGGGGGCCGAAGCTGACCGCCGCTTTGCAGCGCAGCACCGTGGTCGCAGACGTCAATTCTGACCAACAGCCCAAGGGTCTCGAGACCGACATCGCGTACGACCGTGCGTCCGCTGCACGCCTGGGACTGACGTTGAGCCAAATGGACAGCACGCTCTACGATGCCTTCGGTCAACGCCAGGTCTCGACGATCTACAATGCCTTGAACCAATATCACGTGGTCATGGAGGTTGCGCCGCGGTATTGGGAATCGCCGCAGACGCTCAAAGACATCTACGTGAGCACGGCCGCCGGTACGCCCGGCGGCTCGGCGACGACCAATGCCGCGGGGGCGACCACGCAAATCGTCGGTTTGGCCCGGGCGTCGACGACGACCAGCGCGGTCGCGGGTGCGAGCAATTCGGTCCAGAATGCGCTGACCAACGCGATCGCCAATACCGGCCGCGGCTCCGCGTCGAACGGCGCCGCGGTCAGCGCGAGCCTCGAGACGATGGTGCCGTTGGCGGCGGTCAGCAGCTTCTCTGCCGGCACCACGCGGCTTGCGGTCAACCACCAGGGATTGTTCGCCGCGACGACGATCTCATTCAATTTGGCACCGGGAATGGCGTTGAGCGACGCGACCGACGCGGTTGCACAGGCAATGCAGGAAATCCACATGCCGACTTCGGTGCACGGCGTGTTCGCGGGGACCGCGGCGACGTTTCAGCAGTCGCTGTCCGGCGAGCCCATATTGATTGCGGCTGCGCTGCTCGCCGTCTACATCGTGCTCGGAGTGCTCTACGAGAGCTATATACACCCGATCACGATCATCTCGACGCTGCCCTCGGCGGGCGTCGGCGCCGTGCTCGCGCTGATGGTCTGGCACACCGAGTTCACGATCATCGCATTGATAGGCGTGATCCTGCTGATCGGCATCGTGAAGAAGAACGCGATCATGATGATCGATTTCGCGATCCACGCGGAACGCACGCAGGGACTTGCGCCGCGCGAGGCGATCTACCAGGCGTGTTTGCTGCGCTTTCGACCGATCATGATGACGACACTCGCAGCCTTGCTGGGTGCCTTGCCGCTCGCGATGAGTTATGGCAACGGCGCGGAAATGCGCAGGCCGCTCGGCATCTCGATCGTCGGTGGGTTGATATTGAGCCAGATTCTGACGCTCTATACGACGCCGGTGCTGTACGTCTACTTGGATCGGTTCCAGAGCTGGGGCCGGCGCCGCTGGGAAAAATTTTGGGGTGAGGATCAAAACGCCGTGGAGGCGACGACATGAGGACCGATAGCGCGCTGCGCGGTGGCGCATGGGGTTTGACCGCGGCCGTGGCGCTCGCTTTGAGCGCCTGCAAGGTCGGGCCGAATTATCGCCGCCCGGACGCCCCGGTGCCGGCAGGCTACAAGGAAGCCCAGGCCGGCGACACCTCGTGGAAGCCGAGTTCGCCGCAGGACGCGGGCGACCGCGGCGCCTGGTGGGCAATATTCGACGATCCCGAGCTCGACGAATTGGAACGCAGGGTCAACATTTCCAATCAAAACGTCAAAGTCTACGAAGCGGAGTATCGCGAAGCGCACGCGCTTTTGCGCGAGGCTCAGGCGCAACTGTTCCCGACGCTCGGCGTTTCCGGCGGCGCCCAGCGCGGCGGCGGCGGCGGCGGAACCGCGAGCGTGTCGAGTACGGTCGGCAGCGGCGCGGGCGGAACCACGCACACCGAGTTCACGCTCGAAGCGCAAGTGGCCTGGCAGCCGGATGTGTGGGGCACGATCCGTCGCCAGGTCGAGAGCCGCAAGGCAGGCGTGCAGGTCAGCCGGGCGAATTTGGCAAACGCACAATTGTCGGCGCAGGTAACACTTGCATCGGATTACTTCGATTTGCGTGCCGCCGACAGCTTGCGAATCCTGCTGGCCCAATCGGTGAGCTTGGACGAGCGGGTCGTCGCCATTACCGAGAGCCAGTTCAAGGCTGGAACCGCGACTAACGGCGATTTGGCGGCCGCCCAAGCGCAGTTGTTCGCGGCGCGCGCCCAATTGGCTGCGGTCGACCAGCAGCGAGGTACTTACGAGCACGCGATCGCGGTGTTGAGCGGACATCTGCCTTCGGAACTGAAGATTCCTGAAATGCCGCTGACCGCGACCGTGCCAATCGTGCCGGTAGCGCTGCCGTCGACGCTGCTCGAGCGCAATCCCGGCGTAGCCGCCGCCGAGCGCCAGATGCAACAGGAAAATGCGCTGATCGGCGTCGCGATCGGCGCCTATTTCCCTTCCTTGAGTTTGACCGCGCTCGGCGGTTATGCGGGTGATCCTCTCTCGCAATTGTTCAAACTCGGAAATAGAATTTGGTCGCTGGGTGCAAGCGCGAGCGATACGCTGTTTCAGGGCGGCGAACAAGTCGCCGCGGTCGCCGGGGCTCACGCGACCTATGACCAATATGTCGCCGCCTATCGTCAGACGGTGCTGACCGCATTTCAGTCGGTCGAGGACCAATTGTTGGCGCTGCGTGTGCTGCAGCGAGAAGCGGATCTGCAAACACAGGCGGTCAAAGCCGCTCAGTTGTCCTCGGATGTCGCGCTCAATGAATTCAACGCCGGGACAGTGCCCTATACGACGGTCATCATCGCGGTGCAAACCTTGCTCGCGGATCAGCAGTCGGCGCTGACGACCCAGCAGAATCGGCTCGTGGCCACGGTCACGCTGATCGCGGCGCTCGGCGGCGGCTGGGACGCGAAGGCGCTGTAGGGCCGCTCACGGCCCGAGCGCTGCATTCAATACTTGTGCGAGACGCACGCCCGCGCGTTCGAGCTGCAGCCGAACCGCTGCGGTCGCATCGCGCACATAGGCATCGCTGAGCCGATAGCGGCCTAGGGAATCCGGCTCTGGTAGTTCGCCATAGGCGACCGTTTTCGCAACTTCGAACGACTCGAGCGCCCAGCCGCTCGGAGTGCCGCCGCGCCATTCGCGGCGCTGCGCCGGCGTGACCTCGGCAAGCAAGCCAGCAGCAACGGCCGAACTGTTTTCGCCGAGCCGCTCGACGAAGACCGTGTCCCAGTAATGATGCAAGCTGCCTGCGCGGTACCCGGCCGCCTCGACGCGCTTGTCATTGCCGCCGCGGTCGTGAGCGTCGCCGAGATGCAGCGGCTGATGCAAATCGCCGATCAGATGCAACAGAAATTGCAGTGCCAGCAGCCGCTCGGCGCTCGGCAGATTGGCGTTGGGCAGTTCGCGGCGAAACTGTTCGATTTTGTCGATGATGCAGGCGCGTGCGGGTCCCGCCGACGCATAGGTGCCGGCGGGCAGCGCCGGGTGTGCAAAACAGGCGGCATCGACTTCGCGATCCCCGAGCTCGATGTCGGCGAAGTGCCATTCGCGCGTGGCCTCGTAACGGCTGCGATCACCGTCGCGATCCGAATCGCGATATCGATCGGCCCAGGTGGCCTCCGAAGCGATGTCCCGATCGCGGGTCAATCTGCTCGTATCATCCGCAAGAAGCCCGGACACTTTCGCGCGTACCGATGGGTCCAAATAATTCCAAGCGATCAGCGCGACGATCTCGTGGCCTTCATCGCCCCAGGCGTGCGCGCTGATCGGCAGCATCAGCAACAGGCATTGCAGCACGAGACGCTTCATGCGGGCCAGTCTACGCCGGTCAATTTCACCGACTCGTCCCAGAGCCGAGCGGCGCAGGCGTCATCCGATGCCGCCGGACTCGGCTCGAGCGGCGCGCAGTTCGCGAAGTATTTTCCGGAGAGACCGGCGACTTCCGGCGCCAACGCCAAGTAGATCATCGTCTGCGCGCCCGCTTTTGGGGTCGATGCAAAATATTTGCCGAGCCGCAGCAGCGCTCCGAACGGTCCGCCGCTCCCGGACCCGAATCGGGTGGCGACGAAGCCGGGATGAAAGCAATTTGCGGTGATCGTCGTTCCCCGCAGCCGCTTCGCGAGTTCGCGCGTGAATAGAATATTGCAGAGCTTCGAATTTGCGTAGGCGCGCATTCCGCTGAAGCTGTTCTCGAGCTGCAGATCGTCGAAGTCGAGAGCCGCCCGTAGATGCAGCGCGGACGCCGTGGAGACGATGCGCGCATGCGCAGCGAATCGCTCGCGCAACAGGCAAGTCAGCACGAAGTAGGACAGATGATTGGTCGCGAAGCTGAGCTCTAGGCCGTCCTCGGTCAGTGTGCGGCGATTGATGATCATGCCGGCATTGTTGATCATGACGTCGATTCGCATGCCGATGTCGGCGATCTCGAGCGCGACGCGCTTCATTTGCGCGATGCTCGACAAATCGGCGTAGTGGACACGGTGATCGGCTTGCGGCGCAATCGCCCGCAGCCGATCGAGGGTCGCCTGTCCCCGGCTGAGGTCCCGTGCCGTAAAAATGATGCGCGCACCGCGCGACGCGAGCGTCTCGGCGGCAACGGCGCCGATCCCTGAGGTCGCGCCCGTGATCACGACGGTTGGTGCAGCGGGGTTGGTTTCAGTCATGGTCGATCCCGAGTCGGCTACTCGCCCGTGCGAAATCGCGTCCAAATGCGCGTCATCAGGCGCGAGTACTCCGGTGGCTGCGCAAACATTGCGTGCAAGTGGGCGCGCGCGGCTGCCGATGGGTAAATGGACGGATCACCCTTGATGGCCTCGCTGACGAACGGCAGCGAGGCGCTGTTGCCGTTCGGATATTTTACGGCGTTCGTGACCGCGGCGATCACATCGGGGCGCATTAGGTAGTTCATCCATTGCTCGGCATTGTGTGGGTGCGGCGCGTCCGCCGGAATGCCCATCATGTCGGTCGTCAGCACCGAACCTTCGCGCGGCAGGAAGTACGCGATTTGCACGCCGTTGGCGGCTTCGCGAGCCCGAGCTCTCGCTTGCAGTATGTCGCCGGACCAACCCAAGGTCAGGCAGAGGCTGCCGTTGGCGAGATCGCTGATGTCCTGCGTACTTTCGATCATGCGAATGTAGGGACGCAGTTTCATGAGCACCGCCGCGACGTCCGCGGCGTCGCGCGGATCGAAACTATTCGGATCGCGGCCTAGATAGAGCAGCGCGGCGGCAAAAACGTCGGGCGGTGAATCGATGACGGAGATCCCGCAGTCCGCGAGCTTGGCCGCATTGGTGGGCTCGAGCAGCACCGACCAGCTGTCCGGCGCAGTCGGGCCGAGTCGTTCGCGCAGCTTAGCGACGTTGTAGCCGATTCCGACGGTGCTCCACAGGTAGGGCACTCCATGAGCGTTGCCGGGATCATGAAGCGCGAGCCGCTGCATGATATCGGCATCGAGGTTCGATCGATTCGTGAGTTCATCCGGATCCAATCGGCGGAAAACGCCGGCATGCAACAAGCGTTCGAAGAATGTATCCGTCGGAATCACGATGTCGTAGTTCGTGTGTCCGGTCAGCAATTTCGTTTCGAGTACCTCGTTGCTCTCATAGGTGTCGTAGCGCACCACGATGCCGGTTTCGCGCTCGAAGTTGGCGACCGTATCCGGGGCGATGTAGTCGGTCCAGGAATAGACGTTGAGGATCTTTTCGGCATCGAATTGCGGGCCGGTACGCGCTGCGGAGGGGCCTTGGGTCGGTTTGCCGCCGCCGCAGGCCGACGCCAGCGCCAGGGCGACGACGGCGGCCGAGAGTCGCAAGCCGCAGCGAATTCGCCGGCTCACACTAGGCCAGCAATTCCATGACCGCGCGATGTGCCGCATCGATTGCCACGTTCGTATATGCGTCCCAGCCGGAATCCGAATTGGCGATCGTGATTCGGCCCACGCGCTGACGCGCTGCCCGCTCGATTTTTCGCTGCTCGATCGGATCGTCGAACAGCGGGGTTGGTGTATAGGCGTAGCCATGCGGCCAGCGATTCACGGTGATCGCCGCAATATCGCGATCGAAATCGAAACCCGCAGGCGCCAACATGCGTCCGAGCTCATCGCGGATTTCGCGTTCGAAATCGGCAAAACTCGTCGTGTAGAGCCGGCCGCGGCCGGCGCGAAATTGTTCGCGCATGTTCAAGCCCTGATTGGGCACCGTCGGAGCGTGAAACATGTGGATGCATATCGGCTGCGCGGGATCGCTCGAGAACCGGTAGCCGTCCATGCTGACCGGAAAGTCCAGATAGGCGGCGAACGTTCCGCCGGGATTGTCAATGAATGCCACGCCGAGTTTGCGCCAAGGCTCCCAGTTGCGCGCAATCACGTTCACATAGACGAGCGGCGCACGCACATTGGCATGCAGGGCTTTGCGCTGTTTCTCGCTGGTCTGCGGCGCGATGTAGGGGATCATCGCGTGGTAGCAGGCGAGCACGCAGCCGCCCGCTGCGACCCGGGTAACCGTGCCGTCCTTGACATAGGCGACCTCCACGCCGGCTCCGACGTTGCGCACGTCGACGGCTGTCGCGCCGAGGCGGATTCGCACGGCATGCTCCGCAAGATCGAGCTGGCCGTAGTCGAAGCGCGCGAGCACGATGTCGTCCATGGTCGAGCCCGGTGCCGCGCCGGGTATGAGCTTGCGCACGAGCAAGCGTGCAATCGACGCATTGCCATCCGGAAAATGATAGATATAGGGCTCTTCTTCGGCGCCACCGGCCGGCCCGGCGATCGCCTTGCGCTGCGCTTTCAGGCCCGGCAAATAGAGCGTCTCGCTCGCCGGCACCGCATCGATGCCGATCGCCCACAGATCGTGGGTGCGGGTCTGCAGATACTTCAAGACGTCCTGGTCGGCGTCCCAGTACTTGCGCAGGAAATCGCTGTAGCTGATGTGCTCGAGGATAGCCGAGCGTTGCGCCGCCGTGTGTCCCGCGAGCACGTCTCGTTCCGACCAGCACATCTCGAATAGTTGCGTGCGTGCGCGCTCGCTGAGCGGCAACTCGCCGATATAGGCGCGTAATTCACTCTCGTCGGTGCCTTCGTCGGTCCATTCGGTCCAGGTCGAGTAGGGCCGGCGCACGAGCCGGTCGACTCCGAACATTTCCTTTTTGAAGAAGATCGCCTGCTTCAGTCCCCAGCGCTTGTTGAAGGACTGATCGAAGTCCTTATCGAAGCGCCTCAGTTCGATACCGAGATCCCGCAGCAGACGCTTGCAAACGGGGCTATACCGCGATTCAGGTGAGTCGATTGATTGGGTGCCGCCGTAGCCGATGATGGTCTTGCCGTCGACCTCGAACTCGTTGCGCTTGGCGTGGCCGCCGAAATCGTCATTCGTGTCCAAGATCAGAATTCGGGCGTGCGGCCGGTGTTGCCGGTAGAAATACGCGCCGGCGAGACCGCTGAGGCCGCCGCCGACGATGATCAAATCGTAGTGCTCGGAAACGACGCTGCCGCTCAAGTCGAACGGTGTGCCGTCGCGTAGCCGGTGGGCGGCCTCGAACGATCCGATATGGCTGCCGCGCAAGCCGCCTCGCGCCGGCGGATAGTCGCCGGTCTTGGCCGGCAATGGCGTCGTCGCAGTCGGCTCGGCGGATGCCGCTGGCCGTATTTCGATCCCGGAGACTCCGGCAATCGCGATCGCGATGCCGTTCACGAAGTCGCGGCGGGTGATGCCGTCTTTATTCATTCTTTGACCGGCGGTTTGGCGCGATATTGCCCCTGCATCGCGAGCATCCAGCCGGGATATTCTGCGGGCAGTTTGCTCGCGGACTCGAGCAACCGCAGATCCTCGTCGCTGAGCGTGACGCGAGTCGCGGCGATGTTGTCGGTCAACTGCGCGATCGTCTTTGCACCGATGATCACCGAACTGACGAATGGTTTGCTCAAGACCCAGGCGAGCGCGATCTGCGCAATCGAGACGCGGTGATTCTCGGCGATGCCGCGCATCACGTCGACGCACTGAAATGCACGATCGCGGTCGACCGGCGGAAAATCGAAATTCGACCGGCGGGCACCGGCCGGGCCAAGTTCCTCGCGCTTGAACTTGCCGGTCAGCAGACCGCCCGCGAGCGGGCTCCAAACCATGAGCCCGAGCTTCTGGTCCTGAATCAAGGGCACGACTTCGCGCTCGAGATCGCGCCCGGCGATCGTGTAATAGGCCTGCAC
>Ga0187847_10003905_pt1 | contig 11174 bp, 7 predicted proteins | sample June2016WEW_4_10_FD_132458 | JGI IMG/M metagenome (GOLD analysis project Ga0187847, IMG submission 132458) | Peatland microbial communities from SPRUCE experiment site at the Marcell Experimental Forest, Minnesota, USA - June2016WEW_4_10 | ecosystem: Environmental > Terrestrial > Soil > Wetlands...
ACTTCCGGTTCCGGATGCGGGCGCCCCGTAAGATATTCATCTATGGAGACGGCGATGCGCTTGCCATCTCCGACGCTATCAATGATCAGGCGCGGGCCGAATACGCAATCTCCGCCCGCGAAGACGCCGGGCGCGGAGGTCATGAGCGTTTGGCGGTCGGCTACGATCAGTCCGCGGGGCGATACCTTCACGCCGTCTTCAGGTTTCAGAAAGTCGAGATTGGGCGCCTGGCCGATGGCCAGGATCACGGTGTCGCATTCGATGACGGATTCGCTCCGATCTTCGAACGCCGGGTTAAACCGGCCGTTCGCGTCGAACACATATTTGGTCTGCAATGTTTCGAGGCCAATCACTTTGCCATCGCGGCCCACGATGCGATGCGGCCCCCGGCCGTCATGCAGCAGGATGCCCTCGGTCTCGGCCTCTTCGATTTCTTCCAACGCGGCCGGCATCTCGTGGCGCTTTTCCAGACAGACGATGCCGACCTCCTGCGCGCCCAACCGCAGGGCCGACAGCGAAACGTCCACCATCTCGTGGGCCGCCACCGCAGCCACGTTTTCGTCGGCTGGCACGGCTCCCTCGGACGCGCCGCCGTGCTGCCGAAGAACTTCACGAGCCGCCGAACGCGCCACGTCCATAGCCACGTTGCCGCCGCCGATGACCACCACTTTTTTGCCTATGGTGAAACGATAGCCCAGGTTGGCGTTCAGTAGAAACTCGACCGCTTTGTGTACGCCATCCAGATCCACGCCGGGAATTGACAGGTCCCGGCTGCGGTGCGCGCCGACCGCGATGACGACCGCGTCAAAGCCCTGGCTGCGCAGTCCGGCAATGGTGAAGTCGCGGCCCGCGGCGTGATTCAGTTTCAGCGTAATATCGCCAGTTTCCAGAATCTCGCGGACTTGCGCTTCCACCACGCTGCGCGGCAGGCGGTACTCGGGAATGCCCAGCTTGAGCATCCCGCCGGCCACCGGGGCGGCTTCGAAGATGGTGACCGAGTAGCCCATCAGGCCCAGATCGTGCGCCGCCGAGAGACCCACAGGACCGCTGCCCACCACCGCCACGCGGAATGGCTGGGGCGCCGCGCGCTCCCGCCTCAGTTGCAAAGGGTGGCGGGACTCCGGACCGTACCGCTCGGTGAGCAGGCGCTTGAGGGCGCGAATCTGGATGGGCTTGTCCACGGCGCCGCGGCGGCAGGCCGTTTCGCAGGGATGCGCGCAAACGCGACCGCAAATGCTGGCCATGGGGTTGGGCTCGCGGGCGTAACGATACGCTTCCTCGAACCGGCCTTCCGCGATGAGCGAAACATAACGGCCGGCGTTGGTGCCGGCCGGACATGCCATCATGCACGGGAAATTGCTGTCAAGCCAGGCGCGGTCTACTCTTTTTTCGTGAAAGCGCGTCAGCATGGAGACTCCACGAGGGAGAACTGGGCAGTCCAGCAAACTGCGGCCCGCCGCGAAGCGATGTTCACTTCCCGAGAGAAAAGTCCACCGTCACGTCACCACTAACCGTCACCGGCTTGGACTGAGGCTTCATGCCCTCGTGCCAACTGATGAGAGTATAACTGCCGGCTGGCACGTCCGCGATTTTGAAATTACCGGCGGCGTCTGTTTCGGCGAAATACGGCGTGGGCGTGACGATGAGGAAGCCGGACATTTCGGGATGGACATTGCACAGCAATGGCACTACTCCCGGCTTGTCGAACTTGAAGTTGCGGACTTGCCCCTTGGGCCACGTGCCGAGGTTATGGCTGTCCTTCTTGTTGCCCGCTATGCTGGGCCAGAATACGTTGTGCGCCACGCTGTCGCTGTTCTGGAAGTCCACGGTGGCGCCCACTGGGAGGACCAGCACGTGCGGTTGGAACAGAACAGCCTTCTGATCCATAACGAAATGCTTTTCAGGAGCGGGGAAAGTCTTTCCGGGAATGGCGTCGACATAGACGACCGTGAGGCCCTTTCCTCCGGTGACTTTACCGGCGATGCTAGCCGCCTGGAGTGCGCAGCCGGCAGGGAGGATCAATAGGAGAGTCGTTAGAAGCGATTTTTTGATATTCATAGTCCTGACCATAGTGTGTCCGAGTCTGAGCTTCGCCCGATCAGAACATGAAGCGGGCGAGAACGTATATTGAGTTATTTCCGCTGGCATTGCGGCCGGCTGCATCGTAATTCGTCGCGGCGCCATTGAACCGCAGGTATCCCGTATATTGTGCGGCGAGGTCGATGTTCATCACCGGCCACCACGAGAGATTCAGGATGTACCCGTTGCTCCGCGGGTCGCCGTTGGCGCTCCCGGTTACGGGAGCCTGTGCGTAGAGCAACGGATCCGGCGTGCCCGTGATACTGAACCAGCCGCCGGTGAACGAAACACGATTGCCGAAATGGTATGCGGCGTTGGTCTGAACGGTGTCCAGGTGATGTTGCAGTCCGGAAGCCGCACCAGCTCCGTAGCTTGCATTCAGCGTCGAATCCTCGTGAATATAGGTGCCGCGCAACGAGAAGGTGTCGGTGCAGGGCGGGGTCTCGCAAACTATGCCGCGGGCGATGCCGGGCAGACTGCGATCGTATTGAAAGTCTACCGCCGTGTCCGTGTAGGCGTCCCTCAGGCCGGTGAAGCCGTTCGGAGTCGATTCCATGTGGATGCCGTAAGTCCCGACCTCCAGGTAGTTGTTCTTACTGGGATGTTGCCAGGCGGCGCGCCAATACGGAGCCACGCCGCGGATGTTGTAAGTGGATCCGGCGCCGGTCAAAGGTTGCGGGCTGCCGACATGCTCCGAGCGGTAGACAGTTGCCGCCACGTACCAGTGATTGTTCCAGAGGCCGTAGGCGCCGACGCCGGCAACGTCCTGCGCCAGGGGTCCATTGATCACCGCGGCCGCTGCGGGCCCCGGCGCGACATCGGTCGAGACGAACGGAAAGCCCCATGCTGGCGTGCCGCTCCACAGGTCCTCCAGCGTCGGATTGTTGTTGAGGGTAATGCCGTAGTGCAGATCCTTGCCAAAGAGAAAGCTGTGGTTGGCATATCGGATGTCGGTATTGTCCATGCTGAAATGGTCGCCCTTGGTGTCGTAGGTGACTTGCAGAAAGCTGCCCACATGCGCCGACCACGCGCCGGCCAGCCAGAGAGAGATATCCTGGGGAAACTCGAAATTGCCATTTTGGGCACCGGGCTGTGGCGCGTTGGTCGCGGTAAACGATGCTTCGAACCACGCCGAGAGGGGCAAGCTCGCGAGAATGTCCAGTGGAGTCGATTTCTTGGTTTTCTCCGTGGTGACGGTTGGCACGAGTTTCAGCGTGTATCCGTTGAGCTTGAAATCCCTCCCTTCTTGTGTAAGTTCGGGAGGTGTTGTATGGCACTTGGCGCAGGCATAGCCCGTTTGACGGGCATAACTCGGGACTGCGGAAGCCGGTTGCGAGAACGTAGTCAATAAAACGACGGGAGCCGCCGCCCCGATCACCATGGCTGCGCGTCGGATTGTGTTCGATTGCATGCTGGGCATGATCATCTCCCTAAGAACCGCTGGAGTCCTTGCCCGCGTCGATAGTTTTTGGCAATCCGGGAATTCTCAGGGCAAATCTCCTTGACTCCGAGTTTTAGCATCACCCCTGCGGGCGGAGCAGCCGTTTGCATCTGGGTATCCAAAATATGCCAAAATATAAACCCTTTGTTTTGAGTCCATTCCGTCTCTATGATTAAGGCCGGTGGGGTAAGGGACCCTGACATTCGATGGCGCAATGGGGCAAATAACTCACCGTAAGCCACCGAATGGTCTAGCAATCCTGTCATGTAGAGTGGTTTGGCGAAAACGCTTTCACAAGCGCGCCAAAGGTTCAAAAGGGCGGCGGGTTTGCAGTTCGCGCACGACTGACGGGCAAAGAAGAAAAGGCTGCCGGCAACCAGGGATTTGACTCCTCTTGGAATGCAGTCTGAAGTTTGAAGAGACCGCCGGGCGGCGCTGACACTCATAACGCCGCGTTTCGCTCCATAGGCGGGCAGCAAGTGTTAAGCGGCTCCGGGCTTGCGACGGCATTATCAGGTAATGATCGGCATAGGGGCGGCGGTTATGGCTTCACCCTCCGGCGTTTTCACGTGTCGTAGATCGTAGAACTGGCAGATGTCGGATGGTTCTGAGCCCAAATCGTGCCTCCCGCTCGAATCGTTCGCTGAACTCGGTCGTCGAAACCTTGATGGCGACGGCGCGGTCGAGCCTGGGGTCGCGGGCGAGACACACGCTCGCGTATGCCGCCGGCGCCGGGGGTCATGGCGTCGAGCAGCGGGCGCGCCCGCGCCTGCAACTGGCCGCCGGCATGAGGCTACGCGAAGTGCCAGCCATGCTCCTGGGCGGCGGACCGCGCGGGTCCGAGGCCGCCGCGCACGATGGGCCGCGGCGGTCGGCGGGATGGCTGGCGGTGCATCGTGGGGGCACGGCGCGCCGGCACGGGCGGCGTATCGCGCGCGACCTAACCCACGCACACATCCAGCGCCAAGGAATGCGACACGATATTCGTTGCCGGGTACCTAACCGGCGGCTAGACTTTTGTCGCCCTTGGCCTGAGAGTCCCCCTCTATTCCGCCGTCGGCAGGTGAATATACATGGACTGAATCCCAACTCGTCCCGGACCGGTAAAGCGGTTACTCACGATTTGCGCGGCGCTGGCAAACAACCCGGTCGAGAATTTCTGAAATTGCGTTTCCATCCGGACCGAACGGTCTTTGTAGACCCAGCCGCCGGGCTCAACATCAATCTGTTCGCCGGCTCCCAGCGTCACCTCGAAAACGTTCCCGTATCCGTGCACCCACACAATGCCTTCGTTGCCTTGCACGGCAAAATGGTCAATGAAAAACCCAGTCCCGCCCATCAGCATATTGGAAACGCCTTTTACCCGCGTGAAGGTGTATTCGACGCCGCCGGTGGCGGCGAGAAACTGGTGTTCCCGCATCTCGATTCCTTCGCCGCGGTTCAGATGGATTCCGAAAACGTGTCCCGCGCCATCGCGGCTGAAAGCGATCTGCCCCGGACCGCTGGCTTCGGTCATCAGGATGGGCATTCCCGCCATCACGCGCCGGAAACCGCCTTTCAAGGGCTTGATGCCGATCTGCGTTCTGGGCTCCTTCCAAAGAAGAATATGGTGCTCGAAGTACACGGGGACACTCCCCAGCTCGATACGCAATACGGGAACGAGTTCGCCCTCGATGTGATAGGTCACGCCTGCAAATTGTTCATCACGCGCTACGGTAGGCTTCAGAACAGGAATAGGCACTGGCTCCTGCTTTCTGGGACGAGGTTAACTGCAACCATCATCATGGACCGGAAAGACCCAAAATTGCAATGGCGACCCCAACGATTCGTGCCTCCCATCGCGCACGCTCCTGCAGCCGACTCAGTCCGGTCGTTCGCGCACGCCCCCGACATTCGGAGTGGTTGCTCACAGGGAATGGATTGTCGGGCACTCTTCCCCTACTCTTTGTGGCGCCTCGACTCTTCGCCGGCCCCCGAATCTGTAAAAGTAGGGGGACGGATGCGCCGTGAGTCAGGACCAATTCCCGGCCCGGCGGTATATAGCGTACAACTTGAGCGGGTGCAGGCGGCCCAGCCGTCTTCCGGAACCAGAAAGCGAAAGGAAGGATTTGATGCCGAAATTCCTAGTCGAAGCGACCTACACAGCCGAGGGGTACAGGGGGCTGGCCAAGACAAGCCCTCAGGCCGGAAGGCCGCCGTCGCGCAGGCTGTCAAGAAGCTGGGCGGAAAGCTCGATGCCATTTACTTCTGCCTTGGCGAGAACGATGTCATTCTGATTGTAGATCTGCCGGATCATGTCAGCGCGGCCGCGCCCGGCTGCTCGGCGTGTGCCAGCGGAATGGCGCGCACCAAGACCACGGCTCTGCTGACAGTAGACGAGGCGGATGAGGCGCTCTCCAAACCTGTGTCCTATCGGGCTCCGGGAGCCTAGCTCAACCCCTACTGCAACGCTGCCCATTCGACGCCGGTGGCACGGCGCGGCGATACGCGGAGATGGGCGCAGCGATGGCGCAAGCAGGCGGCGACTTTATCCGCAGTATGCTCCGCATGGGAAAGGGCGGCCTCCCTCCATCCGACAACGGAGGAGAAGATTCCCACTGCGGACGGTACCGTGTTCATGAGCCCGGCGTTGACAACAATAAATGTACACATTGGGGTTTCTGACCGCCCGCGGTCACATGATCGCATGTCGTTACGGCCAGAGGCCCTCGATCCTTCCAAACTGCATCCGCGATTCGCTGGCGACCGAATCGGCTCAACGGAGAACGACGTTGGTGCGACGCGTGCAATAGCGATGATGCACGACGCCTGAATCGCGCGGCAGAGCTAACGGGCCCGCGCACGTGCTCGCTGTATGTTCATCTTCAAAGGAGAAATGAAATGCTCGGCTTAGGATTGCTCGGAACCGTTCTCGTGATTGTGTTAGTCGTATGGATTATTCGCAGAGTGTGAAGCGCTTTGCGGTTGAAACGTCGGGTGCCCCAATTTGCAGCGGCGAGGTCCGACTCGCCATCGCCGCTGAAGTATGCCAAGCGCCATCGCTTCTTCAGTGGCGGCGATGAATCCGTTTCATGCCCTCGTCGCCGATTCGCGGGAAACCGGCTGTCGCCGATGCAGGCTCAGGCGCTGCGGAAGGCCGCGATGTTTTGCCATTCCTCAGGACCGCATGTGCGACTCCCCGTAGCGGTTCAGCTTGAGCCGGAAAGCCTTGCGCGCGCTTTTCAAACGCAAATGCCCGTCCACCACGGTCCCATCGCTGCGGGCCAGCACTGGGATCTCGAAGCCGAAATCGCGGAGGGATGAGCACATCCGATCTACGGTCTTGCGCGTACGGGGTCCGCGCCGATCCGTCGGTTGTCTTCAATCTCCAGCCAGCAAAGGAGTTGCCCGCCAGGAGCGCGAAGTGAGAATCGTCGTAATGGCGGCGCCGCATGGCCGCTGGTGTGGCGTCCCGCGAAGAAGTATGAGCAATCTCAGACGAAAAATGTAGCCCTGACGACCCGGTCCGAAGCCATCGTCCGCGAAACAATGGCCGGTATAGTGGACGACATCAGGTAGAAGAAGTGCCGGTCGTCTCGCCGTCTGAAGGCCTCGTCCCGGGGCTGCGGCGGACGCCACGCAGAATGCCGCGAAGCAAATCGGCCAGTTGCTCAACGTGTTCTTCGGAAAACATGGAATCATGGCCACCCGGCACTCGATGAGATTCGAATCCGCCCCTCGCAAAATCGCGCCATCCCAGCCTGGCATCCTCTAACACACGCGTGCTAACGGGCTCGTCGGCCGCCATGAAGTGGACGACAGAACCGCCGAACGCGCGAGGCACGTAACTGTGCATGATTGCCGCCGCGGCGTCCCCGAGGGAAGCGCCAGGGGTTGGACTCGCCTTGCGTGCCGACCCAGGAACTGACTGACCTATGCATCCGGATTGGGGAGATTGGGTTGAAAGATAGCGGACGTGCGCGATCACCTCCCGTCCGGCATCCAGCACGGTCCCACGCCGCAGCGTGAAGGCGAACCTGGGCGCCCACTTGATGTATCGCATCCAGTGCCGCAAGGGCTTCGGATAACCTGGCGCCGCCGTGTCGAATAATACTACCGAGGGCACCGGACATCCAAGCGCTTCCAAACGGCAAGCGCACTCATAGGCGAGGATGCCACCAAAGCAGTGCCCGCCGATGGGACCGAGCGGCCGCGGCTGCGTGTTCCGGATGTAATCCACAAATTGGCGGACCAAATCTTCGAACGCGTACGCATTGGCGCCCGTGTCCCAGGTCGTATCGCGCAGCACCACGAAGGGTTGCGCATCCCCCACGAGCCGGGCCAGCGGGCCAAGGTACGAAGCACTCAGAGTTGCGCCCGGAAAACAAAGGAATGGAGGTCCTTCACCACGCTGCTGCAGTACGACTGCGGAGACCCCTGGACGCGGGGGCGGAGCATTCCCGATCATCCGATGCTCCGTGATGGCATCCCTCAACGTCGCAATCGTAGGTGCTGCAAGGAATTGCGGCCAAGCAAGCCGGCGCGCATCGACGCCCATTTCCGCCTCCATGATCGTCAGCATTTGTGCCAGCGCGAGAGAGTCCCCGCCGAACGCGAAGAAGCTCTCATTTTCGTGCAGTGGGGTGGGAACGCCGAGAACGCGCGACCAAATTGCAGCTATTCGTGGTTCGATCGGATCGACAGCCGCATTTGGGCAGGGTGAATTCCTGGGAGCTGGGGCATGATTCGCGGCACGAGCGAAGAGTTGGGATAACTGCTGGCGGCTGGGTTTGCCCGTAGCGGTGACCGGAATCTCGTCCACAAAGAAGATGCGGCTGGGAAGCCTCGCTGGGCCGACGCGGGCGGCCATGTAACTCCTCATTTCGGTTTCATCGGCTACTGCTCCTTGCCGAAGGACTACCGCCGCGGCAATATCTTCCCCCAGCGCCGGGTGGGGTATGGCGAACGCGGCCGTCTGCTCTACAGCGGGGTGCTCCGCCAGCACGGAGTCGATTTCGTGCGGTAAGATCTTCTGGCCTCCGCGATTGATCATTTCCCGGAGCCTGCCGGTGATGAACAGCTCCCCATCCGAAGCGAGCCATCCGAGATCGCCGGTGCGGAACCATCCGTCGTGAAAGGCGGCCCGATTGGCATCCGGGTCGTCGAGGTACCCGTTTATGACCTCCTCGCCGCGCAACACGATCTCACCCCGCACGGTGCACGGCAGCAGGCTGCAGTCCGGAGCCATGATCCCCACGTCGACGCCGATGCTCTTTCCAACCGAACCACGAGTGCGATTATGAATACCCGTGTTGGTGATCACGCCCGCTTCAGTCATACCGTACCCGTGGATCACTGGCACGCGCAGCGAGCGTTCCAAGGCTTCGACGAGAAACGGCGGTATCGCCGCGGTACCGCAACGAATGAAACGCAACGAGGTTGGGGGGATTCCGTCCGGCCGTTCCTGAACCAGTTGGAGAATCGCGCGGTGAATCGCCGGTCCTGCAAGATACCAGGTGGGCCGGTAGGTCTCCAACCATGCGAGGAACTGGCCTGGATCGAACGCATTGCTACAGATGGCCATCCCACCACGTAACAGTTGGGCCAAACAGGATAGAAGGCCGGAGAGGTGGTGAAGCGGCATGAGGCACAGAAAACGGTCGTCCGCCCGCAGACCGAAGGAGCGTTGCACGTTCCCGATCATCGCGGCGAGGTTACGGTGGGTCAGCGGCGCGAGCTTGGGGACGCCCGTGGTGGCCGATGTTTGAAATACGGCCACAACGTCTGCGGCGACGCTCCGGCTGGTAGGCGCGGCCGTCCGCGGGCCCGTCAAGGCGATCTCTGGCTGGTCTTCACGACCCGAAGGGAAGCGCAGGCTGAGCAGTGGCGTTGCGGTGGCGCTGGCCGCCCGAACCAGTTTTGGATCGGGCTCGAATGTAGTGACAATCGCCCTGGGCTTCAACTGAAGCAGGCGGGATTGCAGTTCCGGTTCCGCCAGCTTGCAATCCAGTGGCGCGACGGCCGCCACACTGGCGACGCCCAGCAATCCGAGCAAGAGCAGCTCGGCGTTTGGGATCGCCAAAGCTACCAGATCCCCGCGGTGGATGCCCTCCGCTTGAAGTCCCTGCGCTATTTGATCGGCAACGGCTGCGCACTGCAGGAACGTGAATGAGCGTTGGCCGGGCCGAACAAGGCCACCGCATCGGGCGCCGACAGCGTGCGCAAACCGAACGCGTTGAGGCCCGCAAAGGGGTACGCACTTGAATTCATTTGTACGATTAGATGAGCATACCAGATGATGACGGACAACGCCGCGCGAGGAGGCCAGACATGGCGGGATACTAAGAGGCCATTTGCGCCTCTTTCCTCCAAATCCGTTCATAACTAACAACCTCCCATGGATTCTCGACTTAGCATACCTGCTCGGGGTTATTGCCAACACTATGCCGCAGATTGTGCAAACGCCAGAAGAGTACCACCCGGTTGCTTGCGAACATCGGACGCTCTGGAGGATAAGACGGAATCAGGTACCCGAGCGCATTGGATTCCAGACAGCGGAACATCGTGTTGTTCAAGAGTGACGCTGCTTATCAACGAGCCAGTTGGGTCAATCTGCTCAAGGATAAGGGTGTTGAACGGCTGTGATGCCAGACCGGACCAAAGCGTAACTCGCAAAACGCCGGACGTTGTGTCGCATTGTCGCTCGCATTTAAGGCGTTTCCGCCGTTCCCTCATTGTGTGATAAGCTATTGGCCCGTAGCTGATCGAAGGGCATACCGTTTGGGCGATCAGCGTGTTGTGTTTCCCAACAGGTGGGCGCTGCAACGGAAAAGATCCGGCATCACCAGTTTCCAGACGGCATTTCCGGCACGTCAACCGAATTTCAAAAGGGAGAATCACATATGCGAAGAATGTTCGGCCGTGTTCTGGCCGTTTTGGCAATTACCGCCGTGGCCGCTTTAGGGGCCGACAATTCCATTGGTACTTGGAAGCTCGATATCGCAAAATCCAAGTACACACCGGCGCCAATGCCGGTGAAGAGCCTGACGTCGGTGCGGGAGGCGGTTGCGGGCGGCGTGAAGGTGACGACTAGTGGCGAACGGACGGATGGCGCAGTCAACTCCGGCTATACGGCGAAGTACGATGGCTCGTGGGCTACGGTCACGGGCACGGGGTCGCCGTATGACAGCATCTCGATCAAACAGGTGAATGCCAGTACCCTCACTTACCAAGCGAAGCAGACCAATGGAAAGTATCGCGCCAGCGGCCGCACAGCAATTTCGAGCGACGGCAAGACGATGACCACCAAGGCAAAAGGCACGGACGCCAATGGAGCGCCAATGACGCTGACGTTGGTTTACGAGAAGCAATAGCGGAGAAGACAGCGAGTTAATCGACCAAAACATTTCTCCGTCGCGGAAACTTCGGACCAAGGTCTGCCGCGCGGGGCAAATCAAGGGCCTATTTACAGTGGTGGGCCCGTGCGACTCGAACGCCAGAGCTCTACCGTGTCAAGGTAGCGTTCCTGAACGCACCCTGTTTCGATGCGCCGAAATGCCTCTGCGCGGCTCGGATTGGACCGATTTGGCAAGCCGCGAAAAAAACCCGACGCGGCGAGTGCCCGGCGGGCCGATGGGCGGATGTCCGAAATTTAATTGATTCGATAAGTACGCTA
>Ga0187847_10003907_pt1 | contig 11169 bp, 5 predicted proteins | sample June2016WEW_4_10_FD_132458 | JGI IMG/M metagenome (GOLD analysis project Ga0187847, IMG submission 132458) | Peatland microbial communities from SPRUCE experiment site at the Marcell Experimental Forest, Minnesota, USA - June2016WEW_4_10 | ecosystem: Environmental > Terrestrial > Soil > Wetlands...
ATCTGACCATGACATTGACTGACACGGTGACCAATGCCGCGGTAACAGAGGTCTTCCCGGTGAATATTCCGAGCTTGGTGGGAGGTAATACGGCCTATGTAGGATTCACAGGCGGCACAGGGGCTATGGCAGCGACACAGAATGTAATGAGTTGGACGTACACGTCGCCATAGTTGGATCATCGATCGATTTCAATGTTTACTTAACTTTTACGGTTGGTTCTCGGTTCAGCAGAGCGAAGCTGATTCGCAAAAATGTCCTTGTGAAACGAAATTAGGCGGAGGCGCACAAACCGTTCAGATTAGTCTGAGTACCGGGACATATCTGCATGTAGAGTTATTTCATGAACTACCGGGACAGGAGACTAAATGCATGGTCAATGCTGCACTTTTTGCTATAGGACGGGATCTTTATGTCAACGTACTCGCAGCCTCTTCGCTTGTTGACTCTCGATTCCGCATTCTTCTCTACAAGAGTTATGGACTCACTGTTGGCAAACACACCATCATTATGCCGCGCTGCTTTATCGGTGGTTGCCACATTACTATCGGCGACCGTTGCTTTCTGAACTACGGCTGCTTCTTAGATAATTTGGGTCCGATTTCGATTGGAGATGACTGCTCCATTGGAATGGAGGCGATGCTCTGCACCTCCACGCACAAACTTGGGCCTAGCTCTCGCCGCGCCGGCGCTCCCATTGGAAAACCGATCGTCCTTGGCAGCGGCTGCTGGATAGGAGCCCGCGCTATTATCCTTCCAGGAGTTACAGTCGGCTCTGGCTCTATTATTGGCGCTGGGGCTGTCGTCACGAAGGACTGTGAACCGAACGGCCTCTACTGTGGAAGTCCGGCTCGGCTCGTACGAAGGTTGATTTCTGATTCGGAAGAATCCGAAGGCGCGAACCCTTGAATTGCGACTGACAGCCATTTACGAGAACGGCACATAGGAGTTGGAATTTAGCGGTAGCGTCCGAAGGGTCTTTCGTTTTAACTGCATGTGACTGTTGGAGCGGCGGAAGACGCCAACAGCACGCTTTCAAATGCATTGCATGCAGCATCCCACGTGAATTTTTGGATATTTTGGTGACCGTTCCGTGCGATCCTGAGGCGTAACTCAGGATCGTGAATGAGCTTTTCGGCTGCGTCTGCGAAGGCATCGGGGGAGTTAGCGGGCACAAGTAGCGCGGTATCGCCGTCCGTGCAGAACTCGCGGTGCCCGCCAATATCGGTTGCGATCACAGCAGCGCCACACATCATAGCCTCACACGGCGGCAGACCCCATCCTTCGCTGAGACTGGGGGCAAGAAAGATCGAGGCGCGATTATAGATGCGCCGGAGTTCTGCCTGTTCGGGTTGCTTATGATAAATAATCCAGGATGGCAGATCTTGTGGACGCTCATTGATGCCGAAGAACTCTGCTTTCAGATTAGGAAACTTATCTTTCAGAGCTATAAGAGCAGAGAGCCCATCGAAGGAGCCTTTCCAAGGCAAACTGTGGCTGAATAGCATCGCCAGCCGCATCGGATCTCTGGATTCCGGAGGAAGGTCGCAGCCAAACTTTGTGAAGTCGAGTCCGTTTGGTATGTAGTGACATGACTCGCCCATCTCATGGGCTACGTCTTCGAGCCACCGTGCGATAACAACCTTTTCCAGGGGCGCCTTCCAGGTAGCCATGACTTCATCTTCAGAGCCGAGCCAGGTTTCCAAATGTTGAATCAGGTAAAGCTTCTTTCCGGACAGATCCTCCAGAGTTGCCAGTTGTTCGGCCGTCGTCCACCATGTGGCGACATACGCGTCTGCTCGGGGAAGAAATACCCGTAACATAGCCGGTATCCACGATAGCTTCACTTTGCTATCCAGGTTGAACCATCGATCCGGCTTCCAATTGCCTTTGAGGGCGAATGGTAAATATCGGAATGCGCGCATTCTGTCTCTAAGGCTCAGGTGGGCATTGCGGGGAAATATATGCGCAATATGCACGACTCGGACTTTATGATTGCGTCTGGCTAGCCTATTGGCGTATTCGTATACGATCTTGAATCCGCCTGCGGGTCGCGATCCTTCGTGTGGGAGCAAGAAAACTATTTCCATTCAGATTCTCTCGTAAAGGAGCGGATGCATCGGTAAGCCTGACATATCCGGCAAACTGCAGTTGTGCTGAGTCGCCGCGTTAAAGAAAGCTGAAAAACCGGCAGGTAAGGCGCATTGCCGCCGGGAAGGTCAATCGTTCCGCAGTCACGGACGATAGCATGTACCAAGGTACCGCTGCCGGCGAAATCTATATCCATTATAACCGTGTGTTTACTTGGTTTGGAATGGCGCCTACTGCGTTTTGAGAATAGCTATCGCACAGACTGCGGGAATCGGCTAATCTGATTGCATGAGTGCGATCTTCCTTCTGCCAGGCCTGCTCTCGCTCTATCTCGTGATCCGTGGGCGAATCGAGACTGCGTTCCTATCCGTCTATTTGCCCGCTCTCTTGTTGCTTCCCGACGGATACGCGCTTCGTCTGCCTCACATGCCTCCAATCTCTGCGGCCCAATCGGCATTGATTCCGATCGGAGCAGTGGCATTGTATCGCCTGGCGCTAAAGGGACTTCCATCGCTAATGGATATTCTGGTGGGCTCGTTCGTGATCAGCATTGCCGTCAGCGAGGTTCTTCGCGAGCATGTTATGAACGACGGGATCTTTACCGCCCTGACCGCCTTTATCTCCATCTTTCTCGCATATGTGACAGGACGCATGCTTATCGAGCCTGGTCTTCGCCTTGTTACTGTGCGGCGCTTTGTCGTCCTGATTTTGCTACTTGGTCCTCTCGGTTTGTACGAGTGGCGGTTCGGACAAAATATCTATGGAATGATAGGACAGAGAGTATTCCACGTGGCCAGCGTGCACGCAGAAGTGCAACTAAGGTCCGGACACGGAAGAGTAGCTGCATCCTTCAATGATAGCGAGTTGGCGGGAATCGTCTTCGGGATAACTTTCGCGTTGAATGCGTGGCTGTTTTATCTGCGTAAATGGCGTTCCGCCGCGAATCTCGGAAAGCGGCTTGATTGGCTTGAGAAGTTCCATATTCCCGGTCTGCTGCTGTTGATCTACGTCTTCCTTACGCAGTCCAGAGGGCCGATGCTGGCCGTAGGAGTTGCCCTCGTTATTCTTTTAATTCCCAGATTTAAAAACAGAAAAGCTGCAATCGTCATGGCGACCATTCTGATCACCGTGGCAGCCGTGGGCGCATACCGGTACTTTTCTCAATATACGAACATCTCCGATCCCGGCGCCATTGTGAATGAGCAGCAGGGAAGCGCCCTTTACAGACGGCAGATGAACGAACTCTACCGGCCGATTGTGGAACAGGGCGGCTGGTTGGGATGGGGATTATCAAGCCACCCAGTCCTTCCCGGCATGTTCTCCATCGACAATGAGTTTCTGCTCATTCATCTCGCCTACGGAAGCTCCGGTTATATTCTCTTTCTGCTTGTCGCTGCGGAATCTTTCCGGCGCCTGTTTGTGCGCTCGTGGAAATTTGAGGCGCGGGAGGATCAGGCCTTTGCCATTGCTCTTCTGGGAGCTATGGCAGTGTTCTGGATATCTATCACCACGGTGTATATGGGAGAGCAGCTGCCGCAGCTCATCTTCCTTTTAATTGGCTGGAGTCAATCCATCCTGCCCATATCCATGGAAGCGGCTCCGGCGCAAGCCGTGCGTCCGCGGTTTGCCTTTAAGCGAGTATTCAGCTAGACATGAATCTCAGGCGGTCTCGCGCCCATAACTTCGATCGCTCGAATCCGGCAGCCCGATATATCTTCGAATGCCGACCTGGCGGGACAAAGAATGCGCGGGCGCAAGCAAGCGGCCGGCATGGACGCGCATGCCAGTTATCTGCGGAAGATCAAAGTGACTCTACTGGACTTGTGAAAGGACCGGCACGGGCGCTTCTCGCATTTTGGCAGCTCCGTTGCCGGGACCTGCCAGTTTCTCTTTGAGCGACAAAAACGCACGCTCGAAGGTGTAGAAGGAAATGCTAGCGATCAACAATGTGCCGCACGTGCCCACCGCCGCCAACAGGATCCCAGCCTCGAGCGGACTCGCATGGGGTGCCATCAAGCCGGTCAGTCTTTGAAAGACTCCATAGAGCAGGAGATGGTAGACATAAACGCCATAACTGATCTTGCCCAACCACCGGAGTGCGGCATTCTCAAAGACGGCGCGGATGACGCCAGGCTGCAAGCACATAGCGATTAGGGCGCTGAAGAAGATACTGAACACTGCGACACCGAGTGTTGACCATCGCGGGTCCATGAGAGACAACTCGGGAGTTATAACAACCAAGGCGATCAAAAGAGCTAGAGAGACGAAGAAAGTCCATCGCGAGAGCCGCAGAACACGCGAGATGATTTGCGGAGAATCACGTAATGCCAGGGCGAGAAAGCTTCCGGCGCAGAGTTCGCCCGCGCGAGAGAGAAGAAAGTGGTGGGGCCATAGCCAGGACCAACCGGCTGCTACAGCAACCAGCCTGAACGCAAGCGAACCGATCCAAATTGCAGCACAGACCTCCATCGCGCCCTTCCGATTTTTTGCAAACGCCAGAAGCAGAAATGGCCAGATGAGATAGAACTGCTCTTCGACGGCAAGGCTCCAGAAGTGGACCAATGACGATTGCAGTGGAAAGCCGAACATCTCTCTCCATAGCCACGGAATATCCGAAAGGTAGAGAAAGTCGATACTGATTTTTGCTGTGGCCTTCCATGTCGAGCCCATTGCCACCGCGATCACGGTGACTGCGGCCAGAACCAGGTAATATAGCGGAAAAATTCGCAGGGAGCGGCGGATATAAAAATTGCGCCACCAATGCTGGCGTCCGAGACTATCCCAGAGAATTCCGGTAATCAAAAATCCGGAAAGCGCGAAAAACAGCGATACGCCCGCCCAGCCCAGAAGCGCGGCTCTATCTATCATCCGAAGGACCGATGGGCCTAACTGTTCGTCGGGGTGATAGTGAAGCGCGAAGACCGCCGCAACTGCTAGGCCGCGCAGACCGTCGAGGGCCGGGATGTGACTCTTCGGACCGGCATAGGTTCCACTCTGTGATGAACTTTCGCTCAAGAAGTTGCTCCGTATGTTTTCAAGTGTTGAGGTGGGACGCCGTTTGATTCTCGTAGGATCGGGTTACGAAAATCGTTAGGAAAAAACGGTGTGAGGAAAAGCTATTACAGGACTTCAATCGTTGAAAGCCGGCGGGGAGTTTTGAACGGGCCCGACTGGCGTGCTGGAGATGATAAATTTCCCCATTGCCGTTGCAAAAGAGGGAAAGGTATCCTATTGGCAATTGCAGATTTTATAAGCAAAATTGATCTTCCCTTTGCGCGCTAGACCACCCTTGGACGACATCGAGCCTTAAATTGACAAACCTGTGTGTCTTGCGGGCTCGAACAAGTGTGCGTTTCCGGACCCTTGCGGTGAGCTTATAGTCCTTCTGATGTGCCCTATCCTGCCTTGTCTCGATGACGTTTTCACAATGTGCGCAGATCAATGGCGACTCAGTCGAGTGGCTTCTCTACTCATGGATGCTTAGCAGTCTTGAGCGTACGTGTGGAGGGGTGTGCAACCTGCGCGCTCATAGCAACGATTTCGCAACCAACTGAATCATTTTGACTTGCAGGCCGCCAATGCGCTTTTCTTGGCAATAACTGAAAGCGAGGTTTAGTGGAAAAATCACCTGTGACTCGCATCACAGCTCTAAAACGGTATGTGCACAATGATACATCCAGAATTAGTAAAAACTTAACCGCACGACTTGAAGAAGGTAGCGACACTTTGGCGATGCCAGCGTTGTTACCCAATCAGGTAATGGAGAAACTGCGCCAGTCGGAGTGTCTGGCGCATAGAAGCCAGAAGATTGGCCTCGCTCCATGATTCCCCTGAGGTGTGTTTGCTCATTGGTGATCTTTAAGCTCGCTTCTGTGGCATGTAAGACAAGATAGACATGCTGCGTAGGTATTAGGTTGATGGAGGTTTGATGTTTGGCTGTGCCCAAACGCTGATTCTCCTGTGGGTTTGCCCCTTATGCGATTGCCATGGCAGGCGGTAGGACTTGTTTGCTAGAGAGCCAGTCCAGAAACACCGTCGACCGGTCAACAAACAGTTGCCGAGGAGCTCATTCATGAAAGTAGTATCGTCGTTTTCACTGTTTGGAATGCCTTGCGTCATTCGCGCGTGCACTACGAGTTCAGCCCTCAATTTCAGCCGCCTTATTTCTGATCAGATAGATTCAATGAATGCTAAATCTGACGACAACTCAAAGTCATCCGAAGATCTTAGTGACGATTCACCTTCTGTGATCTTCACTGCCGCTACCAGGATCGGCTTTGTCGTGCCCACCCCAAGCACCCGATTGACACATGCGGCAAATTCCAGTGTCCTGCTCTTTACCGTGCGCGCAGGCTCCGTCTCACATGGGGCCGACGGCTAGCTCGGATCATACCCGTCTGTGCGTGGCCAAGCAATGTCTGCACGGCCTCCAACGTCACTTAGCGCGCTTCAAGCAGGATGCATCCTCGCGCCCGCATCCGCAGCCCGCATTTCCGCGGCCATTTATTCAGGAGTTTCAGCAATGAAGAGCTTTTCGGTTCGTGCTATTTTAATTTTTGCTGTAGCTGTTATAGCTTTATTTTCTGTCTCTGCACCGGCACAGACATTGTCACTCAACGATGGTTCCATTCTTCAGAGCAACACAAACCGCGTTGGAGTGAATATTGGGGCCATCGACTACTGGGATAACGGGCAGATTCTCAAGAACCTGATCGGGTCCAGCAATCCAGGATTGGAGCCTTTGCAGGCCAAGCAAATTTGGGCTATTGGGACAGCCGGGACCACAACTACGTTCGCTATCCAGGATATATACGATGGAGTTCCGCCAAACTACTGGGCGGGCGGCACCTTTACAGTTGTCGAGTCGCAATCGGGCGGCGCCGAGCTTGGCTGCACGGGCACCATTGCATCGAACACCGGCCCGAATTATCCGCTTGTCGGCCAAGCTAATTATTACTCACCGGTGATTACGACTGCTACGCCGTGCGCCGCCCCGTTCAGCGTGGGCGATATCGTTGTCATAAGCGTGTCTGCGTATCCCACACCCGAATCGTGGTGGGAAACCGGGGGACGCGGAGGAATCTCCGGAACGGTTTCCGGCGGTGCTCAGTTACTTTCCGATACCACCGATCTCTGCGCGACTTGCGGTACCCAATCCCTCAACATGAATGCCACGGCAGGTGGATCGACTGCGACCGCTGCCTGGTTCTTTGACACCTGTACCACCAGCGATATTTTTGTCTTGATGAATGGCACATATCAGCTCTCATTCTGGGCCAAATTGGCCTCCGGTACTCCGGTATTGACTGCTTCTGCCGCTCGTGGCTCCCAAGGGGGATTCAACTGCGGAACCTATACGCCGAAATTGACTTCGACATGGGCGCAATACACCTGGAATTGCACGGCTTCGGAATCGGCTGGCGCCACGCAGCCGGGCAATGCCGAGGTAACAATACAGGTTACGGGAGGATCAGTTTATCTCGACAACGTCAGCTTCGAGAAGACCTCCGGCAATTCCAGCAACACTACAGTTTTGCGCGATGAAGTCATTCAAACGTTACAGAACTTTTATGGCCCTTCGATCGGCAACAATCCCGGTATGTTTCGCTATTGGGTGAACCAGAACGCTGAAACCATGAGCAACTGGACAGAGCCTGACTATGCACACGCGCCAACCAGCGGAGGCACGGGTTATTTTGTAGGACCCGGCGGAGCAGGTGCGGAGAGTCTTTCGCTCGAGGATTATCTGGTTATCTGCCAACTGCTCAACGCTCAACCTTACTTCGAAGTTCCGGTGACCTTCTCCACGGCCGATGCGGCGAATCTTATTGAATTTCTGGCTAGTCCGGCGACCACAACCTACGGCGCTCGGCGTGCCGCTTTGGGGCAGACAAATCCTTGGACCAGTGTCTTCAGTACGATTCATCTTTCCTTCTGCAATGAGTGCTGGAACGGGCAATCCTTTGCCGGTGCGTCGCTTGCCATGCGGAGTAGCGCACCCAACAACGAGTATTATTACGACTACAGCGTGCGTGCCAGGGACATCTATGCCGCGATGCGCGCGGACAGTTATTATTCCGCATCTTCGTTCGATCTAGTGATGAATGCTCAGACAGCTATCAGCTACACGATGGACGAAGCGATCGCAAGAGCGCATCCCGATTCGATCGAGATCGAGGACTATACGTATGGGAATGTGAACAGTTTTGCGACGGATGCGGATCTCTGGCAGCCGGCGATGATCGATCCCTGGGAGAAGGTGACCAACCCCACCGATATCAGGAACTTTTATCAATCTGTTCACGACTATCAGTCTCAGACCACCTGCGGCGCATCAGGGACGACAAACTGCAATGTCAATATCTACGAGTGGGGCCAAGGCACAATCAGTGGCAGCCTCGACCAGACACATCTGGACTACATCAATGCCGGAGCCGGCGAGGGGGTGGTCATGGCCCTTCAGCCGCTGCTTAATCTGCAATACTATGGCATCCGTCCGCAATCGTTCTTCGCGTTGAGTGAATACATTAACGGCGCATCGGGTGGAATGACAGCGAAACTTTGGGGAAACGTCGTCGACATGGGCGGCGCAACGAACAATGTGCGTCCGACGTTCCTAGGTGTACAACTGGTGAACCAGTCGATCATCGGTCCCATGTACTCCTGCCCGATCGCCAACAACTTGACGTATGACTTCGCGGGCTCTCCAAACGGCATTGAAGCTATGCCGGCAATGACCAACGTTCCTTATCTTTACGCGTTCTGCTTTGAAAATGGAACCAAGCGATCCCTGGTGTTGATCAATACGGATCTCTCCAGCAACCATACCGTCAGTTTTTCGGGAACGAATCCCCCCGCTGGAACAGTGACTCAAAGACAGTACGCGCCAGGCGCGCTGGATGATATGAACGAAGCGCCGACTGGGACCGCGACGAACCTGACGGCAGCTACCGTTTCGATCGAGACAACTACTCTATCTAGCCCAAGTTCGATTTCCTTGCCGCCCTTTTCTGTTACTGCTCTGGATTACACTTCGACAGGCGTGACAGCCGCGGCAGCGCCGACATTCACCCCTGCAGCCGGGACCTATACCGCATCGCAGGCGGTGACTATCAGCGACACGACGGCAGGCACGACTATCTATTACACCATCAACGGAACTACGCCGACTACTTCGTCCAGTGTGTACGGTGGCGCAATCACTGTAAGCGCTACGGAGACGCTGGAAGCTATTGCAGTGGAAACGGGTTATACCAACAGTCCGGTAGCTACAGCGGCTTACACTATCTCTTCGGTACTTCCGTCACCGACGTTCTCGCCTGCAGCCGGCACTTATACCGCATCGCAGGCGGTGACTATCAGCGATGCGACGGCAGGAACGATTATCTACTACACCACTAACGGAACTACGCCGACTACTTCGTCCAGCGTGTACGGTGGCGCAATCACTGTAAGTGCGACGGAGACGCTGGAAGCTATCGCAGTGGAAACGGGTTATACCAACAGTCCGGCAGCTACAGCGGCTTACACTATCTCTTCGGTACTTCCCGCGCCAACATTTTCGTTAGCGGCCGGTACTTATACAACATCGCAGACGGTGACTATTAGCGACGCGACTGCAGGAACGACCATCTATTACACCACCAACGGCACCACGCCGACTACTTCATCCAGCGTGTATAGCGGTGCGATTACAGTAAGCACGACGGAGACGCTGGAAGCAATCGCTGTGGAGACGGGCTATACCAACAGCTCGGTAGCTACAGCGGCTTACACTATCTCTTCGGTACTTCCCGCGCCAACATTTTCGCTAGCGGCCGGTACTTATACAACATCGCAGACGGTGACTATTAGCGACGCCACGGCCGGTGTTACCATCTACTACACTACCAACGGAACTACGCCGACCACTTCGTCCAGCGTGTATAGCGGTGCGATTACAGTAAGCGTGACGGAGATGCTGGAAGCAATCGCAGTAGAGGCGGGCTATACGAACAGTCCCGCTGCGACGGCGGCTTACACTATTAATAGCTCGGTACTGCCGGCACCCGTGTTTTCACCTGTGGCTGGCACTTATACTTCACCCCAATCGGTGACTATCAGCGACACCGCGCCGGGCACTGTTATTTACTACACCACCAACGGCACCACGCCTAGCACGTCGTCGACCATCTACATGAGTCCAATCTGGCAAAGTTCAACGCAGACGTTGCGGGCGATCGCGGTGGAGACAGGTTATACGAACAGTCTTGTAACGACGGCGGCATATACCATCGCTCCGGTGCTGCAGACACCGTCGTTCAGCTTGGCTGGAGGCCCCGTTGCTTATCCCTCACCCCAGTCGGTGACCATCAACGATTCATCGACAGGCGCCAGCATCTACTACACCACTAACGGCACTGCGCCGACAGCCTCGTCGACGTTATATACCGGCCCAATCACGGTGAGTGTGACAGAGACCGTAGAGGCCATGGCAATAGAGGCGGGCTATACCAACAGTGCCGTGGCTTCGGTTTTGTACACCATCGCTCCAGCAGTGTCGGCACCTACGTTCTCACTCGCAACCGGTACTTACACCACGCCGCAAACGGTGAACATCAGTGACGTGACGGCAGGCGCGACCATCTACTACACCACCAATGGAACTACGCCGACGACTTCGGCGACGAAGTATAGCGGTGCGATTACGGTAAGCACGACGGAAACCTTGGAAGCTATCGCGGTTGAGGCGGGCTATACCAACAGCCCTGTGGCGACGGCGGCTTATGCGATTAACCCTGTGCTGCCAATACCTACGTTAAGCCCGGTGGCCGGCACTTACACAACATCGCAATCTGTAACTATCAGCGATGCGACGGCAGGCACGACGATTTACTACACCATTAACGGAACTACACCGACTACATCGTCGTCCAAATACACTGGCGCGATCACGGTAAGCACGACGGAGACATTGGAAGCAATCGCCGTTGAGACGGGCTATACCAACAGCCCTGTGGCGACGGCGGCTTATGCGATTAACCCTGTGCTGCCAATACCTACGTTAAGCCCGGTGGCCGGCACTTACACAACATCGCA
>Ga0187847_10003912_pt1 | contig 11163 bp, 8 predicted proteins | sample June2016WEW_4_10_FD_132458 | JGI IMG/M metagenome (GOLD analysis project Ga0187847, IMG submission 132458) | Peatland microbial communities from SPRUCE experiment site at the Marcell Experimental Forest, Minnesota, USA - June2016WEW_4_10 | ecosystem: Environmental > Terrestrial > Soil > Wetlands...
GATTCAGCCATCGTTAGCCTGCAAATCGAACATGAACCCGTCCAAACCTAATCCCGGCGAAGTTCCCGCCGCATCCAATTTCATCCGCGAGATCGTCGTGGAAGATATCGCGAACAATAAGTACGGCGGCCGGGTGCACACGCGGTTTCCGCCGGAGCCGAACGGCTATCTCCACATCGGCCATGCCAAATCCATCTGCCTCAATTTCGGACTGGCGGCCGAGTTCGGCGGCAAGACCAACCTGCGCTTCGACGATACCAATCCCGAAAAGGAAGAGACCGAGTACGTCGACTCCATCATGGAGAACGTGCGCTGGCTGGGCTTCGACTGGGAAGACCGGTGCTTTTACGCCTCGGACTACTTCGGCCAGTTGTATGAGTGGGCGGTGCAGATGATCAAGGCGGGCAATGCCTATGTCTGCGACCTGAGCGCCGAGGAGGTGCGGCAGTACCGCGGTACGCTCACCGAGCCCGGCAGAGAGAGCCCCTACCGCAACCGCAGCGTGGAAGAGAACCTGGACCTGTTCGAGCGCATGAAGGCCGGCGAGTTCCCTGATGGATCTCGCACCCTGCGTGCCAAAGTGGACATGGCCGCCGCCAATCTCAACCTGCGCGACCCGGTGATGTACCGTATCCTGCACGCCGAGCATCATCGCACTGGAGAAAAGTGGTGCATCTATCCGATGTACGACTATGCGCACGGCCAGTCGGATTCCATCGAGGGCATCACGCATTCCATCTGCACGCTGGAGTTCGAAGACCATCGCCCGCTATACGACTGGTTTTGCGAGGCGCTGGGGATTTATCATCCGCAGCAGATCGAGTTCGACCGGCTCAACCTCACTTACACGCTGCTCAGCAAGCGCCGCCTGCTGCAGCTGGTGAAGGACGGGCACGTAACCGGCTGGGACGATCCGCGCATGCCCACGCTCGCCGGCATCCGGCGCCGTGGCTATACGCCGGAGGCGATCCGCAATTTCTGCAAGTCGATCGGCGTTTCCAAGACCAACGGCACCATCGAACTGGGCCTGCTGGAGCACTACCTGCGTGAGGACCTGAATCAACGCGCGCCGCGCGTGATGGCGGTGCTGCGGCCGCTGCGCGTAGTGATCGACAACTATCCGGAAGGCCAGGTGGACCAGCTGGAGGCCACCAACAACCCTGAAGACGCCTCCGCCGGCACGCGCCCGGTCCCGTTTTCCAGGGTGCTGTGCATCGAACAGGACGACTTCCGCGAAGACCCGCCGAAGCAGTATTACCGGCTGACGGTGGGGCGCGAAGTGCGGCTTCGCTACGGCTACTTCATCACCTGCACCAGCGCGGTGAAGAACGAAAAGGGCGAAGTCACCGAATTGCACTGCACCTACGACCCGGCCACGCGCGGCGGCAACGCGCCCGACGGCCGCAAGGTGAAATCCACCATCCACTGGGTCTCGGCGGCGCATGCCATCGATGCCGAGGTGCGGCTCTACGACAGCCTTTTCACCAAGCCCGATCCGAACCAGACCGAGGAGGGGCAGACCTTCCTCGCCAACCTCAATCCGCGATCGCTCGAAGTGCTCACCGCCTGCAAACTGGAGCCCAGCTTGCAGGACGCCGCGGCCTACAAGCACTATCAATTCGAACGGCTGGGCTACTTCGCGGTGGATCCGGATTCGTCTCCGGGCAATCTGGTCTTCAATCGCACGGTGGCGCTGCGCGACACCTGGGTGAAACTTGAGAAGCGGGAAAAGGGCGGCCGGTGATCATCCTGGGAATCGGCGGCGTGCTGGGCGATGCCGCTGCCGCTATTTTAAAGGACGGCGAACTGGCCGCCGCCGTGGAAGAATCGAAGCTGGTGCGGCGCCGCATGCACTGGGGCGGCCGCGATCCGCTGCCGGAGTGCGCCATCGCCATGTGCCTGGAACTGGCGAGCGCCAGGCCGGAGCAGGTGGACGCGGTAGCCGTGGCGCGGCCAGTGCCGGAGAACGATTTTTACCTGCGGCTGCGCGCCCAGTTTCCCGCCAGCCGCATCACCCTGGTGGAGCATCACCTGGCGCACGCAGCCTCGGCCTACTTCGCTTCCCCGTTCGACGAGGCTACCGTGCTCACGCTCGACCGCGGGGGCGATTTCCGCTGCGGTTCGCGCTGGGCCGGCCGAGGCTCCTCCATGACCGTCGAGCAGGAGCACTACTCGCCCGATTCGCTCTGCGACGTCTACAGCCGCGTCACGGAGTTGCTCGGGTTTGAAGCCAACGTGGATGAGCACAAAGTGCAGTGGCTGTCGGTTCACGGCGACGCGCGGTTCCGCGATCTGTTCCTGCAGATTCTCCAGGCCGATGACGCCGGACTGCACGTGGACCGCGCCTTCTTCAGCACGGAGCGCCCGCATTCGGGCGGTTTCGGGCACCGTTTCTATGCGGCGCTGGGGCTGGAGGACGGCGCGCGCATTCCCGAAGAGCTGCGCGCACCCATCGCGGCCGGCGTGCAGCAGGCAGCGGAGGCGGCGGTGATGCGGCTGGCCGGCTCGGGGCGCAACCTGTGCCTGGCGGGCGGCCTGGGATTCAACGCCCTGCTCGTTTCCGCCCTCGAAAGCCGCTCCGGTTTCGAAAATGTCTTCGTGCAGCCGGTGGCTGGGAACGCGGGCACGGCCATCGGAGCCGCGCTCGAAGCCTGGCACCACCTGTTCCGGCAAGAGAAGCGCGTGCGCCTGGAGACGCTGTCGCTGGGCCCCGGCTACACCGCCGCCGAGACCAAGCAGGTGCTGGAGAACTGCAAGCTCCGCTTTCATTACCTGCTGACTACCGGGGAGCTGCTGGCGGCCGCGGTGGCGCAGTTGAACGACCACAAGATTGTCGCCTGGATGCACGGCCGCATGGAGTTCGGCGCGCGCGCGCTGGGCAACCGCAGCATTCTGGCCTCGCCGCTCGACCCTTATTCCACCGAGAATTTGAATACTTACATCAAGCATCGCGAACCGGTGCGCAAGTTCGCGGCCTCGGTGCCTGCCGAGCTGGCGGAACGGTACTTCGAGGTGGGGCCGAATGCGCGCTTCCTGGCGACCGTGGGCCGCGTTCGCCCGGAGCATCGCGAGAAATTCGCCGCCGCAATCCTGGCCGGCGATCTTGTGCGCGTCCACACCGTGGATCGCGATGAGAATCCGCTCTACTGGAAGCTGCTGCACGCCGCCGGCGAATCCACCGGCCTGCCGGTGCTGTACAACACGTCGTTCAACCTGTTTGGCGAGCCGCTGGTCTCCAACCCGCGCGACGCGGTGCGCAGCTTCTACTCCTCCGGCATCGACGCCATGTTCGTGGGCAATTTCTTCCTGCAAAAGTAAAGCGGTGCAGAGCCGCGACCGTTAGGGAGCGGTTGCGGGGCATCAAAATATTTTCACCTTCAGATACTTCCCTGGATTCTGGTGGAAGTCGCGCAGCGTGGCTCCCATTTCGCGGGTCATCCCCGTCAGGTTGTCGTACAAGAGGGAAGAACTGAATCCCGAGCCGGCGTTAAACTCGTCCACTGTGCGGATCAGCGCGCCCACGCGGTTCGTCCAGTCTGCGTACAGGTTGTCGGACTGGAAGAGCTGGCTCGCGCGCGCGTCCGCTGCTGACTTCCGCAATCCCCGCGCCGCATCCAGCAGCTGCTCGTACTGGCCCGTATCGCGCAGCCACGAGCTGGACTGGACACGAGCCAGCGTCTGATCGAGCTGCACCAGCGGATCGTCGATTTGATGGTAAAGGCGATCCGTGTAAAGCACGCTGCCGACCGCAGGGGTGGTCTTGACCGCCGCGCGCAAATCGTTTTGCAGTGCGGTCATGCGCCGGACCACGTCGGTGTACAGCTTGTCCCCCTGAACGAATTCGCCGAGCTGGCCCCGGCCGGCTTCCATGTCCCGAAGCGTCGCATCCACGATGCGCAGCTGCTGCTCGAACTGCTCCAGATCCAGGCTTTTCATCAGGTCCGGCGAGCCTTTATAACGGATTTCGCCGCCGGCTGCGATGTGCGTCGAGCTGTGCCCGCTGGTAATGTCGACGAACTTGTCACCCACCAGGTTGTCCGCCGTCAATTCCGCGGTCGAGTCGCTGTTGATGGTGGACAGGCGGCTGCGCCGGATGCTCAGCGCCACGCGAACCGCCCGGTCGGGCACGGCGGAACGGGACAGCCCGACGCTCGCCGCAGTGCCGACGTCGATCCCGTCAACGCGAACGTCCGCGCCGGTGGCCAGGCCGGTGGCGTCGGGGACGTACAGGTACAGGGTTGCCTTGGACTGGAACAAAGCCCCCCCGCTGAGCAGGATCAACAGCACAGAGAGAATCGCCAGCGCAGCCACCGTGACCACGGTCACGCGGAACTTCGCCCAGCCGACGCCGCGCGTGGATGACATTCACCTGGGATTGTACCGCGCCGCCAGGCGGGCGTTCTCTGGGGCGGGCTCCCGGCCTTCGCCGGCGGTTCAGAGCAACTGCAGCGCCCTTCGACTTTACAGTGCTATATGTACGATACTGTAAATACGTGGAGATTGAATGGGATCAGGCGAAGAACCAGCTCAACCGGACGAAGCACAGTATCGATTTTGAGACGGCACAATTGGTCTTCGATGATCCTTACTGCGTGACATTCGTGGATCGGGTCACGCACGGCGAACAGCGATGGCATGCAATCGGTTCAATTGAAAACATCATCATTCTTGTCGTCGTGCATACATATCGCGAGGAAGGTACGGAGGAGGTAGTCCGCATCATTTCAGCTCGCCCTGCGACCCGTCGAGAAAGGAAACTATATGCCGAAGCTATCGGCTGAGAAACGCAAGGAACTTCAAAAGCTCGCTGCGCGGCCGGATCGTCAAATCGATTTGTCGGATATTCCTGAAATCCTGGCGATCCCTTCGGATGCCGTGATCGGGAGGTTTTACCGACCGAAGAAAACTACTGTGACCATCCGCCTTGATGCAGATGTCGTGGCGTGGATCAAGGCATCGGGCGAGGGGTATCAAACGCGAATCAACGCCTACCTCAGGCAACTGATGCAACAGAGCCGCTAGCAGTGGCATCAAGCGCAGGGTGCAGAGTCGTCGTCGAGTGCACACATCCGGACTGACGCTCTTCGCCCCGGAAAGTGTGTTAGGTTAGTGATTTCACGCTCGCTTGGAGGAAGTATGGAAGCCCTCGGGATGATCGAAACGAAAGGGCTGGTCGGCGCCATTGAAGCTGCCGATGCAATGGTCAAGACCGCCAACGTGGTGCTGACCGGCAAGGAGTTCGTCGGCGCCGGTCTGGTGATGGTCACCGTGCGCGGCGATGTCGGCGCCGTCAAAGCAGCCACCGATGCCGGCGCTGCCGCGGCGCGGCGCGTGGGCGAACTGGTCAGCGTTCACGTCATTCCCAACCCGCACGAGGAAGTGGAAAAGGCCCTGCCCAACAGCGGCCTGAAAAAATAGCGGCTCATGCTCGCCGATAAAGATCTCCTGTCCATTCAGGAGGTCCGCTCCAAGGTCGATAAGGCCTACCAGGCCTCTCTCAAATACCGGGACTACACCCAGCAGCAGGTGGACGCAGTGGTGGAGGGCGCAGCGGCGGCGGCGCGCGCCAACGCCCGTCCGCTAGCCGAGCTTGCTGTGGAAGAAACCGGCTACGGCAACGCCAAAGACAAGTACATCAAGAATCTGCTGAACTGCGACTGGCTGCCGCGCCGCATGCGGGGCATGAAAACGGTGGGCGTGCTGCGCGAGTTGCCGGAAGAGAAGATCGTCGAGTTCGGCGTTCCGGTGGGCGTAGTGGCGGCGATTCTGCCGACCACCAATCCCACTTCCACGGCGTTCTACAAGATTCTGATTTCGCTCAAGGCGGGCAACGCGATTGTGCTGAGCCCGCATCCGCGCGCCCACAAATGCACCTGCGCAGCGGCGGGCATTCTGTACCAGGCCGCGGTCCAGGCGGGCGCGCCGGAAGACATCATTCAATGCATCGACACAGCCACGCTCGAAGGCACCACCGCGCTGATGCGGCATGAGCGGACGGGCGTGATCCTCGCCACCGGCGGTCCGGGCATGGTGAAAGCCGCCTACTCCAGCGGCAAGCCGGCGTTCGGCGGGGGGCCTGGTAACGTGCCGGTCTTGTTGGACACATCGGCTGACATGGAAGATGCGATCGCCAAGATCGTCGCCGGGAAGAGCTTCGACTATGGCACGGTGTGCTCCAGCGAACAGGCGATTGTTGCCGAGAACTCGCTGCGCGACCGCGTTCTGGCGCTGCTTAAAGCGCAAAAGGCCTACATCGCCACCGACGCCCAAAAGGAAGCTTTGGGCAGGCTGCTGGTGATGCCCAATTTCAGCATTAACCCGCAGTGCGTGGGCCAAGCGCCCACCAAGCTGGCGCGCATGGCGGGTTTCGAAGTGCCGCCCGACACGTCGATTATTTGTGCCGAGGTGGGCGGCGTCGGCAAACAGCACCCGCTCTCGATGGAAAAGCTGTCGCCGGTGCTGGCGCTGATCTGGGTTCCGGACTTCGCCGCCGGGCTCGATACGTGCCATGCGCTGCTGAAATTCGGCGGGCTGGGCCATACCGCGGTGATTTACTCGCGCAATGACGCTCGGACCCGCGAGTATGGCGCGCGCATGCCGGCCATGCGGGTGCTGGTGAATACACCCGCGCCGCAAGGCTCCACCGGCATCACCACCAACGTTTTTCCCGGCATGACGCTGGGCTGCGGCGCCATCGCCGGCAACATCACGTCTGACAACGTGAGCCCGCTGCACCTGATCAACATCAAGCGCCTGGCGTACGTGACGCGCAAACCGGAAGAGGCGTTCGAGATGCCGCTCGATATCAACCAGGCGCCAAACGGTTCCTCCGTGGCGGCCGCGGCCGGCATTGACCGCGGTGCGGTGGTGGCCGCGGTAGAGCGCTATCTGGCCTCGCGCGCCGCCGGATCCGCCCCGCCGAAAGCTCCGGGAGGACCGTCCTGTGACGCCTCGTGCGCGCAGCCTGCTGGCGCGCCAGCCTTTGCCGTAGTTCCGAACGTGGCGGCCGCTGTGGTCGACCGTTTTCTGGCACGGCGCGGCGGCGATTCCAGTGGCGGCTACCCATGACTGACCGAGCCCGCGCCGGAGGACGCGCCACCACCGGCGCCAACTCAGCCCGCACCCAAGCCGGTGCCGTTCGTGTGTGAAGCCGACGTGCGCGACGCCATTCGCCAAAATCGCAAAATCTGGATCGGGCCAAAGACCATCGTGACGCCATCCGCCCGCGATCTGGCTGGTCCCTCTGATATTCTGGTGTTGGTTCAGGCCTAAGGCGGCCACCAAGTGGACTTAAATCTCGATACTCTCAAGCGCGAAATTCTGGACTATCTCGACTCTGCCGGTCTCGCTGTCTTTCACAACCGGCCGGGCGGGCTGGAAGGCCTGCCGCTGGTCCTCTGGGATACCGAAAAGCATCCCGATTACCGGGTGTTCCTCGACGTTGCCCAAAAATGCGGCGCCAAGCTCGTCCTCTTCGCCGCAGCCGAGTTCGAGGCTTCCGATATCGAAGAACTGGAAGCCCAGCTCGACGATTGCGAGCTCAACCGGGAGGAGCGCCGCGAGTACGAATCGCGCCTGCGCGAGTTGCGCGTCTTCACCGGCTTGACCTGCTCGCTGGAGCTGGCCTTCGACCACCACTCGCGCCTCTACGTCTACGAACTGCAGCCGGACTGGTACGACGAGTTTGGCGGCATCGAAGATGAAATCATGGCGCGGACGCCCGATGACGAGGAGCCCGATTCGCTTCCCGGCTACTTCTCCAAGAATTGACTGGCGTGGCACAGCTTCAGTCACTGGTGGGACAGACGATCGGTTTGTGCCGCCAGGGCGAGTGTGGCTCTCTAGCGAGGCATGACAGACCACGAAAGGCGATGGTCTGTCCTACCTGTCTATGATGACGCCTCCGATGGCCTCCTTGACGCCTGCCCGCTGGCTGTTCCCAAACCCGGAACCCGCCCGCATCAAAACCCTAGGTGCTGAACTGGGCATCGGCTCGCTGGCCGCCAAGGTGCTGGCGGCGCGCGGCTTCACCGATGCCGAACCAGCTCGCCGCTTTCTCCACCCGTCGCTCGCCGACCTCCATGACCCGTTCGGGCTGCGCGACATGGAGCCGGCTATCGAGCGCCTGCGCGCCGCCATCGCGGGCGGTGAAGCGATCCTCATCTATGGCGACTACGACGTGGATGGCACCACCGCCGTTGTGCTCCTGATGACCGCCATCCGCCTGGCCGGCGGCTCCGCTTTTTATCACGTGCCGCACCGCCTGAAAGATGGCTATGGCATGCGCTCGGAAGTGGTGGAGGAAGCGGCCGCCCGCGGCGTCAAACTCATCGTCAGCGTGGATACGGGGATTCGCGCCGCGGAGGTGGTGGTGCGGGCCGCCGAGCTGGGCATCGCGGTCATTATCACCGACCATCATCTGCCCGAGGCCGATCTGCCGCCCGCCCTGGCGGTGATCAATCCCAATCGCCGCGATTGCTCCTACCCGGACAAAGGCCTCTGCGGCGCCGGCGTCGCCTTCAAGCTGGCGCAGGCTCTGTTCATCCGGTCCGGATGGCCGCCGGAGAAGCTGGCGCGCGTCTCGGAGTCGCTGCTGAAGATGGTCGCCATTGCCACTGTGGCCGACGTGGTGCCGCTCACGGGCGAGAACCGCATCATGGTGAAGCACGGGCTGGAGGGTCTAGCTGATGCGCGCAATCCCGGCCTGCGGGCGCTGCTCGAAGTAGCCGGCTTCGCTCGCGGCGCGGTGCCCGGCGCGCGCCAGGTGGCTTTTCAACTCGCCCCGCGCATCAACGCTGCCGGCCGCATGGACACCGCGCAAAGCGTGATCGAGTTGTTTCTGAGCTCCGACCGGGCGCGCGCCCGTGAGCTGGCGCAGCAACTGCACGACCAGAACGCCGAACGCCGGAAGGTGGAGGCCTCCATCCGCGACGCCTGCGAGCAACTCCAGGTGGAGGAACCCGCCGCGGCTTTGGTCTACTACCGCGAGGACTGGCACCGCGGTGTGCTTGGCATCGTCGCCAGCCGGCTGGTCGAGCGGCTGCACCGGCCCGTGTTCGTGCTCGGCCGCAATGAAGAGGATGGGCTGGCGCAGGGATCCGGCCGCAGCATCCCGGCGTTCCACCTGCTGGAGGCCCTGGAATCGATGCCCGCCCTGTTCGTGCGGTTTGGCGGCCACAAGCACGCCGCCGGCGTGACCATGGCAGCGGCCAACGTGGATGAGTTTCGCCGGCGTTTCAACGCCTATGCCGCCGCCCGGCTGGGTCCCGAGGACTTCGCGGCGCGGCTCGAGATCGACGCCCTCATCGCGCTCGACGAAGTCAACGAAGCGGCTATCGAAGACGTCTTCGCGCTGGCGCCGTTCGGCCACGGAAATCCGCCGCCGCTATTCGCCGCGCGCGGCGTCGAAGTGGCCGCGCCGCCGGTGGTGATGAAGGAAAAGCATCTGCGCCTCGCCGTCCGGCAGAACAGGCGCAGCCTGACGCTCAAGGCCTGGAACTTCTCCGAACGTGCCGCCGAGTTCGCGATTGGCACGCGTCTCGATGTCGCGTTCGAGCTGGAAGAAGATGCCTACTCCGCGGCCCGCGGCTACCCCGGCCGGTCAGCCACCCTGCGTGACGCCCGCCCCGCCGCGGACGCTTAGACGCGTGGCGCAGGCTGTCCGGCCTGCTCTCCATGTAGCCTCAGGTAGGACAGACCATCGACTTTTGTGGTCTGTCACATGCCAGAGCACGACGCAAAACGACAGACCAAGACCGATCGTCTGTCCTACCGCCCCTACGTCGGATGCCCTGCTATTTCTGCGCCACCAGCACGCGGGACGGATAGAAAATCTGGCGGACAAAGTGATCTTCGAGCAGGCGAAAATGCGCGGACTCGATGAGTTCCGGAACCCTGCGCTCCACCTGCCTTCCCCAGAAAGCCGGGGCGACCCGGCCCAACACCTTGTAGACCGAGTTGAAGACGGCGGTATTCTGCCCGATCAGCACCAGCGTCAGCTTGCAGCCGGGCCGCAGAACACGATGAAACTCGGCAATGGTGCGGACGATGTCGTCGCCCGAAAGCAGCTCGAGCAGGTAGCAGCAGAACACGGCATCGAAAGTCTCATTGCGGAACGGCATCTGGCGGGCGTCCACTGCCTGGCACAGGGTCCGCGCGTCCGGAAACCGGCGCCGCGCGTGGCGACCGGTGCGGGCCGCCATGTTCGGCGACAAGTCGAAACCAACCGTGGCTCCGGACGGATTCACCTTCACTAGGCGGCGGAACATTTCGCCACTGCCGGTGGCTGCCTCCAGCACGCTCATGCCGTCGCGCACTCCGGATCGGGCCAGAGCGCGGCGATGGGCGCGCGAATGGAACAGCATGGTGGAAAGCGGATAGACGGCCGCGAGATGATCATAGACGCGGCGCGTCCGCTGGGCAAGCGTCATCGGCAGCCCGCCTGCGGGCCACTCGCCTACCAGTTCCTCGAGTCTGGGCAAAAGGTTCTCCTCAAATGATTCATGAAACTGCCGCCAGGTTGGTTTCGAGCTCCGGAACTTCAATCTGCACGCGGGTCCCTTGTCCCGGCCGGCTCTCGATCCACATGCGGTAGTCGTTGCCAAACAGAACTTTCAGGCGTTCGTGCACGTTGCTGACGCCGATGCCGTGGTCAAGCACCGTAGCCAGCTGTTCTTCCGCGATGCCAACGCCGTCGTCCTCCACCAGCAGGTGCAGCCGCAAACCGCCGCGGCTGGTGCGGATGCGGATGGTGCCGCCCTCAATCTTGCCGCTCAGCCCGTGCTTGATCGAATTCTCCACCAGCGGCTGCAGCAGCATGCTCGGCACCAGCATATCGAGCGTGTCTTCGGCCACATCCTTCTCAAAGCGCAGCTTGTCCCCGAAGCGCACCACCTCGATCGCCAGGTAGTCTTCGATAAAGCTCAGCTCTTCGCGCAGGCTGCTGAAGTTCTCGTGTTTGCGCAGCAGGCGCCGCAGTACCTTGGAGAGCTTCACCACCATTACCCGAGCCTGGTTGGGATCGGTCCGAATCAGCGAGGAGACCGAGTTCAGGGTGTTGAACAGGAAGTGGGGATTGATCTGGCTGGTGAGCGCGGCCAGGCGTGCTTCCACGAGCAGCCGCTGCTGCTCCTCCAGCTTCCTTTCGTTGCGCGTGTTGTTCCA
>Ga0187847_10003917_pt1 | contig 11150 bp, 9 predicted proteins | sample June2016WEW_4_10_FD_132458 | JGI IMG/M metagenome (GOLD analysis project Ga0187847, IMG submission 132458) | Peatland microbial communities from SPRUCE experiment site at the Marcell Experimental Forest, Minnesota, USA - June2016WEW_4_10 | ecosystem: Environmental > Terrestrial > Soil > Wetlands...
CGAACCAGCTCACCGCCGCCCCGTAGAGCGACAGGATCAGAACCCACAAAACCATCGACCCTTCGTGATTGCCCCATACGCCGGTGAGCTTGTAAAGCCAGGGTAAATCCGAATGGCTGTGCGCGGCGACGGCGGCGACCGAGAAATCCGAAATGAGAGTGGCGTGCACCAGCGTGGCGAAGGCGAAGGCGACCAGCGGGAAAAGCGACAACGCGGCAAGTCGCCCGGCCATCATCATCCCCCAATGGTTCCGGGCCGCGCCGGCGAGCGGCAGCGCCGCTTGGAGCAGCGCGATGAAGAGGGCGAGAACCAGGGCAAAATGGCCCAGTTCAATGATCATCGGGTTGGGTGATTATTTCGCCGGTTCGCCGGAAGCGCCGCCGGGTTGCGCCGCGCCCGGCATGGGCGTCGCCGAACCCTCCTGCCAGCGGCCGGCCCGTTTCAACGCGTCCACCACCTCGGGCGGCATGTATTTTTCGTCATGCTTGGCCAGCACGGTCGAGGCGGCAAAATTGCCGTCGGCTTGCAACCGTCCCTCGACCACCACGCCCTGGCCTTCGCGGAAGAGATCGGGCAGGTCGCCGCCATAGACCACCGGCACCGATTTCCTGCCGTCGGTGACGTTGAAATAAACCATCCGGCCGTCGCGCTTGACGCTGCCGTTTTCCACCAACCCGCCGAGGCGCAACAGACGGCCCGATTCCACGCCCTTGGAATAAAGATCGGACGGGCTGTAGAAGAACACCAGATTGTCCTTGAGCGCCGACAGGGTGAGCGCGGTCGCGAGACCCAGCAACGCCAGGCCCGACAGCACGAAGATCAGCCGCTTGCGTTTGCGCGTCATCATGGCCGGGCCGCCGCCTTGCGCCGGCGCGGGCCCTTCTCCTCACGGATGCTGAGTTCGCGTTGCACCCGCCGGTAGGAGGAGAGAGTCCAGACGAGCAGGCCCAGCAGCACCAGCGCCGCCACGGCATAAGCCGGCCAGACGAAGCGGGCATAGCCGCCCATGTCGAAGAATTTCTGCCAGTTCATCACGTATTTCCGAATTTGAGCGCGCGCAGCCGAGCTTCCAGCAGCGCCGACCTCATGCGGATCATCAGCAGCGCGGCGAAGAAGAACATGAATCCGAGCGCCATCACAAAAAGCGGCCAGAGCAAAATAGGCGCGATGGTCGGCCCGCCCATGCGGAAGACGCTGGCCGGCTGGTGCAGCGTGTTCCACCAATCGACCGAGAATTTGATGATCGGCAGATTGATCACGCCCACCACCGCCAAGATCGCCGCCGCGCGGGTGCCGCGCGATTGGTCGTCGAAGGCGTTCGCCAGCGCGATGAATCCCAGATAGAGGAAAAACAGCACCAGCACCGAGGTGAGCCGCGCATCCCACACCCACCAGGTGCCCCACATCGGCTCGCCCCACAGCGAGCCGCTCACCAGGCAGATGAGCGTGAACCCCGCGCCCAGCGGCGCCGCGGCTTCGGCCGCGACATGCGCCAGCGGGTGGCGCCAGATCAACCCCACCGCGCTCGCCAGCGCCATCACCCCATAGACCAGGCTGGCGAGCCAGGCCGCCGGCACATGCACATACATGATGCGCACCGCCTCGCCCTGCTGGTAATCGGGCGGCGCCACGAACAGCGCCATGTAAAGTCCGGCGCCGATGCCGAGCGCGGCGGCGGCGGCGCACCACGGAACTAACGCGGCCGATAGTTTCATGAATTGGGTCGGGTTGGCGAAACGCGGCATGGCGGTGGTTTTATAGCAAGAGGCGGGCGGGGGCCATGGGTCATTCCATCGCCTGGCGCAGCGCCGCCGCCGCCGCCCAGGGCGCCAAGGCCAGCGCCGCCGCGAGCAGCGCCGCCAGCAGCAGCAGATGGGGCTGGGCGGAAAAGCCCATGGAAGCGGCCGAGGCCGCGGCGGTGCCGAAGATCAGCACCGGGATATAGAGCGGCAACACCAAGAGCGACAGCAGCACGCCGCCGCGCCGCGCGCCCAGGGTCAAGGCGGCGCCGACCGATCCGATCAGACTCAAGACCGGCGTGCCGAGCAGCATGGCCAGCACCAGCGCGCCCATTCCGGCGGCGTCGAAATGCAGCACCAGCGCCAGCACCGGCGCGATCACGGTCAAGGGCAGCCCGGTCGCCAGCCAATGCGCCAGGCATTTCGCCAGCACCTGGAGTTCGAGCGGCAGGGGCATCAGCACCAGCGCTTCCAGGCTGCCGTCCTCCCAATCGGATTGGAACAGGCGTTCGAGCGACAACAGCGCGGCCAGCAGCGCCGCCACCCACAACACGCCGGATGATATGCGCGCCAGCAATTCGGGCTCGGGTCCGACGCCGAACGGGAACAGAATCACGGCGAGCGCGAAGAACGCGGCCACGTTGGCCCAATCGCCGCCCTGGCGGAAAGCGAGATTGAGGTCGCGCCCGACCAACGCGGCAAAGGCGCTCATGCGGACCTCCGCGGCACGAAATCGGCGAGCGACAGGCGCGCCGCCCGGTCTATGCGCAGCTTCACGTGGGTGGATGCCACGACGCAGCCGCCCCGCCGGCGATGCGCGGATATGGCGGCGAACAGATCGTCGAGCGCGCGCGCATCGAGCCCGGTGGCGGGCTCGTCGAGCAGCCAAAGCTCGGCATGCGCGGCCAAAAGCCGCGCCAGAGCCAGGCGCCGCTTCTCGCCGGCGGAGAGATAGCGGCACGGCCAATCGGCGCGTTCGCCCAGGCGGAAAGTCTTGAGCGCGGCATCCGCGCCGCTGCTCGAGCCGCCCCGCATTTCCACCCAGAAATCGAGATTCGCGCGCGCGGTCAGCGCCGGCTTCAACGCGTCCTGGTGGCCGATGAAATGAATCCCGGCGCGGTGCGCCGCCGGGTCAGAGGATATGGGCAATCCCCGCCGGAGGATTTGGCCGGCCTCGGGCGGCGTCAGTCCGGCGAGCATGCGCAACAGGCTGGTCTTGCCGCTGCCGTTAGGCCCGGTCAGCAGCAACGCGCCGCCCTTTTCCAGGCCGAAATTCAATCCGTGAAACACCAGCCGCCCGCCGCGTTGGCAGGCAAGGTCCTGGCATGACAGGAATTTCCGGGAGAGGGGACGCATATGCGGCGATATTGCCACGGCCCGCTGCTCGAAGCGGGCAAAAAGAGACGGCCTCGGTGGGGGCAATACCGAGGCCGTCGATACAGGAGCGGCCGGGGGGCGACCGCTACATGGAGATGGAGACAAGCCAAAAGCCTAATGTCTCTCACCGGTTGCCATCAAAGCCCCGGAATGCGTCCCCATTGGGAAAGGATTGTGGCGAAACCATGATATTTTGCCCGGCGGAACCCCATAAAACGGGCCTTCCGGGCCGGTTTGGGGGTGTCCGGGCCGAGCCCGGCCCCGGCTTGATCTGCGGCGCGGGAAGGCGTAGCAGCAAGCCCTAACCGGCGGGCGGACAGCCTGCCCGCCGCCATAAAAAGGGAGACTTGCTTTGTCCGTGACCGGCCAGGATTCGCTCAAGGCGCGCCGCAGCCTCGATGTCGGCGGCAAGACCTACGATTATTTCAGCCTCGAGGCGGCGGCCAAGGCGGCCGGTCTGGGCGACATTTCGCGCCTGCCCTTTTCCCTCAAGGTGCTGCTGGAAAACCTGGTGCGGCTCGAAAACGGCCGCACCGTCACGGTCGAGGACATCAAGGCGGTGGCCGCCTGGCTCCAGGACAAGACCTCGCGGCGCGAGATCGCGTTCCGGCCCGCCCGCGTGCTGATGCAGGATTTGACCGGCGTGCCGGCGGTGGTCGATCTGGCGGCGATGCGCGAGGCGATGGCGCGCCTCGGCGGCGACCCCAAGCGCATCAATCCGCTCTCGCCGGTCGATCTGGTGATCGACCATTCGGTCATGGTCGACAATTTCGGCACGGCCAATTCTTTCGGCCAGAACGTGAAGATCGAGTTCGAGCGCAACGGCGAGCGCTACGCCTTCCTGCGCTGGGGCAGCCGCGCCTTCGACAATTTCCGCGTCGTGCCGCCCGGCACCGGCATCTGCCACCAGGTCAATCTCGAATATCTCTCGCGGGTGGTGTGGACGACCGAGGAGAAGGGCAGGACCATCGCCTATCCCGACACGTTGGTCGGCACCGACAGTCACACCACCATGGTCAACGGGCTTTCGGTTCTGGGCTGGGGTGTCGGCGGCATCGAGGCCGAGGCGGCGATGCTCGGCCAGCCGATCTCCATGCTGCTGCCCGAGGTGGTGGGATTCCGCATGCACGGCAATTTGCGCGAAGGCGCCACCGCCACCGATCTGGTGCTGACCGTGACCCAGATGCTCCGGAAGAAGGGCGTGGTCGGGCGCTTCGTCGAATTCTACGGACCGGGCATAGCCTCGCTGGCGCTCGCCGACCGCGCCACCATCGGCAACATGGCGCCGGAATACGGCGCCACCTGCGGATTCTTTCCGGTCGACGCCGAGACCTTGCGTTATCTGACCCTCTCCGGCCGCGATGCGCAGCAGATCAAGCTGGTCGAAGCCTATGCCAAGGCGCAGGGGCTGTGGCACGACGCCCAATCGCCCGATCCGGCCTTCACCGACACGCTCGATCTCGATCTGGCATCAGTCGAGCCCTCGCTCGCCGGCCCGCGCCGGCCGCAGGACCGCGTCGCGTTGTCGGGGGTGGCGTCCTCCTTCAAGGCCGAGCTGCCGAAGCTCGCCGCAAGCCGCGACAAAGCCAAGACCGGCGGTCCGGTCAAGGTCGCGGGCGCCAATTATTCGGTGAAAGACGGCGACGTGGTGATCGCCGCCATCACGTCGTGCACCAACACCTCCAATCCGAGCGTGATGCTCGGCGCCGGCCTCTTGGCGCGCAACGCCTTGAAGCGCGGCCTCAAGGTCAAGCCCTGGGTCAAGACCTCGCTCGCGCCGGGCAGCCAGGTGGTGACGGATTACTACGCCGCCTCGGGCCTGCAGAAGGACCTCGACGCGCTGGGCTTCAACCTGGTGGGCTATGGCTGCACCACCTGCATCGGCAATTCCGGGCCGCTGCCGCAGAATATCTCCCAGGCGGTGGACGAAGGCGATCTGGTGGCGGCGGCGGTGCTGTCGGGCAACCGCAATTTCGAGGGCCGCATCAGCCCGCAGGTGCGGGCGAATTATCTGGCGTCGCCGCCCTTGGTTGTGGCCTACGCGCTGGCCGGTTCGGTCGCGATCGACATCACCAAGGACCCGCTCGGCCAGGATGATAAAGGCCTGCCGGTCTATCTCAAGGACATCTGGCCGTCGAACAAGGAGATCAACGACACGGTCAGCCAGTGCGTCACCGCGCCGATGTTCCGCAAGCGCTATGCCAACGTGTTCGAAGGGCCGGAGGAATGGAAGAAGGTCAAGACGCTTGAGGGCGTCACCTTCGGCTGGAATCCGGGCTCGACCTATTTGGCCTACCCGCCTTATTTCGACAACATGCCCAAGGCGCCGGGGCCGCTATCCGATATATCCCGCGCCCGGGTGCTGGCGATGCTGGGCGACAGCATCACCACCGATCACATCTCGCCCGCGGGCTCGATCAAGAAGGAAGGCCCCGCCGGCCAGTATCTCCTGGAACACCAGGTGCGCCCGGCCGATTTCAATTCCTACGGCGCGCGGCGCGGCCATCACGAGGTGATGATGCGCGGCACCTTCGCCAATATCCGCATCCGCAACGAGATGGTGCCGGGGGTCGAGGGCGGCGTCACCAAGCACCTGCCAGACGGCAAGGTGATGCCGATCTACGACGCCGCCATGCAATACCAGAAAGAGGGCGTGCCGCTGGTCATCGTCGCCGGCAAGGAATACGGCTCGGGTTCCTCGCGCGACTGGGCGGCCAAGGGCACGCGGCTCTTGGGCGTGAAGGCGGTGATCGTCGAGAGCTTCGAGCGAATCCACCGCTCGAATCTGATCGGCATGGGCGTGCTGCCGCTGCAATTCAAGCCGGGCACGACACGCCAGAGCCTGAAGCTCGACGGCAGCGAACTCTTCGACATCGCCGGGATAGCCTCGGGCTTGAAGCCGCGCGCCGAGCTTTCCTGCAAGATCACCCGGGCGGACGGCAAGTCGGAAACCGTTCCGCTGCTCTGCCGCATCGACACGGTGGACGAGCTCGAATATTTCCGCCACGGCGGCATCTTGCAATACGTGCTCCGCCACATGATGCAGGCGAAATAGGCGCCGTCACTTCAGCGGCGAGAAGCCCGCTGGGTTCAGGATCATCGATTCCTGCGACACGATCAGGCCCGGCGGCGAATTCTTGAGATAATCGTGCCAGGCGGGGTCCTTGGCCAAGGCGGCGCGTTTCTGCTCGCGTTCGGCCAGCGAGGCATAGGCCCAGACATGCACCACCTGGTTCAAGGTGCCGATCTCGGTCGAGCCCATGAAGATCAGCTTGCCGAGCATGCGGGTTTGCACCGGCAGCCCGTTCTTCTCGTAATAGGCGAGCCAGGCCCCGGCCTTGCCGGGGTGCATGGCGTAGGTGCGAATCTCGACGATCATCCGAATTCCTCCCTGGGCGAAACGGCCGTTTCCGGCTGGCGGCGGTGATCCTCGCGCGCGGCGGTTTCCCCGGTCAAGCGCGGCCCTTGCCCGCGTTCACCCCAACGTGAAGCCGATTGAGTGGCCAAAATCGCGCCGCTCGCCGATGATGGGGGCGATGAGAACCCGCTTCCTGGTTTTGGCCCTGCTGGCCGCGCTCGTTCTGGGCGCGGATGGCAATGCTATTCGCGCCGCCGAGACGCCGGCGGCGCAGGCGCCGGTGGTGGTCGAACTCTTCACCTCCCAAGGTTGCAACACCTGCCCCCCGGCCGATGCGTTTCTCGGCGAGCTGTCGAAGCAGCCGGACATCCTCGCCCTCGCCTTCCATGTCGATTACTGGAACTACATCGGCTGGACCGATCCTTACGGCAAGCCTTGGGCCACCGGGCGCCAGCGCGATTACCAGCAGAGCCTGCATCTGCGCTACGTCTACACCCCCGAAATGGTGGTGAACGGCGCCGCCGAGGGCGTCGGCTCGGACAAGGCCGCGATCGAAGCGCTGATCGCCGCGGCGCGGGCGAAACCCGAACCGCATCCCACCTTGGCGCTGCATTGGCTTCAGAACGGCGCGCTGGCGGTCGATGTGGGCGAGGGTCCGTCGCCGCCTGGCGCTCCCGCCGCCATCTGGCTCGTCGGTTTCGACCGGCCGCACTCGACCCCGGTGTTGCGCGGCGAGAACGAGGGCAAGACCCTGACCGATTACCAGGTGGTGCGAAGCTATCGCCGCATCGGCGCCTGGGCCGGCTGGTCGATGGAGCTGATGGTGCCGCCGGACGAGGCCAAGGCGCTGGGCGATGGCGGCGTCGCCGTGCTGCTCCAGGCCCAAGGCACCGGGCCGATCCTGACCGCGGCACGCATCTTCATGCCGGGCGGCTGAGGCCTGGGTTGCGGCGTAGTTTGGAGGCGTTTTAACCCGCGCGCGAAACGGCTTGGCCCGGAAGATGGGAGGATTTATCCTCCGCCTCAAGAATACGCGCCCGTCCGAACGGGACGGGACCATAACCACGGGGGAAACGCACAATGGCCACCACAGCCGCTTCCGGTTCGCTTTCCGCGGCCGATCACAGCAGGGAACTGCGCAAGGCGGTGATCGCCGCCACGGTCGGCACCACCATCGAGTGGTACGACTTCTTCCTCTACGGCACCGCCGCCGGATTGGTCTTCGGCAAGCTCTATTTCCCAAACTCGGATCCGACCACCGCCACGCTCCTGGCCTTCTCGACATACTTCATCGGCTTCATCGGGCGGCCGATCGGCGCGGCCATCTTCGGCCATTACGGCGACCGCATCGGCCGCAAGGCGACGCTGATCGCCACCTTGCTGCTCATGGGCATCGCGACCTTCCTGATCGCCTTCGTGCCGAGCTACGATTCGATCGGCATCTGGGGCGCGATCATCCTGACCGTGTTGCGCGCGTTGCAGGGCATCGGCGTCGGCGGCGAATGGGGCGGCTCGGTGCTGTTGTCGATGGAATGGTCGCGCGGCCACCACAATCGCGGCCTGGTCGCCTCTTGGCCGCAATTCGGCGTGCCCTGCGGCCTGTTCCTGTCGACCATCGTCATGCTCGGCGCTACATCCTGGTCGGGCGACCAGTTCCTGACCTGGGGCTGGCGCATACCGTTCTTCCTGAGCATCATCCTGGTCGCGATCGGCCTCTGGATCCGGCTCGGCATCCTCGAGACGCCGGTGTTCCAGAAGCTCCTCAGCCAGAAGAAGATCGAGCACGCGCCGGTCATCGAAGTCTTCAAGAAACAGCCGAAGCAGATCCTGCTCTCGGCCCTCTTGCGGATGTCGGAACAGGCGCCGTTCTACATCTTCACCGCCTTCGTCTTCGCCTATGGCGTCGGCACGCTGCACATGTCGCGGGACTTCATCCTTTCCGCGGTGCTGGTCGCGTCCTGCGTGTCCTTCGTCTCGATCCCGCTTTCGGGCCACATCTCCGACCGCATCGGCCGGAAGAAGATGTACCTGATCGGGGCAGCGGCGGTCGGGTTGTTCGGCTTCCTCTACTTCGGCATGCTGGATACGGCGGTGCCCTCGGCGGTGTTCCTCGCCATCGTGCTGTCGCTCATCCCGCATGACATGCAATACGGGCCGCAGGCGGCGCTGATCGCCGAGGCCTTCACGCCGCGTCTCCGGTACAGCGGCGCGTCACTGGGCTATCAGCTCGCTTCGATCATCGCCGGCGGTCCGGCGCCCATCATCGCCACCGCGCTGTTCGCCGCCTATCACACCGGCTACGCCATCGCCATCTTCATCGCCGCCTGTTCGGTGATAAGCCTGGTGTCGGCGGCTCTCATGCCGGATCACACCGGCAAGGACGTGTCGATGGAATACGACGACTGAGTCTTACGAGTCTCTTTAAGAAATAAGGGCGGGAGGCGAAAGCTTCCCGCCCTTTGTATTCAGGGCGCGGAATCGGGCGAGTCTTGAAAATGGCCCGGGCGACTCGGCTAAGCCCTTGCCTTTCCCGGCGGGAGAAAGGATGCTGAGAGGCATGGGAATGGTCTCCCGTACTTCGCGCCTCTGGGCCGTCCTGGGCCCGACCAATACCGGCAAGACCCACCTCGCCATCGAGCGCATGCTCGGCCATCGGACCGGCATGATCGGCTTTCCGCTGCGCCTGCTGGCGCGCGAGAATTACGACCGGATCGTGGCCTTGAAGGGCGCCCGAGCCGTGGCGCTCATCACCGGCGAGGAGAAGATCGTCCCGCCCAGCCCGTCCTATTACGTCTGCACCGTCGAATCGATGCCCTTGGACCGCCCGGTCGATTTCCTGGCGGTGGACGAGATTCAGCTTTGCGGCGATTCCGAGCGCGGCCATGTCTTCACCGACCGGCTGCTGCATGCGCGCGGGGTGCATGAGACCATGCTGCTGGGCTCTGACACCATCAGGCCGCTGTTGCGGCGCCTGGTGCCCGAGGCCGAGATTTCGTCGCGTCCGCGTTTTTCGACGCTGCGCTACGCCGGACCGAAGAAGCTCACCCGCCTGCCGCCCCGGAGCGCGGTGGTCGCCTTTGCCGTTTCCGACGTCTTCGCGCTCGCCGAGGCGATGCGCCGCCGCCAGGGCGGCACCGCGGTGGTGATGGGCGCCTTGTCGCCCCGCGCGCGCAACGCCCAGGTGGGCCTCTTCCAATCGGGCGAGGTCGATTACCTGGTGGCGACCGACGCCATCGGCATGGGCCTCAACATGGATTTGGACCATGTCGCTTTCGCGCGCCTGGTGAAGTTCGACGGCTTCGCGCCGCGCCGCCTGGCGCCCGCCGAGATCGCGCAGATCGCCGGCCGCGCCGGACGGCATATGAGCGACGGCAGTTTCGGCGTCACCGACGAGATTTCGGCGCTCGCGCCCGAAACCGTCGAGGCGGTGGAAAACCACCGCTTCGATCCGCTGCGCCGGCTCTATTGGCGCAACGCACGGCTCGATTACCGCTCCGTGGGCGGCTTGATAGCCTCGCTCGAAACCCGGCCCCGCATCCCCGGCCTGGTCGCGGCGCGTCCGGCCGACGATCTGCTGGCGTTGCGCGCGCTGGCGCAGATGTCCGACATCGCCGCTCTCGCCCGGAGTCCCGCGGCGGTGCGGCTCCTCTGGGAGGTCTGTCAGATTCCGGATTTCCGCAAGGTGATGAGCGACAACCATGCGCGGCTCCTGGCGCAGATCTACCGGCATTTGGCGGGTCCTTCCGGCCGCTTGCCCACCGACTATGTCGCAGGGCAGGTGAGCCGCCTCGACCGGCTCGACGGCGACATCGACACGCTGATGACGCGGATATCCCATGTCCGCACCTGGACCTACATCACCCATCGCGGCGATTGGCTCCGCGAAGCGCCTTCCTGGCAGGAGCGCGCCCGCGCCATCGAGGACAATCTCTCCGACGCGCTGCACGACCGCATCACCCAGCGCTTTGTTGATAAACGTTCCGCGGTGCTGGTGCGCAAGCTGGCGGCAAGCGGCGAGCTGTTGGCCTCGGTAAGCGCTGCGGGCGAGGTCAAGGTCGAGGGCCATTACGCGGGCAAACTCGAGGGCTTCCGCTTCCGTCCCGATCTGAGCGCTTCGGGCGCAGCCGCCAAGACCCTGCTGGCCGCTTCGCAGCGCGTGTTGCGCGGCGAGATCGCGCGAAGGGTCAAGCTCCTGGAACGGGCGGATGACTCGGATTTCGCCTTGACGCCGGACGGCGCGGTTACCTGGCGCGGCGGCCCCGTCGGCAAACTGGTTCCGGGAGCCGAGATTCTGGCGCCGAAGGTCGAGGCCGCTCCCAGCGATTTCTTCGCCGGCGATCAGCGCGAAACGGTGCGCAGGCGCCTAGCGGCTTTCGTCGAGGCGCATTTGCGCCATGGCCTGGCCGCGCTCTTCCAGGCACGCGAGGCCCCGCTTTCGGGAACCGCGCGCGGCTTGGCCTTCCAATTGGGCGAGGCGCTCGGCAGCTTGCATGCCAAGCCGGCTTCGCCGCTGGTGGCCTCGCTCGCTTCATCCGACCGCAAGCGGCTTTCGCTTTTGGGCGTGCGTTTCGGGGTCGAATCGATTTACCTCGAGCCGCTGTTGAAGCCCGAGGCGATCCGCTTGCGCGGCCTGCTCTGGGCGCTGGCATCCGGCGGGAAAGCGCCCCCGATGCAAA
>Ga0187847_10003923_pt1 | contig 11138 bp, 7 predicted proteins | sample June2016WEW_4_10_FD_132458 | JGI IMG/M metagenome (GOLD analysis project Ga0187847, IMG submission 132458) | Peatland microbial communities from SPRUCE experiment site at the Marcell Experimental Forest, Minnesota, USA - June2016WEW_4_10 | ecosystem: Environmental > Terrestrial > Soil > Wetlands...
GATGTCGGCAGTCCAGAGTTCGAGTGCGCTGTAGCCACCGCGCGGAGAGTCTCGGAGTTGCAGCCGGGGATGACAGACGCCGAGGACCTTCTTGCCAAGCTCGATCTACAGGCCGGAAACAACGAACGCGCGGTAGATGAATCGCGTGACGCGCTGCGCCGCAACCCTGACGACCAGCCCGCGCTCTATCACCTGATTGTCGGACTGCGGCGGACGGGGCACAAAGATGAGCTGCCCCCTCTCTTGCAGCGGCTGGCGGAACTGCGCCAGAAAGCGACCCACGAGGAAGGTGAGCACAACCGGTATAAGCTGATCGAACAATCCGGCGCGGATTCCACAGTTGGAAAGTAGGGGATTACAGTATTGGCGGGCCCGCTGCCCGGTGCAAAGATAAACACTATGTCAAAAAGAGATCATATGAAGATCACACGCCGCTCGTTTGTCTCAGCCGCCACCGGCGCTGTTTTGTTTCCATGGGAGCGGATTGCTCAAGCGCAGCAGCAGGGGGGCATTGCCTCGCGGGGAGTCAAGGCCCAGGCCCGGCCCCCAGCCTCGGGCCGGCCATTCAACGCGCATTTTGTGAATGTGGCTCACGACGCCGGGCTCACGATTCCCACCATCTACGGTGGGATTGAAACCAAGAAGTACATCCTCGAAGCCAACGGCTGCGGATGCGCCTTCATCGACTACGACAACGATGGTTGGATGGATATTTTTCTACTGTGCGGTACGCGGCTCGACGGAGCCCCGCCGGAAGCCACCAACCGTCTCTACAAAAACAATCGCGATGGAACATTCACCGACCTAACGGAGCAGGCCGGGCTGCACGCGGTTGGCTGGGCCAATGGCGTCTCGATCGGCGACTACAACAACGACGGATTCGAAGATATCTTCTGCACCTACTTTGGAGAGAATCGCCTGTATAGGAACAACGGCAACGGAACTTTTACCGATGTGACGCGCGAAGCTGGGCTTCTGCGAGGAGAGACGCGCTGGGGCGCCGGCTCGAGTTGGCTCGACTACAACCGCGACGGCCATCTGGATCTGTTCATCTCCAACTACATCCGCTTCGATCTCGCCAAGGCGCCCGTGCCAGGCGCATCTTCCACATGCAACTGGAAGGGGGTCCCCGTAAACTGCGGACCTCGCGGCCTGCCCACCGGACGCCATCTGCTTTACCGGAACAACGGTGATGGCACCTTCACCGACGTGACCAAAGAAAGCGGCATTGCCGCGGCTACCGAAAGTTACGGCATGACCGTCGTAGCCGCCGATTTCGACGAGGATGGTTGGACCGATATCTTCGTGGCCTGCGATTCCACGCCGAGTCTGCTGTTCATGAACAACCATGACGGCACGTTCCGCGAAGAAGGAGTCATGCGTGGCGTGGCGCTCAGCGACGATGGCATAGAGCAAGCCGGCATGGGCGTGGGCATCGGCGATTACGATCTGCGTGGCCATCTGGATCTCTTCAAAACGCATTTCATGGGCGATACTGCCGGCATCTTTCACAACGATGGTACAGGCAACTTTGACGACTACACGCGCACAGCGAAGATTGGGGTAGAAACTCGCTACGTGAGCTGGGGAACCGGATTTGCCGACTTCGACAACGACGGGTTCCCGGACGTTCTTGTCGTCACCGGCAGTGTTTACCCTGAGGTTGAGCGCAAATTACCTGACTATCCGTACAAAACTCCTTGCGTGCTTTTCAGAAATTTGGACAATGGGACTTTCGAGGAGCTTGGCCGCGAGGCCGGGCCGGGAATCGCGGAGAAGCATCCGGGACGAGGCTGCGCATTCGGAGACTTCGATAACGATGGCGACATCGATGTTGTGATCATTAACATGAACGAGCCGCCAACACTGCTCCGCAACGACCTTTCCGGTCATCAGAACTGGATCAAGGTTTTCCTCGAAGGCTTGAAGTCAAATCGAAGCGCTATCGGGGCGCGCGTGCTCGTGCATTACGGAGGCAAGGTGCAAGCTCAGGCAAGAGTAAGCCAATCCAGTTACTACTCATCCTGCGATCCGCGCTTGCACTTTGGACTTGGTGAGTCGAAGACCGTAGACGTCGAAATCTTCTGGCCAAGCGGCCAGCACGAGGTCTTGAGAAGCGTGCCTACGAACCAGCTCATTACTGTGCGCGAAGGCGCCGGCATTGTGCAGAACCGCGGCTGGAGCAAAAGTTAAAGCGGACTCGTCTTCTAAGTCACACAGATATCCCCACCTTTCGGTTTAGATTCTCTCCATACATTCGTAGTACATCTGACCCATTGCCTATTCTCTCCAACGGGGATGAACATTGGCGGTGCGAGAAAACTCGCAATTCGACAAGGGAAATGAGCTTACGTTGTTTCGTAATCGTCGGCAGTCCCCGGCTCCGCGACGGTAAACGTATACTCGGCCCCCGAAACTTTTCATTGGCAAACCAATTGAGGAGGCACCGAATGCAGGCAAGAAATAGGTTCAGATTCTATGCATGGCTATTGCTGGTTCTAGGTTGTACATCGGCCGCCTTTGCGCAGTTCACCAGCAGTCTGCAGGGTACTGTGCAGGATACATCAGGTGCGGTAATCGGCAGAGCCAGTATCCAACTGATCAACGACGCCACCGCCACTGGGGTCTCCACGACTGCCGATGTTTCGGGCAACTTCCGCTTTGTGGACTTAGCGCCTGGGTCCTACACCCTGAGGGTGTCGGCAAGCGGTTTCTCGAAGGTCGAGACTCACATTACGCTCTTGACGGAGCAGAACCTGAATTTACCCCCAATGCAATTGAAGGTCGGGGCGGCTGCGGAATCGGTCACAGTGACAACGGAAACGCCGGTTGTAGACACGGCAGATAACCGCAACGAGATGACGCTTGAAAACTCGGGTGTAGCCGAGTTGCCGGTCGCCGGGCGGAATCTGGTCACGCTGACAACCCTAGCGCCGGGCGTGTCTGGGCTGGGAACCATGGGCGGCGGGCAGCCCGGCCAGGCAGGTACACCGGGTTCAGGTGTCGATAATTACTCCACCGAAACGCAGGTGGATGCCAGCGCCAACGGACAGGGACAGATGTCGAATATGTACGTCATCGACGGTCTCGACGTAACCAGCGGCATCCGCCAAGGCGTGCTGAATCTGACGCCCAACCCTGAATCCATTCAGGAAACCAGCATCCAGGTCAACACCTACTCTTCGGAATACAGCCGCGCCAGCGGCGTTGAAGAGGTCTTGACCACCAAGTCCGGCTCCGATCGGTTCCACGGCTCGGTCGCCGACTGGTACGACACTGAGCAGATGTTCGCCAAGACGCACTTCTCTGGACCCAAGTACCTGCCGTTTCACGGCAACAACATATCGGGCGCGGTCGGAGGGCCGGTGATCCCGCACAAACAGTTCTTCTTTTACTTCGCCATCGAGCCGTTGCGCGAGTCGTTGGCGACCAACTCGTCGATCAGCTTCGCTGATCCGGCTTTCCTGGCTTGGGCCAAAACCAACTACCCCAGCACCGTTGGAACAGGTGTGCTCAACACGTATGTTCCAGTCGATGTGACTGGTGTAGTGGTGTACCAGACAGGCGCTTCGCTTTTTCCCACCACCTGTGGCACCGCCGCTACTCACAACCTGCCTTGCACCTTGCAGGTGGCAGACACCGGCAACTTCAGCGCATCGCAGATTCGCAACGGCACACAGTATTTCGGCCGCTTGGACAAGGTATTTAAGAACGACAGAATCTATGGCAGCATCTACCGGACGCTGCTCAACTACGGTGCTGCGTCCTCAATCCCGGCCTTCACCGCTTTAGATAACAATTGGCAGATTGCCAGCCAGGTCAACTACGAACACACCTTTAAGCCCAGCACCATTAACGAATCCATCTTCGGATTCAACCGTGTAGAGGGCACGTTGGGCAGCGGCGCCCAAAACTATGCCGTTCCGTCGATTGCCGTGACGGGAATCAATACCGAAGACGGACAGGCTTTCGGAACCGGTTTTGCCCAGGGGGACTTCATCCAGCACAACTACCACTGGCGCGATGTCCTCACTCACGTGCGCGGCGCGCACACGTTGCGCTTCGGCTACGAGGGGTGGATTGGCGACGATGTGGAGCCCTTTCAGGGTCCGTACTCTCAGCCGTCATTCCACTTCGACAATCTCCTTGCACTGGCCCAGGATGCTCCTCACACCGAAGGCGGCGTGATGTACAGCCCGGTCGCCGGGGTCGAGCAGCTCTGGTCGTGGGATGCGGCCGGCCGCACATGGGGACTCTTCGCCGAAGACACCTGGAAGGCGAGCAGAAATCTGACGCTAACGCTGGGCCTGCGCTGGGACGATAGCGGAAACCCATGGTCGAAGAGTGCCTCCACTGTATTCGGTAACTTTTACCTTGGGCCGGGCCAGACGCCTCAACAACAGATCGCGAATGGGTTTGCCAAGGCAACTCACAATGCTCTGAATCACGCCGTGACGGATCTGCTGAGCCCTCGCATCGGCTTTGCCTGGGACGTCACGGGAAGAGGCAGTACGGTTGTTCATGGAGGCTTTGGCATCTACAACGACTGGCTCACACAGGCCAACGTGCAGGAGGAGTTCCGCGGCAGCCCGCCGGGCGAAGTTGAGCCAACCTTCACCATTGGCACATCGACGCCGCCAGTCTTTAAGCTGGGAACATCAAGTACGCCGCCATTCGGATTCACATTCCCGGCATTGGTAGGTTCGCCAATATGCCCTCTGGTCAACGGAAACCTGCCGCCTGACGGCTGTTTGGACTCGCAAGGCGGTATCGTGGGCGCCGAATTCGGTATCGGGGCTATCAATCCGAACCTGCTGTCTCCCAAGGCGAATATCTGGTCGGCAACCGTGGAGCAGAAGGTCGGCAGAGACTTCGCTGCCAGCGTCGGCTATGCGGGATCGCATTCTTATAACTTGGTGGGAGGCGGCAACCAGGCAGGGTTGGTCAGCTACGGAACGGACATCAACGCCTTTGCCGGCGATCTGTTCACGAAGCCCGCACCGAGCCGCTTGAATTCTAGCTTCGGTTCGATTGCTTACGCGAACAACGACCGTTACGGTAACTACGAAAGCGTGTTCTTTGATTTCAAGGGGCGGTTTGCGCGGAGCGGCTTCGTTGAGGCCTCGTATACGCGCTCTGAGTCTAAGGACGACGCCGGCGTTTACCCAGCTGAATCCACGCCGTCGACGTATTACGGTCCGTCGGATTGGGATGTGCCCAACCGGTTCTCACTCACGTTCAACTATGAAATCCTTGGTCTGGAAAACGGCAAAGGCGCTGCGGGCATCCTTTCGTCGGGGTGGGGCGCTAGCGGAACCAGCATCTATCAAAGCGGCTACCCGACCATAATCAACACCACTGCACCGTTCGCTCCTATTTGCAAAGACGGAACTAATCCCTCGGTTACAAAGGTCTGGTGTTCCGCTTCCAATCCGGCGGTCTCTTATGCCCCTGGCAGTGGAGATTACAATGCCGATGGTGACAACGCCGATTTTCCGGATGTTTCCAGCTATAACGAAGGAAACTCCAAGAGCGCATTTCTCAATGGCGTCTTTACTTCGAGCCAGTTCTCGTCTCCAGCGACCTTCGGCAACGAAGGCAACGAGAAGGCTAATCCGTTCCGTCAACCTAACTTCATCGAAACGGATATGAACATCTACAAGGTCACCCGGCTGAGAGAGGGTCTTGACTTCCAGGTTCGCTTTGAGTTCTACAACCTCTTCAACCGTGTAAACCTCACCGGATTCGACAGCAATCTGGCCGACAGTGGAGGCAATTTCGACAAAGCAACTCAACAGCAACTGCCACGCAACTGGCAGCTTGGCGGAAGGTTCACCTTCTAGGAACATTGCTGCAACCGAACCAACCGGTCCTGCCGCTTGCATACAGGCGGCAGGACCTTCTTGTTTCTTGCGCAGAGTCAGAGGCCCAACGAGCAAAGCCGGATCGAAACGTTTGACCTGACTTCCTCGTGCCCGTATCATCAAATCTAGCGGCAAGTTGCGTTTTGTTCAGTAGCCGTGCCCTTCGGGCGGGGTAGCTCAGTTGGTTAGAGCGTGGGATTCATAACCCCAAGGTCGACGGTTCGATCCCGTCTCCCGCCACCAATCCATCATCCAATAAAATCCTAGTTAGTCCTAAATCCAGCATAAAAGTTGGATTTTCTTTGTTTTATCGTCTAGAGAAGGGCGAAACTGTCCGTTGACATCCGGGGGTAAGTGGGGGCAACATTGGGGGCAAGCGAGTTTTCTAAAAAGGAGTTGCCCCCATGTCACTAACCAGTACCGCGATCCGTAACGCCCAACCATACGAGAAGCCAGTCAAGCTGTTCGATGAGCGCGGTCTGTATTTGGAAGTATCCCCGACTGGCGGCAAATGGTGGCGATTGAAGTACCGCTTCGATAGGAAGGAAAAACGGCTGTCGTTGGGCGTATACCCCGACGTGGGCCTGAAGGATGCCCGTGACCGCCGAGATGCAGCGCGCAAGTTACTGGCCGACGGTATTGACCCCAGCGAAAATCGCAAAGCGCAAAAATCGGCACGCGCCGACCGTGCTGCAAATAGTTTCGAGGTAGTGGCGCGGGAGTGGTTTGCCAAGTATTCCGAGACCTGGGCGGCGAGCCACAGAGACCGCATCATTCGACTCTTTGAGCGCGACATCTTCCCTTGGCTCGGCGGACAGCCAATTGCCGATATTACAGCGCCTGAATTGCTGACTGTGGTACGCCGAATCGAACATCGAGGCGCACTGGATACGACACATCGCGCCTTGGGTAACTGTGGGCAGGTGTTCCGGTACGCTGTTGCCACCGGACGTACTACGACTGACCCAACAGCTTCTCTTCGTGGCGCACTTCCTCCGGCGAAGGGTGAGCACTTCGCGGCAACAACAGACCCCAAGAAGTTTGCTGCAATCTTGCGTGCGATGGATGGCTACGAAGGCACGCCTACGGTGTGCTGCGCTATGCGTCTTGCGCCATTGGTCTTCGTGCGCCCTGGTGAGCTACGCAAGGCTGAATGGGCGGACATTGACCTGGACGGGGCGGAGTGGCGCTACACCGTGACCAAGACCAATACTCCACATATCGTCCCCCTCTCTATACAGGCTCTGGAACTCCTGCGTGAACTGCAACCCGTCACTGGACGCGGGCGCTTTGTTTTTCCGAGCGCGAGGAGCACAGCGAGACCAATGAGCGACAACGCAGTTCTCGCCGCCATGCGACGCATGGGCATTGACAAAGATGAAATGAGCGGACACGGCTTCCGGGCGGTGGCACGGACCATTCTGGATGAAGTGCTTGGCGTTCGGCCCGACTTAATCGAGCACCAGCTTGCCCATGCAGTGCGCGATCCGAACGGGCGCGCTTACAACCGCACAGCGCATCTGCCCGAGCGCAAGAAGATGATGCAACAATGGGCGGATTATCTGGACAAGCTGAAGGCTGGTGCTGAAGTGATCCCGATACGCAAAGGGGCTTAGCCCGCCGGGGTCATTGAGCCTGTATGTTCACACCAGAACCGCTCAATCTCTTGAATACCGCCTCGGCGATGTGGTCAGCTTCCGTTTGTACAGCCTGTCGTGGAGCCGCCAATCCCCGGATAATCGCTCCCAGCCTGTCGTGGAGCCGCCAATCCCCGGATAATCGCTCCCTGCCTGTCAGTCGCCACGGAGCCATAGTTAAGAAAAGTTGTCAGCACCTGCTCATGCCCCAAGTTTTGACTCCACGCCTTGAACTCTTCCGGGGAATTGCATACCTCTTCCCCAAGCCGTGCCAGCGTCTTGCGTATGCTGTGCGGGTGGAAATAGGGCAAGCCCGCCTGCTCGAACGCCGCACAAAAGGCTTTGCGAATCGGCTGCGCGCTGCTCCAGTGCGCTCTTTCCAATCCCGCCGCTTCAAACTGGCGCGTCTGCCCTACCGCGATGCGCGTTGTCGGAAACAGCGGATCGTCATTGCCCCACAGCTTCTCTTCCCGCAGAAATCGCACCCAGTCCGCCACAATCTCCCGAATTCCATTACCCACAGGGAAAAAGTAGGTTGTAAACGTCTTGCTGAATTTCGTCTTCACTTCGCGTGCATCCTGTTGGACGCAGCCTTCTTTCAGGTCCACATGCTTCAGCTTCATGGAAGCAACAGCCGAATCCCGCGCGCCCGTCAAGAGCATAAACGCCACCAGTGCACGGTTCCTGCGTTCAATCTCGCTCCCGCTCGGCATCGTCTCAATCACCCGCCGCACCTGCTCCAGCGTCGGCGCTTTCCGCTCCCGCTGGGCTGTGGCAATGCGCGTGTCTTTCTCCGATAGGTTGAAGTAGTCGGCATCGGAATAGTGAAGGCGCGCCTTGTATCCCGGTTGGTCCGCAAGCCATAAAAGGAACTTCTTCAACTGGGTCAGTGTGGCATGTAGAGTCGCCTTGCTCAGCCTTTCCCCGGACCTCTGCCCTGTTTGCTCCGCAAGATTCCGCTTGAACGCAACCGCCTGCTGAACGTGAAACGTCTTGAAGCTCCGATGTCGGGTGTACTCTTCAAACCGGCTCAGCGCCTTCGCGACGACATCCAGCGTTGGTTCGCTGTGGCCCTCGGCGTCTTTCAAAAAAGCGAGGTATCTGCGCTTCATCCGTTCATTTTCCGGGTTGTGTTTCGTCATGGCTTTTCACCCTTGGCTCAAGTCACTGTTTACGTTGGGGAATTCAATATCACTTACTCGCCGCTCCGCCTCCGAAAAACTTATGTCTAAATTCCCCTGATTCTCTGGCAGTTTTGCTTTGCTGGCGCGCCGGTACATGATCCCTTCGCAGTCCGGGCAAATGCCAACTAGGTTGCCCAGGCTCGGCGTTATCGGCTGGTATTCCGCCATATCCCCGGCGGGCTGCTTGGGCGCGCGGCATCGCACGCAGTAGAATTCTCCGGGCTTGCAGGGCCGCTTGTTCTTCGTCCGGCGATCCTTGAGATAGGCGGCAAGATCGGGGCCAAGAATCAGGATGGGGCGCTTGCCATCGCAGGTGGGAAGTCCATCCTTCACCCAGGCGCGCACAGTGTTCTTGTGCTTACCGAACAGGCGAGCGACTTCTTCCACCGAATAGCTCCGATGGATTTTCACCAGCCGACAATTGGGGCGGCGCTTGCGCATGGCGTTGCCCGTCCTACGCCACAACCTTGTGGGCCGCTTCCAGTTGCGCCACCAGAACGCGAATTTCCGCGTCCGGCCTGCCTGCTATGCGGGCGGCATTCAGCGCGGCCACCTCATGCGCAGGCCAGCCCACGGCGCGCCCGCCCAGGCTCACCGGATGCGTGAAGACTCTTTGCGCGATGCGTAGATAGATCGTGCTGCGTGAAAGGCCCGTTGCCGTTTTGACAGCGGGTAGGCGCAGGATGTGATAGGTCATTGTCGATTCTCCCTGAGCGTTTCAATATCGCTCAGGACACATCCTGACTGTGCGCATTGGGCGATAAAAGCCCACTGTGCTCTCGACACATTGCGGCATTTTCGGCATTTTTTCGGGGTTTCCGGGCAGCGGGCCGCTGCGTCGCATCGCTGGTAATTGCGCCTTGTCTCCGCGAATCGCCTCGCAATACAAAGGGATTCGTTACAGCGCGCTGGGCGGAAAAATTCCTCCCAGCTTTTATCGCTTGAGGTTTCTGCGGATCGTCTCGGCCGTTTTCCCGTGAGCAATATCCATCTTGGCAATCTGCTGTGAATACCACACGGCAGACATTCCGGGGCGGCGCTGCTTCAGCGTCCGGTACTCTTTCCGCCAACTCTCATGTAGGGCTTGAGTGTCTAGCTTCCGGGCTTCGCGCCGCGCATTACTCGGCGTGTACCGGCTGTCTCCCGTGGCCGCTGAATCCACCAGTTGCCGAACTGTATCGCGGTCCACGAAATAACCGCCTACACCTAAACCCACAAGATCGGCCAACGGAACGGCGTTCTGCCCGGCCACCAGTTCCAATGCTTCGTTCGCTCGCAGGCAGACCATCTGGCTGCGCTTCTTGCTCACTACAAGCCCAAGCTCCCAAACCCCGTCACCGGCCTTGCGCTGGCTCTCAGTGCGCAATCCCAAGCTCTGCGCAACAAACGCGCCCACGGCCTCCGCGCCGCATCGCCACTGCCTCAGCCGTCTGGCGGGTACCGCCACCCGGTTGGTATCATCCAGTTTATCGCAGACAACAAACGAAGCCGCTGCCCCAGCCTCCGCAAGAGGTGTCTCTACGGGCATCGCGCATTCTTGCTCGCAGCCAGGACACACCACAGTGGTCGCCGGACTCGCCTTCGCAAGCAGCTTTTGCGCTTTCAAGCTCCGCACAGCCTCTACGGGCCACAGGCTCAATTCCTCTTCGCTCACCAGCGTCGCCGCATCGTGACTCGCCCCCACGCGCTCCAGCAGTTCCAGCAGCGCATCCAGGGGCGTCATGCTTCAGCAGCCTCCGGCCCGGCCAGTTCCAAGCGTTCCGATGACACTCTCGGTTCAATACCAGAATCCACCAGCATCTGCCGCAGTCTCAGGTCCACATCGTCGTACTTCAGCGTGCATGAGTTCGGATAGGTAATTCGCACCGTCTCCGATTTAGGCTTCTCATTGGGCTTCGTTGCCACCAGTGCCGCCAGTTCCACCATCGTCACGTTAACCTCTCCCACCGGAGCCGCGACCGCCTACGTTTACGACGGATTCGGCGACCTGACTCAGGAAAGCAACCCGAACACCGGGACGACGGTCTATTACTACGACAGTACCGGCAACAGGATCAAGCGTGTTGCTGCCACCGGCGCGGTCACACAATACACCTACGATGCTCTGGACCGGGTCTTGACGAAGAGTTTTCCGTCCGATAGTACGGAAAATGTCACCTATACTTATGATCAAACCGGGTCCCCCTATGGGTTCGGTATCGGAAGGCTAACCACGGTTCGGGATGCATCCGGATTTTTCTTCCGTGACTATGACCAGTTGGGTAACCTAATCATCGACGTCCACACTTTCATTCAAGACAACTATGCTGCCTTCGCTGTTATTAGCCAATATACATACGATGCCGCCAATCGGATCGCGTCGATCACCTATCCAGGGGGTCTCACGGTCAGCTATACCCGCGACATCATGGGCCGGATCACAGCGGTGGCAGAACAGCCCAGCGGCGGTACAA
>Ga0187847_10003926_pt1 | contig 11122 bp, 9 predicted proteins | sample June2016WEW_4_10_FD_132458 | JGI IMG/M metagenome (GOLD analysis project Ga0187847, IMG submission 132458) | Peatland microbial communities from SPRUCE experiment site at the Marcell Experimental Forest, Minnesota, USA - June2016WEW_4_10 | ecosystem: Environmental > Terrestrial > Soil > Wetlands...
GCTCGCGCTCGTTCCCGTAGCCGTGCTCTATCTGCTCAACACGAATCCGCTGCTCTATGCGCTGGGCAAATCGAAACGCGATCCGCGAACCGAGCTGAGCATTGCGGTTCTTGCCGCCGCCATGGGGCTCTTTTTCGACCGCATTCAAACGCACTTCGTTTCGCTGATGCCATTGCTGCCATTGATGGCAGTGGTGGCACTGGCTTTCATCGCCGCCTTTTACATGCTGGGCCGCAAGGGACCGCGAACACAAGGATTCCACGCGATGGTGCTGATATGTGCCGGGTTTTTCTCGATGGGCCTGATCGCGGCGTGCGATACGCTGCTGGACAATGCCAAGCCTACCCCGTACGCGGCGCAGGTGGTGAACAAGCACACGGTCAGAGGCAAATCGACGACCTACTATCTCGACTTTGACGCGTGGGGCCCGTTCGACGGCGCAAACAAAGTTAGCGTGCCGTACAGCGTATACGAGTCGGCCGAACCCGGCGTCACGGTTTGCTTCGATGTGCATCCCGGCGCGCTGCACGCAGCCTGGTTCATGCGCATGGACTGTGACGCGCCGTAGAATTTTGAACCACGCCGTTGGGTTTGCCGGTTAAGTTCTCAACGCGAAATTGCGCGCCGACTCCAGTAGCTTCGCGACCGACTCCTTCGAGCAGGATTCCGCGTAGATCCGCATCAGCGGCTCAGTCCCCGACGCGCGCAGCAGCAGCCAGGTTTCGGCGGCGTTGGTTTTTTTCTTTGCTTCCGGATTATCCAGATAGAACTTGACGCCGTCGAGGTTCTCCTGGCGCAGGATGGGCATTCCGGCGAAGGTTGGGTCGCCCGTTTTGAGCGCGCGGGCGCGGGCGATTGCGGCGTTCTTGATGTCGTCGGAGATGTGGAGATCGATGCGGCCGTATTGATGCTCGCCGTACTCGGCCTGGAGATCGGCGACGAGTTGACCAAGAGTCTTGCTTTCCTGAGCCATTACGTTCGCGAGCAGGAGGCAGTTGAGAAGGCCATCGCGCTCGGGCAGGTGACGCTGGAAGCCGATGCCGCCAGACTCCTCGCCGCCCATGACGATCTCGCGCTCCAGCATGTAATCGCAGACATACTTGAAGCCGATGCCGTGCTCGATCAGCTCGCGGCCGTACTTTTTGCAAATGCGATCAAGCATCTTGGTGGTGTTGAACGCTCGGGTCACTGCGCCCGGCCATCCCTTGTACTTCAACACCCAGCTCAATAGCACGGAATAGATTTTGTGCGGGTCGACGAAGTTGCCGTTTTCATCTGTCGCACCGATACGATCAGCGTCGCCGTCGGTGCAAAGGCCGGCCTGGCACTTGTGCAGGACTGTTGCTTCGCCGAGTGCGCGGATGTTGGGCTCGATGGGCTCGGGATTGATGCCGGGGAAGAGCGGATCGGGATTGGAGCGGATAGCAACGTTGGCCACGCCGATGCGGTTGAAGATACCGGAGAGGATAGTGCCGCCAGCGCCGTACATGGAGTCGATGCAGAATTTCATGCCGGATTTAGAAATGAGGTCGAGGTCGGCGAAGCTCTCGATGGCTTTGAGGTAGCTGGGCATGAAGTCGACTTCAACGATGTCCGCGGGCTGCGATGCACGCGGAACGGGCTTGCCAAGGTACGACTCGATGGCCGCGATCATGCTCGGCTTGCCCGAGCCGCCGTACCAGCCCTTGTACTTCACGCCGTTCCACTGCGCGGGATTGTGCGACGAGGTGATCATGATACCGCCGGCAGCGCCGCGCTCGCGCACACCAAAGCTCAGGGCCGGCGTTGGCGTAACGGCCTGGGCGAGTTCCACACGAATCCCGGTGGCCGCGACAACTTCGGCGCATGTGCGTGCAAATGCCTTCGAACCGAAGCGCGTGTCGTAGGCAATGCAAATGCCTTTCTTCGGATCTTCCTGGGCGTGAATGTAAGCAGCGATGGCTTCAGAGGCAGTGCGGACGTTCGCGAAGGTAAAGTCGTCGGCGATGACGCCGCGCCAGCCGTCGGTGCCGAATTTGATAACGGGATGAGGCATGGGTAATTCCGAATCTCCCTTAGAGACAAAGGTAAACGATAGCAAATGGAGCGGGATGGTTGCACGCAGGTGCGTTCCCACCGACTAATCTGTACCCGATTGAAAAATGACGATTGAGGATTGTGCTTTCCCACATCTCAAAATCGAGATGTGGGGCACCTATTTTTCGTATCGGTCATACATTGTGCAGTTCCGGAAATGCCATGCAGGCGGTGAACTCGTCCCGAAACGCCGGGTCGGCGGCGAGGCTCACGTGCTCGATGGGCGGGAGCGAGGGTTCGCCGGCGAGCAAAAGCATCTTTGCGCCGCGCAGCGCGGTATTTCCTGCGGCGTGGATGAGCGCGTGCGGTGCCTCCAGAAGTCCGATGCGGAGGGCGCTCGCAATTTGCACGTAGTTGCCGAAAGCTCCGGCGAGGTGAATGGCGCGGAGCGAGCGCACATCGGCGCCGAGGCGCTTCAGGAGCAGGCGGAATCCGGCGGCGATGGCGCCCTTGGCGAGTTGTAGCTCGCGAATGTCGGATTGATAGAGAACGACTGGCAGTACAACATGAAAAATTTTGGAACCGTCGGCTACGCGGCCATTTGACAGAATGGCTCCCGAACGCAGGCCTGCGGCGACAGCATCAACCAGGCCGCTCCCGCAGATGCCGCGCGGCGCAACGTCGCCGACAACGGTGGCACGCAGCGCGCCGTCAGTGTGCGCAACATAGGCGATAGCGCCGGTGACGGCGCGCATGCCCATGCGAATCGATCCGGCCTCGAAGGCAGGACCGGCAGCGGTGGAAGCGCAGACAATGCCGTGGCGATTGCCGATGGCAATCTCGCCGTTGGTGCCGAGATCGACAAGTGCGGAGAGATCGTCGCCGTGCGCGATGCCCGCGGCGACGATTCCGGCAAGAATGTCGGAACCGACAAAGCCACCGATGCATCTGGCAAACCGGATGAAGCAATCGGCGGAAAGGTCCCAGCCGAGTTCTCGCGCGGTGAACCGCCGCTCGGCAAGATGCAGCGACGCAAACGGCACGTGCGCAAGCGGCTCGACATCGAGTCCGCAGAACAGATGATGCATCACGGTGTTGCCGACCAGAAGAACTTCGGCAACCTGCGATGCGCGGCCACGTGCGAGGCGCGCGACGAGTTCACCGAGCGCGGCGCGAATCGACGTGGTCAGATCCCGGCCCTCGAGCGTCGCGCGGATGCGGCTCATCACGTCGGAGCCGAACGCGGCCTGCGGGTTGAGCGCGGTTTCGACACCGAGCACATCGCCAGTGGTGGCGTCGATGAGTTGCGCGACGATGGTCGTGGTGCCGAGATCAATAGCTATTGTTTTTCCGGTCTTTTTATTGGTCTTGGACGGAGATTGTTCCAAGGAAACGCCCGTATCGGTGAGGATTTGCATCTGCCACTGGGCGCACTCGACGACGAGCGGCTCGTGCGCGCGGGCTTGGCACGCGAGACGCCAGCCGTTCGCGAGTTGATCGGAGGTAAACGTCGTGGAGTCGGCTTCAGTGACAGGAAGCAAACCCGAGAGCACCCGCACCTGACAGCCGCCGCACTCGCCTACGCCGCCACAGGGAAACTCGACGCCGTGAGCAGCGAGACCGGCCACGAGCGAGCCGCGGCGCGGAACTTCAAGCTCGACCGCGAGCGGTTCGAGACGGATGCGGACGCGGTCTGGACTCATACGGCCTCTACGATATCGTCGTCGAGCGTAGCGCGGACTTGCGTGCCGGGACGAACGACGAGGAAATCTTCCGAGGCCCACGGGCCGTTGACGAGGCGGTCGAGCAGCGTGAGCGATCCCGCGACTTCTTCGAAGGCCCATCCTTGTTTTTCGGCTTCGGCGCGCGCTTGGGCGCGGCAGGCTTCATCGGACGCGATGCCGGTGGAGATATAGGTGAGACCGGAGTAGTGGCGGCGGAACGAGGAGAACTGCTCGTAGAGAAAGCGGCCGTTGTCTTCGCCGTACTTGGCGATGAACTCGTCGAGCGTGGTTTGATCGCCCATGGGATTTTTCTGCGCGGGAAAGGCGGGCTGGAGTTTGAGATCGGGAGTTTGAAATTCAACCCAGCCGGGCGAGCGGTAGTAGACTCCGGGGTGGTCCTCAAAGTACGAGGCGTAACGATGACGGCTGCCCATGAGCACGCCGATGCAGTCGTGGGCGCGGGAAAGGATGAGTTGCGTGCGCCCGGCGCGGAGACCCTCGGTGCCTCGGCCGCACAACGCGTACCCGAGCAGGATGGCGTCGTAGCCGGCGCTATCGGCTGTGTCGATCCGGTCTTGGAGGTGTGGGCGCATGTCGACGCCAAGCGAGTGTAGGCCCATGGGAATCGACTCGAGGTCGACCCTATGCGCGGAGCGGGCGGCGACGTGCTCGACTTCGCGCGTGAAGACCTGGCAGTGGATGAGTTTGAGATGCATAAAAACAGCTCTCAGCTATCAGCTTTCAGCAAAGGAGCGGCCGGTGCTGTGACGGCCATCATCGCATCCACTTTCTTCAAAATCGCGTCGCAAGCCTCGGGGACGAAGAGAACATCGCACTCCGAGCCGAGAATGTGCGGATGGCCGCAGGCCTTCATCTTCGCCACCAGTGCCTCGGCGCGCCGAATCACTTCTGCCACGGGCATGGCGCCGTCCGAATAAAACGACTTGGTGGGAAGGTTGCCGTAGAGGACGACGTCAGCGGGAACGAGGCGCGCGTCTTCCCAAAGCTTACGCGAGCTGCCGAGGCTGAGGACGACAGGATGAAAGCGCTGCGCAAAGGCTTCGACCATGGCGTCGATGAGTTCGCCACAGTTGTGGAAGATGAGGTCGCAGCCAAGCTCTTCGAGCACGGAATTGAGGCGGAGATTGGGCTGCATCACAAGACGCTCGAAGACGCTGGAGCCGGCCCTGAGTTGGCGCGGCGAAAGAAATGCAGTATTGGCCGCGGGCTCGCAGATCATGATGGCGCGTGCGCCGTGGGCGACCTGGCTGCGAATGCTGCGCTCGACGGTCGCTTCGGCGATCTGAAGGCACTGCATGAGCAGATGTACTTCGCCAGAATCTTCAGGGGAAATTCCGCTGCCCGACATGGCAGCGGCGGCGATGGGATCGGCCATGAGGCGCGTAACTAGCGAAAACGGGCCAATGGTCATGCCGATGGGGAGAAGGCCGGGAATCGAGGCGATATATGCGAGCGCCTGATCGCGGGCCACACTGCCGGGGCAGAAGAGTCCGGCGTCGCGGCCGCACAGAGTCACAACCGTTTCGTCATCGAGCGGCGCGGTGAAGTGAAATGCCTCTGCCTCTTTTTGGGAGACGCCGACGCGCGCGACCAGGTCGATCTTCTCGAGGCGCAGGTCCATGAGGGGAATGGCGAGCGGTGTTTTCCAGCGCGTTGCTGTCTTCTCAATCACGCGACCGAGCGCGTCGCCCTGATTGCGGACGGTGTCCGGATCAGATTCCTCGTGAAGAACCAAATCGGCTCCGATGGGCATGCGCAGACCGCGCGCGGCGAGGTCGAGAAAGAGATTGCGTTGGGTCAGGCGGCTTCTCCCGCGAGCAGATTCTTGACAAGGCCGACAGCGCCGCTAGCATTTTCGCTGTAACCGTCGGCGCCAATATCTTTGGCGTATTGCGAGGTGACGGGCGCGCCGCCGATGAGCACCTTTACCTGAGTACGCAGGCCCGCAGTATTCAATGCGTCGATCGTCAGCTTCATGGCCGGCATGGTGACGGTGAGCAGCGCCGACATGCAGATTACGTGCGGTTTGCGCAGTTCAACGGCGGCGACGAAGTTTTCCGGCGAGACGTCGGTGCCAAGATCGATGACTTCGAATCCGCTGCCCTCGAGCATGGAGGCCACAATGTTCTTGCCGATGTCGTGCAGGTCGCCCTTCACAGTGCCGATGACCACGCGCACCGCCATCTTTTGACCCGCGGCGGTGAGCAGTGGCTTGAGCAGTTCCATGGCGCCCTTCATGGCGCGGCCGGCAAGCAGGAGCTCGGGAACAAAGTACTCTTCGCACTCGAACAGGCGGCCGACCTCATCCATTGCGGGAACCATGGACTCCTGAATGAGAGCCATGGGCTGAACGCCCGCGGCGATGGCCGCTTCCGTGGCGGCGTGCGCCTTCTTGGCGTCGCCGTTCAAAATTGCATCGTAGAGATCGACATTCTGCGCCATTGAATTACCTCATTGCTCCGCGCGTTATTGAAGAAGACGGAAGCCGCCGATTCACGGCCTGATTGGAAGCGCCGCCTAATAAAAACTTCGCGTCCGCTTGCGCAGACCTATTTCCGCAAAAACGGATGGATGATCTAAGATAGAACGCTTTCAATTGCGCTGGCAACAACTGCGGGTGTAAGGGTTCCGGCGCGCGGAACCCTGCGGAGGCCGTGGGACCGCATCTCTTGGAGCAAGGCGAAAGGGAAATGGTTTTTCCCCAATTCGCCCATCACGTCCCGAAAGGAGCGGCATCGAGCTTGATTTTCAGTTCCGTACTATCGCCCAACTCCGATACTGCGACCGGCAAAGAGGATTCACCGATTTCCGGCGCCCACACTTGCAAAACGTCTTGGCCTTCGGGCAGATCAGCGGAGAATCTGCCACCCACATCAGGCTGCATCGTCGCCACGGGTCGCCTCTTGTGATTTTTCGATGAAAACGTCGACGGTCGCTTTCGGGATGGGAGCGCCGACCTCGTCACAAACAACTCCACGAAGCGAGTGATTATTTCGCTCCATGGCTTCGTTAAATTCGCGAAGCTGGCGCTCTTGCCGCACCAAGTAAACTCCGAGCAGCAATGCAAATATACCTGGCACGCCTGGGAATTTAGCCAAAAACAAGCCAAAGCCCGCACCATGTGGACCCCAACTACCGTCCGGGAGCGCAGCCAGAAAAACGAACCCGGCGAGCAAGAGCAGTCCTGCGCCGAGAACCACAAGAATCCTTCCCGCAATTGCCATGGCTAAGAGTGTAACAGTGGTTGACTTGGGACCGTAGGAACCTCCCAAAAGCAGCCGCAGGTCCTTCGACTCCCTCGCGCTTTCATTCACTACGTGAAGCGCAAGCGTTTGGTCGTTCAGTATGACAGGTCATTTGGAGTGGGAACTTTGCAGGGATTGTTACAGGCGCAATAACTAGGCCGCCCTTTGCCACTGGATACAGCCGCCGGGACTACAATGAACGTCGACACCCGATAGCGCACAGTGATCTTCATCCCCGGACCTTTCAATTCGAGGATTACCCGATGTCGATTCGCCGGAAAGTGACGGGTATTTTGTTGTCGGTCGCGGCGGCGGCATCGTGGACGCAGCAAGCATGCGGTGCGCAGCGCGGCTTCCAGCCCATAACGGAAGAGCCGTCGGTGAAAAGCAGCCGCCAATAGGTGGGGGGCAATCGGCATCGATCACTACGAAAATCCGCCCATTCTGAGCACGGCGGTGAGCAACGCCACCGGATTTTCGAAGCTGCTGACCAGCAAATTCAGCTTCGAATACGCTGGGGAGCCGCTGACGGAGAAGGGCGCTACGCGCGAGGCGATTGTTTCTCTGATAGATGACGACCTGCGCCGCCGTAAGGCCTGCGACGGCGGCGACAATGGCGCCTGCGCGAATACGAAGGTTGAGCCGTAGGAAGAAGCGAATATATAGGGCATCTGAGTATTGCTTTCTGGGAGTCTGTGGTCTTCTGGTGCGGTGAACGCCCAAAATGAAGAACTGGAAGAAATAAGACCAAGATGACAGCGAAACACCGGAGATTCTTACGCGAATTCACCTGGCGGCTAGGAACCTGCGCAAAATGAGAGAATTGAGTCTCACTAATATGCCGACAAAGGGTTTTCTATACGACCCGCCACAGAAAGGATCGCGGAATGACGGATTGGCATGCCTCGGTTAAGGACGCTCAGGCTCGTCCGTTTAAGTTGTCGGTCGTCATACCTGTCTACAACGAGCGCGTGACACTGCAGACGACGATCGAGCGCGTTCTTCAGTTGCCGCTTGAGATGGAGCTGATCTGCGTCGACGACGGATCGAGCGACGGCTCGGTGGAGATTCTGCGGGAACCCGCGGAGAAACATGCGCAAGTGCAGATCTTTCTGCAGCCGCGCAACATGGGCAAGGGAGCGGCATTGCGCCGTGGCATCGCCGAGGCAACGGGCGATTTCGTGGTGATTCAAGACGCAGACCTGGAATACGATCCCGCAGACTATCGGCAGCTCCTTGAGCCGCTGCTCAGCGACAAGGCGGACGTGGTGTACGGATCGCGTTTTATGGGCAGCGGCGCGCACCGCGTGCTTTATTTCTGGCACTCGGTGGGTAATTCACTGCTGACGCTGGTCTCGAACTGCCTGACGAACATCAATCTCACCGACATGGAGACCTGCTACAAGATGTTTCGCCGCGAGCTTATCCAATCCATCCCGATTGAGGAAAATCGGTTCGGCTTCGAGCCGGAGATTACGGTGAAGATTGCGCGCCGCAAGCTGAGGATTTACGAAGTGGGTATCAGCTATTCGGGCCGGACCTACGAAGAAGGCAAAAAGATCGGCTGGAAAGATGGTGTCCGCGCCATGTATTGCTTGATCAAGTATTCGCTGAAAGACTAAGGAATCACGGTCGGCAATCGAAGCGGCTTTCGAGGTCCGCGCCATCGGGGCCCTGCCGGTGCAATTCCACCCATGTGGGCCGCGTGATTGGCGTACTGGGATCTGCGTCGTGGATGGCGATTCTCGCGCACATTGCGCCAGGAATGCCGGCGGGCGCATTTCTGGTCTGGTTATAGACATCGATATGTTCAAAATAAATCGGTGTCCCGCTGGAGCGCGCCAGCGCCCAGAGCGGATACTCCCAGTCGTCCTCGGTCGTCTTCATCCCCACCACGTGACAAGACGCAGTCTCGAGGCTTTGGATCGTACTTTTGTAGCAGGCCCGCAGGTCGGGACGCCCTGCGAAGTACTGCTCCGCTCTAGGCTCGGTGAAGACACTGGCCGGTCTGGGCGAGAGAATCAGAAATGGCCGATTCCAGTTGTGCAGCAGCGGCTGCAAAGACAGGAATGCAACCAGAGCGAGGATGGCTCCGGCGAACGCGCAGGACCGCTTGCGAATCGCGCCCAGCAATAATGCGGTGGGCACGCTGGATAAAACCAGAAATGGGATGTGGAGGCGCGAGATCCAAGGCTGCCAGGAGAGGCGCCACGCGAAGAGAAAGAATCCAGCCCAAACCAGGATGGCGAATCGCGCGACCTCGGAACTCCGCCATCGCCGCGAGGCCAACAGGAAGATAGTCGCAGCGATGAACAGAACCGTCGGCAAGGGATTGGCGCTCGTGTCCTCGTCTCCCTCCATGGCTCCGACCGCGAAGGTCTTTCCAAAAAACGTATTGCGCGGATCGTCGAGATTGAGCCGCAGCGCTCTCGCGGCAACGCGAATCGCGCCATCTTCCACCCGGTTGACGTCGCGGATCGGCGTTCCCAGTTCGGAGCCGAGATTGCGGATTACATTGGCGACGAAGGGGCGGAATGCATAAGTCTGCGACCTAATCCACTGCACCTGCGTTTTTTCGCCGAGCGTGTTGTGAAAGATGCGCATGTTGCGTAGCGTGTGGGGTGCATTAAGAACGATGGCAATGCCTCCGATGGCAGCGAGCTTTGCCGCCGCCCTGAAAATGCCACGCCAATTGTGTGGCGCACGGAAGAAAAGCAGCAGTAAGAAAGGAAAAACGAATAGCCCCGCCGTAGCTTTGATAAGAACGGCCAGGCCGAGGCTGATCCCGGAGACGAATGTTTTGCCGTGATAGAGAAAATAAATAGTCGCCGCCGTGAGCAAAGCGCACACCAGGTCGTTTTGCGTCGACGTGGCTTCAAGAATGCAAATCGGCGTGGCGAGGACGACGAAGGCCGCGGCGCATTGGGTGAATCCGTCCCCTCCCAGGCGGCGCACCAGGAGCGACACAACGATGGCGCAGCCCGCGAAGCTGAACCATTGCACCAGATTGACTAGGTGATCGGAGCCGCCGCTGAGCACAAGAAACTGCAGAATAATGTACTCAGCGAGCGGGTTGCTGTAGAGCTGGCGCTGGATGTTTGTCGGGTAGAACGCGATGGTCTGATCGGCCCACCAATGCACGACACGACCCATGTGATAGGTCATGGAGTCGTAATTATTGGGTGGCGCAACGACGGCGATCAATGCGGTCACAGTGAGGCTGAATGCGATCCAGACCAGAAGCGCTCTCTGGCCGCGCGAGAGTCCTTTCGCCAGCGACCAAAAGCGGGCGGGCGGGTTGAGAGCGGGCTTGTGGCGGGAACGCAACCAAAGAAACACGAGAATCAGGTCCGCGCCTCCCCACGAGACGGCAAGATAGACCGAATTCAGCGCCGAGACGAGCGACAGCAGCTCAGTGAAAGCAAATGTGAGGGCAGCCCAGACGACGACCGCATAGAGGAACACCTCGCGCCAGTCGCGGTTTTCCTCCTCACTCTCCGTGCGACGCAGGAACAGCGCTATGAGCCCGGCAATCGCGAGCAGCGGGAATGCAGGAAGAATGATTGCTGACGCCGTTTCGAGGAAACGGGAACTTTCCATGACTGCTCAAATCTCCGTCGTGTGCCGGTTTTTCCTTGTCTTGAATGATAGATGGGAGAAGCGAACAGAAATGGTCGGGACGGGCAGATTTCCTCCCCAGCGGCCCCGGCCCTTCGAGCCACCGGTTGCCGGGGCCCCTGAACTGCCGAGACGTCCGGCTGCGCTGCGCGGGCATAATGAAATGTCAGCTTGCCACAACTTCGTAGGGCCGCATCATCTCGTTATCTTCGTGCTCCAGGATATGGCAGTGCCAAACGTAGCGGCCGGCATAGCCGTAGAAGGGCACAAGAATGCGAGTGATCATGCCCGGGTCTGCGCGTGCCGTGTCCTTCCATCCGGCTTCTAGAGGCTCCGGGGCACGGGCAGGACCGGTGAAGCGGACCACGCCCTTCGCCATGTACTCGAAGGTATCGATAGGACGACGGTCGAGAATCTTGAATCGCACCAGGTGCAGGTGAATGGGGTGCGAGTCCTCGGTGAGGTTAACCAGTTCCCAGATTTCCGTCGTGTTCAATA
>Ga0187847_10003927_pt1 | contig 11120 bp, 11 predicted proteins | sample June2016WEW_4_10_FD_132458 | JGI IMG/M metagenome (GOLD analysis project Ga0187847, IMG submission 132458) | Peatland microbial communities from SPRUCE experiment site at the Marcell Experimental Forest, Minnesota, USA - June2016WEW_4_10 | ecosystem: Environmental > Terrestrial > Soil >...
CGCTCGAAAACCGCCAGGGATCCAGCGGGTGCATTGCGCGGCTGCGCCTGCCGGCCTAAGCCTGGCGGTTCAAACGCGTTATCTTTCCTGACAGCCAGCCCGGGCTTGGCAGCCGCTTAGCAAACGTGGACGGTTTCTATGGAGGGCCGGCGCCAACCGGTGGAGTGTCGAACCGGCCCCCGCCGGCCGTGGCTTAGTTTGTCTCGCCGGCGCGTGCGGCGAACATCTCGAGCAATGTGCCCCACCCCATCATCGGTGCGTCAACCGCGGTGCGCATGGCTTCCCAGCCGGCGCCGCCGCGCTCAAAGAACCGATGCTCGAGATCCACGCGTGTCGTTCCGCCCGGCTCCGGTGTGAAGCGCACTTCCACCTCGCTCGCCTTGGCCGGGTCCGGTTCGTACTGCCATGCAGGGCTAATCTTCCACGCCATCACAAAACGGCGCGGCGGTTCCCATACCAGAACCTGCCCCCAGTCGCATTCGGTGCCGTCGGTCTGCTCGGTGTAGCAGCGGCCTCCCGCGTGCGCTTCGATGGGGGTCTTCTTCATCGGCACTTTCCCGATGTGGTGATCCCGCGGCCACCAGGTGTCAATTCCCTCCGTGAAGACCGCGAATGCGCGCTCCACCCCGGCCTTTACCGTGATGCTCTTGGTGACCGGCGTATCCAGTATCTGTTGTGTCATCGTCATAACCCCTCCTTGTGCTCGCCCTCTTCGACTTTTCTCTTGAATGCCATCAGTGCCTCGTTCCAGAAACGATCGAAATACTCGCGCAACGAACCGAATCCCTCCGGATTCAGTTGATACATCCGCTGATTCCCAGCCGGCCGGTCAACGACAAGGTTGGCGAGCTTCAGGACACGGAGATGCTGCGAGATGGCCGGCCTGCTGACGGGAAAATCGTGCGCCAGCTTTCCTACAGGCAGTGGACCCGCCAGCAGCCGGTCCAGGATGGCCCGCCGCGTCGCATCCCCGAGTGCATCGAGCTGAGTTGATTGGTAAGTTGTCACTTACCGTAAGTATAAACTTACATTCGAGCGAAGTCAACTGGTTTATCAGCGAACTTGGATTGCGCCGCGACGCCGGATACCGTCGCCGCCTCTACTGCGTGACGGCGGAATGCGAGGCTTCTTCGAAGACGGCCGTGAAGAAGTCCCGCGAACTGGGCGAAGAGCCGATGTGGAGGTTGTCGCGGCCTTCCTCCACGAAGCCGAGGTAACCCTCATCGCCCAAATCGTCGAGGATGAAGCGAAGGCATTCCAGCTCCACAGGTGGCAAGCCCGAGTAATCTAGATCGAAGACCTGCCCCGAGCTGTGAGCCGCCTCATCGCGCCGGTCCTGCTTGGAGGTGTAGTCCTCCGGCTCGACCAGCGCCGCGATTGGCAGCGGCCGGAATTTCTCCTGGCCTGCGCCTACTGCGTCAAAGAGGCGCCGCGTTTCAAACGCAATGTAGATCAGGGCGCCGAGCGTGGCGGGAGACGCCTCAGCCAACTGCTCCCGGTGCTCAGCCGCGATGCCCTGGAAATTCAAGGCGTAGCCGAAGAAATCAGGCCGGTCGAATGCCCTCGCCAGCAACCGGCCATTGTCGGCGCGGATATCATCGTTGGAGCGGAAGATCATGTCCTCGCGCTTGAGCCACACCGAAAGCCGGTGCGGCGCCCGGCCCACGGTATTGAACTCGCTCTTGTTGGCGTCGGCCAAAGCGGTGAAGGCTACCGGGTCGGAGCGGTACAGCGCCAACAGCTCACTCGCGCACAGGATACGAAAGTAGTAGGTGGGCGAGTAGTCGCGCTGCATCTGCTGCTGGATGGCCAGGTAAAGCTCCCGGTTCCAGGCGGGGCTGGCGGAGAAGTACATGCGCGGCACTGTGATCTGGTCCCTGGGAAAGCCGCGCGCGCGGCGCGTCAGCTCCTGCATCTCGGTTACGCAGCCCTGCCCGCAGTGGTAAGCAAAGATGGCCCAGTCCCGGCCGCCGAAGGTCCGCTCCATGCCTGCCAGGTAGACCGCGGCGGCGGGTATGGCGCGCTCGGGAATCAGGCGCTCGTCGCGCACGATCACCGTGTATGGCGTGCGGCGCTTGACGGTCTGGTATTTCGCTTTGCCGCCGGCGCCTTTCACACGCACCGTTACCTTGGAGGTGTGGTAGCGGGTGACCTGGACCACCTTGAGACCCATGGTGCGGGCAGTATCGAGCGAAACCTGCATGACGCCCCGGGGACTGCCGGCCCAGCTCTCGGCGCTGACGTCACCCCAACTTTCCAGGTACGCAATCGACTCCAGCAGATCCTGCGGCAGACCGCTGGCCGCGGCCGCCGCGCGAAACGCAGCCTGTAGCCTGGCGTCGGTAGTGACGCGTTTGGCCCCGGCCACCGCCTTGGGATCGCGCATGATGATGAAGGTCTGCGATTCAACCATCAGCCGCGTTCGCGTGGCGAGCGCGTCGTCGGAAAGTCCGTCGCGATCTACACCGATGCCGGTCAGCAGGTGCTCGGGCGTAAAGTAGCCGGAGGAGGCGGCCCGGGACGCCTGGCTTATGCAAAAAAGAAGGAACACTGCGGATTTCATTGCTTTCTCCAGTGTAGTCTTGAACGGCGGAGCAGCGTGCCTGGTGCGCCGGGCCAAGTGAGCCGGTCGCGGCGAAGTGTGGGTACAATGAGGGGTCACGATGAAGCCCAATCCGTTTTTGCTCCTGGTGGCGGGGTGCGCTCTGTTTCAGGCTGCGTGCAAACATGCGCCGCCCGCCAACGTTGCCGCGGTGGTGAACGGACACCCCATCACCTATACCGAGCTCGAAAAGACTTACCAGACCCAGTATCCGCAACAGCCGGAAGCGGCCAACAAGGATCTGGTCATGTCGCAAAAGCTCGATCTGTTGAGCAGCCTGATTATCAACGAGATTCTCCTGCAGCGTGCCGAGAAGTTGGGCTTGACGGCGGTCGATGCCGATGTGGACACGGAGATCAACAAGATGAAAGCCCCCTTCACCAAGGAGGGGTTCGACCGCCAGCTTGCCGACCGGCACATGGCGATGGGCGATCTCCGCGCCCAGATTCGCCAGCGGCTTACGGTGGACAAGCTGGTCAACAAGGAGATCACGTCGCACGTCAACATCACCGACGCCGACGTGGCGAATTTTTACAACGCCAACCGGGCTAGTTTCAACCTGGCTGAATCCCAGGTGCACCTGGCGCAAATCCTGGTCACGGCCGATCCCAACACGCCCGTGCGCAACCTGAAGAACAGCAAAGCCCGCAACGCGGCCGAAGCCAAGGCGAAGATTCTGAACCTGGAGGCGCAGATCAAACAGGGCGCCGATTTCGCCCGGCTGGCGCAGAACTATTCCGAGGATGCAGACTCGGCGCCGAATGGAGGCGACCGCGGATTTATCCCGGAGTCTGCGCTGGCCAACTCTTCGCCGGAACTGCGCAAGCTGATTCTCTCCATGCAGCCCAACCAGATCTCGCAGATCATTCCCTCGCCGGATGGGTTTCGCATTCTGAAGATGATCTCCAAGGAATCCGCGGGCCAGCGCGAGCTCAATGATCCCAACGTGCAGCAGAGCATTCGCGAGAATCTGCGCAACGCCAAGGACCAATTGTTGAGAGCCGCCTACTACGAAGTGGCGCGCAACGGATCGAAGATCGAGAACTATCTGGCGCGCAGCGTCGTCGAAAACGCCGGCCAGACCAGGTAGCGGGCGGCGGCATGCGTGCGTTTGTCTTTGAGGACGGTTTTTCGCTGGAGGGGCTCAAGCTGGCCGAACGGCCGGTGCCAAAGCCCGGGCCCAGGCAGGCGCTGGTCCGGCTCCGGGCGAATTCCCTGAACTACCGCGACCTGGTGGTGGCCAGCGGCGGCTATGGCCGGCAAGTGAAGCTCCCGCTGGTTCCGTTGTCCGATGGCGCGGGCGAGGTGGTCGAGGTGGGCCCGCAGGTGACGCGGGTGAAGCCCGGCGCGAGAGTGGCCGCCATCTTTATGCAGACGTGGCTGGGCGGCCCGGTCCGTGAGGAAAACAGTAAGTCCGCTTTGGGCGGCGCCATCGACGGGATGCTGGCGGAATACGTGGCCCTCGACGAGGACGGACTGGTTCCGATTCCCGAGCACCTGTCGTACGCGGAGGCCGCGACCCTGCCGTGCGCCGCCGTCACGGTCTGGAATGCGCTGGTGGCGGCGGGAGGCGTGCGGGCCGGCGACTCGGTGCTGGTGCTAGGCACCGGCGGCGTCTCGGTTTTTGCGCTGCAGATCGCGCGCCTCCATGGGGCGCGCGTCATCGCCACTTCGAGCAGCGACGAAAAGCTCGCCCGAATGATCGCGCTGGGCGCATCCGATGGCATCAACTACCGCCAAACGCCGGAATGGGGCCGGAGCGTGCTGGAGTTGACCGCCGGCGTCGGCGTCGATCATGTCGTCGAAGTCGGCGGCGCGGGAACGTTGCCGCAATCCTTCCGCGCGGTGCGTTACGGGGGCCGCATCAGTCTGATCGGCGTACTGTCGGAGCCGGGCGGCCAGGTGGATCCGCGCCTGCTGATGGTGAAGGGGGCCTGTCTGCAGGGGATCTACGTGGGATCGCGCGATATGTTCGAAGCCATGAACCGGGCGATCGCCCTTCATCAGCTTCGTCCGGTGATCGACCGCGTCTTCCCGTTTGTGGAGGCTCCAGAAGCGTATCGCTACATGAAAGCTGCCGGGCACTTCGGGAAGATCGTGATTAGCCACGACTGAGGCGCCCTCGATCGCGTGCATGGCAAGGCAGCGCCTGTCGGCGGGTGAATGGTCTCTTGCAAAAAGCCGGCGGCAAAGACCGCCGGCGCTACCATGCTCTAATTAGCGCCGGCGGTCTCTGCCGCCGGTTCTTTTTCTTTGTTCTTTGTTCCGGGAAATCGCCTGCTGGGCTAGCGCCACCAGGGGCTGACGGGTTGGCCGGGCTCCGGTTTGCGGCGCGCCGGACCGCTGCGGCGTGCCTCCGCCTTGCGCTCAGCGGCTACAGCGCGATCCGTCGCATAGGCCAGTAGGTCTTCGTTCGTCAGTTCGTGGTCACCTTGATGATCGGCTTCGAGGTCAGCGGTGATTTTCTGAGCGCATAGGGCCGGGCCCTCCTGAATGCCGACATGGTGTTTGAGAAACAACTCCATGTCAACGCTCACAACGTGCGGGATCGAAGACTTGTTCCCGGCATCATTCATATCGAACCGGTACAAACGCCTGTTCTGCTTCTGCTGAAACCCCATATACCGCAGTTCCACCGTTCGCTCCCCCGGCCGTATTGCGCCGCGCCTGAATTCGGGACTCATTCGGCCCCGCCCGTCGTATCGTCCACCGGCGCCGTGGCGCTGGTTTCGACGCTGGCAAAGGCGGATCCTCTCAGATACTCCCGTTTACGCTGCATACGCCTCGCCGCCTTTCCCCTTCCGCTTCTCCATCCGGGCGATCACCGTCTGACGCTTCCTGAACTAGCGTAGCGATCGAGTGGGGATGGTTGATTCCTCCGCGAAACGATCGAAGCCGGCGCAGCCTGGGGCCGGCTTCCCTGATGTGATTTACCAGCGGGGCTCGCGCCGCTGCCGTGGCCCACCGCCGCCACCGCTGCCGCCACGCGGTCCACCGCGGAAGGAACGGCCGCCGCCGCTGTCGGTCTTCGGCCGGGCCTCGTTGACATTCAGAGCGCGCCCGTTCATCTCGTAGCCGTTCAAGGCGGCAATGGCGCGGTCGGCCTCGGCTGCATCCGTCATCTCGACAAACGCGAAGCCGCGGGAGCGGCCCGTATCGCGGTCGGTTACCAGGTTGACCCTCTCCACGTTCCCGTGAGGCTCAAAGAGCGCACGGATGGAAGATTCGGTTGCGGCAAAATCCAAATTGCCTACAAATATGTTTTTCATCTTAGGTTCCTTCGTATTTGACGGTTCGGGCGAGAGACGAGGCAGATGGATTTCGGCCAAGGCTGTAGCGGGACGATCAAAGACATCTCCAGTCTATCAGATCTAGCCAGCACGCGCGCTTCGTAGCATGCGAGGCGTGCGAAACGGCACTTTTCGCCCACAGGCCGTCCCCCCCTTACTACCCATTGTCAACCGAAATGGGGCAGAACGGAACGCCCGAAAGAACGGACCTATTCGCGCGTCCGTACGCCGTTGACGATTCGCCAGATCGCAACTGGGTTGCCATCGCGCAACTCTTCCGGCAGGAATTGTGCGGGCGCGTCCTGGAAACAAACGGGCCGCGCAAACCGGTCAATGGCGCGGCCGCCGACCGAGGTAGTGCGGCCGTCCGATGTGGCGGGATAGGGGCCGCCGTGGACCATCGCCTGGCACACCTCCAGACCGGTGGGGTAGCCCTGGAAGATAATCCTGCCGACGCGTGTCTCCAGCGCCGCTGCCAGTCGCGCTGCGGCAGCCTCATCGCCGGCGGCCATGTGGATGGTGGCCGTGAGGTTCCCTTCCATCGCCTCCGCGATTTCCAGCGCCTGGTCGAGCGTCCGATAGCGGACCATCAACGAGGCGGGCCCGAAAACCTCAGCGCCCAGTCCCGGGCTGTCCAGAAACGTTTGGGCATCAACTTCGAAGAGCGCGGCCGCAGCGCCGCTGGAGGCGGCTCCTTGCGCCACATGGCGGACGCGGGTGTCGCCGGCGCGTTCCGCCACCAGGCGGCCGTAGTTCTCCAGAATGCCGGAGTTGAGCATCGGCCCCGCCGGGGTGGCCTCGATCTTCGCACCCAGAGCGGCCACCAGCGCGTCGCCGGCGGGTCCTTCCTCCAGCAGCGCCACGCCGGGATTGGTGCAGAACTGCCCAACCCCCAGGGTGACGGACGTGTGCAGTCCGGCGGCAATGGGCGAGCCGCTTTGAGCGAGAGCGTTGGGCAGTACGAATACTGGGTTCACGCTGCTCATTTCCGCATAAAAAGGGATGGGCTCCGGCCGTGCGCGCGCGATGTCGCCCAGCGCCAGGCCGCCCTTGCGCGAACCTGTGAACCCAACCGCCTTGATCAGAGGATGGGCCACCAGCGCCTGGCCGATGTGATGCCCCTGGCTGAAGAGCAGGGAAAACACGCCGCCCGGCATCAGGGTCCGATGCGCCGCGGCGGCGATGGCCGCGCCGCACATCTCGGCGGTTCCCGGATGGGAGAAATGGGCGTTCACCACCACCGGATTCCCGGCTGCCAGCGCCGACACCGTGTCACCGCCGGCAACGGAAAAAGCCAGCGGAAAATTGCTGGCGCAGAACAAGGCCACAGGACCCAGCGGGCGCAGCATGGAGCGGACGTCGGGCTTGGGCACCGGCTTGCGGTCGGGGTCGGCCGTATCGATGCGCGCATCCACCCAGGAGCCGTCTTCGACGATGTCGGCAAAGAAGCGGAGCTGGCCGGCGGTGCGGGCCAGCTCACCGCGCACGCGTGCTTCCGGCAGCGCCGTCTCCAGCATCACGCGCTCAATGAGCGGATCGCCGAGAGCCGCCAGTTGCGCGGCGATCTCACGCAGAAACTCAGCACGGCGGGCGCGAGGCAGCGAGCGATAACCAGCGAACGCCGCCGCCGCCAGCGCCACGGCCTCGTCCAGGTCCCGGTCACTGGCAGAATAGAATGGCGGCTCCAGCCGCTCGCCGGTCCTCGCGTTGACCGCGAAGAAGGCGTCGCTCGTAGTGGCAGTGCGGCTCGTGCCAATGATGGATTGTCCGGTTAGCTGCATGGGCGACTCGAAGAAAAAGTGTAGCGCAGTCTCATTACTGCAAGGCCCCGTGCAAAAATACAACCAGGCCCGCGATGGCCGCCAGGAAGCCTCCCAGGATCACCCAGGAAAGGCGATGCCCGAAATTGAAGGTGTAGCCGAATCCCATGCGTTTCTGAACGAACAGGGCCGGGTCGCCGGGGTTGTAGTAGACGCTCCCCAAGGTCCAGCACTCGTCGGGCGTCGCCTCGGCAGGCATCCCTGCGTCGGTAGCGCACTTAAAGGAATAAACGAGCACAGCCATCACGAAAATCGGCGCTGCCGCGACGAAAATCAAGGGAGAGATCCTGAGTACCGGCATCAAACCGATGCCGGTGAACAGAAACGCGAGAAAATACATGACGCCGATGAGGATCTTGAGTACCGCCAGTATCTGCGGGCTGTGCCGGGAGCCATAATACATCGCCAGGCCGAGCAGCAGCATCAGCAACATCAGTCCCGCCGCAAAAAGCAGGGGGCCGTAAACCCCTCCCGCCGTGCGGTGCGCCCAGCCATTGGGCTGGCCGTTGGCACCCCAGTGAATGGGGAAGCGCTCAGGGATCTGATCCCAGTGTGCCTGAAGGTACAAAGCGGCGGCCAACGGCAGGGCGAATGGTGGCAGCGCCCATCCCAGCCACACTGGAAGGTGGTGTGCGCGATCTTCGTGTGCTGGCGTGGAAGCTGGCGTAGCCTCGACAGCGGCGCGGACTTGGCTTCGCTCGCGAAGAAACGCAACCATCCCTGCCACCAGGGGCAACAAAGTCGCGATCGCAGCTGCCAGGTCCGGCGACCGGGGCGCGAGGTAAAGCACTGCCAGCGCAGACACGCCGATCGACAAGGCTACGCGCCAGTGATAGCGGCGGAGCCCGCCGCGTGCCGCATCCGTCGAGCGAAAATCCGGCGGAACCGTGATAGCAAACCAGTAGCGTCGCGGCGAGAAATGGGGCAACAGGAGCATGACAGCTCCGATCACCGCCAGCTCGGTGAGCGAGATTAAAGCTGACTCATCCATGTTCTTCACCAGCCTAGCGCGTGGCGGGCTGCGCCAAGGGACTCGCTTTTCATTCGGAGAACCGGCTGACAAGATCGCCGGCGCTACCGCCGTGGGCGTTAAGGTAGCGCCGGCCGTCTTTGCCGCCGGCAGTTGGTCAACGCCTTCTGTTATTTTGGATTGCGTGTCCCATCTGCTGGATCAACCTGCTACCTTAATTCGGCATGCACGTTTGGCCATCCGGGATACGTCATTCGGTAAGAGTTATGCGGAAATTGCTGTTCCTCGTGCTAGTGGCAGTTTCATCGCAAGCCGCGGTGATCCGTGGTGTCGTGCTGGAGAACATGAGCGGCAGGCCCCTGGCCCGCACCCAGGTCACGCTGGCTCCGGTGCCGGGCTCGCCGGGTCCAACCCTGGCCGTGCGTACCAACCTCTACGGCAATTTCGACTTTTCCGCGTTGCCCGCCGGGACATACCTGCTGAGCGCCGCGCGGGCCGGCTTCGCGCCGGTCGAATACGGGCAGAAGGAGTTTCGCTCCGCCGCGCGGCCGATTGTCCTCGAAGAGTCCACGCCGGCGTTTCTCGAGATCCGCATGAAGCGCTTCGGCGCGATTGCCGGCACGGTGCAGGACGAAAACGACGTTGGCATCCCGGACGTCAACGTGGTGGCCTATCGCGATACCCGGCCCCCACAGCTCGCTGGCCGGGCTACGACGGATGACCGCGGCATGTACCGGGTCTCGGGCCTGCCGCCCGGCCGCTACCTGGTGCGCACCGCAGCCAAGCAGTTCGAAGACGGCGGATACGTGCCGACGTTTTCGAAGCAGTCGGCGAACGTGGAGGAGGCGCTGCCGGTGGACACTAGCCTCGATGAATTGTCCGACAACGCCAATGTGAAGGCGCTGGCCGGTACCCTCCTCAACCTGGCCGGTTCGGTTGTCGTCCAACCCAGGCAGGCGGTCACGGTGACGCTCGCCTCCGATATGGGCCGGGAAACCCGTGTCACCTCCTCGGAATTTCAATTCGGGCCGGTAGCGCCGGGGCAATACGAGCTGTTCGCCGAGACCGATGCGCACAGTGGCATGTTGGGATCATACATGCCGCTCCCGATGGACCGCGACCGCACCGACATCCGCCTCGCGCTTTCGCCGATTGCGGACACACAGTTTTTGATTCGGGACGAGGGACACAAAGCGGTAGACGCGTCTGGCGTGCAGGCACTGGCGCGGCGCAAGGACCTGGCGGGCGCAGGGCCGGCGCAGACGCTGCACATCGACGCCAGTCGCGCCTTTCTCGGACCCGGCCGCTGGGAATTGATGCTGGCTCCCATGCCCGACCGGTACGTATCCGGCTTCAGCGGCCCGGACTATGAACGGTCCGAACGAAAGCGGGTGGACGAATGGAACGAGATCGTGGTGGGCCGCGGATATTCGCCGGTGATGTTCACACTGGCCTCCCATCCCGGGTCGCTGCATGGCACCGTGACGTTGAGCCAGAACCCGGCCGCAGGCGCCATGGTTTTCCTGGAGCCGTGGGACGCGGAACAACACAAACGCCTCGGCGACCTGCGGGTCACCCGGGCTGATATTCGCGGCCGGTATCAATTCCACGGACTGGCGCCCGGGGACTACCGCGTGATGGCCACCTTCGAATACCAGATGCCGGAAGAAGGCGAAATGCACCGGGCGGAAGCGCGGGTGGTTAAGGCCGAAGCGGGGGCCGACCTGGTGCAGGACCTCGATCTATTCGTCCTCCCATAGTGTTGGCTTGACGCCTTTGTCCGCGGCAGGCACTTCCCTCGCGCACCGAAGCAGCCGTCAGGGCAATTTGGCAGCGGAGTCAAGCAGGCCGCCGCTGAGACGAAGCACGCTCCAGCGGGCCTTTTCGAGCGCGTACTGGGCGTCGTAAAAAGCGATCCACTTGGCGTTCTCCGCGAGCCGGGCCTCGTCCACCTGGCGCATTGTCTGCCGTCCTTCCTGAAACTGCGCCAGGCCGACGGAAAGCTGTTCGCGGGCCACTTCGAGATCCAGCCGCGCGACCTCGGCGCCGGTTTGCGCGCGCCGGGCGGCGCGCAGAGAATCGGCCAGATCGGACACGATGCGGTTGCGCGCGTTCGCCAGCTCGATTTTCAAGCGGCTCAAATCGGCCTCGCCTTGATCAGTTGCCGACCGCACCCCCGGCACAAACAGCGGCACCTGAAACGACACGCCAATTTCGCCGTTGTTGCGCTGGAAGTGGCTGAAATACTCGGTATAGTTGTTGAACTTGGCGAGCATCGCATATTGCGCCACCAGGTCTACGCGGGGCAGGCGGGCGGCCGAGGCGCCGCGCAGCTCGAGCTGCTTGGCGGCGATCTGTGATTCCAGACGGCGGATCTCCGTGTTGGCGGCGAGAGCGCCCTCGGCGGCCTGCTGCTCGGAAGCCGGCAGGGGCGGAGC
>Ga0187847_10003928_pt1 | contig 11119 bp, 9 predicted proteins | sample June2016WEW_4_10_FD_132458 | JGI IMG/M metagenome (GOLD analysis project Ga0187847, IMG submission 132458) | Peatland microbial communities from SPRUCE experiment site at the Marcell Experimental Forest, Minnesota, USA - June2016WEW_4_10 | ecosystem: Environmental > Terrestrial > Soil > Wetlands...
CAGCGTGAAGCAATCGATACCGAAGGCCCGCTCGGTCGGGCAATCATCGTGATCGTGTCGGCGATTGCCGAGCTCGAAAGAAGCCTGATCGTGGAAAGGGTGAAAAGTGGCATGCGCCGGGCAAAGCTTGAGGGTCGCCAGATCGGTCGAGCACGATTGGACATCGACCGGGAGCAGGTTGTCGTGGATCGCCGGGGTGGGATGTCGCTGACCCTCGTGGCACGCAAGCACTCAGTCAGCCGGGCAACCGTGTGCAGATTGATGAAGGAGTCGGCGGGTAATTCCGCTGCCGCAGGGTTGGCGTCTGGGACGGAACTCGTGGCGCAGGTTCAATCGGCAGGAGGCCAATAAGGATGAGGGAAGACAGGGTGGGAAAGCTATTCATAATGGTCTTTACCAATGGAGACCTCCCGACGAATCCGATGTCTCTCCGCGAATGCATGGTGTGCGGCGAGTTGTTTACCCGATATGAGGCCCTTCAGCATACGGACATGCCGTGCCAGCCGTCGCCTCGTCAACCATTGGCTGGGGCAGGTCGGTATAGGTAGTGTTCGGCAAAGGGGGCAGGCTTATGGAAAGGGCTGAGGTCATCATGCATCAACACGGTTGTTTGGTGGAGACCCATTACTTCGATTGCACGGATGACTGCGAATGCATTTGCGGTCTTCCGATGAATGGCCATGACCACAGCGATTGCCCCGTCGAGCTTCGCGCCTGCCCTGAGCACAAAGAGGAGTGGGAACGATGCTTGGCAGAAGGCAAGGCAAGCGAAAACCAAATCGAGATGGAGCATGAGGACGAAGCTCCACGACTCCACTGTGAATGCGGATGTGCCGAAATTGACGCCAGCGTGATCGTCGGCTGGTGCCTCCATTGCGATCACGTCTATGCGATCTACACGCCCGAGCTTCGAGATCACCACTTCGCCAATCACTGCCCCGAAGCGCCCACGACCTTGAAGGAGGCAGCACGGGGGAGATTAGCCAAGCGCGTGATGTAAGTTTCTCTAGTACCCCTTAACGAACCGAAAGCTCCATGTACTCATCCGCACCCACAATCCTCAATACGAGCCGCACCGGAATCGGGAATCGACGCCGTGTGGGATCGTGAACGACCTTCGGCGTGGAAAGCTGATATGTCTTCCCGCGAGTTTGGAGTTCGCAGCCGCCTGCCGCGAGTACGTTCTTCACCCACTCCGATTCGCTGCTGTAGGTGAGGGCAATCAGGAATCTATCCGGCGCTCGGAAAACATTCACTGGGGTTCGGTAAACCGTGCCGGACTTCCGTCCCACGTGGGTCAGGATGCCGAAGCCGGGAAGCCAACCCGCGAATAGCCCAGTGATCCGATTAGTGAACGCAATATTGATCTTCGCGAGCCATCGTTTGCGAAACCGCATCATGAGAGCGCCTGAGGCGGCGATGGCGGTGATTATGATGACTGCGGTATTCACGGCTTGATGAAATCGTTTGTCAGGAACTTGCGAGCCAGCCCGCACGGCTCCCCGCTCCCGCTACGGTGCCTTATTGTAAGCCTCGTTATTCCCGGTGTTTCCGCAGGAACTACAATGGTAGCCGGATTTTGAGGATTCGACCCGTGCGTACGAAACTCTTCTTGCTAATTCTGTGTGTGCTCTCCGCGAATGCGCTCGCTCAGAACGTTTCCTCACCGCAGCCGACGACGCCGCAAGCCCAATCGCACCTCGGAAATGACTACTTGAATGAGAAAGACTATGCCAACGCCATGATCTGGTTTCGCAAAGCGGCGGATCAGGGCAACGCGGCCGCCCAAAACAATATTGGCTGGCTGTATCAGAATGGGTGGGGAGTCAAGCAGGATTATGCCGTGGCAGCAAACTGGTACCGCAGAGCAGCCGAAAGGGGCAATGCCACAGGTCAGGTGAATCTCGGCTGGCTATGCAGAAAAGGATACGGAGTTCAACAGGATTACACCGCCGCAATGGCTTGGTTTCGTAAGTCAGCCGATCAAGATAATGCCGTCGCTCAAGCTAACATCGGCTGGCTTTACCAGAATGGACTCGGCGTCAAGCAAGACTATGGCGATGCAATGGTATGGTTTCGCAAATCAGCGGATCAAGGAAACGGTGACGCGCTGGCTGATATCGGAGACCTTTATCTGAACGGCTGGGGAGTCAAGCAGGATAACGCAGAGGCAGCCACATGGTACCGAGCGGCTGCGGAGCACGGGGACGCCAAGGCGCAAGTTCAGCTTGGCTGGCTTTACCAAGGAGGATTGGGTGTTGAGCAAAGTTACCCTGAAGCGATGGCTTGGTACAGCAGAGCAGCCAATGCAGGGGACAGCGAAGCCCAGACGGATATCGGCTACCTTTACGAGCAAGGACTCGGAGTCACCCAAGATTATGCGAAAGCCATGGCTTGGTACCGCAGGGCGGCGGATCAACGGAATGGTCGGGCGGAAAGCAAGATTGGATCACTATACGAGGGCGGTTTGGGAGTTCCCCAAGATCACTCCGAAGCCGAAGCATGGTACAAGAAAGCTGCCGACAACATTTTGCTACCGGGCGGCATTCGCCCGCCACGTGCAATTTACGCACCCGACCCGGAGTATTCAAAGGAGGCACACGAAGCTAAGTTCCAAGGCACATGCGTGCTTTGGTTGATCGTTGGCGCTGACGGCAATCCACGAGCTATCAAGGTGCAGAAACCGCTAGGGAAGGGGCTAGACGAGAAAGCAATCGATGCCATCAAGACTTGGAAGTTCGAACCTGCGACGAAGGATGGCGTGCCAGTCGCGACTCAGATCAGCATTGAGGTCAAATTCCGTCTTTACTGATTTGCCCCGAGTTCCGAGCTCGCGGCCCCCAGCGGCTACCGCGTTCTTGACCCATTCGCTGTCGCGTCCGTACATGAAGTACGTTTCCCTCACGGGAAACAAGGTGCCTCAACGCACTATTAGCGTCTCACTCCGAAGGCTTTGATGGAATCCGGGCACGATTAAGGCGATCCAACTTCTCAGCGAGCAGTCGGTCAATCTCATCGATAAGCTCGGTGAGCTTATGAGGGTCTTGTTCATCGGCAGCCTGTGCCGCCAGTTCCATCCATCTCTCGCGTTTCTCTCGCATTAGAAAATTATACCGATTTCACCACTTGGTTCGGGAAGGTGACAATCAGACTGTGGCCAAAGTATCTGCGCATGACGGGAATGCTAGGTTGGCTGGAGGGGTAGGCCAATCGCAACAAAGAAGCGGCGATTACAGCTTCGCGTACTCAGCTTTGGATTCCTTCAGTATGCGCCCACACAACTACTTAGATTCTTTCAATTCAGCCGCTTTCTTCTCCAGTTCCTGCTCAATGGACTCTACTTGCTTTTGTTGTTTGGGCATACCCGAAAGCTCTGTCGTAGCTTCTCTCAGGTCGCCCAGAGCCGCACTGATCTTCTTCCATTCGGTTTCGATGCCCCCGTTGCCAACAATTATTCTGGGATCATCAATGTAGCGCGTCTTGTTCGTTTCATCGTAAACAACCACCTCATACTCATACGTCCCCGCAGCCTCAACAATCGTTAACTGAGGACTGCCCCCGTCCCTCTCCGACCAAGCCATCAAAGGCACTGACCTACCGTTCGCATCAGCGGCGGGAGTTCCATTCGGAAATACGATTGCGGCAGCGTGCATTCCTCCAGACGTGATTATTTTCCACGCGATGGTGTCGTTGGTATTAACCTCCAACCGATAGGCTGGCTGGGTTTTTGGCGCACCGCCGTTAGAGAAAGTATCTGTGTAAAGAATTGGAGTCTTGGTGACATCAACAGTTATTGTGTGAGAAGTGGGGGGAGGAGCAGAATTCTGCCCCAATCCTAACGTAGCGGCTGCTATACATCCGAGTGCTGTTGCTGCAACGCGACTCCAACCTAATCGTGGGACATGCGAGTGCCAGTACATGATTTCCCCCTTTTTCATCAAGCTCTACGCCTGAATCGAGTGCGAATTCTATTTGAACGACACCGCTTCTGCCACTAACCGACCAAACTCTGGATCGGAGCGAAAAGTGGCTAATTCTGGGTTGGCAATGAGTTGTTCTCGTGGGTATCCAGCACGAACGGACTTCTCAAGCCACTGGAGCGACTCCTGTCGTTCAGCGGAGTCCAAATGTACGAGGCAGGCTATCCTCAGTGTGTCCATGTCTTCAGAGGATCGCTCCAGAGCTCGGGCAAGGTATTGTCGGGCTCTAACCGGATCGCTCACCCGTGAGTAGTAAAGAGCAAGAGAGCCGAGCACTTCCGCATCGCTGGGGTTCACCTTCAGTTGCTGTGCAGCGAGGGAAATCGCTTGCCTATATGCGTCTTTTGCCTTTTTCGACTCCGTAGTCATTCGATAAGCGTCCGCCAAATTCCCCCAATAATCATATTTCTGAGGGCGCAGCGCAATAGCTTTTTGCGTATATTCCACATCTTCTTGAAAGTGCCCTAAGAAGAAATTCACTGTCCCTAGATTCGCATACAAGTCTGGATCGTCAGGTTCAATTTGGAGAGCCCGTCCGAAATATTCTTCCGCTCTATCAAATTGTCCGATGTTGAAATATGTGACGCCTACGTTCATGTAACCCCACACATTGTCTGGAGCAAGTTCGGTGACTTTCCGCCAAGCCACTGTTGCCTCTCCATAACGCGAATGCTTGTTCAGAAAGGTTCCAAGCATGTTGTAACAACTCCAACAGGAGGGACGGATGTCAATGGCATGGCGGAATGCCTGCTCGGCATCAGCCGTGCGCCCGAGGGCATCATAGGTGTTGCCGATACCAACGTAAGCGTCCACGTTTCGGGGATCGATCTCGATTGCGCGTTGGTAGGCGACTTGGGCAGCCGCGAATGCTCCAGTCCGACGATTCAGATTTCCAATTGCCAACTGCACCTCCGGTAATCGGCTATCAAGACTCTCGGCTGCCTTTACGGACACCTTCGCTTGTTCCGCCCATTGGGGGTCTCTCGTGGCGTTGTATTTGTACCAGTAGGCTTGAGCTAAGGCCGCTTGCGCCTGCGCGTAATTGTGATCCTCTTTGATCGCGCGTTGAAACAAGACGATGGCTGATTCGACATTCTCAAGCCTTTCGTATCTCTGCAAGTAGCCGATCCCCTGAACATAGAAATCGTAAGCTGTGAGAATGGTTGTGCCATGATCTGTCAGTTGTGAGGCGCTACCGCCCGAAGGTTGAACTTGCAGCATCCGAAACGCCTTGAGGACCACCTGATCTTGGAGGGAGAACAAATCGTCGGCAGCCTCCGTTATCGTGTCTGTGCGAACCTGTTGCCCGGTCTGGGCATCGATCAAACTGAGATTTATGCGGGCAGAATGTTCAACACGTTGCCAACTCGCGACGAGAACAAGGTTTGCGCCAAACTGCGTTCTGGCCTTTTCGATGCTCGTGACATTCTTCGCTCGGATTTCAAGCGCCGAGGGTACCTGCAAGGACGGGTCACTTGCGAGTTTTGCAGTGACGGTCTCCGTAAAGCCATCACAGTAGACCTGTTCGTTGGAGGCACCGCCGACCGCCGTAAAGGGGAGCACAACGAGGTTCTTCTGACTGGGAACCTTTGGTCCTAAGACTGCCGTCCAAGTTCCGTTGCGATGGCGGTGAATCACAATCCCCGCTAATAATATGCAAAACAGGAACGCTGCTGTTATCACGAGGACGGGGTGTCGGAGACCAAAATTGCGGGTTGCATTTGAGCCGACTGTGCCCCCTGTGGAGTTAGTTTTCGGTGCCTCCGCTGGTTCCGTGCTGCGTCCGCTCTCGGAATCCCGTTTCAGCCGTTGCAAATCCGTGTGCATGTCTGAGGCGTGCTGATAGCGCAGGTTGCGGTCTTTCTCTAGAGCCTTGTTTATGATCCGTTCTAATTCGGGCGGTGTGTCGGGATTCAGCCGGACGGGAGGGACAGGTGGCCTGTTCAGGATGGAGTCGAAAATGACTCCCGAGCTATCACCACGGAACGGCAACAGTCCCGTTGCCATTTCGTACAAAACCACTCCGAACGAGAACAAATCCGTTCGAGCATCCAAGTCCTTAGCGCGGACCTGCTCCGGCGACATATAGGACACCGTACCCATCGCTGCGCCGGGGCTCGTCAGGTGGGACTCCGAGTCGATGGTCGTGGCGTTTGCATCCGCAGGAGTTCCCGGTCTCACAAAAAGCTTCGCCAGCCCAAAGTCCAGAACCTTCGCGTGCCCGCGCTCGGTGACAAAAATATTGGCAGGCTTGATGTCGCGGTGAACGATGCCTGCGGCATGAGCCGCGTCCAGCGCATCAGCGATCTCGATAGCAATGGGCAGAAGAACTTCCATTTCCATCGGACGGCCAGCAATCCGGTGCTTTAGGGTCGCGCCATCGAGAAACTCCATCGCGATGAACGCTTGCCCGTCTTCCTCGCCAATGTCGTAAATCGTGCAGATGTTCGGATGATTCAGCGCGGATGCGGCTTGTGCCTCGCGTTGAAAGCGGGCGAGTGCCTGCGGGTCTTTGGCTACGTCTTCGGGCAAGAATTTCAAGGCGACGAAACGATGAAGCCGCGTGTCCTCAGCTTTGTAAACGACACCCATCCCGCCACCACCGAGCTTCTCGATGATGCGGTAGTGCGAGATGGTTTCGCCGATCATGAGGATGCGGGACTCAGGGTGCAATGTTAGGCACGCTAATCGGGCAAGTCAACGAAACTGTGAAAACTTGGCTGCGTTCTGAAGCTGCCTTGAAGGCGAGAAAGGGCTAACTAACGCCGCAAGCGTGTAAACACCTTGGTTTTCGTCAATCAGCTCCTTTGTTTTACGAGCAGTTAAGAACTCTGTTGACAGCCGATCAGGTTCCGTATATTTCGAAGAACAGGCATCCAGACGCCCAGATGATCGAGGCACCTAAGCAAGGGTGACCCGTCCTAGGAAAAGGAGATTCCGCGATGTATTTTCCAGACCTAGAATTACTGCGATATGACGAAGGTCCCTTCCGAGCGGAGAATTGGTCGGCTCCGCTGCTAGCTGTCGGATGGCTGGAGCATCCGAACGCATTTCCAACGGGTGCCATCGATGACGCCGTGATCTCAAAGTTGAAGGCCTTGGTGGAACAAGCTCGTGGTCGGATGGACTCCTTTCTCGGAATGATGGACTGTACCTTTTGTCGGGCTGCGAACCTGCCGGGCCCCGGCCCAATTTGGTCACAAGAAAATGTCTTTATACCGGGGACCAATGCCGTATACGTCGCCCCCGGTGGAATCATTCACTACATCGAGCAACACTCGTATTGTCCTCCGTCTGAATTTCTACAGGCGGTTCTACAGTGCCCCAATCTTGCGACACGTATGTACCGAGACGCGATTCGAACTGCAAACCATGGTATAAAACCGCCTTCATGAGCTGGACTTGGATGGGTGAAACCATTAAGCTAGACGCGCTCTGCGACACCCGTATTGCTAGTGCTCTTGGACAACACAACCCTCAAACCTCGGCATCATTTTCCCAATGGTTCGGAAGGGGTCGAATTTTGAGCCTCATTTATGCGGACTTTCGCCCCCTGTTTCGCCTCGGCGTTGCTAGTCCGCCCGGTATACCTTGTGAGATCGTCCCGGACTAGCATAGGGTCTAAGGAAACCGAAGAAACTCCATCTCCGCTTGAAGAGCGCCGGAACACCGTAATCATTTCTCAGCCTAGCGAGAAAGTACACTTCCGCGAGTTCTCACTGTAGCTATTGCGGACTCCCACGCTTATCACCTTCCGTTCCCAGCAGTGAAAGCAGAGTGTCCATAATCTGGAACGGTGTCTGTGCCAAGAACAATCAGGTCGCCGTGCGCCCGCGACTCCTGTTGGGAAACACGGTGCGAATCAATCACTTGCGGCGAAACTGAGGGTTGGTGCTCGGGGTGCATGTAGTCCACCGTAGTCGCACGCCTTCTGCGCTACCTGCCGACCTATGGGTGTGCATTCCATCCTAACTACTCGCTCAATCCCGCCACGCGGGTTCTCTTCTAGTTTGATTGCAGCGTCCTGCATCTTGTTGGTAGCCCAAGCCCTCGTAATTGCCACTGTGGGCCACCGAACACTCGGTCCTCTAGTTTCTGATCTCACCCAACTTGCGCTCGGACTGATTTGCATTCTGGCTTGCACTGAGGCATTTCGGCGCTCAAGTGACATTGCGCGATACGCATGGCGATTGCTGGCGGTCGCGTTCGTCGTGTGGTCTGTGGCTCAAGCGCTCGCAGTGTACGTAGATGTTTCCGGCGACCACACACCAGACAGTCTTGCCGACATCCTATTCTTTCTCTCCGTGATTCCGTTTGGCATGCTGACCTTCCTTGACCCTGACAGTGAGCCGAATTCCTTTGACAGACTCCACATTCTGGACTTCGTCCAAGTCTGTATCCTTGCAGCGTCCATCTTTCTCTGCTTCTCCCCGAGGATGTGGTCACCGGAAGCTGCCTTTCGCTTCGGACACTTCACGTGGTCTCGAAATATCGCTTTCGATTTGCTCTTAGTAGTCACTTTCGTTCTCCGCGCCTTCCTGACGGAGTCGAAAGCACTTCGCTGGCTGTTTGGGCGCATGGCCCTATTTCTGCTCCTCTCCGGCTTAGCCGATTCCTTTGCTCTTACTCCGGGACAAAACCTGCCACCGGGAGGATGGTTCGATCTGATCTGGAGTGCCTTGCTCGGGTTCCCAATTCTGATCGCCGCCACTTGGAAGAACGAGAAGGAGGGTGAATCAGATGGCTCTCGTAAGTCCGAGAGCAACGTCGTTAACCAAGTCTTTCCGCTGGCTTACCCCCTCATTAGCTTCTTCGTCCTAGCTCGTATTAATCGAGCCTACCCGATAGCGTCTGCGATACTGTTCGCGTTCGCCTTCACGACCCTTGCCGCACGTGTGCTGGTCATCCAACATAGACAAGGACAAAGCAAAGAAGAGTTGCGTCAGTCAGAGATAGCGTATCGGCTTCTATTTGACAGCAATCCTCTCCCGATGTGGGTCTTCGAACGCAAGACTCTTAAGTTCCTCGCCGTGAATGAGGCCGCGTCTCGCCAATATGGCTTTTCGAGCCACGAGTTTCTGACCATGACAATCGCGGACATTAGGCCAGAGGAAGACATCCCGGCCCTGTTGGAAGCCACCACAATCCCGAAGCAAGGGCTTCAGGAAGCCACCATATGGAGACATCGGAAGAAGAACGGAGCAATCATCGATGTCGAGATTGTCGGCCATAATCTGGATTTCCACGGAATCGAAGCGGAGTTGATAGCAGCGCGTGACGTCACGGAGTTGCACAACAGTGAGAACAAATATCGCGTGCTGTTCGAAGACTCGGCGGATGCAAACTGGCTGATGGACGAAAAGGGCTTCTTGGTTTGCAATTCGGCCGCGCTGCAAATGTTCGGATACAAGGACGTTGCTGAGATGAATGACCCCGCCAATATTTCTCCCCCGAACCAACTTGACGGTACGCCCTCCCGGGCGGCAGCCAAAGACAAGGTTGCCGCCGCGTTTGTCAACGGCAAGGAGCGTTTCGAGTGGCTGCACCGGCGCAAGAATGGCGACGTTTTTCCGTCCGAAGTGTGCCTGACGGCGTTGACCCTAAGCGGGCAGCCAAGGCTGCTAGCCACCGTGCGCGACATCACTGAGCGCAAGCAGGTTGAGGAAACGATGTTGTTCAAAACTGCGCTTCTGGAGGCGCAAGCGGAGACGACCATTGACGGCATTTTGGTTGTGGACGAGTCCGATCACATCGTTCTGGCAAACAGACAATTTGGGCTCCTTTTCGGGATAGCACAGCAAATGCTGGACACGCGGGATGATGTTATCGTGCGACAGTACGTGGTGGATCAAGTTGTGAACCCAGAGGCGTTTGTCGCGAGGATCAAGTACCTCTATCGCCATCGTAGCGAAAAGAGCCGGGATGAGCTCGGGCTCAGGAACGGGAAGACCTTCGACCGATACTCTGCGCCTCTCGTTGATTCAAAAGGTCAGTATCGGGGAAGAATCTGGTACTTTCGCGACATCACAAGCCGTAAAGTCGCTGAGGAACGAGTCCAATACTTGGCCTACTACGACGCTCTGACGGAATTGCCCAATAGAACTCTTCTTCAGGATCGATTGGCGAAGGCGCTTGCCAGCGCTCGGCGGCGGAAGGACAAAGTTGCAGTTCTGTTTCTCGACCTCGACAGGTTCAAAGACATTAACGACTCGCTGGGACACTCGGTCGGCGATCTTCTCTTACAAGAAGTTGCAGTGCGGTTAAAGGCATGGGCGCGGGAACAGGACACTGTGGCCCGCGTTGGCGGTGACGAATTCCTTATCGTGTTGACCGGAATAAGAGCGGTCGGCGACTCAGCCAGCGCTGCTGAGCGGCTTATGGATGCAATGACCGCTGAATTCGTCGTTCGAGGTCATTCCCTTAGTGTTAGTTGTAGCCTCGGCATCAGCATCTTCCCGGAACACGGTGCGGACGGTGAAACCCTGATCAAGAATGCCGATGCCGCCATGTATAGCGCCAAGGACATTGGACGCAACAACTTTCAGTTTTTTACGCAGGACATGAATGTTGAGGTGATAGAGCGACTGACCTTGGAGCGAGGCTTGCGACGGGCGCTCGAAAAGAAAGAATTCTTTCTTGTGTATCAACCGCAGATGGATATTGCCACCGGAAGGATCACTGGGTTGGAGGCGCTTCTGCGCTGGCACAATCCGGACTTAGGTCTGGTACCACCTGATAAGTTCATACGGATCGCGGAAAATAGCCGCTTGATCGTGCCCATCGGGGAATGGGTGCTCAGAACTGCCTGCTCTCAGGCACGGAAATGGCAAGATGAAGGGCTTCCGGCAGTGTCCGTGGCGGTCAATGTATCGGCCGTACAGTTTCGTCAGGACGATTTTTGCAAATTCATTAAGCGGGTGCTCCACGAGACCTGCCTCGCCCCCCAACACCTCGAACTGGAACTCACGGAAAGCCTTTTGTTGGCGAATGCGGATGTGACGTTCTCGGTTCTTCAGGAATTAACGGACATGGGTGTGACGCTGGCGATTGACGACTTCGGAACTGGCTATTCCAGCTTTACGTACTTGAGGCAGTTTCGGGTTAGTAAGCTCAAAATCGACCGCTCGTTTATAACGAAC
>Ga0187847_10003932_pt1 | contig 11109 bp, 8 predicted proteins | sample June2016WEW_4_10_FD_132458 | JGI IMG/M metagenome (GOLD analysis project Ga0187847, IMG submission 132458) | Peatland microbial communities from SPRUCE experiment site at the Marcell Experimental Forest, Minnesota, USA - June2016WEW_4_10 | ecosystem: Environmental > Terrestrial > Soil > Wetlands...
ACCACGGCGCTGGTGGTCACGGTGAATAACGCCTCCCGCCCCTACGGCACGCCCAACCCAACCTTCACCAGCACCATCGTTGGCGCGCTCAACGGCGACACCTTCACCGTCACATACTCCACGCTGGCAACCATCGCCTCCCCCGTAGGCAACTACGCCATCACCGCCATCGTCTCCGGCGCCAACATCGCCAACTACAACATCACCGTGGTTCCCGGAACACTCACCATCACGCCCGCGGTCACACCGCTGGTAATCACGGTCAATAACGCGGCGCGAGCCTACGGCGCGCCCAACCCAACCTTTACCAGCACCATCACCGGCGCTGCTCCCGGTGACACCTTCACCGTCACCTACTCGACCACGGCGACCGTCCTCTCCGACGTGGGCAGCTATCCCATCACCGCCACCGTCACCGGCGCAAACATCGCCTACTACGCCACCGTCACGGTCGTCCCCGGCGCGCTCGCCATCACACCGCTCGCCACCGTCACCACGGTGATAACCTCCGCGACTCCCATCACCCAGGGCGCCAGCGTCACCTTCACCGCCACCGTAACCTACGGGGCCAGCGTTCCCGTTACAGCCGCCACCGTCAACTTCTATAACGGCACCACACTGCTTTGCGCAGCCACGCTCAACTCATCCGGCGTTGCCACCTGCACCACCTCCACGCTGCCGGTGGGCACTCTCACCATTACCGCCACCTACCAGGCAACCCTCGACTTCGCCTCCAGCTCGGGTACAGTCACCCAGGTCGTCAACTCCGGTGGCTTCACCCTCGCCGCCGCGCCGCCGAACCAGTTCATCAGCGGCCCGGGGACCACGGTCTACGCTGTCACAGTCTCCTCTGTTCAGGGTTTTGCCGGTCCGGTCACCCTCGCCTGTTCGGGACTTCCGGCTGACGCCACCTGCACCTTCGCCACCCCAACCGTCACCCTCACCGGAACGGGCGACGGGGCCAGCGTCTCCACCACCATGACCGTCACCACCACCATGGCCGACGCGCGGGTCATGCTTCCCGCTCCCGTCGGCAGAACGCCCAGCGGCCTCTCGCCGATCGCCTTCGCCGCCGTCTTCCCCTTCGGACTGGTTGCCTTCTTCGGACTCTCGCGCCGCAAGCGGGTCCACCCGCGTGCCACCCGCTCGCCCAACTTCCGTCTGCTCTTGGCGCTTTGCTGCACCGCCGCAATCGTCAGCCTCGCAGGTTGCGCGTGTTTGTCCAGCATCAATCAGGTCTACACCATCCCCATTACCGGCACCACCACCGTCAGCGGAGTGAGTTCGCAATCGACCTCGGTCTCGCTCACCGTGGCCCAGGAATAACAGGAGTAACTGGCTCGATTCCCATTTCAACCATCGCGGCAGGAGTCTGAGACACTGATGTGGAGGAAACCATGATGCACCGGCGCTCATCCAAGCTCGTCCGCGCGCTTCTGCTGGCCGCGCTCGCCGCTCTTGTCCCGCTCTCGGCTTTGGCCCAGGCAGCGCCCGCGGGAACGCAGGAACCCATCCCATCGCGTCTCGACATCTTCGGCGGCTACACCTACTTCCATCCCTTCAACAGCACCCTCGACGGCTACACCTACGAGCCCATCGTTAAGGGAGGAATCGGCAGCGTCGCCGGCTACTTCGGCAACCACTTCGGCGCCGTCATCCAGGGCGCGGCCTCCCCCTACGGCCCCGACGACTGCTCCTACGTCGCCCAGGCCGGCCCCATCTACCGCATCCAGTACGGCCGCTACGTCCCCTTCGCCCATCTGCTCTTCGGCGGAGCCCGCGCCGGAGGCCCGCTGGTCCAGCCCTGCACCTGGGGATACGGCGCCACCATCGGCGCCGGCTTCGATTACATCCTGCCATACGCCCCGTTGCACAATCGCCTCGCCCTGCGACCCATCCAGGCGGACATCGAGTACTCCGACATCAACTTCGGCCTCAACACCGCGCCAACCTTCTTCAACGGAGGAGTCGCCAAGATCACCGCCTACCGCCTCAGCGCCGGCGGAGTCCTCCGCTTCGGCGGGTCCACCGAAGAGCTTCCCGCGGCCTATGGCTGCGTCGTGCAGCCCGTCACCGTCTTTCCCGGCGATCCCATCAGCGTCACCGGTAGCGTCATCAATCTCGAAACAGGCCGAAGGCTGAAGCCCGTCTACACCTGGGAGACAAACGGCGGCCAGATCGAGGCCACCGACGATGTCGCCACCATCTCCACCGCCGACCTCGCACCCGGAGACTACGTCGTCACCGGGCGGGTCAGCGAAGGCCCCAGGTCCACCCAGCACGCCGAGTGCGCCGCCAGCTTCCGCATCCAGGCCTACGATCCACCCACCATCTCCTGCTCGGCCAACCCCAGCAGCGTCCTGCCCGGCGGCGTCTCCACCATCACCTCCGAGGGCCGCAGCCCGCAGAACCGCCCGCTCAACTTCTCCTTTGCCACCACCGCCGGCCAGATCACCGGCGACAAGGCCACTGGCTCTCTCTCCGCCGCAGACGTCAGCCCCGGCATCATCGATGTCACATGCAACGTCGTCGACGACCTCGGCAAATCGGCGTCCTCCACCACCACCGTCACCGTGGTCGCCCCGCCGCCGCCGCCCGCGCCCTCCGCGCGCACTCTCTGCAGCATCTCATTCGACCGCGACCGCAAGCGCCCCGTCCGCGTAGACAACGAGGCCAAGGGTTGCCTCGACGACATCGCCCTGGAGATGAACCGCGAGTCCGACGCCACCCTCATCATTGTCGGCAAGCACGATCCACAGGAGGCCCCCGAGACCTCCTCCCAGCGCGCCCTCAACATCCGTCAGTACCTCGCCGCGGAGAAGGGCATCGACGCCAACCGCATCGAGCTGCGCACGGGCGAATCCACCGGCCGCTCCGCCGACAACATCCTCGTCCCCCCCGGCGCCACCTGGGACACCGGCGGGACCACCCGCTTCGACCCAACCCGCGTCCCCCGCCACGGTGACCCATACCCCACCGCCCCCCGCTAGATGTGGAGGCTCAGGTCTGAAATGAATGACAAAGGCGGGTGCCCCACGTCTCGATTTTGAGACGTGGGTTTACGGCGTGTGACCCAGGATTGAAATCAACCACAAAATTGGGTGCCCCATGTCTCGCTTTTGAGACATGGGTTGTATTTGGGTGCCCCATGTCTCGCTTTTGAGACATGGGTTTACGATGGTCTATGCCGACGGGGTTGGTTCGATATCAACGAGCGGGTCACTTCCATTTTGTGACCTTCTCCTGCTATCACCGGCTGCCGTATCTCGGAACTCCCGCAGCGCGAAGCCTGTTCGAACGCTCGCTGGAGACGATGCGGCTGCGATACGACTTTGTGGTTGCGGGCTACGTCGTCATGCCGGAGCACGTCCATCTGCTGGTCAGCGAACCGAAGCGAGCGGACCTCAGCAAGGCCCTTCAGGCTCTGAAGCTCTCCGTCTCTGTCAAGTCGAAACAGCGTCCGTTCTGGCAGGCGAGGTATTACGATTTCAACGTATTCACCTCGCACAAACGCAGCGAAAAGATCGAGTACATGCACAACAACCCAGTGGCCCGAGGACTGGTCGCAGAGCCGAATCACTGGACTTGGTCGAGCTATCGACACTACGCCACCGGAGAACGGTGTATTGTGGAGATCGAATCGGAGTGGACGGCTGCGATGAGGAATCGTGCCGCCTCAGACTCCCACATCTCAGAGTCGAATAGCCTGTCCTGAGCGAAGCCGAAGGATGGGACACCCAGTTCAGAGGAGCTACGCTAAGATGTGGGCCACCCGCCACAGTAAGTGCGGTTTACACCATCACGCCGTAGTAGCGACGGCGGTCCTAACCATCTGAAGAGGAGAAGATCATGGCTTATGAAATCAAATGGATAGCGTTGTTATCTGTCGTTGGTGCATTTCTTTTGCCGACGGCAGCTGTTGGGGCCATACCTCAACTAACCGCAAAATCGCAGGTCGATAGCGTTGGGACTGCGTATACGCCCAATGGGAACGTGAAGATCGAGCTTAGGGAGGTGCGGACAGAAGCGATGGGCCTCACGGAGCCAAGACCTCTGAGTGTGCTTGTCATTTTTGAACCAGAGAGCGGAGCTTTTTCGTGGCGAGTCACAGACGCAGATTTGGCCACTCCGTCCTTGAGGATTGCGGAGCTTAAGGACGAACAGGCCGTATTTCTTAAGGACGGTGAGATCATCGACTTTAGGTCCGTTTGGAGCCCACCAGTAATTTATGTCCGCGCATATCGCGGTCATGCATCAAACATGGACGATGCCGAGGCACAAGCGTTGAACGCCGCAAGTGCATCATCCTTAGATCCCAGGGAAGGAAACTTGGAAGCGGGGCAAGGTGCGCGTGTGGTCTCCTTGGTGGGAATAGGTTCCGACTTTTTTTATTCTCCCGACAACTCGTTTCCTGAAGTGCCGATACCTAAGGTGACCGCTGTGCGATGGGATGGGGGTGCGCAACACTGGATCGTAACCCTGCAGGCAAGGTGGAAAGCGGAGATTACCTTGGATGCGTACTACAGTCTGGTGTCAATGAAGAAGGTCGAACAGAACTGAGAGTCGGACGCAGGGTTTAATTCCTCTCGTGTTTGGATGTCCAGCGGACTCAATATGGCGACATTCGATCCTGCGACATGGCGGGTGGGCGGGTGGCCCAGGTCTGAAATCAACCACGAAATCGGGTGCCCAATGTCTCGCTTTTGAGACATGGGTTTCGGCGGCGCCAACCCCCTCCCTCCCGCTCCCGAAGATTTTTTCCCCGAATTTCCCCGTATAATCGCGTGTCAAGCCCCTCGACCCACCAAAATCTCCTCAACCAACAGAAAACAAAAGAGAAAAACATTTCCCGCAAGTGGCATAGTAGTTATGCTCCGCTTGATACACTTAATATATGGATCAATTCCATCGAGCCTGTGCAGAAACCGCTGCTCGCACCGTTCTTTCTCAACCGAATAAGCCGCACCGAATCAATATGTTGCCCGCGACTCCAATGCAATGAATCTTTTGCCGGCACCCTCCCCGTCAAAGCCTCTTTTTCACCCATAACCCTTATGTCCTGAATCTTTTATCCGCAACATCAACGCAATCAACTTTTTGGGCAGCCACATCCCGCTCAACAGATTGATTCCAAACCACTTATCAATAAATCGTTCATTATGTATGTTTTCCCTGTAGCCACCACATTACAATCCACTTACCACCAATCCAACGCCAAGGGGGGATGGCAGGGGGTTGGGAGAACAAAAAGCGATCAAACAGCGAATAAGAGACGAACAGGTGTCTCGATTCTGAGGTCTGGCATTGAGGACGCGATTGCCCTGAGAGACCGCTCTTCGCCGCGCGCCCTCCGCTCTTGGTAAGCTTGCCTCTGAGTCAATCCATGCCCATCCAGTCCATCAATCCCGCCACCGGAGTTCTGCTGCGCAGCTTCACCCCGCTCACCGGCGAGGCCCTGCTGGAAAAAATCGCTCTCGCCGAGTCAGCGTTCGCCCGCGCCGCGGAAGTCCCGCTCGCCCACCGCGCGCTCTGCATGAACAAGCTCGCGCACCTTCTGGACCGCGAGTCCGCCGACCTCGCCGCGCTCATCACCACAGAGATGGGCAAGCCCATCGCGCAGTCCCGCGCCGAAGTCGCAAAGTGCGCCGCCGCCTGCCGCTACTACGCCGAGAACGCCGCACGCATCCTCGCGCCGGAGCCGGTCGACGCCCCGCCGCTCGACGCTGCCGTCCGCTGGGACCCGCTCGGAGTCATCCTCGCCGTCATGCCCTGGAACTTCCCCTTCTGGCAGGTCTTCCGTTTCCTCGCGCCCGCTCTCATGGCCGGCAACGTGGGCCTGCTCAAGCACGCCTCCAACGTCCCTCAGTGCGCGCTCGCCATCGAAGCTCTGGTTCGCCGCGCCGGCTTTCCCCGCGGCAGCTTCCAGACGCTCCTCATCGAAGCCAGCCAGGTGGAGATGGTGCTCGCCGATGAGCGCGTCGCCGCCGTCACGGTCACTGGCAGCGAGTCCACCGGCCGCGCCATTGCCGCCCAGGCCGGATGGCTCATCAAGAAATCCGTTCTCGAGTTGGGCGGCAGTGATCCCTTCATCGTCATGCCCTCGGCCTCGCTCGACACCGCCGTCGCAGCAGCTGTCGCCGCGCGCACGGTCAACAGCGGACAGTCCTGCATCGCCGCAAAGCGCTTCCTCATCGCCGAATGCATCTACGAAGAATTTGAATCTCGCTTCGTCGTTGCCATGGACGCCCTCAAGGTCGGCGACCCCACACGAGAAGACACTCAGATCGGCCCCCTCGCCACCACCGCGCAGCTCGACGAGATCGAAGCGCAGGTCGCAGCCGCAATCCACGCCGGCGCGCGCCTGCTCGCCGGCGGAGAGCGCATGATCGGCACCGGGAACTACTACGCGCCCACCGTCCTCGCCGGCCTTCCCCGCACCGTGCCGGTCTACCGCCAAGAGGTCTTCGGCCCCGTCGCAATGCTCTTCCGCTTCTCCGATATCGACGAGGCCATCGCCATCGCCAACGACACCCCATTCGGCCTCGCCGCCTCCGTATGGACCGCCAGCCGCGAAGAGCAGCGCCGCTTCAGCGCCGCGCTCCAGTGCGGCGCCGTCTTCTTCAACGCCCAGGTGGCCAGCGATCCCCGCCTGCCCTTCGGGGGCGTCAAGCGCTCGGGCTACGGCCGCGAACTCTCAGCCGCCGGAATGCGCGAGTTCCTCAACGCCAAGACCGTCGTCACCGCCGAGCCGGGACCCACCCCATGAACCTACTTCAGCTCAATCCCAGCGAAGAAGTAACCAATCTCGAACGCCGCCGTCTCCTCCGCGTCCGAGCCGTGGATCGCGTTCTCGCCAATCGACTCCGCATACTTCTTGCGGATCGTTCCCTCCTCGGCCTGCGCCGGATTGGTTGCCCCCATCAGCTTGCGCAGGTCGGCGATCGCGTTCTCCTTCTCTAACACCATGGGAAAGATCGGCCCCGAGCTCATGAACTCGGTCAGCCCCGCGAAGAACGGCTTCCCCGCATGCACCGCATAGAAACCCTCGGCCTGCGCCTGCGAGATCGACGCCCGCTTGATGGCCACAATCTTGAATCCCGCCTCTTCAATCTGCGCCAGAATCGCCGCCGTATATCCCTTGCGCACCGCGTCCGGCTTGATGATGCTGAATGTTCTCTCTGACAAAATTGTTCTCCCTTGCTGAATGTCTATCGCTGTGAATGTTTTCTTCTGAACGTGTTTTGCGTGTACCTCCAGTGTAAAGCCTGCTAGCTTTCCGACTACAGTAGAGCAATGCGAAAGACAGCCTGGATCTGGTTTGTCGGATGTGCGGCCTGGATCATGGACGGAGTGGTGCAGCTTCACGTCCACGCGCTCCTCCACGCACGACTCGCCTTCACGGTAGCCATGCTCTTCCTCGCCGCCGGTTTCTTCTACCGGCAGCAGAAACAATAAAAAGCGTGGCGCACCCATCGGCGCGCCACGCTTTTGTCCTTCGTGCTCTTGAATCTATGCCTTGCCCAGCAGCCGCGCCATCGTCGCTCCCATCTCTGCCGGCGACTTGACAACGTGAATTCCAGCCGCTTCCATCGCCGCCATCTTGCTTGCGGCCGTGCCTTCGCCGCCGCTGATGATCGCGCCAGCGTGGCCCATGCGGCGTCCCGGAGGCGCTGTCTGTCCCGCGATGAACCCGACCACCGGCTTCTTCACAAACTCCTTGATGAACTGCGCTGCCTTCTCCTCCGCCGTTCCGCCGATCTCGCCGATCATGATGATCGCCTCGGTCTCCGGATCGTCGTTCAGCAGCCGCAGCGCGTCGATGTGCGTTGTCCCGATGATCGGGTCGCCGCCGATGCCGATCGCCGTCGACTGCCCAATGCCGCGCGTCGTCAACTGGTACACCGCCTCATACGTCAGCGTCCCAGAGCGCGACACAATTCCCACCGAGCCTTCCTTGTGGATGCGCGCCGGCATAATGCCCACCTTCGCCTTGCCCGGAGAGATCACGCCCGGACAGTTCGGCCCCACCAGCCGCGATTTCGACCGCTTCACAATCTCCCACACCCGCACCATGTCCAGCGTCGGAATGCCCTCGGTAATGCAGACGATCAACGGCAGCCCCGCGTCCTCGGCCTCCAGAATCCCGTCCGCGGCAAACGGCGGCGGAACAAAGATCATGGTCGCATTCGCGCCCGTCGCCTTCACCGCCTCCTCCACCGTGTTGAAGACCGGCCAGCCCTCGTGGATTGTCCCGCCCTTGCCAGGCGTCACTCCGCCAACCACTTTCGTCCCGTACTCCTCGCAGGCCTTGGCGTGGAACGTACCCTCATGCCCGGTAATCCCCTGCACAATCAACCGCGTATTTTTATCAACTAATACTGCCATTACTTGCCCCCTTTCGCGGCGGCGACAGCAAGGTCGGCAGCCTCTTTCATCGTTGCTCCCACTTGGAACTTAATGCCGGACTCGGCCAGAATCTTCCTGCCCTCTTCGACATTCGTGCCTTCCAGCCGCAGTATGATCGGCAGTTTCACATTCAGCTTCTTCGTGGCCTCAACCACCGCCGACGCCAGAATGTCCACTCGCAGGATCCCGCCAAAGATATTGATGAAGATCGCCTTCACGTTGGGATCGGTCAGCAGAATCTCAAACGCATTCTCGATCTGCTCCTGGCTGGCGCTTCCGCCCACATCCAGAAAGTTCGCCGGACTCCCGCCCGCGTAGCTGATGATGTCCATCGTCGCCATCGCGAGGCCGGCCCCGTTCACCATGCACGCAATGTTGCCGTCCAGCTTGATGTAGTTCAGGTTGAACTTCGACGCCTGCACCTCCAGCGGGTCTTCCTCCGCCAGGTCGCGCAGCGCCTGCAGGTCCTTGTGCCGGAACATCGCGTTGTCGTCGAAGTTGATCTTGCAGTCCAGGGCCATCAGGCTTCCGTCCTTGGTCGTGATGAACGGGTTGATCTCCATCAGCGACGCATCGCTTTCGACGTACGCCTTGTAGAGGCCCATCATGAACGACACCGCCTGGTTGATCTGCTTCTTTTCCAACCCCAGCTTGAAGGCCAGCCGCCGCGCCTGGAATGGCTGTAGGCCGAGCGCCGGCTCGATGGTCTCCTTGTAGATCAGCTCCGGAGTCTCCTTCGCCACCTTCTCGATCTCCATGCCGCCCGCCTGCGACGCCATAAACACAATCTTGGCCGTCGCGCGGTCCAGCACCAAACCGAGATAAAGTTCACGCTCGATCGCCGAGCCCGCCTCAATCAGCAGCCGCTGGACTTTTTGCCCCGCCGGCCCAGTTTGATGCGTCACCAACTGCATCCCGAGGATCGCCTTGGCCGCCGTGTTCGCGTCCTCGATCGTCTTGGTCACCTTCACGCCGCCGCCCTTGCCCCGGCCTCCGGCGTGAATCTGGGCCTTCACTACCACCGCCAGATTGCCCTTGCTGAACAGCGTCTTCGCCGCTGTGTCTGCTTCTTCCTCCGTGGTGGCCATCGCGCCTTCGGGCACGGGAACCCCGTACCTCCGCAGAATCTCTTTTGCCTGGTACTCGTGGATCTTCATGTTTTGTTAGTCTCGGTTCTATATAAAAATTGCTCGCAGTCCGATACTAGTGGATTGCCGCGAACCGGAGCAATCCACCAACCCCATTTTGTGCGTTTATCGTCCGATATGGTCGATTATCGTTCAATTCAACGTGCGGCGGCCCGCTGTCTACAGGCGTGACCGCAGAAACCCATTGCCTTGCAACCACCCGCGCCTGATACCCTTCCATTCATGGCCCTGCATGAATACATGAAGCGCGTCGTCGAGCAGCGCGAGGTCCTCTCGCGCAGTCAGGCCCGCGCCCTGCTCGACCTCGTCCTGGCCGGCAGCACCGAAGCCGATCAGCCCGGCAGCCCGCACTCCCAACAGCTCGCCGCGCTGCTCGGGGCCATTGCTGCCCGCGGAGAGACCGCCGCAGAACTGGCCGGTTTCGCCGAAGCCATGCTCACCGCCGCCATCCCCGTCCCCCTCGACGACGCCGAGCGCGCTCTCCTCGTCGACACCTGCGGCACCGGTGGAGACGACACCGGCACCTTCAACATCTCCACCGCCGCCGCCCTGGTCGCCGCCGCCGCCAGTGCCGCCGCCGGGGCCGGAATCATGGTCGCCAAGCACGGCAACCGCGCCGTCACATCGCTCTGCGGCTCGGCCGACGTCCTCGAGGCCCTCGGCATTCCCATCTCTCTCACCCCAGCCGCCGGGGCCGAATCCCTGCGCCGCCACCGTTTCGCCTTCCTGCACGCTCCCGGTCTGCATCCGGCCATGAAGGCCGTCATGCCCGTCCGCCGGGCACTCGGCGTGCGCACCGCATTCAACGTCCTCGGCCCGCTCGCCAACCCGGCAGGAGCGCGCGCCCAGGTCATGGGCGTCTACTCCGCCCGCCTGGTTCCCATCGTCGCCGAGGCCATGCTGCTGCTCGGCGTCCGCCATGCCTTCGTCGTCCACGGCGCAGTCTCGGACGAAGCCGCCGCAAGCGGCTCTGGCATCGACGAGATCTCCATCTCCGGCCCAACCCAACTCGCCGAAGTCCGCGGCGACGCCGTCACCTTCAGCCGTCTCACGCCGGAGCAGGTCGGCCTTGCCTCCGCCTCCATCCACACCCTGCGCGGGGGCGATGCCTCAACCAACGCCGCCATTCTCCGCGCCATCTTCACCGGCGAACCCGGCCCCCGCCGCGACGTTGTCCTGCTCAACGCCGCCGCCGTCCTCATCGCCGCCGATGTCGTCCCATCCTCCACGCCAGACAGCCACCAGGCCTTCCGCGCCGCCATCGCCCTCGCCGCCCGCGCCATCGACTCCGGCTCCGTCGCCACGCTCATCTCCGACCTCGCCCGCACGGAACCATAACCCCTCCCCGCGCGTACAATCCTCCAGCAGAAAAGCTCATAGCTCACGGCCCAAAGCTCACAACTCGAAACCGGAAATCAGGAGAACCCTATGGCCTCATATCCCCAACAGCCCGCCGCCCTCATCGATCCCTCCATGGTCACCACCGCGCTGGAGCTTCCCGGCTACCGCATCGTGCGCAACATCGGCATCGTCCGCGGCATCGTCGTCCGCTCGC
>Ga0187847_10003935_pt1 | contig 11099 bp, 12 predicted proteins | sample June2016WEW_4_10_FD_132458 | JGI IMG/M metagenome (GOLD analysis project Ga0187847, IMG submission 132458) | Peatland microbial communities from SPRUCE experiment site at the Marcell Experimental Forest, Minnesota, USA - June2016WEW_4_10 | ecosystem: Environmental > Terrestrial > Soil >...
CAACAGTTAGAGGTTATACGCAAGCTGGGCGACCAGATCTCCATCACCAAACATGACCTCTGCCGCTTTGTGCCGCTGGTAGGGGCGCAGGGCTGGGAGCCGTAGCGCCGCCTGCCCCGTCGCCTCGCCTCAGTGCATTAGCAACCCGCTCGCGGCACAAATCACGCCCAGCGCAGCCAGAACGCAGCCGAAGTACCAATAGGCGCGCTTGTCGGTGAGCAACGTGATGGACGTGACCACCAGCGCAATCTCCAGAAGCACTTCGCCCAGGTCGAAGCGGTTAGCGCGGCTGCTGGTGCGTTGCACCTCGGCTTCCAGGCCGCGGGCCTCGCCCTGAATTTCCGTCTGCTGCTCGCGATACTTGTCGATCTCCTCGTGAAAGTGTTTGCGGACCTCGGCGGCGCGATCTTCCTTCGTGCCCCCCATGGCGGTGAGCACTTCATCCAGCGCTTCCAGGTTATTACGGCGCATGTTCTTGGCCTGGTAATAGCTCCATTGGTCGGTCGCCCGGGTTTGCAGCAGCAGTTCTTCAGTGTGCGCCCGGTGTCCGAGAAGAGTCGTAGTGGCGACCAGGACTGCCACGATCGCCATGGTCAGGCTCACAGGAGCCAACTCTTTGCTCTCCTTGGCCCGTTCCGCTGCTTCTTTCAGTTCATCGAGTTCGTCGCTCATGACTCTCCGGTACGGCCGATAATTTTGCTGGTGAGAACAAGATAGTACGAATTAGAGCGGCGGGGCGCAAGTTCGGCTTCATCAACCCGATTGGTCACCCGCCTGGCTTGGCTCCGCAATCTCGCCCAACTCCCAATACTTCTTCAGCAGCATGTCCGGGACGCGGACCGACCTTCCGGCAAGCATGCTTTTCAATTGCAGCGCATTCACCGCAGCCTTGCCCTCAAAGTGATTGTTGGCGATGACAAAAGTCTTTTGCGCTTTCCCGGCAATGGCGTCGACCCGCGTCTTCCAACCACGCAGCTCCGGATCGGTGTAGAGATAGTTGTAGCGGTCGTTACGCGAATCGCTGTCGAACCATTGATCGTAATTGCGTCCGTGCAGTCGAACGTAGGCGATCGACGAGGTGACATGCTCGCTGGGCGTTACAGCCTTCCCCAGATTCGGCTGGTCGATGTTGCAGAAGGCCACGCCTTTCTGGATGAAGTAGCGTAGCGTGCCTTCGTTGGTCCAACTGTTGTGCCTCACCTCGACTACTAGCGGGAAGTACTTGAACTTCTCGATGACGCTGGCGAGGTAATCGCGGTTGGCATTGGTGTTCTTGAAGGAAATAGGGAATTGAGCGAGGACCGCTCCCAGCATGTTCTCAGCGGCAATAGACTCCAGGCCTTCCTTGGCCAGGCGCTCGTCATCGTCACTGGCGCGAATGGTCTCGGCTGACGTGCTCTCCACGACGGCAATTGGCGAATGGGTGAAGGCGCGATTGAGCTTGGCCGTAAACATAAACTGTGGATTCACCACGCGTGCCATACGGCACCACAGCTTGCCCCACTCCGGTTTAATGTGTCCGTAGAACGAGGTGTTGATTTCGAGAACGTCAATGTAGCGCGCCAGGTACTCCACCGGATGCTGCGATTTCTTGATCTGCGCTGGGTACACGATTCCTTCCCAGTCTTTGTACGACCAGCCCGCAGTGCCGACGTAAATTTGCGATGTTTCCTCCATCTCCGAACCGAGGTTAGCACAGCGCGGCGGAGCCGCACCCAGAGACGTGAGGCCGTTTCTCACCACGGAGACACGGAGGGCACGGAGGAGACAGGAAGAAAAATGACGCTCTGTCTCCGCGTCTCCGTGGCGAATTCGTTCTCTCTCCTCAGTACGTGACCATTACTACCCAATACACTCCTCCGGGATGGCTCACGCTGGGAGCGAAACAAGCTCCCAGCGAGTACCCGGATACCTGAGGCGACAGCACCTGCGTAATTCCTTTAGGAAGATTTGCTGGATCGTCGGCCGTCCATGCCAGGACGCCGCGCACTCCGGGCAGTCGCATCGCATCGCTGCTATCCAGCGCATCGTACAAGGCCATGGTGCATGCCATGTGGCGGAGCTGTAGTTGCGGCCTCCGGAGTGGGGCGCGGAGCCCGTGCGATTTTGCGTATTGCTCAATGGCTGCTTGCGCACTCGCCTCCGCTTGCGGTTCTGAATACTCCGGCAGCTTGCGCGCGAAGTCTTCGGTAACGTAAATGTCTTCGCCGCTGCGGATGACACCCAAGCCCACGACATTGAAGCCTGGATCAAGGATGCTCTGGCGATGGGGCGGCGAATGCATCAGCCCTTCGTGCGCTGCCGCGATGTTCCGGTTACTAAGAGCAATGTTTTCGCTCTGGCGGTCCGACGGCAAGTTCTCATTGCTGAATCGGATCTGTAGCGGCGGTTCGTCGTCAAACTGATGGGAAAGCTGCGAATGTCGCACCATCAGCTCCGTGTGCTTGCGGGCGGCCGTAGTCAGGCGCTCATCGACCGCCAGAGGCGGCAGCCCTTGCTCGCTACGCGCCTGGTTGAGCAACTGCACAAGCTGCGCCTCGGCTGCGGTGTCGAACTGTTTGGTCTGAGCATCGGGCGCAGTGCCGGCTTGTAAGTTGAGCGGCGAAGCGAGGGCCATGATCTCGGCGGCGAGCACGAGCCACGGCAACAACAGAAGGACAGCCAACCAACATGAGGCCGCCCGCTGGCGAGGACTGGCTGATCTATAGCGTTGCATCGTTTCTTCGACGGCGATCAATCCAGAGCGCGAATATTCTATTGTCCGCTAGATCCGAAGCCCTTCGCACCGCGGGCTGCCTCGCTTAACTCGCTTTCCGTCACTTCTCCCGCCAGGAAAGGATGCTCCAGCAGTTGCGCAATCTTGTCGCCCTTGTGGATGGTGTAGGCTTCATCGCCGAGGTTCTCCATCAGAACAATGATCTCGCCGCGATAGCCTGCGTCGATCACACCGGCATTGCATAGCAGGCGCTTCTTCGCCAAACCGGAGCGGGTCTTTACGATTCCACCTGCCGCCGGCACGAATTCAATGGCGATGCCGGTGTGTACGCCTGCCGCACTTCGCGCGGGAATGGTAAGCTCTTCAGCGGAGTACAGGTCGTAGCCGATGTCTTCCCCAGGATGAGCGACGGTCGGCAGGACGGCGTAAGGCGATGACCTTTTCACTTTGAGCATGGGTCTTCATTGTGCCAGAAGTCGCGGCAATTGGACTCCGTGTGCGCTGCGACTTGACTTGCAATACTGGTGATTGGCATCGATGAATGAACACTTCCGTAATACTCAGGCGGTAGGTTTCCTTGATGAAGCTGCGATCCGTCCGTTGCTGCGATTTGAAGACCTGATTCCCGCCATGGAGCGAGCGCTCACCGACTTCTCCGCGGGACGCGTGCTGCACCCGGTCCGCGGCATCTTATCGATCAAGCAACACAGCGGATTCATGGGCGTCATGCCCGCCGTTTATGGCGAGGTAATGGGTGCGAAGCTGGTCACGCTGTATCCCGATAACGGATCGCGAGGGTTGCCCACACACCAGGCGGTGATCGCGCTCTTCCGCGCCAATACCGGAGAGCCGCTAGCAATGATGGATGGGCGGCTGATCACCGAGATGCGCACCGCAGCCGTGTCAGCGGTCGCAACCAAACTGCTATCGGCTTCAAATGCTCGAACCCTGGCGATTCTGGGCAGCGGAGTACAAGCCCGGGCGCACTTCCAGGCGCTCTCGGTAGTGCGAAAGTTCGATGATGTCCGCATCTGGAGCCGCAATTCGCAAAATGCGCAGGCTTTTGCCGATGAGATCGGAGCGCGGGCGACCACTGCCGAGGACGCGGTCCGCGGAGCCGATGTCGTGGTGACCGTTACGAACTCGCCTGAGCCGGTTCTTCGGGGTGCGTGGCTGAAGCCCGGCGTCCTGGTGAATGCGGTGGGCGCGGTCGGCCCGAAGAATCGGGAAGTGGATGACGAGGCCATGCGGGGGGCGGTGATCGTAGATTCTCGCGAGGCGGCGATGAAAGAATCCGGCGATGTCTTGCTGGCGAACGCATCTATCTATGCTGAGTTGGGCGAGCTGCTTGCCGGAACAAAACCAAAGCCACAGACGAAGATCACGGTATTCAAGTCGCTGGGACTCGCGGTCGAGGATCTCGCCGCTGCCGAACTGGTATTGGAACAGCTACAAGCTTCTTCGTCCTGAACCACCCATGATTGGCGTCATTCTCCCGCTAGAAAGTAGGCTCCATAGCGTCGGCCCATGCGATAGGCAAGGCGTGCGTGGCAACGGTAAGTGGCTTCGCCTTTCTGGTGGAACTCGAGGATGACAACGTCGCCAACGTTCAGCTCCGCTGCGCAATCGAAAGCGACTCCTCCCTCGCTCAGATCGGTGCAGGTACCGTCATTCGACTTATCCACCAGCAAGCCATAGGTGTGAATTCGCAACGCGATATTGAGGTCGATGCGCTCCCGCCGCCGCCGGTCAAAGGTTGGCGGCAGCTCAGGAAATGATTTTCCCGGCCCGTTTTGTACGTTCTTCATGCGACGCTGCCCCCGCTTATGGGTTACCCACAGGTTGTCAACTAAGCCATCGGCGGGCAAGCGCAAACACTTCACTGGCGAGCGCAGGTCGCGCCAACATTTCTTTCTTGGGAGCAGTTCCCAACTTGGGTCTTAGAGTTGCGACAACAGCCAGGTCGGCGGCACCGGGTCTGCTCTACAATGCCAAGTATGAGCCCCAAGTCTGAGGAGTTGCTGCGCCCCCGCGATGCCGCCGTAGTCCTGGGCGTCAGTTATGCCAGCCTGAAGCAGTGGATCTACAAGGGCAAGCTGCGGACGGTGAAGACTGCCGGCGGCCATCATCGTATTCCGCAGAGCGAGATCGACGCGTTTCTTTTCAAGTCGCTGGGCAAGCAACCGGCAGAGAGCCGGGCCAACTTTCGCAATATCAGCGGACGCAATCAGCTGGTAGGCCGCATTGTGGAAGTGCGGATCGAAGGCCTGATTGCGCAAGTCAAGCTATCCATCGGTGGGCAACACATTACCTCCATCATCACCGCCGATGCCGCGCGCGAGATGCGCTTGAAGCGCGGCGACAAAGCCGCCGCCCTAGTCAAGTCCACCGAAGTCATGATTGTCAGGGTGTGATACGGCTATGCCGAAAATTTATGTGGCCGCTACGCCGCCTGGCTTTGTGCTTACGAAACAATCAGACCCGAGCGACTGCTGATGGGCTTGATCGATCCCTTCACTACGCTGATGAACTCCTCGCGGACCTTGTCGTACGATGGCTGGCCCACAAGGAACTCGAAAGTGTAGTGTGTCTGGGTCCGTTGGTTCTGGCTATTCAATCCTGTCTCGCGATAGGCATCGAGCGAGAATTGGCGAAGTCCGGCGGCGGGTTCTTTGGGATGTTCCCGCGCGAACTGGGGTTGATCGCCGTCGTTGCTCTCGATCGAAATGCCGGGGAAAGGCTTTCCCTGCGCATCGGTGACCTGGCCGTAGTTGTAGACCTTGTAGTATCCCCAAGGCTCGAAGGAGTTGTAGATTACCAGCGTGTTCTCGCCGATTCTTAGGCGCTCCACCACGTAGTCCTTCATGCGCGGCGGGGTAAGGCCCCGGCGATGCAGATTGGCCATTTGCGCCATCGCCGCATCGCGGCAGGAAGTGTCGCCGGATTCGGCGCAGGCTCGCGCTAGCAGGTTGGCTGCCTGAAAGTCGTCGGGGCGAATCGCGGCGAGAGGCCGAATTGTTTTCAAGGCGAATGCCGTATCCCCGCTGTTCAGGGATGCCTCGGTGGCAAACTTGGACAAAGTAGCGTCTCCCGGTACTTGAGAGAGCAGCTGTTTGAAAATGGCAAACGCTTCCGGATAGCGCTGTTCCCGAAACGCTTGTATCGCATTGCTGAATTGCACTTTCTGTTGAGGCGAAAACCGCTGGACCAGCTCCGAAATGGGATCGGTCGCGAGTTTGTCGGGCTGTGCCTGGGCAGTATCAGGAGGCGCGCTGGACTGCCCGGCCTGACCCAGGCTGATTGCCGATGATCGCGCCAAAAGCACGGCGCTGATGACCAGGCAGGCACAGTTGAAGCGGCGCAAGACCAAGCGTCGAATCATGCTGCCGAGTATAAGGCCGGAGAACAGAGTTGTTAGCAGAAAAATCCGGGTGGCTGGCCGAGCACCAGCCACCCGATTGGTTTACGGCAGGTAGTAGCGGAAGGATGTAAAGAACATGTTTTCGATAGCAGTCGGGCTGTTGTTTGGCGAATACGGAGCCTTGGTGCCAATTCCCGGCCACGCAGTCTTGGTCAGATACGAATATTGCAGACCGAATTGCAGGCGTCCCTTCGGGCCGTTGTAGGGCTTGTACCAGAAGCCCAACGTGCCCTCAAGAATGTCCTTGGTATCGGAGGTGCAGTTGGCCAGGCTGCCCGGATTGAAGCCTGCACCGAAGGCGGTGCTGGGCAAGGTCTCAATTCCGCAACCGGTGTTATTGAAGCCTTCCGCTCCGTAACCCACGGGAACGCCTTTCGCCGTCAGGAAGGAAGTACGGCCGTCATACTCGATACCGCCGTTGCCGTACCAATCCCATTTCGGAGAGTGGTATTCCAGAGTCAGGAGGCCCTGAACGTTCTGGATCGGAGCCAGTGTGCCGTTCGGGCGAACCGTCACATCCGACAATCCAGCCGTTCCGTACCGTCCTGTTCCGTGTCCACCTAGACCATGCAGGCCGACGTCGAAGTGTTTCTGGAAGAAGGACCAGCGAGCATTCGCGCCGAGGCCGCCGACCCAGGTCCCGCTGTTGTAGGCACCGGCCGCCGAAGGTTTGGTTAGTCCTGCGTCGGGGTAGATGCGATCGCGGAATTGGCTTACGAGACCCAGGACTTCATAGTGTCCAAAGCCCGGCTGGAATGCCAGTTTTCCAATAAAGTCCGGGGAGGGATTGAACGAATAGTTCGAGATAGCCGAACAAGTGGTGACAGGTGATCCGGTCGTGCCGGAACTGGTGCAACCGCTTACGGCTGCGTTATACAGACCGGCTGCAAGCCCCGGCGAACCAAGCAGGTAGTTGTCGGTATTGCCGTGTGTGGTAAGCGTCTCCTGGGAATCCTCCACCGAGAAGCCGAACCAGACTTTGTTTCCCCAATCCTTGGTAACACGGAATGCGTATTGACGTGCCCAGCTGAAGCCCACGGTGTATTGCGGGTCGATGGTCATGGGCAGCGCTTCAGTCCGGTTGTCTTCACCGATCCTCGTTTCCGTCACCAAGCTCCACATCTGGCCGCCGGTGAAGTTCCAGCCGCTGCTTAGCGCAGCCTGAGCCCATGCCTGGCGCATGCGAAGAACATAGGAATTGCTTTCGTTGTTGTTGGAGGAAGTTCCAACACCCAGGAAGTCACTCTCGACATAGCCCGTCATGCTCATGTTGTCCAGCTTGCCTTGGGCCAGCATCGAAATGCGTGACTGACGGCCTGATCCGTAGAACTCGGACAGATGGGCCCCCGCAGCACCTGAGTACGGAATTGAATTCAGCGCCGTATTAATGTCCGCTCCCTCGGCGTGTTGCCGCCACACAGTTTCTGCCGCCAGGAAACCGCCCGGCGTAATGGTGATTCCCTTGTAGTGAATCGCCAGTGGGCTCTCCAATCCGGCAACCCGTTTCTGCGTTTCCTGCACTTCGTTCACCGTGTTGCCGGAAACTGTCTTCAAATCGGCGACGTCGTGTTGTAGGGCACCGATCTGGTCAGCACTCACCGTACTCTGCGAGTTGGCCGCTGCCGCTGCTGCCGCCTGCGCCTGTTGGGCGGCTGACTGCGCCGCACCTACTTGCTGTTGCAGTTGCTGAATGGCCTGATCACGCGTGGAGATCTGTTGTTGCAGCTGTTGGATCTGCTGTTGTTGCGCCGAGATGGCGTCCTTCATGTCCTCCAGCTGTTTCGAAACCGGAGCCGAGCTACTGCGGCCCGCTGGTTTCGAAGTTTGGGAGTCGGTTTGCGCGAACACGGTTGTGGTAAGCAGAACCGTAAGCGCCAAGGCAAATCGTAGTTTCATTTTCTCTCCTGAAAAGCAGTTGAGCGGAACGGAATCTACAGCAACCCAGCGATACCGCACACACATACTTAGAACAACTAAATTTTGTTGGCAATAGTCAGCGAAATCGTATGTGGGCGAAGTTACAAATTCATGAATAGAAAATGAAAGTTCCGCGAATAAGCCTAGATTTCAACAGGTTGAAGGGCCAGCTTCGCCGTTTTCACGAAACGGCCAGAGGCGCTTATATAAAAGCTTCCATTTGCTGAGATTTCATCTTCTTGTAATATTCGTCATCTATGCTCCTTAAGAAACTCGTTGCCCAATCTGCAAGCGATCCAAGGAAAGCTTGCAGTTCTCGCGGCGGTTACGGAGTTTCGAGTTGACCGTAAAAATCCCGCATCGGAGGAGTTATGCGTCACGTTGTGCCTAACCAACGCTTTTGGGTTTCCCTCGCTGCTTTTCTGATTGCAGTCAGTGTTTTTATCCCAGCCAAGAACGCCTTGGCTCAGGACAACAGCGCAGCTTCCCCGCAGGCCCACTTTCCCCCGCTGTCCGCGCAGGCCCAGGACCTGATGCAGAATGTGAAGGAGATATATTTCCCCTTCAACATCTACAGCCGAATCACCAATCCTGATGTGCTGCAATCCGATACCGATTACTTGAAGCAACATTCCGACGCGCAGATGTGGATCCAGGGCTACGCCGACATCCGCGGCGACATTTTTTACAACCTTGTGCTCTCCTATCGGCGGGCGCAGTTTGTGAAATCACAGTTGGTGAAGAGCGGGATCAATGAGTCGCAGATTGGCTTTGCGACCGGATGGGGCAAACTCTACCCGACTTGCCAGGCGAAGGATGACAGCTGCTATCAGCAACAACGCCGGGTTGACGTAGTGCCGCCGGACAGCATGTAAGAGGCATCCCAGGCGCCGTGGAGTCGTTAATTCTACGGCTCCCAGGCGCTCACCCGCCGAATCCGCTCTCGACTGAGGATTGAGGGCCGGGATATAATCGGCTTTTGCCCGCACTGCTTCGAGACGGCTCGAGGCGGTTGTGTTCGCATGTCTGCAACTGCGGGCAGATCAGCACTCCCAAAGTCAATCGAGATCCGAGGTTCCCTCATGTCCGGCCATTCCAAATGGGCAACAATCAAGCACAAGAAGGGCGCGCTGGATGCCAAGCGCGGCAAGATATTCACTCGTCTAATAAAGGAAATCACCATCGCGGCGAAAAGCGGTGGCGATCCTGAGAAAAACCCGCGGCTACGCGGCGCCGTGGCCGCCGCCAAGGCGGAGAACATGCCCGCCGATAACATCAAACGCGCTATCCAGCGTGGCACCGGCGAATTGCCGGGCGTCTCCTACGAGGAGATCACGTTTGAAGGCTACGGCCCGGGCGGCGTGGCCATCCTGATCGAAGTCTCCACCGACAACCGCAACCGCACAGTTAGCGAAATTCGTCATGCCTTCGGCAAGAATGGCGGCAACATGGGCGAGGCCGGTTCGGTCGCCTGGATGTTCCATAAGAAGGGCGACATCGTTATCGCCAAATCAACGGCCAAGGAAGACGAGCTTATGGATTTGGTGCTGGAGGCCGGCGCCGAAGACTTGAAAGATGATGGCGAAAATTGGGAGATCCTGACCGACCCTTCCACCTACGAGAAGGTCCTGGAAGCGGTGAAGAAAGCCGGCATCAAGCCTGAGGTTGCTGAGATCGGCATGGTGCCGCAGAACTATACCAAGCTGGAAGGCCACCAGGCGGGCACCATGATCCGGTTGCTGGAGGCCCTGGAAGACAACGACGATGTCGAGCACGTCTACTCCAACTTCGACATCGATCAGAAACAGCTGGAAGAGGTTGCGGGCTAAGCGAACTAGGTTGCTAGCAGCTAGTTGCTTCCCTTATACCGCCCTGCGTCCCGTCACCAGGTTGATGATCAGTACGATTACTGCGAGTACCAAAAGGATGTGGATCAGGCTTCCCGCAACGTGAAATCCAAATCCCAGCAGCCAAAGAACCAGCAGGATCGCAAAAATTGTCCAGAGCATTTCGGTTTCTCCCAGGGCCAGAAAACTGGCACATCAGTAGGAGTCCGATTCCTAGGCAGGAGTTGTACGGGCGTTCGCATCTTTCAGGAACCGGCCAAAGACCTCGTTCGACAGCAAACGGCCGCGCGCTGTGAGGCACAGACGATCGGCGGCGCTTTGCAGCAGGCCAGCTTCCGCCAGTTCGGCGATGATGGGTCGATAGCTTTCTAGCATGCCTTCGCCGAATTGCTTCTGAAGCTCGCGGAGCGAGATGCCGTAGTTTAGTCGAAGTCCAAGGAAGAGCGACTCCTCCAGGGCCGCTTGCGGGTCGATCAAAGTACGGAACGCTTGTAGTTGCTGAATGCCTGCTTCCCCTACATTTCCTGCGGACGAATAACCGTCCAGCGAATCCGGAGTTGCGAAGCGCACCGCGTCGATGCCGCGGGCCTTCACTTCCGGCGTGGCAGTCAACATCGAGTGTGCGTCGACGCCAAATCCGATGTAAGGCTGGCGGGTCCAATACTTCAAGTTATGGCGTGAGTTCCGCAAGCCGATGCCGTGGGTTACCGGTCGCGCGAAATTGGAGATCTCGTATTGCTGCACGCCGCCCTTTTCCAGACGCGCGCAGGCAGCAAGGTAGAGATCGGCGATCAGGTCGTCATCAGGAACGAAATGCGCATGGTAGCGGCTGCCGCCCGCCAGCAGTTCAGTGCCGAGGCGCGAATCGTCGTCGACTTCCAGCATGTAGACACTGACGTGCGGCACGCCGGTGGCGAGTGTCTCACTCAGCGAGAAGTTCCAGCTCCCTTCAGTTTGGTGGGTCAAGCCGGCGATCAGATCGATGCTGATGTTGCCGATTCCCGCCGACCGCAGGCGAGCGATGTCGGCGAGTGTGATTTCGCGCGTGTGCAGCCGTCCGACGGAAGAACACTCCTTGTCAACGAACGACTGCACGCCTAGGCTGACGCGGTTGACGCCGCAACTGAGAAGCCCAGCCAGGACTTCGTCACTGATCGTGCCTGGAGCGCACTCCACCGTGATTTCCGCCGTTCGCTCG
>Ga0187847_10003936_pt1 | contig 11098 bp, 15 predicted proteins | sample June2016WEW_4_10_FD_132458 | JGI IMG/M metagenome (GOLD analysis project Ga0187847, IMG submission 132458) | Peatland microbial communities from SPRUCE experiment site at the Marcell Experimental Forest, Minnesota, USA - June2016WEW_4_10 | ecosystem: Environmental > Terrestrial > Soil >...
GGCAGCTGAGAATAAAGCAGCGGCGACTCGCTCTAACGAGAACAAGCCGGTTCACGCACAGCCTGCGGCCCACGCACAGCCTGCCGCCCACGCACAGCCTGCGGCCCACGCACAGCCTGCAGCCCATGCGCAGCCTGCAGCCCATGCGCAGCCTGCAGCTCACGCGCAGCCTGCGGCCCATGCCCAGCCTGTAGCTCATGCGCAGCCACAGGCTCGCCCTGCGGCTCGCCCCGAAAGCGCTCCTGAGAAAAAGGGCCCTGGAGGTAAAGAGTAGCCTCGTCAGAAGCGAATTGACTGCAACGCATTGCGTCACGTAGCGTGCGGTATAGGAAAGTCGATGAACTCTTAGATTGGTGCGGGTCCACTCCGTGGACTCGCGCCATTTCCTTTCCGGCGTTATGCAGCGATCGAAGTGATGTCCCGCGGGCGGTGAGATGCGATTCCACCCGCTATCATCGCCCGCATTCCGTCACGAGGGGCACCCAACCCGCCCTTTCGACCCAATTTCTTACATTGAGCAGTTTTGACCAGTAAGGATCCAGCGGGACGCCTATAAACATAAATGGCTGTCACTCAAGATTGCTTCCGTGCGCTTCTTCTCCAGGATCGGTTACGCCGCACTGGAACGACACAGAGTTAGAGCTGTCCTCTGCGGTTTAGGGACGTGCGAACGTCGTCTGAGTGATGACGAAAAGGAGTCAATATGTTGGGAACGATACTGATCGTGATTTTGCTGTTAGCTCTCTTTGGTGCCCTGCCACGGTGGTCGCACAGTCGAGACTGGGGATATGCTCCGACCGGAGGGTTGGGACTGATCCTTGTGATCGTCATCATTCTCGTAGTCATCGGTCGCATTTGAGCTTTGGCAGCTTGCGGAAAACCTCGGTTGCACGCCGCGCCGGTCCCTCAGCGGCTAAAGCCGGCACTGAAAATGATGCGTTTATCGCAGCGGTAAAACCGCTGCGCCACCCAAAACCAAGACCAGAATCGAGTTTTTCCGCAAGCTGCTAGACGATGCGTCCGTGGACAAGCTCGTCAGGCGCCATAGCCTTGTGGGAGGGGACTAGAACTGGTCTCATAAATACTTCTGCGGGCAAACGGTCCGGCCCTCAGGGGCTAAAGCCCGCGTTGTTATCGGTCCTGAACGGCACGGCTGAAGCCGGCGCCCTTCCCAAAACCATTTATGAGACCAGTTCTAGAGGTTGGCGCCTGCTTTCTGTCAGCGTAGTGGCACTTCTTCTCGTTGTGCTCGTATGCCGAAGCGGCGCGGTCGCTTACTCCGTTCCGACGCACGAGGAAATCGTGGACTTGCCCTGGTCCGACGAAATTTGCCCCTGCTGTCAGCGTTCGGTAATTTCTGCTTTGAGTTTGGTTCCGGCAGAGTCGACCTTAACCGCGGCACCGCTATTCTGCTGAGCAAGAGTGTTCACTCTTCGGTAAATGGGCTGCTCTTTAAGGGTGTTCTGCGCCAGCGTCCCGGACCGCAAACGAATTCCGGGGGCTAATGAATCGGTCCGAGAATGGCTTCGATTGATTCCTCTAACTCTTGAACGCTTGGGAAATCGGCCAATGCTGGATGATCTTTTGAATTAGTACGCAAATCAGAAAATAGCGCATGCACATCGGGTGCGCGCTTTTCCAGGGATTCTGTCAGAGCCTTATTATCCATGGAGAGTTCGAATAGCCGATTCCGCAGGCTGCCAGTTATCTTCGTCAAACGTAAGAGCAGGGAGACGAGCTTCCGCTGATCCGCTTCGAGTGCTGTGATTTGACTCTTGCCATTTTCCAGATTCCGCCCGGATTCATCGGCTAAGTCTATCAACTGTTCTTTGCTCATGTCCTGTACGTCCATAAAATTGCGTCATCCTTCAATAAGAATTTGTCACAGTTGACCAAGCTCCGGCATTTTACGCTCAGCGCATTTCACGGTGGCTTCCAAAGCAGGTTTCAGACATCCCGGCGCTTCGCGGGTTGTCATCCGTTGCCGATTTCTTTTTCCGCTGCCTCGGCTGCGGAAAGCTTGCGATCGCGGTGTGGCTCGGTGCGCGGGGCTCCCGTATGCAGTTCGCAAACTTCTCCGATCGCTGCACCACAAGTGTTACAAGGCACGGATAGTATCTGTTTCGGGGTGAGTTCTCGAGCCTTCACCACTCGATAATGCAAGGTTCAGAGCGAGGAAAATGTTCAATATTGATCATTTTCGACAGGTTATCGAGGCGACAGATCTCATTTTGTGGCCGCGCCTTTTTCCAATTGTGAGCAAAAGTGAACATCTTCGGTGACTCCGATCCTGTCAAAATCTTGGAGAGTGTATGCTCGACACTGGGAGAATTTATCGAATGGCATCACCGACCGCGTTGGCCAAGAGGAAGCCCGATTTCGACCCAAAGGACTTCCTTGCCACTATCGGCGCGGGTAGTAAGGCCGTGGTTTTTCCCAAGAAAGAAGCGGTTTTCGCGCAGGGGGATGCGGCTGACTCCGTCTTCTACATCCAGGAAGGCAAGGTTCGGCTCACGGTCGTATCCAAGAATGGCAAGGAAGCGACTCTGGGCATATTGAACGAGGGAGAGTTTTTCGGAGAAGGTGGCCTGGCTGGACAGCCTTTACGCATGGGATCTGCAACCGCCATGACGGACTGCGAACTTCTACGCATCGACAAGAAAGCCATGATGGATGCGCTGCATCAGGAACACGAATTTTCCGACATGTTCGTGGCCTATTTGCTGGCGCGCAACATCCGCTATGAAGAGGATCTCGTTGACCAACTCTTCAATTCCAGCGAAAAGAGACTGGCTCGGATTCTGCTCTTGCTGGCTCATTTCGGCAAGGAAGGTGTACCCGAGACGGTCATCCCCAAGATCAGCCAGGAGACCCTGGCCGATATGATCGGCACAACCCGGTCCCGGGTCAGTTTCTTCATGAACCGGTTCCGAAGGTTGGGCTTTGTTGATTATGGCGAGGGCGGCGGGCTGCAAGTTCATAGCTCACTTCTGAATATCGTTCTCCACGACTAGGTGCCACACGAGTTCTTCATTTAACCTGGGGCAAGGAGATTGCCCTTCCATTTCTTCGGCGCCCCGTTCTAAACATACTGAGAGACCGGTGTCCTACCCGAGGACCGACTCTTATGTACGTCCAGCCACCGAAAAAAGCCGAACCCGCGTGGAGTCCGGCCTGAAACGTGCGTGTCTAATCTGCAGTGAAATGGTGCGGTCGTGAGAGTTCAAACATTTCCAGCACTGACCCAAGGTCTGAACGTGGGAGCTTCCAACACTGACCAGGGTCTAAACGTTGGCGTAGTCGACTAACTCATGGCCGCGCTTACAGATTCACATAACCATAGACGCTAATGTTTTCAATGACTGGTCAATGTTATACAGTTCCAGCAAATATATACTTACACGCTGGGGATAGGGCTGTTTGAAATACCGCTATTCCGCAGGATCCTTCTGACGCGTGGCTTTTACCCCCGACAGAATGCCAATGCCTAAGAGCACGATCGCGCCCACGACAATCCAGTGGGCGGGCATGTGCATCAGGTGCGCGCCGTAGACCAGTCCGCCGATCAAGATCGCGAACCCAATTGCGTAAATTCCGAACGACATGGTATCTCCTTATCGAGGCCGCTATAGCGGTTTGCGCCCGAGAGCTTGGCTTGCTCACTTTGCCGGAAGCAACCCGAAATGCGGCCGCCGTCCTCCGGCACGCATCCACCCGGCAGCTGTCCCTAGAACTGGTCTCATAAATACTTCTCCGGGCAAACGGTCCGGCCCTCAGGGGCTAAAGCCCGCGTTGTTATCGGTTCTGAACGGCACGGCTGAAGCCGTGCCCTACCCAAAACCGTTTATGAGACCAGTTCTATAGTCCTGAACGGCACGGCTGAAGCCGTGCCCTACCCAAAACCATTTATGAGACCAGTTCTAAAGTGATGGCGACGAACTGGCTTTCTGATCTTTAACCTGCAGGTCGTTCACCACTTGCTGGACGTTCGGCACCGCGCTCGCTACCTGTCCGGCACGGGTCCGCTTGTCTTCTGAGTTCACCTCTCCGCTCAACGTGACTACGCCGCTCTTCACTGCATATTTCACGTTGTCGTGCATCTTGTTTTGGATTAGCGCAGCGTCGAGATTTTGCTCGATGCCTTCATCCAGATCAGCGTTCACGGCCTTGGCATCTTTTTCTCCGCCCACCGGAATCACGGCAATCTGATCCGCGACAACCTGGACGCCTGCGAGGGACTTTGCCAGAGTTTCGGCGTCTGACTTGGCGTTGGCGCTGGCGACTTGTCCGCCGAGGGTTACGATGCCTTTGTCGCGATCTTCGCTGACGGAAACATTCTTAAAGCCCGCTTGATCGAGCGACTTGCGAATACTTTCGGAAACATCAGGGGACTTGGCGGCCGTGGTTGAGCATCCGACAAGAATTCCGGTGACAACCAGCCCCAGCATGGTGAACAACAATTTAATCGTTTTCATATTGTTTCCTTTGCTCGGATCGAGGTTGAATCCGAGAATCCTAAGATCCGACGACGAGCAACTTCTGCCTGTGAAGACAGCCCATAGATTCGCTCACTTGCTTCGAGGATGCTGAGCACAATCGCTCACTTTGTGAAAAAGCGCGTCGTACCGCCCCGTTTGCGGAATGCGGGCGCACTGATTCAGGAAACGATCAATACTGACCAGTCTTCCGAGGCCAGGAGTTAGATACTCGGTTCTGACGCCAAAGTAAGCTCTTTGGGACGACGTCGGTTCTTGCGACATTTGATGCATGGAGGTTTTCGATGAATCTGAATCTGATGGACCCTAAACTGATAGCGCTCGCGGCCGTGGTCATTGTGATCATCGCGGTGGTGGCTTTGTTGTTCGTGCGAAAGCGCAGGAATACAACCGCAGACCTGCGAAAGAAATTCGGGCCCGAGTACGATCGGGCAGTCCTGGTGCATGGGGCGGGGCGAAAGGCTGAAGCGAAGCTAGAGGACCGCGAGAAACGGGTTGAGAAACTCAACATTCGCGATCTTGACCCAATCGAACACGAAAGATTTTCGAAACGGTGGGAATCCGTGCAATCTCGCTTTGTTGATTCCCCTAAAGGCGCGGTGACGGAAGCCGATGACCTGGTGTCCTCATTAATGAAAGCTCGCGGCTACCCCGTATCCGATTTCGATCAGCGTGCCGCCGACATTTCTGTCGACCATCCCCGAGTGGTGGAAAACTACCGGTCGGCGCATGAGATTGCGCTGCGGGTTTTGAAAGTTGGAAAAGAGGAAGCAACCACCGAAGAGTTGAGAACGGCGATGATTCATTACCGCTCTCTGTTTGACGAACTCGCGCAGGTGCCGGCGAATGTTGAAAGAAAAGAAGTGGCGTAATGGCATGCGTCAACTGGGCTCCGGGCATCGAGCGGAGACACAAAGAAATCTGCTTATAAGAAGGATAAGGAGAAAAAACATGAAAGCAAGCACGCAAGACCGGACCGAGGGCAAAATCCACGAAGTGAAAGGGAAAATTAAGGAGGAGGTCGGAAAGGCCACGGATGACTCCGACTTGGAAGTCTCAGGCAACGTGGAAAAGAATGCCGGCAAAGTTCAAAACTTGATCGGCCGCGTTGAAAAAGCCGTCGACCAATAACGGTCGGCTCGCACGACATCGCGGAGAAGGCCATGTCACAAACCGTAACGGAAAGAGCGGCTACTATGCATGGACGAACCCGCGCTGAAAGCTGTGCAAAGATAAGAGGCCTCGGCTTCACAGCCTCCAAGCACATAAAAATGTACGGCGAGCGTTTTGAAATAGTGTCAGAGCCTTTTAGTGATGGTGATTGCATTGCAGTTCACGCAATCAGCGGAACCGATTCAGAGATTCGCACCTTGCGGCTCCCGATCGCAATTCTAGTAGGTTCGGAAGACCGATTTCTGAAAAGACCGGATGTTGCCGGGCAATCGATAGTTTGATGCCGCTTTAAGAAATGAAAAAGGAGAACAACCGATGACGACTAATGAGCATCACAAGTGCGCGCACCTGCCCTGCCAGTGCTTGGTGCAGGATGGTGACAAATACTGCGGTCAAGCCTGTAAGGAGGCTGGATCCAAAGAGGTCGAGATTGCGTGTCAGTGCGACCACGGATCGTGCCCACTTACTGTTTGAAGAACCTAAGAGTCCTTAACGATTCACACGGAGCGCGCCCGATTCGAGCCTAAAACCATGATCGGCATATCATGATCGACCGGAAATTCAGCACCGTCGGCGTCGTGGAACCTCCCCTCCCGGGGCCGCGGGCATCTCCTGCGTCTCCCGTTGTGAGGTCCTCTCCGAGCCTGATCAACGAGTTTCTCGAATGGTTCGGCGATCTGGGTATCTTTTTCTGGCGAGTTGTATGCGCTGCAGTAACGCCGCCGTTTGAATTTCGCGAATTGTTTCGACAACTCGACGAGATCGGATCCATGTCTCTGCCGCTGGTCGCTCTGGCCGGGGCCGCGACCGGGGTTGTACTTTCCATGGAAGCCCGTTACAGCCTGACTCGTTTTGGAGCTAAGTCACTGCTTCCCGCCGCTATCGTGTTCTCCGTTATTCACGAGACCGGCCCGATCATAACCGGTCTGGTTGTAAGTGGACGTGTGGGTGCTGGCATCGGCGCGGAACTGGCGTCGATGAAAGTTACCGAACAGATCGATGCCATCGAAACATCTGCGGTTAGCCCCTATAGGCTGCTGGCGGCGCCCCGCGTCCTGGCTTGTATCCTTGTGCTGCCTCTGCTGACTCTCGCTGCCGACGCAAGCGGCTTGCTGATGGGTTGGGTTGCGCAGGCCCTGGTGGAGCCGCTCTCGTTACATCAGTTCATCAGTGCCGGTTTCAAGGGCGCCGATTTCAGCGATTTCCTGCCCCCGACCTTTAAGACCATGGTGTTTGGCCTGATCATCGGGCTGATCGCGTGTTTCCAGGGAATGCGTACGCGGGGAGGCGCTGCTGGCGTGGGCCGCGCAGCTACCAGTTCGGTCGTCTTGTCCTCGTTGTTTGTGATCCTGGCCGATGTCGTGCTGGTGAAACTCATTCTCATATTCTTCCCATGAGTATTGTTTGCGTGGATATGGACTAAATGATTAAGCGGCTCGCGAAACAAGTATGAACACAGTCGATCAAAGTCCGATTCAAACCGAAACGGAGCCAGAAGAAGCCCCGAAAGACGGCGGCGCGCCAGCTATTGCCGTCGAGGATCTTCATAAGTCCTTTGGAAGTCAAAAGGTTTTGAATGGGATCAGCCTGAACGTGGCCCGGGGCGAGACTTTAGCAGTGCTGGGGCGCAGTGGCACGGGTAAGAGCGTATTGCTGAGGCTCATTATCGGTTTGGAAAAGCCCGACTCGGGATCGGTTCTCATCCACGATCGAGACATCATAGGCCTCAGCCTCGACCAACTCGGCGAAATAAGAATGAAGATGGGTTTTCTGTTTCAGCACGCCGCGCTCTACGATTCGCTAACCGTTGAGCAGAATGTCGCTTTCCCGCTGCAACACCATAAGAAAGAGATGTCGAAGTCCGAGCGGGCCGACCGGGTGAAGCAACTACTGGCGGAAGTGGGCATGGAGGGACATCTCGATAAGATGCCATCGGATATCTCGGGAGGCATGCAGAAACGAGTCGGGCTGGCGCGTGCTCTCGCTTTGGAGCCGGATATTCTGCTGCTCGACGAACCGACGGCTGGCCTCGATCCGATCAGTGCCGGAGAGATCGATGATTTGGTGCTCAAGCTCCAGAAGGAACACCACATGGCATCGATCGTGGTAACTCACGATCTGCACAGCGCGAAGACAATCGCGGACCGCCTGTCCCTGCTTAATGAGGGAAATGTGGTGATCGAAGGCACCTTTGAAGAACTGCAAAGAAGTGACATTGAATTTGTTCGGGAATTTCTAGGGCATTCGTCGTAGGAGTGCGGGAAGCAGGGGAGGGCATATGTCGAGAGCGGCGCGGTTGGGAGCTTTCATCGTCGTGACACTGGCGATTCTGGTGACCGGAGTCTTCATCATAGGGAGCAAGCAATATCTTTTCAGCTCCACCTATCAATTGAAGGCGCAATTCGACAACGTTGAGGGGCTGGATGCGGGCGCCGATGTGCGGGTGGGCGGGGTCCACAGTGGAACCGTGAGCAGCATCGTGTTACCCCACAAACCGGGCGAAAAGGTCACGGTGGTCATGGATCTCGGCAAGTCGACGCACGAGATCATCAAGCAGGACTCGGTGGCCACAATTGAAACTGAAGGCTTGTTGGGGAATCAGTATCTGGCGGTTTCGTTCGGATCGTCTGGGCAAGCCGATGTGAGGAATGGCGATACCATCGCGAGCGAACCACCACTGGAAATGTCAGATCTGCTCAAGAAGACGAGCGGCATCCTTGATAGCAGCCAGCAAGCCATGCAGAACGCGACGCGGGCGACGGCCAATATCGATTCGATCAGCGCGAAGATTAATACGGGGCAGGGAACCGTAGGCGCGCTGGTGAACAACAAACAGCTCTATGACAACCTCGAACAGACGACGAGCACGCTGCATGACACGATGCTCCAGGCGCAAACCGGGGTTACTGATTTTCAGGAGAACATGGAGGCCCTGAAACATAATTTCTTCTTGCGTGGGTATTACAAGAATCGCGGCTACGAAGATTCCGCCGCGCTGATGCAAAATGAAATCGAGCGGCTGCCGTCGGGCTCGGCAATAAAGGAGTTCACATACTCCGCAAAGCAGCTTTTCGATAAACAGGATTCGGCCAAGTTGAAGAATCAGAAATCTCTCAACGCTGGCGGGGAGTTCCTGGCCAACAACCAGTTCGGATTCGCGGTGATCGTGGTGTCCGCGGGCATGGAAGGCGATACTCAAAAAGACTTGGTGCTAACCGAAGCCCGGGCCATGGTGGTGCGCCAGTACTTAGTCGATAATTTCGGATTTGACGATAGTCAGGTCAAGACTCTGGGGATGGGCAAGCAGCCGGCTGCGAGTCCGGATGCGGGCTGGGGAACGGTACAGATCCTCATCTATCCAGCAGGAACGGAGATTCCGCCTGACAAGCAAACGCCGGCCGGTAGCTTATCCAAAACAGCCTCGACGCAGCCGGTTGAGGCTTCGACGAGCGCAACGCCGAATCGACAGTAGTGAGTTCTCTGAGCGCAACGCTCTTATGTCCGCGCCCGCGCCGACCGGTTGCCAGGGCGATCGTTTCCAAGGCGATCGATGACCATCTTCGGAACGATGAGACCTAAGCTCATAGCCAACATGATGGTCATGGCGGTAACGCCGTCTGCGATGGTCGCACGTAGGAGCTCCAACGTGGTATTCGAGCGGGTGAGTTGTACAAGCCCGCTCGCCATCCTAAATAGCAGGACGCCCGGAATCATCGAAACGACGGAAGCGAAGCCGATGGCCGCGAACGGCATGTGCCAACGGCGTGCGACTGGAGTGAGGATCAGCGCGACGATGAGACAAGCGACCAACGCGCCGGTTGCGGCACTAGCGCCAAGCACGGCAAGTAACCACCACCTCAGAGCATGGGCCAGCATGCCGACTGCCACCGGCCAGGCAAACATGTGCAGCGGTGTGGAATAGAAGACGCTGTAGGCGGCGACAGCGATGCCAGCGGCGATGGTATCGAGCCACAGGGGCACGGCGATGCTGGCCTGATCCACCGGTAGGGAGACACCCAGAGGCATGAGTCCGAGGAGTAGTCCAGTCGAGATCGCCATAACCACGAGCCCCGCAAAGACGATGCGGGCGGCGCCGAGATGGATACGGCCATTGACCAGATCCAACGCGCCATTGAGGACGGGTGGTCCGGGCACCAGGACCATGCATGGGCAGACTGCGACCAGGCGCAGGGACGAGCTCAACTGGTATCGAACCGCCAGCGCCCCAATAATGCCGGCCAGCAAGGCCGCGCCGAATGGTTGCAGGAAGACGTTTGTGCTGTAACGGGCCAAGCGGCGACGAAGAACGGCGCCGGCGGCCGCACTCACGAATATGAGAGCCGCCGCGGTTAGATGTTGGATACCGAAAATCACAGCCAACGCCACGGCGCCCGCCGCCGCGGCGAGTGCGAACAGCCAGGTCGGCGCCAGAGGCGCTTGTGAGGCCGCGCGGATCGCCTCCTTCGCGGCGGTGGGCGCAAGTCGACCGGCGGCGACGTCCCCAATTATGCGCATCGTAGAGGCCACGCGACTCATGGCCACTCCGGTGGGATCGGCCGCGACTACGGAGATCACTCTGGTGCCGCTGGCGCTGTCTTCTGCTTTAAGTTGCAGCTCTCCCCAGCGCGCCATGATTTCAGCGCGCAGTCCGAGAGATTGTCCGAAGCGCTCGGCCGAAGCCAGAACCTGGTCGGTCGATTGACCGTTGACGTATTGAACCCGGGCGACGGCGAGGACAAGGTCGGCACGGTCCTCCAAGGTCATAGCGCTTTTTATTCTATCCCTGCCACTTAAGTGACGCGGTCAAGATTTCCTAGCGAACGTGTTGTGCAGCTTCTTCGATCAACGCCGCGACTTCCTTCGGGTGCGAGACGTAGACCGAGTGGCTGGCTCCAGGAACCTCGACTTTGTGGCTGCCGGCCCGTGTGGCATACCAGCGTTCGAGGTCCGGGTTGATGGTTCGGTCTGCTCCAGCGACCAACATCCAGCTCGGTTTTTTTCTCCATGCAGCCGTGGTGATGACCGCTTTGAAATTGTCGGCTGCGTTGAGCACCTGCGATTGCGCCATGAAAGCAGCCTGTTCTGCAGAAAGGTCGGCCGCGAAGTACTCATGAAATTGCGCAGGGTCGAGATAAGTGAAACCGTCCGCCGTCTTCTTTATCGCAGTAGACTTGCTGAGGTCACTTGGGAAACGCTTTCCATCGTCGGCCTCATTCTCTCCAGCGTCTGGCATGTGGGCGGCGACATATACCAATCCGGCAACCGATGGATCCGTTCCGGCTTCGGTAATTACGGCTCCACCATAACTGTGAGCGACAAGAATGCACGGTCCATCCTGTTGAGCGAGCACTCGTTTTGTGGCAGCCACATCTTCCTTAAAGGACGTCTCCGGCTCTTGGACGATGCTCACGTGGAAACCATCTTTGACA
>Ga0187847_10003940_pt1 | contig 11085 bp, 10 predicted proteins | sample June2016WEW_4_10_FD_132458 | JGI IMG/M metagenome (GOLD analysis project Ga0187847, IMG submission 132458) | Peatland microbial communities from SPRUCE experiment site at the Marcell Experimental Forest, Minnesota, USA - June2016WEW_4_10 | ecosystem: Environmental > Terrestrial > Soil >...
AAGTTGCACGGCGTGAGTTGTTATGAGACGTACGGGCCGCAGTTTTTACCGCGGGATTTATCGGCTTACCTAAACCGTGAATTTCGCGGCGAGTTTCTGGATCGCTACATATTGCGCAAGCCCAAGGCCCAAATGCCGCTCTATCATTTGGTAGGCGCGGTGGATCCGGTCACAGCGAGCGACGTCCGCCACAGAGTCGGAGACGGCCTTCCCGAAAATCTTGCTGAATGGATCCGCTACAACGGCGTAACGCACATCAAGATTAAGCTCAATGGTTCGGATCTCTCCTGGGACGTGGACCGCGTCGTCGCCGTAGATCGCGTCACAACTGAAACCCAGCGCTCGCGCCAGGTGGCCGAGTGGCGCTATTCGTTGGACTTCAACGAGAAGTGCCCGAACGTGGATTACCTGCTCGCGTTCCTACATCAGCTGCGCGAGCGAGCGGAAGAAGGTTTTGGCCGGATCCAATACGTCGAGCAGCCAACCAAGCGAGACTTGAAGGAGGATCAGGCGAACGTGATGCATCGCGCCGCGAAACTGATCCCAATCGTAATCGATGAATCACTGGTTGATCTCGAAAGCCTGGAGCTATCGAGGGCGATCGGCTACAGCGGAGTCGCACTCAAGGCATGCAAAGGCCAAAGCCAGGTGCTGCTGATGGCTGCGGCTGCGCAAAAACACAAGATGTTCCTCTGTGTGCAGGACCTGACCTGCCCGGGGGCTTCGTTGATCCACTCCGCCGGACTTGCGGCTCACGTGCCGGGTGTCGCGGCGATCGAGGCAAACGCCAGACAATACGTGCCCGAGGCCAACCGGCCCTGGGAAGACCGGTTCCCCGGAATTTTTAAAATCCGCGATGGGTTGATGCAAACAGGATCCCTAACCGGGCCCGGGCTGGGTGCAGTCGTATGATGCGAAGGCCCCGGCTGTTTACGAAGGCACAAGTCCTCGCGATGTTTCTGCTTTGCGCAGCGCTTGTTTGGGCGGCTGACGGGAAGAGGGTCTTCAACGAGCGGTGCGTGGGATGCCATGGCAGCGATGCTCGTGGTAGCGGAAAAGGGCCGGGGTTGGCGGGAAGCCCCCGGCTGAGCGGTATGTCCGCGGGGCAGTTGCGGGGCTTGGTGCAGCGGGGAATCCCGGACTCCGGCATGCCCGCATTCGATCTTCCGGCGGAGCAGTTAGAGGCTGTCGCCATTTACGTGCGAGGCTTGAATGCCGGAGTGACCGCAAAACCAGCAACCGGCAAACAAGTCACGTGGGGTAAACCAGAACCAGGGGACTGGCTGACATACAACGGGAAGTCGAGCGCGAACCGGTACAGCCACCTGAGCGAAATCAATAGGGCGAACGTCAGCGGGATGCGCCTGAAGTGGATCTTTCCAATTCCCCACTCCGGGCTGGAAGTCACACCGCTCGAAGCGGGTGGAGTGATGTACGTTACCGGGCCGAACCAAGTGTACGCGATTGACGCTTTAACAGGCAACCAGATTTGGAAGTACTCGCGCCCTCAGACTCGAGGACTGGAAGGCGATGCGATGCTAGGAACGAATCGCGGAGTGGCGATCCGGGATGAGAAGGTGTTCTATGTCACCGACAATGCGCATCTGCTCGCTCTCCACCGCGCGACGGGCGAACTGGTCTGGGAAAAAACCATGCCTGAAGACGTGCAGAATTATGGAGGAACAATGGCTCCTCTGGTGGTGAAGGACACGGTGATTGCAGGAGTTTCAGGAGCCGACCAGGGAATACGGGGGTTCATTGTCTGCTATAACGCGGAGTCCGGGGAATTGATATGGCGGCACTGGACAGTGCCGCGAAAAGGAGAACCGGGATCCCAGACCTGGCAAGGCAGCGAGCCGTTGCGGGGAGGTGGGTCCACCTGGCTGACGGGCTCCTATGACGAAGCGGCCGATACCTTGTACTGGCCGACGGGCAATCCTTTCCCGGATGGTGATGACCGAGACCGGGGTGGAGACAATTTGTACACGAACTGCATCCTGGCTTTAAATCCTAAGACGGGTGAGCTGAAATGGCATTACCAGTTCACTCCACACGACGTGAGTGACCGCGATGCTACTGAACCCCCGCTGCTGGTGGATGCAACTTATCACGGCCGGGCACGAAAGCTATTGCTGCATGCGGATCGGAATGGTTATTTTTATGTGCTGGACCGCACTAGCGGAGAGCTGCTGCTGGCCAAGCAGTTCCTGCACAGATTGGATTGGGCTACCGGCATAGCCGCGGACGGACGGCCCGTAGTGATCGACCCGAAGGGATGCCCGGACGATGCTGCGAACTGGAGCTCTGCGGCGTTCAGCCCGGTCACTGGCATGTTCTACTTCCTGGCGTTGGAAGAGTGCACGGGGAGCCCGCAAGGTTATCCGGACCAGACTGGACAAAGGTTTCTGCGGGCGCTGAACATCGAAACGGGGGACATCGTTTGGGAGGTGCCGCAGCCCGGGCCGGCGAAAGCGAAAACGTGGAGCGGAGTACTCGCGACCGCGGGCGGCGTGGTTTTCTACGGGAAGCCGAACGGCGGATTCGAGGCTGTGGATGAGCGGGATGGGAAGTTGCTGTGGCGATTTGAGACAAATGTGCAGATGAAAGCGTCGCCCATGACCTTCGAGATTAGCGGGAAACAGTACGTGGCTGTGGCTGCGGGGCCGAATATTCTGTGTTTCACTTTATGAGGCGGGGATGGGTGTTGACTCTATTGCTATCGGCCGTCCTGTTCCATTCCCGAAGTTTCGCCGCTGAACCGCCCGCAACAGATCCCCTGCTTCGGTGGATGGACCAGATTGCGCAGGAGCAATTGCAGCGGCGGGAAGACGCCATTGCGAAAATCCAAACTGTGGCTGAGGCGGAGCGCCGCAAGCAAACGGTCCGCGAGAGGTTGCTGGCGATAATCGGGGGCCTACCGGACTACCACGGTCCCCTGAACCCGAGAATCACCGGACGTATTCAAAGCGAGAAATATACCATCGAGAAAATCATCTTCGAAAGTCTTGAAAACTTCTACGTGACCGCAAATCTGTACCGGCCCAATCAGCCGGGGCGATATCCCGGCGTGCTTCTGCAGGCCGGCCATACCCAAGAGGGAAAGCCGGAAGGACAACGGCTGGCGGCGAATCTGGCGTTGAAAGGTTTTGTGGTCCTCACGTTCGATCCGGTGGGTCAAGGCGAAAGAGAGCAGACCTACGACGCGCGCGTCGGCCACGCGCTGGCGGGCTGGTCCGTTCCTGAACACATTCAGGCGGGAGGACAAGCCATTCTGGCGGGCGAGAGCGTCGCTCGCTACTTCATTTGGGATGCCAAGAGGGCGCTCGATTACCTGGTAAGCCGCCCCGACGTGGACGCCGCACGGCTCGGCGCGGTGGGATGCTCGGGCGGCGGCGCGTTGACTACCTTCATTGGCGCTCTCGACTCACGGATCAAGGCCGTAGCGCCCGCTTGTTTCATAAATTCCTACCGGCTGCTATTCCAAGGCCCGGATCCCGACTCCGAAATGAGCCCTCCCAACCTGCTGGCGAGTGGACTGGACATGGCTGATTACGTGGAATTGTCCGCGCCCACGCCGTGGTTGATCCTGGCGACCGATGGCGACTACTTCACCCCCGCCGGCGCAAGACTCGTCTATGAAGAGGCCAGGCGCTGGTTCCGTCTTTATGGCGCGGAGAACAAGCTTCGCTTTTTCATCGGTGGAGGTCCGCACGGCACGCCGCTCGAAACCCGGGAAGCGATTTATGAGTGGATGATCCGCTGGCTCAAGGACGGGAAAGGTGAGATTCATGAGGAGCCGGTGAAAATCTACGACAATCAGGAGCTTCTTGTTACGGCAAGCGGGCACGTCGACGACGAACCCGGCAGTCGCAAACTCTATCAATTAATCTTGGACGGATATCGCGCCAGGAAACGTCCCGGAACAATCCCTGAGTTGCTGACCGAATTGCGCCGGCTGAACGTCCCCTCGGATGCCGGCGCGCCAGAGGTCAGGATGTCGGAGGAATCGAACGGTCCAGAGGGGCGGCGTCTTCGCGTAAAGTTCGCGAGCGAGCCCGGCGTGGAAATCGGGGGCAGACTCTACCTGCCTCCAGCGGGCGGAAGAAAGCCGGCGGTACTGCTCGTCGCCGACAAGATGAGCAGTTATTGGATTCCCTCCACAGCCGCATTAGCGGAAAAGATGGCGGCTTTGGGGCACGTGGTCCTCGAACTGGAGCCACGCGACTCGCCCGGCGAAGGCGAGCGTCCCTATGTGGGCAATTGGTTGACGAACTCCCGGGCTAACCAGATCGGGCTCAATTTACCGGCGATGCGTGCGCATGACATCTTGCGTGGGGTGGATCTTCTCGCCGCCCGGAGCGACGTTGATCCAGCCAAGATCCGTGCCATGGCCAGAGGGGTCAAAGGAATTTGGCTGTTGATGGCGGCCGCCGTAGATATTCGTATCGGCAAGGTGTGGCTCGACCGCACGCCGTACAGCCTGCGGGCCGCTCTCGAACACTCCATGAACACGAATTTATGGGACGCAGTCATTCCGGGCTTCGCGCTTCACTGGGACGTGGATGATCTCATAGAAGCCATGCAGAACCGAGCCGTCCTGCGGACGGACCCGACGAACTGGATGGAGCGGCCGGTTCCCCTCGGTGCGCCTTTCGAGTACCGCTACGTACTTGGTGATGATACCGACCTTCACGATGAACAGGACGACCGCTATCTGAAACAACTCCTGCAATAGAGATCGCAACCGCGGCGGCGGCAACCTCCGGAAACCAGTCGACTGGAAGCCGAGTTCTTAATTGGTGTCAGCAAGCGGCCCATAAACACGACTGTGGGGTTCAGTCCACCCGCTCCAACAGCACTGAAGTGCTGTCGTAGTCGCCGGTGAGCTGCAAATTCAGCCCATGATTCTGCAGATATGCTCCGCTCGCCGTCGCCAGTTTCTCCGCGAGCTTTCGACTATCCAGCGGCTGGACGCGATACACGCCGCGTTCGTCCAATCCCTCCAGCCGGATGGCGGTCGCTGGCCGGCCGTATTGTTGTGACCGCAATAAGGCGAAGAGGACCGACTGTTTGCCGTCTTCGGAGACGTATTGGTTTGCGGTCAGTTCGCCCTCGCGCGGCGAGAACAACCGGTATAGTCTCCCCTGTTGGACGGTGCCGCGAATACTTTTGTAGTAGGCGATCATCCTGGCCGCTAGCGCAAAATCATCGCTGGACCACTTATTCAGATTGTTGCCTATCCCAAGCGAGCCCATCATCGCCACTAGAAATCGGAAGTCCAGCGGTGTAGAGCGTCCGTTGAAGTTTGGTACGTCAGTCACCCACGCCATCATCACTTGCGTCGGATAGGCATAACTGAAGCCTTCTTGAATGCGCAACCGGTCGTAGGCTTCGGTATTGTCCGACGTCCACGCTTCATCAACGCGCTTCAGGATGCCGAGATCCACGCGTCCGCCTCCGCCCGAGCAAGATTCGATCTCGAGTTTCGGGTGCTTAGCGCGCAGCCGATCGATAATCTCATATAGATTGCTGACGTACTTCACCCAGATTTTCTTTTCGTTCACGGGCCCAGCTTCCGTCCAACCGGGCTCGGAGAAGTTGCGATTCATGTCCCACTTCAAGAATGCGATGTTGTTTTCGCTGACCAGCTGGTCCAGCCATCCGAAAGTGTATTCTTTTACGTCGTCGCGCGCCATGTTCAGCACCAACTGATTGCGTGCTTCGGTACGCGGGCGCCCAGGGAAATTCATGGCCCAGTCCGGGTGCTTGCGATAAAGATCGCTGTCCGGGTTCACCATCTCGGGTTCCACCCAGATCCCGAAATCCATCCCGAGGCTGTTCACATATTCGATCAGTGGTTTTAGCCCGTTCGGAAACTTTTTCGGATTGACGTACCAATCTCCCAAACCGGCGTGATCGTTGTTGCGCGCGCCGAACCAGCCGTCATCCATCACGAAACGCTCCACGCCAATCTTGGCGGCTTTTTCCGCGAGCGCACGCTGGCCCGGTTCATCCACATGGAATTCGGTAGCTTCCCAAGAGTTGTAAAGAACAGGCCGCGGCTTGGCGGAGAGACCGCCGGGAAGAATGAACTCGCGCGTGAAGCGGTGCAGAATGCGGGACGCTTCGCCAAAGCCGCCGTCGGAAAATCCACCATAGAATGGCGGCGTCGACAGGCTCTCGCCGGGCTGCAGCGGATACGCAAAATCGAACGTGTTATATCCGCCCGTTAGACGAACCTGCTGATGCGGCGTCTGCTCCACGCTGAATCGCCAGGAACCGCTCCAGCCGAGCGCGCCAAACCAGACCCGTCCATGCTGCTGACCGGCGCGCATCCCATCCGATTCGGCTGCGTCAATCGCAAACCAGGGATTGGTCTGATGGCTAGTGGTCCCGCGCCGGCTTTCCAGCACTTTCACGCCGGGATGGATCTCCTCCTGAACCAGTTGCGTTTCACCGGCCCAGCGCCCGTTCAGGTAAGTAAGCCGGTAACCCGAGCCGGGCGGCATGTACCACGTTCCGGATTGAGCGCTCTCCACCGTGACCACTTGCGACATCTTATTTTCGATGCCTGCGTGTTTTTCAATCACGCCGGCCGCGGAGTAAACGCGATAGTAGAGGTTCACCAGGATATCGTCGTTGATGTCTTTGGTCAGGATGTGAAGCGTATCGCCGTGGATTTCGTGGCTCACGTACCGCAGAACCAGGTCGCGGCCGCCATCCTGCCGAGTGATTTTTAGACACGCTTCGGTGTACATGTTGCTTCCCCAGCCGGCGTACTCACCCGGCGTGGTGGTCGCGCTCCCGTCGAAGGAAGCCCACTCGTTCTTGGAGTGGGGTGCGGCGAGATCGCTGTCGCGCCACAATCTCTTACCCCAATAGATGTGCTGGAGTTGGTTCTTTTCGTTCACCCCAAAAACATAACTGGAGTTGTTCGTATCCAGCACCCAGAGCTTCTTGTCAGCGAGGAAGCGAATCGGATCTTCTGCAAGAGCGGACGTGCCCAGCAGCATGATGTTCAGTAAGCACGCGAGAGAAGGATGGCGCACTCCCTCATGATAGGCGAACGAAGTGAGCGTGAGGGCACGGCCCGCAGCCACTCACGGGAGTGATCGGCGCCGCTGGAGGGCCATTGAATGTGGATAGGGGAAGCCTGAGCGTAGTTGTGTCGAACCACTCCCTTTGCTAGTTTGGCGTAGAGACGCCATGAGAAAGATCAGGATCATCGAACATATCTCGCTGGGCGGCGTGATCCAGGCTCTCGGCGTGCCGGGCGAAGACGGTGACTGCCCCTACGGCGGATGGACGGTCCGCATGCCGGCCCGGCCGTGTTTCTGCTGGGCCGCCGGACCTACGATATCTGGAGCGGCCATCGGCCGAAATGCCGGGAAAAGTCCGCTGGCGGACAGCCTGAACGCGGCGGCGAAATAAGTCGCCCCGGTCGAAGACCTCGGACCGGACATCGTCGAGGGCGTTCGCCGCATCACGGCGAAGGACGGGCCGGACCTGATCGTCTGGGGCAGCTCGACACTGACACCGGTGCTGCTCGAACACGGGCTTGCTGACGAGGTCTTGCTCCTCGTCGATCCGGTCCTCTTAGGCACAGGCAAACGTTTCTTTTCGGATGGACCCCCGCCACGCGAACTCGCACTCGTCGGCACGAAGGCTGCGTCCTCGGGCGTCGTCATCAGCACCTACAAGCCCAGCGGGCCTTTGCGGACCGGCGACTACGACGGCGGGCGGCGTAAGCCGACGTCATAGATCATGCAGGGCGAGAGCCGATGATCATCATCGCGGGTTACTTCTCGTAGGAGAATACGTTTCGTTGCACAGTCTGGACGTGCCGTGCGCGCGATGCACTCGGATCCTGCGTAACCGATCGCATGCTTCGGAATACGCGACGCACTTTGTGCTGGAGAAAATTTCAATACCCCGTGCCGCAACATGGCGTCTCCTGCTATCGAAACGACCCAAACATCACAGCGCTTCAATCCAACACAAGCAGCTTGCTGCTGCTCAAGGCTCGTCGCTCTCGCCCTTTACGAAGAAGGGCTCCATCTCCTTGTACTCCAGGATCTTTACGGTCGCCTCCTTGGGAGCGTTGCCCTGCGCAATCGCGAGGAACGCCTGCTCCGACTGCGCCACCATCGCGCGCGCGAGGTCGTTCTTGTGGATCGAGTGGTACTTGGACGGCAGGGCCCATTGCAGCAATGGCAGGACGTAGCCAAGGACGCCCGGCGTGTTGGAGTTGCCGAGAATCACGGCGGGACGGTACAGTCCAAGGAAGTCGAACTTGACGGACTCGACAGCCTTCTCCTTCTCGCCGATGATCTTTGCGTACTTCATCCCGGCCTCGGGGTCCGCGCCCGCTGCTGTCATCACCCCGCACACACCAGCGCCTCCAGCCTTGGCGGCGCGGCAAAAGGCCTGCGGGTAGGCGATTTCGATCTTGCGCACCTCCTCCTCGGGTAGCTTCGCGCTGCCTTTGCCGACGCCGAACGCGGCGAGCGCGACGTCGACTCCTCGGGCGTGTGGCGCAACCTCCTCCTCGAGTCGGTCCATGTTGACAACCACCTCGGAGATCTTGGGGTCGGCGAAGGCGTCCGTCTTGCGGCGAGTTATCACCACCACCTTTTTGCACAGCGGGTTCTTGATGAGAAGCTGCACGATGCGTCCGCCCACGTTCCCCGTCGCGCCCAGCACGATCGCCGAGTACTGCGTATTCGCCTCTGCCGCTGCCATCGTTACGGAACCAAAAATACGCGCAAGTCCGCGAGCGAGCGAAGTTTTGTTGGGTCGGGCGATTTCCTCATATCATTTCTACTTTCACACTCTTGTTAAAGAGAGGAGATAAGAGAATCCATCTCTTTGATTTTCCCGCTCAAAAGCGTCTCCTGGTAGGTTATGTTGGCGATCATCTGAGGATATCGAGTCAGTAAGCCGGTCGCGAGAGCGCATCAGAGGATCTTCCTACGGGTAGCCGATCAGAAGGGTGCCACGTTTTTTTCCCTTCGCATGACCCGCGTTGTCACTCGCTGTAAATCGTGGTCTGTAAACTATTGAACGGTCGAAGGTTTGGTAGCGCTAACGGGAATCGAAGGTGCTATCGGTCAGTTCAGTTCGGTCCAGCTGGGTCTAAGTCAGTGCAAGTGGGTTCAGTTGGTACGGCGCGGGCCGTCGGAAATGCGCGATGGACGCCCGACGTTGTCACTCGGTTGTCACTCTTGAGCCGCGCTTAGTATTGCGGCGCTTCAAACCGCAGGCCTTCGATCATCGCAAAATGCTTTTTGTTCCTGCTGACGAGCGCGCTATCCTGCTCGATCGCTGTGGCGGCGATCAGCGAGTCGAATGTGCGCAGGCCATCTGATTTCGCATATCGCTTTAGCAGTTCGTACGCAAGCTGCCCGATCGCTGCGTCAATGTGAATCACCCGATACGCCGACACGAGCGAATCGATCGCATACAGATCTCGCTTGTCCCGTGCCCCAACGATCAGTTCCTGGGCAGTGACGATCGAGATTGCCGGGTCGCTGAGAGAGTCAAGGTAATTTGCAGCATCGGCATTCCGCAGGACAGATCGATCATCACATCGGTATCGATCAGCGAAACCATCGATTGGCCCCGTTAGCCGCGCGGATGGTCTCTGAGCTTGTTCACAAACTCGACGCCATCGCGGATGTCGGCGCGATCCTTCCAGATGCCGTAAAAGGGAAGATCCTTGATGGAGGGTCGGGTACGTGCCGCCTGCGGTTCCACGGGAACATGCACCTCGACAACGGTCCCTTCCTTGATCTTTACATCTTCAAGTGGCCGGAAAACGCCGTTCTCGAATTTGGCGGCGATGGTCATAGATCTACACCAATCCTAACACTTAGCCAGTCCGGGTTTGCGACGCGTTGTCACTCGCCGTAAATCGTGGTCCGTAAACTATTGAGCGGTCGAAGGGTTGGTAGCGCTAACGGGAATCGAAAAAGTTAAGGCCCATTTCAAGGGGGTCCAGCACGTTCTAAGTTGTTCATTCTACGTTCAGGCGGGTTCGCGGTTTTGCCTTTTGTGCGCCTACAAATTCCTGAGGTGTGACCCTGGTGTGACCCGCAAGCTCGTTCGCGGAGCAATTCGAAGCAGCGAATTTCAGCTTTTGCCTACCGAGGCCCTACGGGTGCAGAGTTGCACGGATCGTATCAAGTGGAAGTACGAGCTTCAACGGATCATCGAGGAGCCGAAGCGCACCGAAACGTTCATACCACGCGGCAGCTCTTTCGTCTTTCGCATCGATAGCGAGGGCGACGCCACCCACTTCTTGAGCCACCGCAATCGCACGTTCGCCAGCGGCGAATAAAAGATCGCCGCCGAGACCTCTTCCTTGAACGGAAAGTGAAACGGCGAGACGTCCCAGACGAAACACCGGCACCTCATAGCGTCCTAACTTCTTCGTGATCATCGGAGGCGTTTTTGCAAAAGCAATCGCACCGGGGCTGATCGTGTAGTACCCAAGGACCAATGTGGTTGCTTCTGGTGCCACTGCTACGAAAGTTTTGGCTCCGCCACTTTCGTGGTTCTGTCGCGCGTAGCGCCTAAGATATTCGTTCAGCGGTGGAACACCACAGTCGAAACTGCTTCGGTCATGAAGGCGCGTCAGAGCCTCTTCGCGCCATGCCAGCGCACTCTTCACGCGCGTTGCTTCCGTCTTTTTGCGGCGGCCCGCAAGGCGGGTGTTGGTTGGGGCGGGTGTTCCAACAGATCAAGAACTCTGACGGTATCACGAGGCGAGAGAACGATGCGTTCGTGTCGCGCCACGATCTCCTCAGCGATCGGTAAGGCCGTGCGCATGACAAAGCTCGTCAGATCCAGGCGCTCATACCGAGCAGCGGCAGCGAGAAGGCGTTTTTGCTCGCGCGAGGCGCGCAATTCGATACGGTCATCGCGAGTTGTGGTAGGCGTAGGCAAGCGAGATCTCCTTCCACCATGATAGCGTACGTACATTGTACGGGCGAAATAGATCTAACCTGACGCCCAGTCAGGCTCCACTAGGAGGTAGAACGACATGCTCGGCATCGGCTTACCTCGACAGTGATTTCGAGGGGC
>Ga0187847_10003941_pt1 | contig 11085 bp, 14 predicted proteins | sample June2016WEW_4_10_FD_132458 | JGI IMG/M metagenome (GOLD analysis project Ga0187847, IMG submission 132458) | Peatland microbial communities from SPRUCE experiment site at the Marcell Experimental Forest, Minnesota, USA - June2016WEW_4_10 | ecosystem: Environmental > Terrestrial > Soil >...
GGCAGATGAGCATAGAGCAATTCCCAGCCATGATCGCTCAGATCGTGACGGTGGTGCGCAACTGATTGCATCTTCACTAGGCCATCTTCGCATAATCCACCATCTCGTGACGACACTGCCGAGGCGAACTGAGGGAATTGAGCGCAGGGGCTTTTGACCAGCTCTTTATGCTCAGTCGGGCGGTAAGACTTGGGTTGGAGACGGGACTTCCAGATTACAAACATTTCACGGACAGCCAGTCCAAATTAGAAAAGGCCACATCAGGCGGCTTTTTCTAAGCTCTTTAGTTTGTTGAGAGGAATGGTTGCGGGGGCTGGATTTGAACCAGCGACCTTTGGGTTATGAGTGGCCGCGCACTCACGTATGTTGCTGAATTCATTGGCACAGATGGCGACGCGGAAGTACGGAAAAGTACCCATTGGACACCCTATTGGGAGTCTATTGGGAGTGCGTTTTTTAGGTCAAGAATCGCGAAGGAAGAACTCTGGCGGCTTCCCATAGAGCTCCGCGAGTTGCAATAGTTCCATCACGTCGATTCGTCTCTCCCCTGTCTCGCATTTCGACAAAAAGGAATGGGAAAACCCAAGCCGGCTCGACACATCACGTTGATTGAAACCGGCCTCCTGGCGTGCGACGATCAGCTTTTGAAGAAGGCTATCGTAAAGAGCCTGGTGAGGCACTATACGTGCCGTTCGCGACCTCCGGGTCTCTCTCTTTACGGCTTTCGTCACCCTCCAAGTGTCTTGAACCCTTGCGTAATCCCCTAATAAGGGACAAACTGCAAGAGGTGCCAGGGTGGAGGGTGATCTTGCCGAGAGACTTTGTCGAATGTTCCGAACTCGCTGGAAAGACCGTAAAAGCGGCCAAGCTTTATGACGACCTCGATGGAAGCTGCGAGGTCGTCTTTGAATTCACCGATGGGACCTCCTTTACCTGCTCGGTTGAACATCAGTTGTCTATGAAATCCAGTCTCTTTAGAGAGAGGGTAGGCACTCCGGAGATCATCCGCGAGTACGGAACATAGAGTCATCATTCCGAAAGTGAATAACGCACTTCCGCGTCGGCATTGGACGCGTCGGAACGATCGGACTTAGCGTTGCGCCATAGCTGACCACGTCACGTCAGCGGAGGTGCATATGTTCCGAATCCGCCGCCCATTCCGAATGGAAAACCCTTCCATTCGGTTATCCATTCGGCCTGCCCAAAGCGGGTCGCAGCCCTTCTCAAAACCCAAGTTTGTTCACTCATTGCGAGTGCTGGGACCGACACTCGTTGCATTCTCTTTTGCAGCTCTTGCGAATGTCGCCCAGGCTCAGGGAACGATGGACTTTTCCGGTGCGCAAACGCTCATGGGGACGTTCAAGACTTTTGCCATGTATGCCGGGGCCGTCATCTGCCTTGGCGGTCTGATCTTCGCCGGCGTCCGCATGATGTCGGGGCGGTTCCAGGACGCCATCCCCGGACTATTCGGTGCGCTGTTTGGTGCCGGTGTTCTCGGCTGGGGAGCTGGCTGGATTGGCTCACTAACCGGGCAGTCGATGTAGGAGGTGCATCGGCTATGACTCGGCGAGGAGAACCGCACGCAATCAATCAAGCGCTGAATCGTCCAAGGGCCAAACTTGGCCTAGACCTCACAGCATGGATGGCGATCCTATTCGTCTGCATTGCGGTTTTCCTCGTAGGGTTTCGTCTGCTCGCGATGATGGCATTTCCCACGCTTGCTATGGGCGCGTGGCTCATCATCCGCAAACACCCAAAGATGTTTCAGCTCTGGGGCCTGAGCCTCAACCAGAAGAGCTACTATGACCCGCGCAAATACTGAGCAGGCAAAATTCGTGCCGTGGTTCGCGAAGGCTGGGGCCGCGTGCAGCATTGTCCCCCTGGCCCGCTTCGTCGCCGACCACATCTTTGCGTTGAAGGGTGGCGGCTACGGATGCCTCTTCCAACTCTCCGGTGTGGACGAAGAAGGGCTAACCGACCAAGAGCTTGAATCGCATCTTCGGATGATTGAGGGCGCGCTGCGCGGCCTTCCGGAAGGGGCGTGTCTCACACAGTACACACGTGTTCGGGCCGGTTTTCAGCTGCCACGGCAGAAGGATTATGCAAGTCCTGTAACGCAGGTCTTCGTGGAAGATCGTCTCCACTTCCTCGATGCGTCGGCGTCGTTCCGCCGGATCGACCTTCACTGGTGTCTGACACTAGAGCCGTCAAAGATCAAATCCTTCGAGCGTGAGCCGAAGGAGAATGCAGCCGCGACATCTAGGATGTTGGCCGAACTGCAAAAGACGGCGACGCTGCTTGCTGGGAATCTTGAAGGCTCCGTGGGTCTGCGCCTGCTCGACAAGCAAAGAACGTTCCAGTTCTTCAGCTATCTCTTCAATCTCGAAGACTGGGCTGAAAAGCGTCACCTTCAGGGCGATGCTGGCATTGACCGCCAGATCGTGCAATGCCCTGTGTCCTGGGAGAGCGATCATCTGCGCATCGGCAAGCGCTTCGTGCAGATGTATTCCCTCAAGACCACACCGGAAGCATCCCGACCGTGTCTCTTCGCCGATCTTCTCAAACTCGATTGCGACAGCATCCTTTGCACCACATGGCGGCCTAAATCCACGGCCACCGCCCGGCATGAGATCGACCAGCAAGAGAAGTTCATCAGCTTCTTTAAGGTCGGGGTACTCTCCCGCGTGATGGCCGGCAAGGATACGGCCTCTCTCGACACGGGAGCCGGTGCCAAAGCAGCCAACGTCGCCGTCGATGACTTGAGCGATGTCATCCGCTCCCTCGACAAGAAGGCTCAGGGCGAATTCTCTCTCCGGCTCCTGGTTGCAGCGAAGAGTGTCGTGGAACTGCATTCCGTCTCTCCCGCTGTCCATCGCGTCTTTGTGGAGGCGCGTGCTCAGGTGATGGAGGAGACGCTTGGCAACCTCTCAGCGTTTTACGCGATGTTTCCCGGCAACGCGAGGTTCGATGTCTTTCCAATGTGGCTGGGCGAAGACCACCATGCACGCTTGTCTTCCATCTTCGCGCCCAATCTGGGGCATCCGCATTCTGAAGACTTGGACCAGGAATACCTTACTGCGTTCGAAACGCGTACCGGCACCCCATTTTTCCAAGACGTGTATGTGGATGGCGTGCGCGTCATGCTCATTCTCGGCCCCACCGGCTCGGGAAAGTCGGTTCATGGCAATCTTGCGATCGCCCACGAACAGAAGTACGGCGGCTTCACTTACATCTTCGATATCGGCGGCAGCTATGAGAGTGTCGTCGAGCTGTACGGTGGGCGAGTAGACCGCATCGGCAAAGATGGCCCGCGCGTGAATCCATTCACGCTGGAGCCGACCGAGAGCAACATTCAATTCCTCTACAGCTTCATCAAGCTCTTGCTGACGAATGGCGGCGCGGAGCTTGAGCCTGAAGACGATGACGTGATTCATAAGGCCGTACAGGATATGTACCTGCTTGACCCTACGAATCGCCGACTGTCCAACCTCTTCCTACCGAAGAAACTTGACCGCTATCTGTCTAAGTGGGTCGGGAGAGGCGTGTACAGTGCGATCTTCGACAATGTCGAAGATCGCCTCTCCCTATCCCGCGTGCAATGCTTCGACTTCCAGGGTGTGAACAACGCGCAGTACGCCGACCTTATTGAACCGCTCATGGTGTGGCTCCTGCGTCGCATCAACGACGTGCTCTTCAACCCTGTCAATCTTGGCGTGCCGAAACACATCCTCATCGAGGAGATCTTCTCTTCGATGAAGAATCGCCAGCTTCTTGAAGCTGCGCTGGCCGCCATCAAGACCGTTCGCAAGAACCTAGGTGGCGTCACCATGATCGGCCAGTCGGCGGAAGACCTGGGAGCCAACGCCGATTCCATCGTGAACTCCTGCACGTCCTTCCTCTTTCTCCCGGATGCCACGTTCAATCGCAAACGGTACGCCGAGCTTTTCAAGATGAACGAACAGCAGCTCGCACTGTTTGAGAGCTTACAGAGCCGCGAGGCGCTGTACATGCGCCGAGACGGCCTCACTAAAGTCATCAGGCTCAACCTCGACAACCGGAGCTACGCCACCTTCTCCACCAAACCCAAGGACCGGGTGCGACGCTCCCGCCTTATAGCCAAATACGGACTCACTGAGGGCATCAGCCGCTTTGCCCAAGGCGAGACGGAGTAGTCCACACAGAAAGGACAGCAACCATGAAGCCGCCTATCCCCATCGCCATAGCCCTCCACCTTGCTCTGATGTCCGTGCCCCTGTACGGGGCTACGCCAACCCATCCTCTCCAGCCCAGCGCACCTCGGACCGTTACCGTTTCAGAAACGCAGACCCCGCCGGTGATCCGCGCCGGGCTCCTGCAATCGACGTTGATTGTCCTTCCCGCCGAGGAGAAGGTCGCCAACGTCTTCGCTGGCGACACCGTGGATTGGGTCTTCGATGGCGGCCATGTCGCCTCGCGCTTTATCAGCGTAAAGCCGAAAACTGCGAACGGATCGACGGACATTCACATCGTCTCCGACCACGGCAACGAGTACACCTTGGAGTTGCGCGAAGTCTCCGCGGAAGACGATACGCACTACGACTCGAAGGTGCTCATTGAGCCAGGCGACAAAGCCGCCAAGGATCGACTGACGCAGTTGCCTGTGTTTGTACCGGCTGCAGACCTCGACAAGGCCAAGCAAGACGCCGCCGCTGCCCAGGCTGCGCAGGCAGCGACTCTGAAGGCCGAACAGAGCAAAGAGGAAACGTACCGGAGTCAGTATCCCGGCTCGCTTCATTTCGATTACGTCTGGGATGAGAAGAAAGGTAAGGAGCTTGGACTGCAGCAGATTTGGCATGATGACAAATTCACATACTTGCGAGGCCAGTTCCAGGAGACCCCCGCCCTCTACGAGGTCAAGGACAAGAAACCTTCCCTCATAAACTTCGATTTTGCAAATGGCCTCTATACCGTTCCGAAGGAACTCGACAACGGGTATCTCACCATCGGCAAACAGCGCGTGGACTTTCATCGCACCAACGAGGGGAGGTAGTCATGCCGGAACCAAACGAGCAAATTCCTGCCACAGTCCCAGAACAACCTGAGTCGAAGCCGCCACTACGGAAGAGTATGCCAGTCGTGATCGCTCTTGTAGTCATCGTCGCTTTGATCGGGATTGCGAACGTCTCCAGCCTCTTGAGCGGCAATAGGAAAGCCGCCCCAGCCAGCTCCCTCACGATGAGCCCGACGACGCCGAATGCCCAACAGGTATCGAGCTTCGAGACGCAGCAACGAATGCAAGCCCAACACGACGCAGAAGAGAGTCAGCGGCAACAGGCACTCGCTGCCGCCATGCAACAGCTACAGCAGGAACAGAGCGCACCTGGCCCGGAGGCGACCGGAACACCGGCGATGACCGCCGCACAGCGGTCAGCAATCTACGGCGATAGTCCGAATGCGCCACAGCGCACCTCGAATGTCTCCGAGGCGCAGGCCGAGGCGAAGCAGAAACGTCTAGCCATCGAAAAGCAACAGCAGGACGCGCTCAACAGCGATACGGTGGCTCTGGATTTCTCTCGCGAAGGTACTCCGGCGTCTTCCACCACCGTGCTCTCCGAAAAACAGGCGGCGCACGAATCAGCCAAAGGCGAAGATACCGCTGGAAGGCCGGCCTCTGTCGATGCGGCCTCCGTCCAGACAGGCAAGGCCGATCCTATGGGCCAATATCCCTTCGATCAGTATCAAGGCCATCTCTATCGGATCTTTGAAGGCACCGTCTTGGAAGGCGTCGTCACAAATCACATCGACGGTGGCTTGTCTGGCCCGATCCTCGTCATGCTGACGACGGACTATTATTCCCACGACCATCAGCAGCTCTTAATGCCGCAAGGAACACGACTTATTGGCACGGTGCAGAGCGTTGGTAATGCCCAGCAGCGGAAGATGTTCGTTACCTTCCACCGCGCCGTGTGCCCGGATGGGTTTTCCCTCGACTTCGACAAGTACCTCGGCCTCGACCAGATCGGCACCACTGGCCTCGCCACCAAGGTTGACCACGGGTACCTGTTGGCCTTCGGAGCGGCAGCGGCCATCGGCGGGCTCGGCGGCCTTGCGCAGATCGGCAACAACGGGAGCGTCTTTACGCCATCGACCGAAATCCGCAATGGGATCTCCGAGCAGTCCGCCGCCGAAGGTGAGCAGGTTCTCAACCATTTTCTCGATCGGCTCCCAATCATCACCCTCAAAGAGGGCTCTCGCGCCCGGGTCTACATCGGACGTGACATTCTCATCCCGTCTTACGCAGAGCACCGCGTCGATCCCACACTCTAGCCAAGGAGCGCACCGATGAACGACCGCCACCAACATCTTTTGCATAAATCGCGTGACGCGAAGCGCGGTGGGCATGAGGCATGGACCGTGCAGTCGACCGGCGAACGAATCGCTGTTGCTCTCGTTCTCAACCGTGCCGACTGGCTTTCGGAGATGGACTACACCATCGCCGAAGCCATCGAGCGGAGTGGTGCGGAGTGGGTTGCGCTCATTCCCCAGGTAGCCCGCGAACTCGCGGGCGAGGAGACCTGAAGTGATGTTGCGCTTCCTCACCACCTCGCGTACTGAAGCTGTCGGAACGGCCGTTGCCATTGTGCTCGCCATTGCCTTGGTCGCCACCTCCACCGGGCGCAATGCATTGGCGTGGGTCTACCTCCAATCCACGGACGCCATCGAGCGCAGTGCTCATCTGCCGTTCCCCTTGGACAGGTTGGACCCGACCTGTCCTCAATGCATGTAACCCAACCCAATCGCAGGAGGCAGGATGAAACTCAAACCCAAAAATCGCAAATGGATCATCGCGGGGGCCGCGTTGCTGCTCACAGCAACACCGGGCTTTGCGTTGTTCGGGATCGGAGATATCGTCTTTGACCCGACCAGCTACGCCAGTCTGGTCTCTCAGCTGACAACCATCGAGTCGCAGTACAACATGCTCAAAAACAACATTGAGCACTTTTCCCTGAAGCAGCAGTGGCAAACAACACTGACTGCCTTGAAGAATGTGAACGTCGCCAACATGTTCGGCGAAACCAACGGGATGACGATTGCATTCAATACCAACTCCGCATCGGCCTCCAGCACGGCATGGAGGACCGCGACAACCCCTGTTAGCTCCAACGTCACGACCTACTTCCAAGGGCAGTCCCTTGGCAGCCCGCAGATGTCGCAACTCGCGATGATCGAGATGTCCGATTCGATTTCGCCGGATTGCATCACGGCCGTAGGGGCTTATCGGTCGGCTCGGTCGCAGAACTCAATCGCTAATACCAGCCTGACAGCAAACCAGCTAGACGGGACAAGCACGACCAACAGCGAGGTCCAGCAACTCAACCTGCTCAACGCGGCTGAGGCGCAGAAGATGACGGAGATGCAGAACCAAGGCACTCTGCAGGCTTGTTTAGCCTCGCAGATGGCCGTCTCTAACATGGAACGCCGCAATGCAGCTGCGACTGACCTCAACACAGCGGCCTTCGTTCAACAGCAGCACGCAACCAACGACATGAGCGCTGCAAACGAGAGCAGCACCTGGCAGAGCTACTTGCCTTGACGGACAACCCCATGCTGAAACTCCTCAACACGAAATTGTTGATTGCCATTCTCGCGGTGCTGGCTACGATCGCCAGCGCCGCGATTTACCAACGCCATGAGGCCGCGAAGCCAGCAGCCATTTTGGAACAACAGCAGCGCGACGCGGACCAACGCCGGAAGGAAGATAAGGCGTTCCGTAAGAAGGTTGAGGACGACAAGAAGAAGCAGAACTCCGCCGCTGGCAATGAAAGCAAGACCTGGAAGAGCTACCTTCCATAAACCCGTTCAGGAGAGATCAACATGAGCCCTGCCATCGTTCTCGCACAAGCACTGCCGTCCGCAAGCTCGGGTATGGACTGGCTCTATCAGTTCACCAATAACCTGACAAATCTCACGACGCAGAACGGCGGCGCGCTGACGCAGTTCGGATTGACGGAGCTAAGCTGCATCGCGCTCTTCACGCTGATCAGCATGGTCATCAACTGGAATACCAGCGGGATGACGCTGCGCTTCCACACCCAGCCGGTGCGCGCCGGCGACCTGACGAACTTCCTGCTCAAACTCATCGTCTGCTGCCTCTTGGAGAACTATTGGGTGAATCCGTTTCCCGGTGCCAGCTTCGGCATCAACCACTTCTTTTCCTACATAGCCCAGGCAATGGTTGCAGCCTTCGATCAGCACTCGCTTGACCAGCTCTTGCAACTTCTTAAGACAGCCGGTGATGGAACCACTATGCCGTCGTTCACAGCGCCCGTACAGATCCTCTGCTATGTGCTGGTGCAAATCATGCTGGGCCTCGCTTCTGCCATCCTGTTTGTCATCAACTGTAGTGCTTTCATCCTGTACGGTGTGACCGCTCTCTTTGGGCCGGTCTTCATACCGCTGCTGATGACGCAGAGCTTCAAAGCTAAGTTCTTTCAGTTTCTTGATGTCCTCATCAGCTTTGCGATGATTCGTGCCGTGGCCGCCGCCTTCATCTTCGTGTGGGCTGGATTTATGAACGGGTTTCTTCAGCAGACGTTCAACGGCAACTATTCGATGGATATGTGGATTGCCAATTTAATCCCTTGCTTGATGGTTTTCGTCGCGTTCATCATCAACATGTTGTTCATTCCGAGCATGACGCAGGCTATCTTCGGCGGCGCGGCTGGACTCGTTTCAGCAACCACGAAGACTGCCGGCGGAGCAGCGGGAACCATAGCGATGATGTCAGGAGGAGCATGAGATGTGGGAATTTTTGACAGGCTTTTTCTTCGCACGGGCGACCGGGCTTTCGAGGGTCATTCGTCCACTGATGCTCCTGTTTTTGGTGGGAGTCGTGATCGCTGGGTTCATCTATGCAGCCGTCGTCTTCAAAGCCGTTTCGGAAAGGAGCAACAGCCCTCATGTCCACGCACACAGTACCCATTGACCGCGCGCTTACACCGGAGCAATCGCTACTTGCCGATCAAATCGGCAACGAGGTCTATTCCTCACACTACGCAGAGCGGAAAGCCTACCGGTTCATCATTGGGTGTGGGACCGCTATCCTCTGCGGATCGCTGTGGCTGAACTTTTCCCTGGCACATCGTCCCATCGCCAATCGCTACATTCGGATCGACGAGATGGGACGAGCCCAGGCCATCCAATACACCGACCTCAATTACAGCCCGCGCGAAGGCGAAGTCCGTACTTATCTCACCGATTGGGCAAACTACCGGTACACCATTAATCGGGATGTGATCGCCAAGAAGTATCCACTCAATTACTACTTTTTGTCGGGGCCGCTTGCCTCGCAGCTCATGGGGGCTGACAACCAGAGCCATCTCGCCTCGCAGGTCACCGGCGGACAAGTCGAATCGAGCGATGTGCAGGTTCGCAATGTCACTATCACCTCAATGTCGGAGGAGATGGTACAGGGAGTCCGCATTGCCCGTGGCACTGCGCTTGTGACCTTCGACAAGATCTTCTCCGAAGAACACTCGCACGAACCCCGCACGGAGCACTGGCTGCTCTCTGTCACCTACTACCTGAATCCCAAGCAAGTGAGCGATCAGGCGAAGATTTATCCGCAGTATGAATTCATCAACCCACTCGGATTGACTATCACCGAGTTCCACGAGAACCGTGTCTCCGTGGACATCGTTGCGCCGGGAACTGCCGGTGCGAACCCGAACGCCATCGCCCAGCCAGTGACCGGAGCCGCACGATGAGCTTCGAGCTGATTCTTCCGTTCTTCCCCGACGAGTTGCGGGCGCTGCTGCTTGACCCGTCGATCTCGGATTTGATGATTAACGGGACGACGGGAGTGTTTGCCGATAAAGATGGCGTGGTGGAGCATATTCCACTCGCGATGCCATACACCAATGAGCGCTTGCAAGCGGCCATCGAGCGTGTCGCCCGCATCCTGGGTCAAGACCTTACCCACCAGAATCCCATCCTCAATACCCGAATGCCCGACGGATCGCGTGTTGCCGTCGTTGGCTCTCCGTCTTCGATCAACGGGCCTACGTTAACCGTCCGCAAATTCAATCGCTGGTTCACCAGCGACGAGCTGGTCGCTACGGGTAGCTTTCCGGCCATGGTTCGCGACGACGTTATGAGCCTGATCCAGAAGCGGAAGAACGGCATCATCAGCGGCGGTACAGGCTCCGGGAAGTCCACCCTAATGAAGGCGCTTCTTGACCATGTTCCGCTGCACGAACGGTTGGTGGTGATCGAGCAGCCGGCAGAACTGAAGATAGCCCATCCTAACGCGGTTCGCTGGGAGGCTGTCGCTGCCATCCCCGGCCAGGTCGCCATCACACCGAGCCAGTTGGTGGCGGCTGCTCTCCGCCACCGGCCCGACCGTATCATTATGGGCGAAATCCGCGACGAATGCGGCTACGACTTGCTCCAGGCCATGAACACGGGGCACGGCGGAACGCTCTCGACGTTGCACGCGGATTCGGCGCTCGATGCGCTCGACAGACTCGCGGACATGGCCCTGAGCGCGAGGACGAATTTGGACCAGGCATTTGTCCGGTCGCAGACCGGCAAAGCCGTGGACTTTGTATTGCATTGCGAGCGTGATGCGAAGGGCCGCCGAAGAGTCCGGGAACTGATTACCGTATCCGGCTATAGCCACGCGGAACAGGCGTTCCTCACCGAGGAGGTGTATCGTGCCTCCGACGCCTGATGCGCGGGCTTTCAGCTAACGAATTCAATCCGAAATGAGGTTGCTCCCATGCTTCTCCACACGGCTCATGTAGCTGCACATCCCAACTCGTCTCTGAATGCACCCAGCGTTGCAATCGCAGGCAAACGGCAGGCGCCGTACACATGCCATTTCGCGTGCTCAGGCTGTTTCTTTGCCGAGGGGGAGGCTCTGACGGCTGGCATCGTTCTCAGCCGGGCTTCCGGTCACGGGAAGCGTGGAGATTCTTTTGGTTCATTGGAGTGCCATCCGGTTCGTATCCCGTCCTCTTCTCGGGATCACGCTTCGGGGCCTTTCCGGCGCCCTGCGGCACGGCGTCGTTCTGCTTTCTCGGCACCTCCCAGAACAAGTTTGAA
>Ga0187847_10003943_pt1 | contig 11081 bp, 10 predicted proteins | sample June2016WEW_4_10_FD_132458 | JGI IMG/M metagenome (GOLD analysis project Ga0187847, IMG submission 132458) | Peatland microbial communities from SPRUCE experiment site at the Marcell Experimental Forest, Minnesota, USA - June2016WEW_4_10 | ecosystem: Environmental > Terrestrial > Soil >...
AGCGGATAGTATTCACAAATGGTTGCTTCGACCTTCTCCACATCGGACACATCACATTGCTCGAGCAGGCCCGCCGCTTCGGTGACCGGCTCATTTTAGCTATCAACAGCGATGCCTCGATATCCGGCCTGAAGGGCCCCAGCCGCCCTATCGTTGGTGAAAATGAGCGCGCCCGCGTGCTGGCCGCCTTGGCCACTGTCGACGCTGTGGTGATCTTCAGCGAGCCCACTCCAGTCGATCTGATCGTGGTAACTCGGCCGGACGTGATCGTGAAAGGCGGCGACTACAACGTGGATACTGTGGTGGGCGCAAGCGAGGTCCGTTCCTGGGGCGGGCAGGTGAAGATCATTCCGCTCGTTGAGGGTGTCTCAACCACCCGTCTGATCGAGAGGAAGGCATGCAACTAGACGAATGATGCAATGGGGCAAAGCGCAAGGCTCCAATATGATGTTCATTCAGGCAAACTCCACTATGAACGCGGTTTGTTCAGCGTCAGCCAGAAGATTCCTCTTTATTCTTCGTACTCAGGAGCGGGTTGTCAGGTTTGCTGGGAAGGAGCATCTCCGGCCAGAATCTGGTATGCGCGCAGCTCACCGCACGGTAAGTCCGTGGTGGCTCGATTTATGAGTCAACCAAACGACTCCTGCGTGAAGCAATGCCGTTATCATGAGTGCCACAATCGGCGTTGCGGAATCCAAGTCACGAACTTTCCGTCTTTGATCTTCATTTCCACACCGCAACTAAAGGAAGTGACGAAATACGCTCTCGGATTCCAATCGCCTGGAATTGGCGCGCGTCAGTGCCCGGGGACTGACTAGACAGGCCGGGCGCTTTCTAACACACTCATTTTCAACATTTTAATCGAATACTTCGTGCAATAGCGTCGCAGCAATTGCAATGAAGTCTATAGCCCTTTCCAGCATATGCGAATTGCAGAATGGTGCGAGCACGAGAATTGGAGCACTTGCTATCGTCTTATCGGCACAGTTAGGTTTGTGGGAGTCGATCACCGATTGTCCATCGCCCAGTTGACGTCTCATTGCGAATGCGCACCGAAACTATCGATCACGCTCAGTGTTCAACATGGTTAGTTGCCTGGATGGCAGACGTCGCTGCTAACGAATTCCTCAAGACCGGCTGGTCTAGTTGACTCGCGCACATGGTGAAAACACTCGTTGCCGATCGATGCACAGCTGGATGCAACTTAGTTCAGCGGGATGCATCTTACTCGACCGGAGAAGAGGTTTGGCGTATTCTGATTCCGGTTGGCTTGGCGGAGTCTACTGCAGAAAGTTCCCCATAGAAACACCGGCTCGAGTCTCATCGCTTTTGCCAGATAATCGCAGTGTCTGACTGCACTTTCTTGCCATGGCTCAAACGATTCACCCATTGACCTATGGTTGCATTGCTTGCAGGTTGTATGAACCGATACCCGAGAAGATCGTTGATCTTAAATCCTCAAGGATGCGTGTAAACTAGTCCGCAGGGATTCGCGTCGGGGGGCGTTAATCTGCAACTTTGGAAGGAGATTTTGAATGTCGCGATATCTGTTCCCGAAGCTGACCCTGGCATTTTTCTTCGTGGCCGCAACAATTCCTGTATTCTCCCAAGTGGCCCCGGCAGCTGAAGAGGGTGGCTTACCCCTCGTTGTTGGCGTCGGTATATCCGATTACGACCTCGATTGGGGATACGGAAGCAGAATGATTGGCATCTCCGCATGGGCGGACTGGCAACTCGAACACTTACCGGGCCAGTTGCGGAACTTGAGCATTGAGGCCGAAGGGCACGCAATTGATTACGACCGCCCGGCGAGAGTGCCTAGCACCATGCGCCAAGACACCGGTCTGGGTGGGTTGAGCTACACTTGGCGACACTATCGGAACCTTCGACCCTACGCTAAGTTTTTGGGCGGCATAGGCAGCATCGACTTTGGCGAAATCCCCCCCCCGAATCCCTTCTACACGCATGATACTTTCTCCGTCTTCGCTCCTGGCGGAGGCGTGGAATACCGCTTTTGGCGTCAGTTCTGGGTGCGGGGTGAATACGAATACCAGTTTTGGCAACATACTTTCGGGCCGCGCGATCTTACCCCGTCAGGCTTTACCATCGGTGCCAGCTATCACTTCAGGGGCACTTATCCATCTTCCCGCTAACCGCTCGCGGATGGATATCCAGAATATTTTTATAGAAGCGAGTAATGCGTCTCGCACCGGTGAGGGGTTCTATCGAAGGGGATTTGCCGAACTTCACCTTTGCGATCGCTTGCGGCGTTGCTGACCACAAGACAGGCGGACGTAACTGCAGAACATATCTAATCTCAAGATCGATCACACTAAGTATCGATAGAAATAGATCGTACGTTGCATACCACTACTAAGGCTCGTTTCCGTTCTTGGCGCCTAGGCCTCATTGCACTTATCTAGCCAGCAGCCGATCCCAGAAACTCCTTGAGCCGGACTTCGGAATGTCTTTTGGACCGTGCCTGGAGGCATCGTCACCAGATTGCGTGGAGCTGGATTTGCGGAAAGTGGACTTGGATTTGGGTGGGTAGCGACTTACATCGAATTTCATTGGGACATACTCCCACAAACCCGCCGGTTCTGGTTGCTCTGGCCACTTGGCGCCTTCAATAGCGGCCAGGGGATTGGTGACGCAGAGGCGTCGCGCAGTTTCTACGCCCGTCCGTTCGGCAATGTAATCAAATCCTTTTTTCAGATGCGGCGGTCGCCATTCGGGATGGTGAGCATCCGTCGCAACGAAGTGTACCCAATTGCGCTCAAGCAGTTCATTGGAAAACGCCTCCGCCAACTCACCGAATCGTCCATACAACGAACCGGAAGTTACCTGAACCAGGCACCCCTGACGCAACCAGTCCGCAAGCAATTCTGGCCTGCGATGCAATGCCGGATACCGCTCGGGATGGGTAACTATCAGGGTGTAGCCCACGGATTGAAGTTTGAATAGAGCATCCGTAAGCTGGGGAGGGATCACATGATCGGGAAATTCGATCAACAGGTAACCTTTACCTTCAATCGAGTATCGCAAAGGATTGAACAGCGCGTCGGTAATGTTATCAGCGGTAAGGTGAAAATCGCACCCCAAGCTTAACTTGATGACCCCATCAAGCGATCTACGCAGTTCGCCGATGCGTTTTGCATTTATCTCGGCCTGGTAGGGATAGCGGTCGTTGGCATGAGGAGTGCAGACGATGTGCGTTACACCCTCCCTTGCCGCTTCATGGGCCATCGCCAGGGAAGTTTCCAAATCGGGCGATCCGTCATCAACCCCGTAGATTAGATGATGGTGAATGTCTATCAATTTGTCCTATTTTCCAGCCGATGCGGGGGAATACTTGATGAGTCTTCCAAGACCCCGATCGCCGAGGCCCAAGTCTTCAATTATCCGTGCCGATCAATCTCTCTGCCAAGGAGGGAACCACACTTCGGCGTTTTTCCACGTGCCCACGCAATTGCTGTCGGCTTATTCACGAAGCAGTTCCGCTATGTTCATTGTATCTCAATCTCAGGTAGAATCTGCTCCGGAACGCCTCCGCGTGACACCCCTCTGACATACTTATCTCGGATGCAAGAATGCGGATGGATGGAGTATTCATTATGTGGGTTGGGATCGGTAGCGTCAGATTTTGGCATGAGTTACTGAATTGAGGGTGCCATTGTCAAGACTCACTGCGCACTGAGCAGAATTGGCACATCCTTGGCATTATGGGATTTCGGCTCACTCGCTTTTTTGAAGCTGCTCCGCCGTGATGGCTTGGTTGCCATCGTCTCCATCAACTGGTATAGTGCGAGCTTAGTCCTACGTTTTCTTGTAGATCGGTGAAGTTTTCATTGATGACTGTATTCATGCATCGCTGGAGCTAAAGCACTTGACCAAGCCACAATCTACTCGAGGAGCGCACGGCTGAAGCCTTAGGGAGTTAAGTGTTCCTGGAGTAAGTGAATTGCCGGACTCTCGTAAGAATCGAACGACCAGCGGCGTGAACCCGGCAGTCCCGGCTCAGCCAGCGTCCCGGAAACCCACCATGAGCGATGTAGCTCGATTGGCGGGGGTGGGCACCATGACTGTTTCGCGAGTTCTCAGCGGAACAGTTCCTGTCTCAGCGGAAACAGCTCAGCGCGTACAGACCGCGATTGAGCAGTTGAAGTATCGGCGCAACGAACTGGCGCGTGCATTTCGCGGACAGCAAAGTCGGAGCATCGGCCTGATTATTCCTTACCTTTATGACCCATTCTTTGCCAACTGTGCGCACGCGGTGACGACTGTGGCCAAGGAGCATAGCTACTCCGTCATCATTACAACTTCAAACGAAGATCCCGACACGGAGTTTGCGGAAGCAGAGCAGATGCTGCAGCGGCATGTGGATGGGGTCGTGGTAATCCCGGCCAGATTCCGGCAATCCCGCCTTACACGCGGCTTGTTTGGCAAAACCCCAGTTGTTGCCTTTGACCGCCCGGTCGACGACCCGGCCATGGATGTTGTTCTGGTCCAGAACACGGCCGGTACGCGACGCATGGTGGAGCACCTGATCGAGCACGGACATCAGCGCATTGCGTTCATGGGGCTCAGCCGAGTCCTATTCACTATCAACGCTCGATTCCTCGGATATCGCCGTGCGCTTCAAGATGCAGGCCTTCAGGAAGATTCGTTCTTCGGCTGCGAGTCTGAGGAAGACACCTTGCGCGCAGTTGAGGAGAAACTGCGGGGACCAAACGCGCCCACAGCCATCCTTACATCGAATACGCTTGCCACGCGCTATGTTCTCAGTGCGCTTTTGCATCTTGGTGTGAAGATGCCGAACGATCTGGCCTTCGCTGGCTTTGATGACTTCGACATGGCGGAATTCACTTCTCCATCCCTCACGGTAGTTCGCCAGCCCGCGCTCGAAATGGGCCGGGTCGCGACCAGCCTCTTGTTTGATCGCATTGCACGCGGCGAGCTTCCGCAAACAGGCAACAGGACTGTTCTTCCGGTGGAGATCGTTTTGCGCCGCTCCTGCGGATGCAAACACCGCACACCCATTGTGATTCATTAGCGGTCAGGACCGCCAAGCTTCTCCTGCTCGCGGTTGCCGTTGCCCTCGTATACTCGACATAGAGCATGCTAGCCCATCTTGAAACAATTCTGGCTACGACGCGGACCACAGTGGCTGCATCCAAGACCCGTGTCCCGCTGGCCGGATTGGAACGCGAAGCCGCCGCGCACGAACCTCGGGGATGGGCAGAGGCATTGAGGCGAAGAGCCGCAACTGGCCCGGCAATTATTGCGGAGATCAAGAAGGCCTCGCCTTCGAAGGGACTGATTCGCGCGGATTTTGACGCGGCCTGGTTGGCAGGGCGACTCATGCACGGCGACGCTGCGGCGCTCTCGGTCCTGACCGACGAGCCTTATTTTCAGGGCAGCTTGAGAAACCTCGAATTGGCGTCAAATGCGGTGACACTCCCCTGCCTGCGCAAGGATTTCACGGTGGATGAGTACCAGATCGTGGAAGCGCGCGCACATCAGGCGGACGCGATTTTGCTGATTGCCGCTGCGCTCCATGACGTCGAACTGAAACGCCTGGCCGCGACAGCTCGAACGCATGAACTCGATGTACTGGTTGAAGTACACACAGACGAAGAGCTCGATCGGGTTCTGGAGACTCTGGGAGAGACTGGCGCCGACGCAATCGGAGTAAACAACCGGGATCTCAAGAGCTTTGATGTGCGGCTGGAAACGTCGCTTCAGTTGATCGAACGGATACCGGCGGCCGCTGTGAGGGTGGCAGAGAGCGGCATTTCGACTGCCGAAGATCTGGTCCGATTGCGCAAAGCGGGATTTGATGCGTTCTTGATCGGCGAAAGCTTGATGCGGCAGGCGGATCCTGGCGCCGCATTGGCGGACTTGCTCGCAGGAGTGGCTGCTGCACGATGAGCATGTGGATCAAGATTTGCGGCAGTACCTCACTGGGAGACGCGCAACTGGCCAGCGAGGCCGGTGCTGACGCGATCGGGTTCGTGTTTGCGCCGAGCCCGCGGCGCGTGACGCCCGCACAGGTGGCAGCCATCGTACCGTATCTGCCACCAACGTTGGAGAAGATAGGCGTCTTTGTGAATGCGGGACTCGACGAAATTTACTCTACTGTACGTGTCTGTGGGCTGACAGGAGTGCAGCTTCATTCTGAGGCCGGACCTGGCGTCCCTGGCAGGCTGCGAGAGCGGATGGGAGGCGAGTTACGCATTTTGAGGGTGGTGCATTTCGACACTGGGACCGTGGATCTGGTGGCGGAACAGATTGACCAACACACTCGAAATCGGGACGTTGACGGAGTGTTGGTCGACTCGCACACGCCCGTCGCAGTGGGCGGTACCGGCGTGACGTTTGACTGGGCAAGCGCTCGCGAAATATTCCTCCAGAACGCGGAGACGCGGAAGCGCCTGATCGCCGCGGGTGGGCTAAGTCCGGAGAACGTTGCTGAAGCGATTGCAATCCTTCGGCCTTGGGGAGTCGATGTGGCTTCTGGAGTTGAAGCTGCGCCGGGACGCAAGGACCCTGTTAAGGTACGTGAGTTCGTGACTCGGGCGAGGGTGGCAGATAGAGAGTAGGTCACCGAGACTCGAAGCCTGGCTCTATTCAATCGAGGTTCACTCATGGAGACATTTCTTTCGCCCATCGAGAAACCAAAGGCTCCATTCATGAAGCTGGCGTATGCCATGACCCGCCGGCGATTCGGCAAAGTGCTTACGCCGCTGAGAGTGTTTTGTGCCCGACTACCAGTGGGTTTTGGCCTGTTCTATTCCAAGATCAGTGAACTAGACAAAAAGCTCGAGTTGCCGCCGGAGACCGTCATGCTGATCCGCGAACAGGTTGCGCGGCTCAACGTCTGCCTTTTCTGCATCGATATCGGACGTTCGTTTGCGATCAAGGCCTCAATGAGCGAGGCTAAATTCGATGCGCTCGACCACTACGGAACGAGTTCCCTGTTTACCGACGGTGAGTGCGCTGTGTTGGATTATGTGACCGAGCTGACAAGAGACAAGAAGGTCGACCCCAAGACCTTTGCACGCCTGACCGCTCACTATCCCGAACGCGCAATTTGCGAGATTGTTTGGCTTGTTGCAAGCGAACATTTCTACAATATGACGAACATCGGGCTCAACATTCACTCGGACATGCTTTGCGACATCAGTAGAAACAGGAAGTAGGACAGTGAAACTCGGCTCCCGGCTTAGTCTCGAGCATGCTTTTCAAATTGCAGGCAACCGTCAGCATCTGGGTGACCTCCCAGTGCAATTCCGCGGCATGAGTTAGATTTGTGTAAAGCTTTGACACACGATCCACTCTGTGACAAGTGCATGGCCTAATCTGGATTAGGCTACTCCTCAAAACGAGATCGAGAGACCATGAATCTCCGAAGAATGCCCAGATTCATCGCAATTTTCATTCTGCTGTTCGCGGCTCCGCTCATTTACGGGCAAGTTGATGCGTCCAGGGCCGCACCGCAAGGCGACACCGCTCCAAATCCCTCGGCAGTTTATCTCGCGCGTCTGTTTTCACCGGAGAATCTGCCGACCGTTGCGCTGTTCCTTGTAGGAATCTTTGGAATCATCGTGGCCAATGGAACACTGCACGCCATTGAGGAGCAATCAAAGATATCCAATGCTATCCTCGCAACTCAGTTTCGGCCCAGAGTGATTGTTCGCAGCGTCAAGCTGGACCCATCGTCGTGCGCCATCTATGATCGCCGCGGCGATGGCTCATGGAAAATTGAAGTCCTGTTGACAAATGTTGGCGGAACCCTCAGCCATGTTCAAAGGTGCGACGTTAGTTTCGATCTATACGCGGAGAATGGCTCCCCCTACGAAACCGTCGGCGCTCAGACATTGGATGAGCCGTTCGTTTTACGTCCCGGAGATCGGCATTCGCTCGAACTCAAACTCCCCGGAGACAAGTTCCGCACGATCCTTCATGCAATGGAGACGGCCTTCGCCAATCACACCACCAAACTGGTGTGGCCCACGTGCCGAGGAACAATTGTTTATCACGACGAGAACGGATTTGAGAGACGAACCGGCTTTGCACGGCAATGGGAGATAGAAACCAAGCACTTCAAGCTGATCGACGATCCCGAAAATGAATATACCGACTAGCAGTTTCTCCCGATCCCCGCTTTGGGCCGATATCTGAATGGAAACAGAACTTCAGAGTCTAAGAGCACACAGTATTTTCCTAGTACACTGAACTGTTCCCCCAATTACTGGGCGAGTCTGCAGGAGGTCCAACCCATGGCATCGGTCATTGTTCCATCCATTCCATCCGAGTCGCGGCCAGGCCGTTTCGGCGTCTATGGCGGACGCTACGTGCCGGAAACACTGATGGCGGCGCTGGTCGAACTGGAACACGAGTACGAAATTGCCAAGGCTGACGCGGCGTTTCAGGCTGAACTGGCCGACCTGCTGAAGGACTACGCGGGAAGGCCAACTCCACTCTATTTCGCCAAGCGCCTCACGGAACAATTGGGCGGGGCAAAGATTTATCTGAAGCGCGAAGACCTGCTGCATACCGGCGCACACAAAATCAACAATGCCCTTGGCCAGGGATTGCTCGCCAAGCGCATGGGGAAGAAGCGCATCATCGCCGAGACGGGCGCGGGACAGCACGGCGTGGCCACCGCTACGGTGTGCGCGCTGCTCGGCCTTGATTGCGTGATCTACATGGGCGACGTGGACATGGCGCGACAGGAACTGAACGTGCTGCGGATGCGCCTTTTGGGCGCGGAGGTCCGCGGAGTTTCCTCGGGGTCGAAGACGCTGAAAGACGCCATCAGCGAGGCCATGCGCGACTGGGTCATTAATGTCCGGACAACCTACTATCTGTTGGGCAGCGCGCTGGGTGCGCATCCTTATCCGACCATGGTCCGCGACTTTCACCGCTGTATCAGCCGCGAGATGAAGGAGCAGATTCTTGAAAAAGAAGGGCGCTTGCCCACTGCGGTCATTGCCTGCGTAGGCGGAGGATCAAATGCCATTGGGGCCTTCTATGAGTTCATTCCGGACAGGCAAGTCCGGCTGATTGGCGTAGAAGCCGGCGGCCGCGGAACGGAACTGGGCGAGCACGCGGCTCGCTTCAGCGGGGGGTCGCCGGGCGTATTGCAGGGCACGTACTCCTACGTGCTGCAAGATGAGAATGGCCAGATTGCGTTGACCCACTCGGTTTCAGCAGGGCTGGACTATGCCTCAATCGGCCCCGAGCATGCAGCGCTCCACGATTCGGGACGCGCAGAATATGTTTCGCAGGATGATGATGCAACACTGAATGCAGTGGTTCGGCTGGCTCGGACAGAAGGAATTCTGCCCGCCCTTGAAAGCGCGCACGCGGTTGCCGAGGCTCTGAAGCTTGCTCCCACGTGTGCTCCCCATGACATACTGGTGGTGAACCTCTCTGGGCGCGGCGACAAGGATATGGGTATCCTAGCGCATGAGTTGAAGATCGAGGGAGCTTAACCGCGGAAATCCGAGACTTTAGATGGCTATTTTGTTTGAACATAAACCCGGTCTCGTGGTGTACCTGACGGCTGGAGACCCGAGTCTTGAAGCCACGCGGGCCATCGCGCTCGAAGCCATCGACGCGGGCGCGGATGTGATTGAACTGGGCGTGCCATTCAGCGATCCGCTCGGGGATGGGCCCATCATCCAGCGCGCCGGCGAAAGGGCGCTTGCTCGGGGAACACGCCTTGAAGACGTGCTGCGTTTGGCGGGTGAAATTCGCAAGGCGCGTCCTGCAGCAGGCCTGATCCTCTTCGGATATTTCAATCCAATATTGCACTATGGTCTACACAAGTTTGCGGACGATGCGTCGGCGGCCGGCGCCGACGGCGTTCTGATCATCGACCTGATTGTGGAAGAGGCGGATGAGTACCTGGCGGAGATGGCGCGGGTCCAGCTTGCCCCCATTTTTCTGGCCGCGCCCACCAGTCCTGACGAACGCCTCGAAGCCATCGCCGCGCACTCAGATGGATTTGTTTACGCCATCTCTCGGGTAGGGATTACCGGCAAGCAGCAGAACCTGACGGCGGACGCGGCGGCGTTGGTGGCGCGCATCAGGCGATGGACAAAGCTGCCGGTAGCCGTGGGGTTCGGCATCAGTAACGCGGAACACGTCGCCCAGGTGGCGGAGTTTGCGGATGCCGCGGTGATCGGCAGCGCGATTGTCGAGTTGATCGAACGCTCGACTCCGGAAGCAGCACCAGGCGCAGTCGCTCGATTTATCAAGTGCCTGCGCCCCAGCGGTGCTGGCCCGGCGGAACAAGCCCCTGCTGCGGCTTTTCAGGCCGTATAGTTGGATTCAACTCTTGCTCCTATGCACCCCGTGTGCTGAATCTAGCCGTTAGAAGGCAGGCATGCGGGGCGCAACTCGAGGATGGAATGACGCTGGAAGAATTGCGAGATCAAATCGATGCTCTTGATCGGCAACTGGTTCAGTTGCTGAGCGAACGGGCACGCGCCGCGCAACAGATAGGGCATCTGAAGGTTGCCACCTCACTGCCGGTGTATGAACCGGCACGTGAAAAGGTGATCTACGCCAATGTGCGCGCGGCAAACAAGGGCCCCTTGCCGGACATCGAACTGACGCATATCTACGAGCGAATCATCGACGTGATGCGGGCACTGCAGAGGGACGAGTTGGCATCAGAGAGGAATGCCCTGGCACACGATCACCCCCGCGACCAAGACTTTTCGCAGGGGAACGCGATCCGCGAGCCGGGCCACGGAACTGGCGCTTCAGACGCCGAGACAGGGAACAAGCAATGATTGTAGCCATGCAGGAGAAGGCCACCGAAGAGCAGATCGATGCAGTGATCGACGCTATGGTGGAGGCCGGAGTCGGCGTCCATCGAACCACTGGAGCAAGCCAAACCATTCTGGCAGGCGTGGGTCCCACCGCCAGTGTCGACCTTACCAAATTTGAAGTGCTGCCGGGAGTACTTCACGTGCACCGCATCAGCGCACCTTACAAACTGGCCGGACGTGCGTTTCGCCCTGAAGGCACGGTGGTGGAGTTTCGCAACGGTGTGAAAGTGGGCG
>Ga0187847_10003945_pt1 | contig 11078 bp, 5 predicted proteins | sample June2016WEW_4_10_FD_132458 | JGI IMG/M metagenome (GOLD analysis project Ga0187847, IMG submission 132458) | Peatland microbial communities from SPRUCE experiment site at the Marcell Experimental Forest, Minnesota, USA - June2016WEW_4_10 | ecosystem: Environmental > Terrestrial > Soil > Wetlands...
GGTCGGCATTGCCGTCCCCGTTAAGGTCCCAAACGGCCACCGAGGTGGGTGCAAGGTCTGCGGCGTAGTTCACCGCCGCCTGAAAGGTGCCGTCGCCCTTCCCCAGCAGCACGCTCACGCCGTTGCTCTGGCTGTTGGCCGCCACGAGGTCGGCCTTGCCGTCCCCGTTGAAGTCCCCGACGGCCACCGAGGTGGGTCCATTGCCCACGCCATAGTTCACCGCAGTCTGGAAGGTGCCGTCGCCATTTCCCAGCAGAATGCTCACGTAGGCGCTGTTAAAAGTGGGGGAGTTGGTCACCACGAGGTCGGCCTTGCCGTCCCCATTAAAATCCCCGATGGCCACCGACGTGGGCGAAACGCCTGCCGCGTAGCTCACCGCAGCCTGGAGGGTGCCGTCGCCATTGCCCAGCAGAATGCTGACATTGCCGCTCACCTTGCTGACCACCACGAGGTCGGCCTTGCCGTCCCCGTTGAAGTCCCCGATGGCGGCCGAGGTGGGCCAAACACCGAGGGCGTAGTTCACTGCCGCCTGGAAGGTGCCGTCGCCCTTCCCCAGCAACACGCTCACGTTAGGACTGTCGGCGTTGGCCACCACGAGATCGGCCCTGCCGTCCCCATTGAGGTCCCCGACCGCCACTGATTGAGGGGCGTAGCCCGCGGTGTAGTTCGCCGCGGTCAGGAAGCCGTCACCGGGTCGCGCATTCACAGTCTGCGGCACCCATGCCGATGTACTGGAAGCATCGTTCACATCGCCCCCATAGTACGCGCGCAGCGACTGCTTGTCCGCCGGCAACAGCCGAGTCTCCAAAACCGCCGTGCCTGCGCTCAACGAAGCCACGCCAAGCACCGTGGTCCCAGCGTAGATGGTCACCTTCCCTGTGGCGGACGATGGCGTTACAGTCGCTGTAAAGGTCACCGGAGAGCCGAAAACCGACGGATTGGGCGAGCTAACGAGCGTGATGCTGGAGGACTGCGACTGCGGCTCAACACCCCGCCGCCAGGTGGTCTCCTGCCCGGGCGCCTGCAACGCCATCCACGGAAGACCACCCAGGCAGAGAAGGGAAAAGCAGGAAGCAACACCGAGAAAGCGGCTCATGCGCACACATCCTGAAAACGAGCCACCGGACCCCGGCGTCGGCGACGCGCCGCCGCAAAACGCCCAGTGGCAGATTTAAGACCTTAATACCTGTTACACGATTTTACCTGGTTTGTCTACAACCCTTGATTTGAACGGCGGTCCGTCCCGGTGATTCTCAGACGCTTACAACGTGGCGATGAAGTGGAACCTGGTGACGAGGAATGCTGCGGCCCTCACTACGGTCACCAGCCCGAGAAAACTGAAGCCACATATTTACGATGAATCGCAGGCCGGCGTTTTCTTGGAGGCGATTTCTGGAGATCGACTGGAATCCCTGTTCTGGCTTGCCCTGTGCCTTGGGCCAGGAGAGGGAGAGTTGCTCGGCCTGCAGGGGCCCGATTTCGATTTCGAAAGAGAAACGGTGACAATCCTGCGGTCGTTGCAGCGGATCCGGCGCGAGGGCGAGAAGAAGAGCCATTTGGAACTGGTCCCGACGAAGGCGGAAGACAGCGATCGGAGTATTCGGCTGCCGAAGCTCGTCCTCGAAAGGGTGCTCGCGCATCGAACCCGTCAGGATGAAGAACGCAGGTTGGCCGGCAGCGCGTGGCACGAGACCGGGATGGTTTTCGCGACGCATAAGGGCACATTCTTGGAGGCGCGGAACATGCTGCGCGAGTACTACAGGCTGCGCGACCGGGCGCAGCTCCCCAAGATACGCTTTCACGATCTACGCCACTCGGTCGCCACCATCCTGAAGATGGCCGGCATCCCTGACGAAGTGATCCAGAAGCTGCTGGGGCACGCTTCCGTCCGCACGACCCAAGAGATCTACATGCACCTGACCCCCGGGTGCGGAAAAGCGAGCGGCTGACAAAATGGATGAGATTTTTGCGCCAGTAGCGATCAAGATGGCGGTCAAGAGCGCCAATAGCACCGTCAACTAGGGCGTAAGTACTTGATTTCAATGGTGCGCCCGAGGTGATTCGAACACCTGACCTTCTGGTTCGTAGCCAGACGCTCTATCCAGCTGAGCTACGGGCGCATGGGAGCGTTCCTCTTCAATTTACCGTGAACGGGCGGCCTGCGCAACTGGTGCGACGCCAGCCACTCGTCCCACGTCACGCCCGATGGCCCCGAGGACTGGTTTTATCCTGGCGGCCTCGATTACGATTCGCCGCAGCGCTTGCCACGATCCGCTCGGCAGCCTGCCCGGGACGAACCCGGTGACTGTGTTGGTGGTCGTCTACTCACAGTGAGACTGCCGGTTGGCAACGCCGCCTTTACCTACCCGAACTACGCTGGCACTCTATAGACTGCCGTAACTTTGTTAAATTTTCCGGCGTCTATTATGGCGACTAGGTTATCGGTAGTTGATTATGAAATGTGAAACGACCGGTAAGGAGAAAGAACTCCATGTCAAAGTCCCTGGCTGTCTCTCTAGTATTCTCACTGCTGGCTTGCGCGCCGATGATCCGGGCTCAGGATACTTCGTCCGCGGTGCCGTTCTCTCCGGACCAGATCGATAACCTGCTGGCGCCCGTGGCTCTCTATCCGGACCCCTTGCTGGCCCAGATTCTGCTGGCCGCCACTTTCCCCGACCAAGTTGATGAGGCGGCCCGCTTCTGCCGCGCCGGCGCCAATCCCAACGACATCGATACGCAGCCATGGGATGTCAGCGTCAAAGCCGTCGCGCACTACCCTACGGTCCTCTATATGATGGCGGACAGCCTGGATTGGACCACCGCACTGGGGCAAGCCTACGTCAACCAGACCGATGATGTGATGGTCTCGGTGCAGCGCCTGCGGCAGGAAGCCCGTGACGCGGGGAACCTGATCACCACGCCGCAGCAAGACGTCGAAGTCAACGATGGCAATATCGAGATCTGGCCCGCCCAGCCGCAGTTCTGCTACCTGCCCATCTACGATCCGGGTCTAGCCTTCTTTGGTTCCGGGGGAGTCTTCGGCGGACCAGTCGTTACCTTCAGCTCCGGTTTCCCCGTTGGCGTATGGCTCAATATCGATTTCGACTGGCGGCATCGCCACATTTACTATCATGGCTGGTCTACTGGACGCGGATGGATTGGGCGGTCCCGTCCTTACGTCCATGTCAACAACGTCTATGTGAACAAGACACTCAAGAATGTCACTATGAACCGGAGCGTGATCAACCGGGCGGTAAATTACGGCAATCTGACTCGGTACAACAGCGTCCATCAAAACGTGACTTACGGTAGTTCGCGGAACGAGGTAGTAGCAAGCAATGCCGCTCCAACTAACAACGTGAATAATAAGATCATTCAGCGCAATGGGAACGTCAACGATGCGCGGATCGATCTCTACCGGGGCCGCGAGCCCGAGCAGCCCGCGACCGCCCAAGCCGAGCCGAATCGCGCCGTGGAGAACGCGCCGGCCGCGGCGCCGCCGCGAGCCACGGAGGGGACAGGCAATGCCGCGTTTGGCGGCAACCGCGGCAACTTCAGCGCGAAGGCCTCCAGCCAGCGCGGGCAAAGCAGCCGCGCGGAAGCGTCGCATCCCGCCCCCGCTGCCAGATCTTCGGGTGGAGGGGGGACACGCGGCGGCGGCGGATCACACGGCGGTGGTGGAGGAAGGCACTGATGAATCCCCGACAAGATTCCCTGACGAAAGGGCGCTGCCTGTTCCTCGCAGCCGCGTTGGCACTGCTTTCCGTCTCGCCAGGTTTGGCAGCGCAGAAGGCCGCGGCGCCCAACCAGACCCGCTTTGCGACTCCGGAAGAAGCCGTCGAGGCCCTGGCGCACGCGGCTCAAACGAAGGATCAAACTGCGTTGACGGCCATCTTCGGTCCGGACCGCGCCAGGCTCGTGACCGGCGATCCGGTGGAGGACAACAAGGCTCTGGAGCGCTTTGCCGCCAACCTTGAGAAGGCGCGCAAGCTCGAGAAGGTGAGTGACACCAAGTTCACCCTCCTGGTGGGCGACGACCATTGGCCCTCTCCCATCCCCATCGTTAAAGACGGAAACCAGTGGCGCTTCGATACCGCCGCGGGACTGGAAGAGATCCTCAACCGGCACATCGGTGAAGACGAGCTTTCCGCGGTCCTGACCTGCCGCGCCTATGTGCTGGCGCAGTGGGAGTATTTCACTCAGGCCACGGGCACTTCCCAGGATGGGTTGGCGGTCTATGCGCAGAAGTTCGTCAGCACACCAGGCAAACGGGACGGGCTCTATTGGGAGACGCCTCCGGGGGCCAAGCCCAGCCCGCTGGGAAGCCTGATCGCACAGGCCCGAGCCGAGGGTTATCCGGTGGGGCAGACGCGGCCCAGCGGAACACCCAAGCGTCCGTATCACGGATACTACTTCAAGATCCTGACACGCCAAGGCCCGCATGCGCCGGGCGGAAAGTTCGGCTATGTGATCAATGGCAACATGATCGCCGGTTACGCCCTGATCGCTTATCCCGACAAGTGGGGCAGTTCCGGAATCATGACCTTCATGGTCAACCAGCAGGGTCGTTTATATGAAAAGAACCTGGGTCCGAAGACCGCGCAGGTAGCGGCTGCGATGGCGGAATACGACCCGGACACGAGCTGGAAGATAGTCAGGGAGTAAGCAACGCGCCTAACGCGCCCAGGTAATCAGACCCGGCACGAAGCGCGCGGCCAGATCCGGGTGATGCGGCAGGACGCGCACGGTGTAACCCTGCAAGCCGCTGCGGCAACAGGGAACGCCGGTGGCTTCGAAAACATGCTCGCCGTAGCCCGGACTGACGGCGTGGCGCATGGGGAAACTGGCCGGCTGTACCAATTCGCCCGCGGCATCCAGCGCTCCTAAATACAGTTCCACGATCACGTCCGCCGGGGCGAGCGCTCCCAGACGCAGGCGCGCCCGCACGCCGACGAGGTCGCCCACCTTGGCCTGTCCCGCGGGACCCTCTTCCAGAGCCTCTACCCGCACTTGCGGCCATTCTTGCCGCACCAGGCTCATCCAGGACGCCAACGCGCGCGCAGCCGCGGCGGAATCCGCCTCCATCCGGGCGAACCGTTCGTAGGCCGGCAGATAGAATCGCTCGGTGTATTCCCGCACCATGCGGTGCGTGTTGAAGGTGTGGCAGAGATTCTTGAGGGATCCCTTCATCTGCGCGATCCAGCGGCGGGGCAAGCGGTCCGGTCCCAGCGCATAGAAGGTGGGGACGACATCCCGCTCCAGCAGATCGTAGAGCGCCTCCGCTTCCACCTGATCCTGCTGGCGCGGATCCTTGTAGGGTTCGCCGTTGCCGATGGCCCAGCCGATCAACTCGGAGTCCGGGCGGGGCGTTCGCCAAGCTTCGTCCCACCAGCCGTCCAGCGTGCTCAGGTTGAGCGCGCCGTTGGCCGCGGCTTTCATGCCGCTGGTGCCGCTGGCTTCGAGCGGCCGCAGGGGCGTGTTGAGCCAGACATCGCAGCCCTGCACCAGGTAGCGGCTGATGGCCATATCCTGATCTTCCAGAAAGACCACGTGACGGCGGAATTCCGGATCCCGCGCCAAAGCGACAATTCGTTGGATCAGTTCCTTGCCGCCCCCATCGCGGGGGTGCGCTTTGCCGGCGAAGATAATTTGCACCGGCCGCTTGGCGTCGCAAAGGATACGCTTCAGCCGGTCGGTATCCCTTAGCAGAAGCGTCGCCCGCTTGTACGTGGCGAACCGGCGCGCAAAGCCGATGGTCAACGCCTGCACATCCAGCACCTCTTCCGCGGCTTCGATTTCGGATTGCGGAGCGCCGCGGCGCTTCAATTGATCGCGAAGTTTCCGGCGGGCGAACGCTACCAGCCTCTCCCGCCGCCGCTCGTGCGTGCGCCAGAGCTCTTCGGCGGGAATCGTCTCCACCCGCTTCCAGATAACCCCGTTGGCCGCTTCGCGCCACTGCGGACCCAGGTAGCGGTCGTACAACTGGTTCATCTCGTTGGAAATCCAGGAGCGGTAATGCACGCCGTTGGTGACATGCCCGATAGGGACCTCGTCCACCGGCACACCGGGCCAGATCGCTTGCCACATGCGCCGGCTCACCTCGCCGTGCAGTTTGCTCACGGCGTTCGAGGAGGCCGCCAGATGCAGCGCCAGAACGGTCATGCAGAACTGCTCGTTCTGGTCGCCCGCGTTTCGCCTTCCCAACGCCAAAAAGTCGTGGCGGCTGAGTCCCAGGCCCCGGTAGTACTCGGTGAAGTAGTGGCCCATCAGGTCCGGTGCGAAGTAATCGTGCCCCGCCTCCACGGGCGTGTGGCTGGTGAAAATGAGGCTGGGGGAGGCCAGTTCGCGCGCCTCCGGGAACGAAAGCTGGTAGCGCTCCATGAGCCGCCGCACGTGTTCCAAAGACAGGAACGCCGAGTGGCCCTCGTTCATGTGATAGACTGCCGGCTGGACCTGGGCCGCCTCCAATGCCCGGTACCCGCCGATACCCAGAAGGATCTCCTGCTTGAGGCGCATCTCGTTATCGCCCCCGTAGAGTTCGCCGGTGATCTCGCGGTCCGCTTGGCTGTTTGCGGCGACATTGGTGTCCAGCAGATAGACCGGTACCCTTCCGGCTTGCGCCCACCAGATGCGCGCCGTGACCGCGCGGCCGGGAAACTGCACCTCGATGGTCAACGGTTTGCCATCAGGCCGGACCAGCGGCCGCAGCGGAAGATTGTGGAAATCGTTGGTTACGTATTCTTCCTGCTGCCATCCGGCCTGGCTCAGATACTGGCGGAAGTAGCCCTGCTGATAGAGCAGGCCCACGCCCACCAGCGGCACACCCAGGTCGCTGGCCGACTTGACGTGATCGCCCGCCAGCACACCCAATCCACCCGCGAAAATCGATACGCATTCGGTCAGTCCGAACTCGGCGGAGAAGTACGCGACCAGCAGCTTGCCGGCGGGCGAATGCACACGCCGGAACCAGGAATTCTGGCCCATGCGGCTCTCCAGGGCGCGCGTCACGCGCTCCAGGTGCGCCAGGAAGGAATCGTCCGCGGCGGCCGACACCAGCCGCGTCTGATCGATACTGCCCAGCATCAGGACCGGATTGTGGCCGGTGGATTCCCAGAGGTCGGTATCCAAACGACGGAATAATTCGATGCTGTCGTGGTCCCACGCCCAGCGCAGATTATAGGCAAGTTCCCGCAACGGCTCCAACGGCTCGGGCAGGGACGGTATCACGTTAAACACGCGAACTGGTTTCAAGCTATTACACCCAAAGCATTCATCGGCTGACTGGGGCAGAACCGTTAGAGCCGCAAGTCGGGCTTTCAGACTTTGGCCTCCGGTATACCCCGGACCTATTCCAGTCTATAGCCGGGGTCTGCCTGTTGCAACCATTTTATGTGGGGCAGGCTGTCCGGTGCGAGCGCGAGCGGGCCGATTGACAATCGGCCGGAGCTTGCCAAGCTGCCCCACAAGTTTCACCGCGTAACCGCCCCTTACCTAGCCGCGTCCAACAAGCCGTGCGGCGACAAACTTGTCTGTTACTCTTTTTCGCCCTTCCTTTTCTCACCCTCCAGTCCTTCGCGCGAACCCGCCTGGAAGAATACGCCCTGATCCTGCAGGATCCGCCGCTGGCGCGGCAACCGGCGGCCCGCGCGCGCGTCGAATCGGCGCAGCGGCAGCTTCGCGGCGAGTTGGCGCGCCGCAAGATACGGGTCGGCGGCTCGGCCGAGACCTTGTTGAACGCCGTCTTCGTGCACGTATCCCGTGACCGGGTGGCGGAGCTGCGCTCGCTCGCCGGGGTGAGACATGTGGTCCGGCTGCCGCGCCTCAAGCGGAAGCTCAACGTGGCCGTCAACCTGGTGAACGTGCCCGCCGCGTGGAGCGCGCTCTCGGGCGGCATGGCGAATGCCGGCGCGGGAGTCAAGATCGCCATCATCGACAGCGGCATCGACGGCACGCATCCGGCGTTTCAGGATGCGTCGCTGCAGCCGCCGGCCGGATATCCGCTGGGCGACATAGCCTACACCAACGGTAAGATCATCGTGGCGCGCAGCTATGAACCGATGTTTTTCCTGCCGGACGACACCACGCCGCGCGACCGCTCCGGCCATGGCACCGCGCTGGCGATGATTGCCGCGGGCGAGACCAATTCCGGTCCGCTGGCCCCTATCACAGGAGTCGCGCCCAAGGCCTGGCTCGGCAACTACAAGATCTTCGGCACTCCCGGCGTCAACGACACCACCACCTTCGCCGCGGCGATTCAGGCGCTGGAAGACGCCGTCGCGGACCACATGGATATCGCGGTGGTGGCTTTCGGCAGCCTGCCGTCGAGTGGGCCCCTGGACACGGACCCCGCCTGCGCGACAAGCGGCGTCCCCTCCGCCTACCAGGACGATTGCGATATCCCCGCGCAAGCCGTCGAGAACGCCGTGGCGCTGGGAATGACGGTAGTGGTGGCGGCGGGCAACGACGCGCTATCCAGCAATCAGGCGCCTGCCCTGAATTCCATCAATTCGCCGGGTACTGCGCCCTCCGCCATCACAGTAGGCGCATCCACGAATGCGCATATCCTGTATGCCGCCGTGACAGTCAATGGCTCGAATGTGCCCTCGAATCTGCAAACGCTGGACGCAGCCGTCGGGGATGGCGTTAAACTGGCCGGCCCGCTGACCGCCACGCTGCAAAGCGTTACCGCGGCGGACCCCACGGGGCTGGCTTGTTCCGCATTGCCCGGTGGCTCGCTGGCGGGCGCGATCACCCTCATCGAGCGCGGTAACTGCGACTTCTCGACCAAGATCAACTACGCCCAGCAGGCGGGCGCCATCGGGGTGGTGCTCTATCAAGATCCAGGCCACCCGACCGATCCGCCCTTCAGCGATCTGGGAGCCGAAGACACCGGCATTCCCGCCATGATGATCGACAACGCGGACGGCGAGGCGCTCGGGGCCTATCTGGCAGCCAACTCAAACGTGCAAGCCACACTGACGCCGGTCCTGCACGTGGAAATCGCCTCCTCCAACCTGGTCACGGACTTTACGTCGCGAGGGCCATCCATCGACTATTCGATCAAGCCGGAACTGGTGGCAGTGGGGCAAGGCATTTACACCGCTACCGAATCGCTCGATCCCACCGGCGATCTGTACGACCCGACGGGTTACACCACGGTGGAGGGGTCCAGTTTCGCGGCCGCCATGGTAGCCGGCGCCGCGGCGCTGGTGAAGCAGGCGAATCCGGGCTTCTCGGCCGCGCAGATCAAGTCGGCGCTGGTCAATACCGCGAGCATCGACGCCAATGATATCAGCGACGACTCCGGCTCCGGAGAACCGTTGATTACCGCCGTGGGGGCTGGAAAGCTGAACGCGGCGGCGGCCCTGGCGCCCGGCGCTACAGTTGTGCCGTCAACAGTGTCTTTCGGCTGGGTGGGACCGGGCTCGGCGGCGCAAACCGTGCCGCTCACCGTCACCAATACCGGCAAGACCGCGGCCACATTCACTCTTTCCTGGACGCCCGATGCCGCGTCACTCGACCCGGATACGAGCGATGTAATCGGCGCCTCGCCCAGCAGCTTACAGCTTGAACCTGGGGCGCAAGGGCAGGTCAATGTGTTCTTGCGCGGTGGCTTCACCGTGCCGGGTATCTACGATGGCGTCTTCACCATCAGCGGCCCCAATACTAACTTGCGTGTGCCGTATTGGTACCTGGAGAGCGACGGCGTACCCTTCGACATCCTGCCGGTGTACGACAGCAGTTTCTTCGGCACGGTGGGCGACACCTGTTGGTATCTGGCATTCAAAGTGGTGGACCAATTCGGCATCGCTGTCCCTAGTCAATCCGCTGCGTTCAACGGGGCGACGGGGGGCGGATCGCAATCCACGTCTTCGTCCTGTTCCTCGGCCACGGGGACCAACGGCTACGGTATTGCATGGACCAACGTGGATCTGGGGCCTTCTCCCGGCGATGAGACCTTTCAGGTCCAGGCCGGCGGCCTCACGACTACCTTCTATGCCAACGTGCGTCCGGCGCCGTCGATTGGCGCCAATGCCGTGGTGGATGCCGCCAGTTATCAAGTGGGCAAGGGTCTCGCGCCGGGCTCTTATATTACGATCTTCGGAAACGCCCTAAGCGACGCCACCGAGGACCTCTCCACCAACTTCCTGCCATTCTCCATGTCCGGAGTCAGCGTGAGCTTCCAATCGCCGGATGGCACCCAGGGCTGGCCCGGCCGTCTGTGGTATGTCAGCCCCTCGCAAATCAACGTGCAGATTCCGTGGGAACTGCAAGGGCTGACCTCCGCGCAACTAACAGTCAACGTGGCTGATGTGAGCGTGCCGTACACCATTCCGATCTCGCCGTACTTGCCGGCCATGTTCACATACGGCGACCATTTGGCGATCGCGCAGGATCAGAGCAGTTACCAGCTTGTGACCGCGAGCAATCCGGCGCAACCGGGCCAATACATCATCCTCTACGCGAATGGGCTGGGGGCCGTTGACCATCCACCGCTCTCGGGCGAGGCGACGCCTTCGCAGCAACTCGCCTCGACCCTGGTTCAGCCCACGGTGACCATCGGCGGGGTGGCGGCGAACGTGTTGTTTAGCGGACTGACGCCGGACAGCATCGGCCTGTATCAGATCGACGTACAGGTTCCCGCCAATGCTCCGGCGGGTATGCAGCCGGTGGTCATTACCCAAAGTGGGGTTAGCTCGCAGCCGGCCAACCTGCCGATACAGTAACAGTTACAATATATACCGGCGCCTTGAGGGAGCCTCTGCGTGAGACGTCTTTGGATTTACCTTCTTTCGATACCTCTGTTCGCCGGGGTCATTCCCGACCGCTACATCGTGGAGCTCACCGGCGAATCCGCGGCACAATCGATCGCCCGGGCGTTTCCGCCAAACCAGCGGCGGGCAGCGCTCGCGGGGGCTCCGGGAAGGCAGGCCCGCGCCCGCGTACGTCTGGAACAGGCCGCCGTGCGCGTCCGTTTGGAGCGGCGCGGCGCGCGCATCGCCGGTTCCGTGGATACCGTACTGAATGCGCTGTTCGTGCACATGCCGGTCGCGCGCGTGGCGGGCCTGCGGACCGTA
>Ga0187847_10003947_pt1 | contig 11073 bp, 9 predicted proteins | sample June2016WEW_4_10_FD_132458 | JGI IMG/M metagenome (GOLD analysis project Ga0187847, IMG submission 132458) | Peatland microbial communities from SPRUCE experiment site at the Marcell Experimental Forest, Minnesota, USA - June2016WEW_4_10 | ecosystem: Environmental > Terrestrial > Soil > Wetlands...
GCCGTCGAGGCGCTCTTAGGACGAGGCGAGAAGACCGGAACGCCGGATGAAATCCGCGCCTTCGTCCGGAAACAAAAGCAGGCAGGCGCCGACCTCATCAAAATCTATGCTTCCGGAGGCATGACCAAAGGCACGATGACGATGTCCCAGGAGCAATTGAACGCGGCCTGCGATGAAGCGAAGAAACAAGGCTTGCGCACGCTCGTGCACGCGTTCAGAGATGCTGTTCGCGCCGCGACCCTTGCCGGCTGCTGGGAAATCGAGCACGGCTTGGGAGCGTCGGACGACGATTTGAAATTGATGGCCGAACGCGGGACCTACCTCGATCCGCAAGCCGGTTTGCTGCTGGAAACCTATCTTCAGTACAAAGACAAGTATCTGGCCCCGCCCTACTATACCGAGGAGGGCTTTGCGGCGATGCAAGCCCTGATCCCGGCGCACCAGGAGTTCGTCCAACGTGCCACGCGCATTCCGGGGTTAAAGATCGTCTATGGGACCGATGCGGTTGCAGGCGCGCACGGCCGCAACGCGGAGGACTTTATTCACCGTGTGCGCGACAGCGGAGTGGACCCCATGGCGGCCATGGTTTCCGCCAACTCCCTCGGAGCGGAAGCCGTGGGCATGGCCGATCAGATCGGCTCGATTGCACCGGGTCTGCAGGCGGATATCATCGCGCTCGACGGCGATCCGCTGAAAGATATCACCGCTGTCCGACGCATCGTATTCGTGATGAAGGGCGGCGTGGTTTACAAAAACGCAGGCTCGAATCGATAGCAGTTCATGCGGGCGTCTGGCACCATCTGGCGGCTCGGCGACAAGGTATAGAGATCGCGACCCGCCCGTTCACAGCCCGCCTTGTGTTAGACTTTCTGCTTACTAAAAAGCGCGTTGATCATGCTGTTTTCCAAAGAATATGTGGGCTATCTGGCCCGCGAAGTTTCCAAAAAACTGGTGTCGAGCGGTCTCATCGAGACCAAGGCGATGCCTGCTCTTTCCGAGAAGGTGCACGCCGCTCTGCTCGAAGAACTCGCGCTCGAAGACCGCATTAACGATGAAGTGCGCGTGATTCTCGAGGCTTATTCCGACGAGATGCAAAAGAGTGGCGCCAATTATCAGGAAATGTTCCGTAAGGTAAAGACGGAGCTAGTGAAAAAATACAAGGCTGTGCTCTAAGGCCGCTTTGACGACGCGCTGGAGGCTTTACCTGACGTGCGATTGAGCCGCGACAAAGTGAACAAACTAGCCCACGTCATCACCGACGGGGTCGCCGACCTGGATGAGGTCGAATTCATCGAGGACCGCAACACCATCCGCCTCGAAGTCCGCAAGATTCTCGAGGCGCTCCTCATGCAGGAAGCTCGCATCGATCAGTCCGCCCGCCAGAAGATTGAAAGCCAGCGCCGCACCATCATCGAGGGCTCGGAGGAGTGGTCGATCCTTTACCGCAAGTACTACAACGAAGAAGTCAAGAAACTGGGCCTGTAACTGCTACGCTGCCGGTATCAGCTTTTCCTCTGTGAACCCCTGTGCTCCCTGTGGTAAAGGTTCTTGGTTGCCACGTTCCAGGTTCCATGGACAGAATCGTCTTCGAATCCGTTGGCAAAGTCTTTCGCCACCGCCCAGCTCTATTCAACTGGCTGGGGCAAGAGCGAGGCGGCGAGACGATCGCGTTGCAAGAAGTTTCTTTCACGGCGGCCGGAGGCGAGGTATTAGTGTTGCTCGGTCCAAACGGCAGCGGGAAAACCACGGCCCTCAAGCTGATCTCAACTCTGCTGCTGCCGGACGCTGGAGCGGTGCGCGTAGGCGGCTTCGACGCACGCCGGGATGCCGGTGAAGTGCGCCGCCAGGTCGGCATCGCCGTGGCCACCGAGCGCTCGTTTTTCCCTCGTCTCTCCGCGCGCGAGAACCTCGAATTCTTTGCCACCCTTGACGAAGTCCCGCGTCCCGAGCGCGCGCACAGAATCCAGCAGGTTCTCTGCGACACGGGCCTGGAAGAAAAAGCCGACACGCTCGTCATGAAATTCTCCAGCGGCATGTACCAGAGACTCGGCATAGCGCGTGCGCTGGTCAAGCGCCCCAGCGCACTTTTGCTCGACGAACCGACCCGCAGCCTCGACGCCGCCACAACCGCGCATTTCTGGACGACGATCCGTGCCCTGGCAGCGCAACAGACCACCGTCCTGCTCGCCACCCACAACTTCGCGGAGGCGACCGCCGTTGCGGATCGAGTGCTTCTGCTGCATCGTGGCCAGTTGCTGGCCAATCGCCCGCTAACCGTTGGAGAGAGCGCCGAAGCGCTGCGAGCCTTTTACTTCCGCACGACCGGTGAAATCGATGAAACATCGATAATTGGAAATTTGTAATTCGTTATTCGTAATTTCGTTTCGGAATCGATCGCTCACAGTGCCAGGTTTGAACTTGCAAATTACAAATTAACAATTGCAAATGTCTTCCACTCTCGACAAACTCCGCGCCATCCTGTGGCGCGATCTACTCACGGCCATCCGCCACCGCAGCGGATTCGTCGTAACACTCGTCGGAGTGTTCACCGAACTGGCGGCTTTCTATTTCTTGTCCCGCGCCATCGGTCCCGGTTTTCGACCCGATGGCGTCGAGTACTTTCCTTTTCTTCTGGTTGGTACCGGCGTTTACACCTTCTTCGTGATGAGCGCGCAAGCCTTCCTTAGCGCGGTTCAGGAAGCGCAGCAGACGGGAACTTTGGAAGTGCTCATGACTAGCTCCACCGCCCCCACCGAGCTCGTCATCCTGAGCTCTGTTTCCGCCTTTACCGGAAACCTGGTCAATCTGTTGGTCTATCTTTTCGCAGGGGTGGCAGTTTTCCGGGCAGCAATCCACGTCAACTTCTTTGCTTGCGTTGCAGTATTGACCTTCAGCCTGGTACTCGCTCTGGCGCTGGGGATCGCCGCGGCTACTCTGCAGGTCGCCTTCCAGAAGGGTTCGGCGCTGTTGTGGCTTTTTGGTTCCGGCCTCTGGTTTCTGAGCGGAACCATGTTTCCGATTCAGACCCTGCCGCGCCCGCTGGAACTCATAGCCCGCGTCATCCCTCTCACCTATGCCGTCGACGGAACGCGCCGGGCGCTGCTGGAGGGGCAGTCCGTGAAGGCAATGGCTCCAACCCTGGCCGCGCTGGCTGGGTTTGCTGTAGTTCTATTGCCCCTTGCGCTCGCGGGCCTCTCGCTCAGTCTGCGGCGGGCGCGACAGAATGGGACTCTGTCCTTTTATTGAGAACGTTGGTTATTAAGCATGTTGGTCCCATTTTTCGCTGGCAACGGTATCGCGTTGGTGCCTCCGAAAGCCGTGTAGTACACTGCCTTTACTCTCTTAAGAACTGGGGATAAAGCTGTTTTTTCGGGTTGATCTGGCTTGAGCCGACTATGAGCGACATACAGGTTCCAGGCGAAGAACGCCAGCAGCCAGGCCGAACGGATAACAGTCGCGCAGATCAACGTAACGATGCGGAGCGCTCAGCTCTTGTAGCGGACGTTTTCCGCGGTGGCAACGGTTTGGGTTCGCGGCTGCGTCTGCGTGTTTTTGGGGAGAGCATGCTGCCCGCTCTTTGGCCGGGCCATGTAGTCGAGATTACAAGCTGCTCCGTCGAAGACGTCCGGCCCGGCGAGATCGTGCTTGCGTTGCGCGGCGGGCGTCTTTTTCTCCATCGTCTCGTTAAGTCCCAGGCGAACGGTTTCGTGCTGCGCGGCGATTCCATGCCCGGTCCCGATCCTCTGTATCCCGCTGAAGCACTGCTGGGCCGCCTCGTAAACGACACTGACTCTGGCACTAACAGAAAACAAAGCTTCACGGCATCCGCGTGGAATCGTGGCCTAGGCCTGATGTTCTGTCATTGCAGCATATTCCGCCGCGTTGCTCTCAAATTCCACCGTCGCCGGAGCGCATCGGCGCGCCAATTTCGAATCGTGGAATCCTTGTGACCGCGGCCCAAAAAGTCGCGTGTGTCGAGATCGGAGGGATACCAATCGCACTCTCGACCTCTGATGACACTTTTCTGGATTTGCTGCGGCAGCGCTATACTGGATTTCTGAGCGCTTCGCTTCCCGAGTTTGAACTCGAATTCGATCTCACCTCCAGCGGGCCGGTTTCCGACGACGATGTGTCGGTGCGCCACGATAATCACGCCGGCAATAATCAGGAGTGGATACTCGAGCGCGGAGACTTCCGCGCCCACTGGGACCCGCGCACGGGCCGAGGCAGAGTGCAGCAGAATTCCAATCCTTATTCGCTGGATTCCGTGCTTCGCATTCTGCACAGCTTGATTCTTGCCGAGCGCGGCGGATTTCTGTTGCATGCGGCCAGTGCGATTTGTGACGGCCGTGCTTTTTTGTTCTCCGGCGTATCGGGCGCGGGCAAGACCACGATGACCAAGCTGGCCCCTTCGGACGCGACCCTGCTTACCGACGAAATCTCTTACCTGCGCCCGACTTTGCGCCCGAGTGCCAGCGGGTATTCGGCATTCGGTACGCCTTTCGCGGGAGAACTAGCCAGGTCCGGTGAAAACTGTTTGGCGCCGGTCGCCGCTCTGTTTTTTCTGGAGCAAGGTCCGGAAAACCGCATCCAAGAGTTATCGTCCGCGGAAGCGGTGCGCTGCCTCATGCGCAATATCCTGTTCTTCGCTGAAGACCGGGTACTGGTGGAGAAGCTCTTCGCCACTGCGTGCGATTTTGCCGCCAGGGTTCCCATTCGCCGCTTGACGTTCTATCCTGATGCCAGAGTGTGGGGCCTGGTTCGAAGTTTTGACTGGAATGTCAAAGGGGATCTCAAAGGAGGTTCCGGCCGCGATTGCGACCGCCGCTTCGAGGAGTTGCCCGAGTATGCCTGAGAATTGCACTTACATTGCGCGCAGTTCTGCGATTGCGGCGCGCGCGCTGGCGGGCGAGATGATGGTCATGAACTCGATTGATTCGACGTTCTTCACCCTGAACGAGGTGGCAACCGCCATCTTTCAGGCTGCGGACGGCCAAACGCCTCTGCGTGAGATTGTCCGCGACCGTATCTGCGGGCAATTTGACGTCGATCCCGAACAGGCGCAAGCCGATGCCGAGCAATTCGTTGCCGAGCTCTCCGGCCACGGAATTCTACTGGTTTCCAATCAGCCATTGTCTTCGGAGACGATGCCAGGGACAAACCAGGAGACGCCTCGATGAGCCTGATGAGCGAGGTGGGCCAGAAAGCATTCAACCTGGGCGTACCCCTGGCCGTCCATCTGGATGTCACGTATCGCTGCAACGAGCGCTGCGTGCATTGCTATCTCGATCACGACGACCACGGCGAGATGACCACCGCCGAAATCAAAGGCATACTCGATCAGATGGCCGAGGCCGGCGTCTTCTTTCTCACCTTCAGCGGCGGCGAGGTCTTCATGCGCCGCGACTTCTTTGAGATCCTGGAATACGCCCGGCGCCTGATGTTTAACGTCAAGATCAAGACCAACGCGGTCATGATCCACGAAGACGAAGCGCGGAGAATCCGCGAACTGGGCATCGACACGATTCAGATCAGCGTGTACTCGCATCGTCCCGAGGTGCACGACGCCATCACCATGCTCCCGCATTCGTTCGAGCGCACGGTCGCGGCCATTCGTTTCCTGCGCGAGCAGGGCCTGCGGGTAACCATCGCCAATGTGCTGATGACCCCGAATTCCAACGATCATGCCGGAGTGCAGGCGCTCGCCGCCGAACTCGGCGTGCAATACACGCTCGATCCAACCATCACTCCCATGATGGATGGTGATACATCCGTTCTCGCGCTGCGCATTCCGGGCGAGGAACTGCCCGAAATTTTTCAGAATCCTGCCCTGGTCGGCAACCAGGAAGAGTTCTGCGCGCCACCGCCCCCGCCATCTGCCGAGGATCTCGAGGGTTACTCCTGCAGCGCGGGTCATTCTTTCTGCTACATTTCACCCTACGGAGATGTTTTTCCGTGCGTGCAGTTTCCGCTTCCCACAGGAAATATTCGCCAGCAGAAGTTCCTGGATATCTGGAATTACTCTCCGCAGATGAACGAAGTCCGTTCTATCCAGGTCAAAGACCTGACCGTCTGCTCATCATGCTCGCATGCCACCAGTTGCACGCGCTGCCCGGGGTTGGCCTATATGGAAGGAAGCATGCGCGGCCCTTCGACCGCAGATTGCGAGAAGTCGTTCTACCGCACTGGGGTGCCGACGGCCAACATGCTGCGCCAGGGGCTATCGAAACCACGTTCCACGTCCGGCAAGAGCGCCGCGCTCATCCAGATCCGTCCGCTCGAAATTCAGCCGAGCACGATTCAGCCCGGCACGATGCACCCGGGCACGCCTGAACCGGTCGCAGTTCCTGCCTGATTTAGGAAATTGTTGCTAGAGGATGCGCGCGGCCAGCGCCTGACTGCGTTTTAAATCGATCACCGCTTCCATGCTCGATAGCTGCTCGAGAATGCGCTGCAAGGCGGCACGCGCCTCGTGGGTGGCTTCGCTGAACTTCAGCGCGGCTCCAATGCCCATATCCAGGCGGACCACTTCGCTCTCCATCGAAACGTTGGTATGTTCGTGCGAGAAAGTGAGTTTCAACTTCGACCCCGGCAACAGCAGTCCGCTGGTTTCGACATAGCAGCCGCCGAGGCTTATGTTGGTGACAATCCCCAGGAGAGCCGCCGGCACTCCGGTTCCTGAAATTTCGGCCGTGAGCCGGCCCCGCATTCGCGGATACAATCGCCGATTTTTCGGATTGGACTGGCTTCGCTTTTGCAGGTACATGCGCTTATCGGCTTCCGACAGGATCTTTTCCGCATCCATGCCATCTTCCGGATACACGGCCTTGCCCACGCTCAGCGACAAAATATCCTCGTTGCAGATGTCTTTTCCCGCCTGTTGCGCCAGTTCGCGCATCTGTTCCGCCTTGCGCGCGGCGGCTTCCGGCGTGAGTCCGGGAGCAATCACCACGAATTCATCGCCGCCCATGCGCGCCACATAATCGTATTCACGGCTGGTTTCCTTCAGGGAGTGAGCAAACAGCCGCAGCACGCGGTTCCCCTCCAGGTGCCCAAATCGGTCGTTAATCTGCTTAAAGCCGTCAAGGTCCGTGACCATGACCGTGAGCGTTTTGTTGTCGCGCTTGCAGCGCGCCATTTCGCGGTCGAGCTGCAGGAACAGCGACCGCGCGTTGGGCAGGCCGGTGAGGTAATCGGTGACTGCCGAACTTTCCGCCTGCTCGTACTTCATGGCGTTCTCAATAGCCAGCGCCATCTTCGAGCTCACCGCCAGCAAAATGCGCAGGTGATCGGTGGTGAAGAAATCCCTTTCCGCATGGTAGAGAGCGACTACGCCGACCACACCCTGCAAGCCCTCCAGCGGCACGGCGAGCGCCGCGTTCAACGTACTGTATTTTGAAGAATCGTTTAGATAGCCAGGTTCGACCGAAGGGTTTCCATTCAGGATGGGCTTAAGATTCTGCGCGACCCAGCCGGAGAGCCCCTGGCCCATCGGAATACGCAGCGAAGCAAACAGCCGGAAGTTATCGCCGTTTACATATTCAGGCACAAGTTCGTCGCCATGCCGCACATAAATGGCAATCGCATCGTAGGGCATCGCGCGCCGCAGCTTCACTGCGAATACGGACAGCGTTTCGCCCAGACTGAGCGATGCTCCCAGATCCTGGCTGAGTTCAAAAAGCGTCTGTGCCTCCTGCCGCGCGGCCGCGATGGAACTAAGAAAGCTGCGCTCCGGCAATTGCCGCTTCCCCTGCCCCTCGAAGCCGGCGTCCGGCCTGATGGTGGGAGCACCGTCCGCGTCTAACTCCTGATTCTTCTCATTGACTTCGGTGAATATCTTCTCCTTGTTGAGTTCCTCGGTGCGCTGGTGGACGAGGATCTCCAGACTCAAGTATTTGCGTTCCAGCACCCTGACCACATCCGGATCGAAGGCCTTACCCGATTCCTTGACCACGAGCGCCACCGCCTCGTTCAGCGGCAAAGCCCGCCGGTACTGCCGATCCGAAGCCATCGCATCCAGAAAATCGACGGCCGACAGGATGCGGGCGCCAATCGGAATCTCTGTCCCCTTCAAGCCCGCGGGATATCCAGTGCCGTCGTACTTTTCATGATGGGCGCGTACGATGGGCGCGACCGGGTAGGGAAATTGCACACGCTCCAGAATGTCCGCCCCCACCTGCGGATGGATCTTCATCTTTTCGAACTCTTCGGGCGTCAGGCGGCCCGGTTTCGAGATGATTTGCTCGGGAATGGCCAGCTTGCCAATGTCATGCAGCAAGGCGGCGGCTTGCAGGGCCTCCATTTCCTCAGGCTTTACTTTCAGTTCTTTGGCCACCTCTACGGCATAGACGCGAACCCTCTGCAAGTGGTCGTGCGTGGTCTGATCCTTGGCCTCAATGGCGAGTGCGAGCGCCTCGATCGTCCGCATGTGCAAGTCCGCCATCTCTTCCACATGCCGCTTTTCGTCCGCCAGTTTGCCGAGGTAGAGACGGTACGAACGGTAGATGAGATACACCACCGGTAGCGTCAACAACGACGTTTGCCAGTCGGTGAAGCCGTGCAGCCAGCTCATCACCCCCACAACACCCGCGCCCACCAGGTAATAGGGAAAACTCCAGGAATAGCAGTCTGCCCAAATCCTGCGCAGCGACTTGCGCTCGGTCAGGCAGATGACGGCCGCCACCGGAACCGTATTCGCCACGAAGTAAACCACTGCCGCTATGAATAAAGACGTGGAGGGATTGCTCATCGCAACGCGCGCCATGGAGTAGCGATAGCTGGCGAAAGTGACCGCTATGGCCAGAGCCGTCGAGCACACATTGAAGGCGACTTGCAGTGGATTGGGAAGTTCACGGTCATAACTCTGCACGATCACTGCCGCGCAACCCATCGCCATCGTTTCCGGCAGGCTCAGTTCCAGCACGCCCAGCAGAATAAATAAAAAGTTGACCGACAGCGTCCCGGTGATGCCGGGCAGGTTCACTCGAAGCCTTGAGGCAGCCAGGGCGATTCCCAGGTAACACAGAAACTTGATCGGATTCTCGCCCCTGGCAGGCAAAATTGAACGGATCATGACCGCCATCCCGCAGAGCAGCACTATGGTGATGAAAAGGCGAGGAAAAGCGCTGATTTCCCCCCAGGATTGCGAGCGGCTTTTCATTTCCGGCGATTCTCCTGCCCAGGCAACTCACCGGGACAAAGTCGAGGGAATAAGTTATTGATAACAGGCAGCGGACCGACAGGAAAGGATTCGGCTATCGACGAACAAACTTACGTAACGAAACGGAGTTACGTTTCGGCGCTGCGTGGTCCCGAGAATGCTCCAAGAATGGTCCGATTATGCTCAAAGCACCTTCGTAAGCCGCAGAAAAGGCAGACGAAACCAACAGTCGGGCAAGACTCCTCGAACCTCGCCGCCGCGCCCCACGTATCAACCAAAGAACCGAAGAACGATTCTGGTTTTCAAGATTTTCCTTCGTCGACCTTGGTGGCCTTTGTGGTGAACGGTTTCGCTCGCGACTGCAACCACGGGTAGTGCCTCAGTTTGAATTTCAAACTGAGGCACTACCCAACCACCGCAGGTTTGACTTGTCAGAACCGCCGGGCCTAACATGAATAACTCTCTCCCAGGAGTGTGATCCCCGGAATGATTGGCGAGACCATGATCGGCCAAACCGTCTCGCATTACCGTGTCCTCTCGCAGTTGGGCGGCGGTGGGATGGGGATCGTTTATGAAGCTGAGGACATCAGCCTGGGGCGCCATGTCGCGCTCAAGTTCCTGCCTCCTGAGACCGAAAAGGACCCTCTCGCGCTCGACCGCTTTCAGCGCGAAGCCCGCGCCGCCTCCGCCCTGAACCACCCCAATATCTGCACCATCTACGAAGTGGGTGAAGATTCCGGACGCCACTTCATCGCCATGGAGTTGCTGGAAGGCGAGACTCTCCAGAAACGCATTCATGGCCATGCCATGGAAATTGAACCGTTGATCGATCTCAGTATCCAGATCGTCGACGCGCTCGACGCCGCCCATGCCAAAGGCATCATTCACCGCGACATCAAACCCGCCAATATTTTCGTGACCGCACGCGACCAGGCCAAGATCCTCGATTTCGGCTTGGCGAAACGCACCGGCAAGCCCTCCCTTCAGACCTCCGCAAATATCGCTTCTGCCGTTACGGTGGACGAGCCTTTCCTTACCAGTCCCGGATCCACCGTTGGCACGGTGGCGTATATGTCTCCGGAGCAGGCGCGGGGCAAGGATCTCGACGGTCGCAGCGACCTGTTCTCCTTTGGCGCTGTGCTCTATGAGATGGCCACCGGGGGTGTACCGTTCAGGGGAGACACGTCCGCGGTTATTTTCGACGCAATTCTAAATCGCCCGCCCGCGCCGGCGCTGCGCCTGAATCCCGACTTGCCTCCGCATTTCGAGGAAATCCTGAATAAGCTTTTGGAAAAGGATCGCGACCTGCGCTACCAGAGCGCCGCCGATGTGCGCTCCGACCTGAAGCGCCTCAAACGTGACTCCGCATCGGGTACGATTGCCGCAGCGTCTTCGAGTACTTCCATCCGCGCCTCTTCCATTCGCCCCGCGGCAGCTCCAGTTCGCAAACGCCCACTGTGGCTCATCCCGGCTCTCCTTGTCGCCTTAGTCGCCGCCGGCATGGGCTTCGTCTTTTTCAGACGCGGCCACGCGCTCTCTGAAAAAGATTCGATCCTCATCGCCGACTTCGTCAACACCACCGCCGATCCCGTCTTCGATGGCACGCTCAAGAAAGCACTGGCCGTCGATCTCGGGCAATCCCCCTATCTGAACGTCTTCCCCGACCAGAAAATCCGGCAGACGTTACAGTTCATGGGCCGCAGCCCGGGCGATCGTATCACCAGCGACGTCGGCCGCGAAATCTGCCAGCGCGATGGCATCAAGGCCATGCTCAACGGCAGCATTGACAGCGTCGGTGGCCAGTACGTCATCACTCTGGAGGCAACCAACATTGCTTCCGGCGATTCCCTCGGACGCCAGCAGGCTCAAGCTGATCGCAAGGAAGATGTGCTGAACGCAATGCACAGCGCCGC
>Ga0187847_10003948_pt1 | contig 11071 bp, 8 predicted proteins | sample June2016WEW_4_10_FD_132458 | JGI IMG/M metagenome (GOLD analysis project Ga0187847, IMG submission 132458) | Peatland microbial communities from SPRUCE experiment site at the Marcell Experimental Forest, Minnesota, USA - June2016WEW_4_10 | ecosystem: Environmental > Terrestrial > Soil > Wetlands...
ATTGCAGCGAGGCAGAGAAAGCCGCCCAACAGCAGAATTGCGAGTGTACGTCGATTGCGGAACGAAATCGCTGTTACGAAGGCAATGAGAACGGGGATAAGGAAGAGGGCAATGCAGAGGAGGAGGCTTAGCAATTGCACCGCGAGATGAAGGAGTTGACCAGGTCCGGAGACGGCTACCAGGAGCGGCTCCGATTCCGAATGTGGCTGATGTAAGAACCAGCGGAGGGACGTGAAGATTAAGGCGACAGAGGCGAGGTAGAGCAGAGTGCCGGCAAGAACTACATGGGGGCGGCGCCGCATTAGCCAAACAGCGCAGGGAAACATGACCAAGACGCCGAGCCAGGCTATTTGACGGACAGTTCCGCCGACCGCATTGGACAGGGAAGCAAAAGCGAGCCACGCGAGAAGAGCTCGGTCAGTGCGGGCTTGCACTGCGCGAAGGCAAGCGTAGAGGCAGAGCACTATGCAGAAGAGTCCGCCGATGTCGGTCATGAAACTGAGCGCGAGGGGCAGGAAAAGAGGGCTGAGAACCAGAGCCAAAGTGGCGATAACGGCGTTGCGAGAACTGATGCCGATGCGGACCATGGTGCGCTGAGTTAGAAAGGTTGTGGCCAACGCGACGAGGAGCGTGGAAGCGCGAATGGCGGTGTACGAGGGGCCGAAGAGGCAAGCAAAGAGCGCGCCGAGAAAGAGCTGCCAGCCGAGTACCGGAGTATCCCAGCCGATGTAGACGACGTGACCGGTCTGGGCAAGGACTCGGGCGGAATGGACGTAGGACCAGTCGTCGTTGATCCCGATTTCAGCAACGGGAAAGCTGGCGAGGGCAGCGAGCAGGAGGATGAGTGCACAAAGGAATGCGGGCCATCGGGAAGATGAAGCGGTTGTCATGCGGAATTCCTAGTTCGATGATAAGCGGCCAGCACGCCGGGGACGAAGTCACGCCGGATGGTCCGAACGAGTGAAGTCAGAGCTTGGCTTGCGAAGGCTTGGCGGTGTAAACGACGTAGACGGTCACCTTCTGCCCGTACAGCCAGTAATAGAAGCTGACGGGAGGGAAGCCGGAAAGTCCGCCACAGGCGGAAGGGTCAAAAGAAAGTGCGTACCCCGGGATGAGGGCGGGAGTTTGCCAGCTATGGTCTGGTTGGCAGTTTTCAGGGAAGACCGGGGTGTGGACGATGTACTCGGAGGGAGCCATGCGGATCTGGGGGTCATTCATGTGACCGTAGCGTGAGATCTGGGCGAACCCGTTGTGGTCGAGGCCGGCATCGATGGAGGTGTCAGGGACGCCGGCTGCGCGGAGCTCGTTCACGGCGGCGAGACGGGCGCGATAGACGCTGAAGGTGTCATGAGTGCCGGCGACGGCAAAGGCGGCGAAGAGCAGGAGGAGGGCATAGCTGACGAGGGGCAGATTAGAGCGAACACGATCCTGGTAAAGGCGCAGGAGGAGGACGAGAGTATTGGGAAGCAGGAGCAGGAGATAGCGATCAAACAATTCGGTGCGGAGCCCGCGAGGCAATAACAAAGCGAAGTAGGCGAGTAGAAAAGGAACGAGAAGAATAGCCAGGGACTTCAATGCGATGGGCGGGCGGTTGGATGGCGATGCTTGCGGGCTTGGAGCGGAGCTGCGGTTGGCCAGGAGAACGGTGACGAAGCTGAGGAGTGCCAGCAGAACGGCGAGGGTGATGAACAGGCGCGGGAAAGATGTAAGGATTATGGGCTCGTCGCCCTTGATTGGCATGGTCTGCGCGAGGCCGTAGCGGCTGACATGGAATCCGCGGAATGGGGCAATGAGGGTTATGAGACTAATACGGTGATAAATGGCAAGAAAGGTATAGGAGCCGATGACCAGGAGGCTGCCAATGGTCAGGATGGCAGCGGCGCGACGATTTTTGAAGGAAACGGCGGGGACGAAGGCGGACAGAACCGGCAGGAGCAAGAGCGCAAAACTGAGAAACAGGCTCAGCATCTGCAGGGTGAGATGGTGGAGTTGGGCGAGGTCGGGACGGCCGGTAAAGAGTGGCTCGGGAATGGAATAAGGCTGGAGCAGGAACCAGTGCATGGTGGCGTAGATGATGAGGATGGAAATGGCATAGAGGAGCGCGCCGGCGACGAGGACGCGGGGACGGCGGCGCAAGAGCCAGACGGCACAGGGAAACATGACGAGGACGCCCAGCCATGCGATTTGGCGGACGGATCCGGCGAGTGCGTTGGAGAGAGCGGCAAAGGTAAGCCAGGCGAGGACGGCGCGATCCGTTTCCGCCTGCAAAGCGCAGACGCAGCCATAGAGGCATAGGACAATCGCAAAGAGCGCGCCCATATCGGACATGAACGCGAGAGCGAGCGGAAGGAAGATGGGGCTGAGGGCCATTGCGAGGGTACCGATGGTGGCGTTGCGGGAAGTAATTCCGGTACGGACAAGGATGAGGTAAACAAGGAATGTTGTGGCGAGAGCGACCAGCAAAATGGAAGCGCGAGCGACGGTGAACGTGGCGCCGAAGAGCTTGATGAAGAGAGCTCCCCAGAAGATCAGCCAGCCGAGAATCGGGGAGGCATAACCGTTGTAGGCGATGTGGCCGGTTTGGGCGAAAACCTGGGCTGATTTGAAGGAAGACCAGTCGTCATTCATGCCGATTTCAGCGACGGGGCATGTGGCGAGGGCGCAGACGAGGAGCAGAAGAGCGCAGAGGAGTGCGGGCCGGCGTGAGGTGATGGCTGTGGTCATGCGGATTTCTTGACTTGATCATAAGCGACTGGCGGTAGAGACGGACACTTGTACTCTCTCGCCCTTTTGTGCAAAAAAGGCGCACAAAAGGTCGGGCACCCAGAGTTCTGTTCACACTTGAATTGAAAAGGCTCTATTCGGCTCCCAGTTCGCGGACTATGGCGACTGAAGCGGATGCGCCGATGCGGTTGGCGCCGGCTTCAAGGAGGGCGCGGACGTCGGCGAGGGTGCGGATGCCTCCAGAGGCCTTGACGCCGCAGCGTGCGCCGGCTACGCCGCGGAGGAGGGCTACATCGGCTGGCGTTGCGCCACCGGTGGAGAAGCCGGTGGAGGTTTTGAGGAAGTCGGCCCCGGCCTGGATGGCGATTTCAGCGGCGCGGAGTTTTTCTTCTACGGTGAGCAGGCAGGTTTCGAGAATGACTTTGAGCAGTGCGCCGTTGTGATGGGCGACCGTGGCCGCGGCGTGGACGGCGTGATGGACGGCCTGGTGATTGCCGCTCTTGAGCTGACCAATGGGGATGACCATGTCCACCTCGCGCGCGCCGAGACGGGTGACGGCGGCGGCCTCGTGGCGGAGGGTTGACGTGAGCGAGGCCCCAAGGGGGAAGCCGATGACGACGCCAACGGGGACGCCGGTTCCGGCAAGAATGCAGGCGGCCGTGGGCACCCAGATGGGGTTGATCATGGCGCAGGCAAAACGATAGCGAGCCGCCTCGTTGCAGAGGTTTTCGACCTGGATGCGGGTGGCATCGGGCTTGAGAAGGGTATGGTCAAAGACCGCGGCGAGCGTGCTCCAACTGGAGAGGGCGTGGGTGGCAAAGCCGGTGGAATCGAACGTGCCGTTGTCGAATTCGAGGTCCGTTTCGCGGATCGGAATGATCGCAGCCATGGGGTAATGCTCCTTGCAACTGGGATTCCGCTCTTATGGGCGGGTTACCAGAGAACTACGGAAGATGAGTATAGTCTTTGCCGCTGGACTCAACAAACTGTGGGCCGGAGGGCGCAGGGGAGGCGGGTCTAGATTTTTGGCCGCTGAGCGGGCTGGTTGGGTTCAATGAGGCCATCGCAAAATGTGCACACATGATTGACGACAGAATAGGGTCGGAGGTTGCTCTGGAGGTCGTGGACCAGCAATGGATCCAGACACGAGTGGGTCCGTCTGGGTTTGTCTCGATCTGCGGCAGGTAAGGATGTGGTCTGAGAATGCCCCAATCGGTTGGTCCAGAGTGCGTAAAACCCAATCGCGAACCTCATCCGGACCATCGACGCGACAGCCTTCCAATCCGCTCGGCCGTGGACATTCGCTGGATCCTCAAGGCGGCCTGTTTACGGACCGTTTGGTATATGAGTGATTTGGTCAGGCGAAAGGATTTACAGGCCTCCTGAAACGATCCTCAAAGGTGCCTCACTATTATGCGAGAGGAGAAAATACACCATGCCATCCACACTTGAGTCAGCAAAAATAACGTTTCAGACGGGCGACGACGATAAACGAAAGGAAAGCAGTCTCGATATATCTGTTCGGGACAAGTCTGACGAGATCATCGCCAAGGCCGTCGATTCCTACGGACTGTTCGACAATAACACTGTCAATGGGCCGTTCGACCTTCAGATTCTCAATCCGACGCACATCTCTGCAGTCAAGCCGGGCGGCAGCCTGGTGCTGAGCTGGACGCCATGGAGCGGCGGCATCGGCAATACCGACGAATGGCATTTCAGCCTGTCGCTAGTCCTCGCCTTCTCGGATGGCGAGCATGTTGCCATCCAGGAAGACGGGCTGCGACTGACCGCGGGCCAACCGACGCTGACCTTCGGGCTGTAAGGCGCTCGGCGGACTGTAAGCTGAGAGCGGAGCGCAGGTTTCACAAAGGACAGTTTCTGAGACTACTCGGGATGGTCGGGACTCATGAGACAGATGTCAGGCAGGTTACGATAGCGTTCGGCGTAGTCCATGCCGTAGCCGATGACGAAGAGGTTGGGGATGGAGAAACCCACGTAGTCGGCCTCAATTTTTTCGAGGCGGCGGGAGGGTTTGTCGAGCAGGGCAGCAATGCGCAGGGTCTTGGGGTGGTGCTGCAGGAAGATTTTGCGCAGATAGGCCAGGGTGAGGCCGGTATCGAGAATGTCTTCAACGACGAGAACATTCTTGCCTTCGATGGGCTCGTCTAGATCCTTGATGAGCTTGACGGCGCCGGAGGAACGCTGGCCTTTGCCGTAGCTGGAGACGGCGACGAAGTCGAATGTGGCGTCGACATCGATGGTTCGGGCCAGGTCAGAGAGGAAAATGGCTGCGCCTTTGAGGACGCCGACCATGACGAGTTTTTCGCCCTTAAGGTCTTCGGAGATGCGGGCACCCATTTCGGCGACGCGGTCGGCAATCTGTTGACGGGTATAAAGAATCTCAAGGTCGCGGTAGACAGTTGTGGCCATGAAACCAGTATCTCGCGAAACGCTGAGGACGGTGCGCGGCGGTTGTGAAAATCACGGGACGGCGAGTGGACATAGAAGTTGACGGTGCGAGCTTCATGCTGACCCAGGTTCCAAAGCGGGAACTCCACCCCAGCGACGAGGAGCTGTCGCCGGGGACCCCGGGAGGGCTCGGGCGCCTGGACAACAATTCAGATCTCCAGAATCGGAAGGTCCTCCTCTTGTAACGAGGACAGGTTGCGGGGCGTCTATACTTGAAGAGATATGTTGCCTTATTTGCACATCTGGCACTTGAACGTGCCGACCTTCGGATTGATGCTGTGGCTGGCCTGCGTGGCGGCTGCGTTTGTGATGGACCGGGGGTTCAAGCGTGCGGGTGTTGACGCTGACGCGGTGGGGATTGTGGCGATTGCCGCAGTGCTGGGCATTGTGGGCGCCAAACTGTGGCACGTGATCGACACGCCGGTGGAGTTTCAGGAACTGGGCTGGCGAGTGCTTTGGGATACGGCCGGATTTGCATGGTTTGGCGGGCTGCTGTTTGGGATTTCGGCACTTATCTACCAGGGTTGGTGGGCGAAGATTGGCGGGTTGAAGACGCTGGATCTGGCGGCTCCGGCGGCGGCGATTGGCTACGGAATCGGGCGAATCGGGTGCTTTCTTTCCGGAGACGGTTGCTATGGGATTCCGACGACGCTGCCATGGGGGATGGCGTTTCCGCACGGGATTGAACCGACATTTGTTAAGGTACACCCGACGCCGCTGTATGAGCTGGGGGCGGGGTTGGTGATCGGGCTGTGGCTCTGGTGGAGGGGCGGGAAACGGCACGGGACGGGCGCAATTGTGGGCGAGTACCTGGTGCTGAGCGGGGCAGCTCGCTTTCTGGTTGAATTTATCCGGCGCAACCCCAAGATTATTTGGGGGTTATCGAATGCGCAACTGGCCAGTGCCGGGTCGGTTCTGGCGGGGATTGTGTTGATCTGGTGGGCTGCTACACGGCCAGCTACCGCGCCTGAAGGGGCAGCGATGGAAAAGGCTGCCTGACGCCGGCGGCCTGGGCTAGAGTTTCCGGGCCCGAGGATTCCAACTCTGCAGTTTCAAGAATCGTGGATTCCAATAGCCAGAAGTGGAAGCCATCCACTATGGCCATCAAAGCGGCCTGATTCAAATCGCTACTGACGCCGGCGGTTGTCCAAGGCTCGTGGCCGTCAGCGTGAAAGCTTACGGTGACCCGGACGTGGGCGGCAGTGTCATGCGCGGATACGTCGATAGCCGTAACGCTGAACCTGCCCAGGCGCACTTGCGCGATCGCAGGGTACCACTTTTCCAACTCCTGCCTCATAGCTTTGGTGAGCGCGTCGACCGGGCCGGCACCCTCAGCGCGTGTTGCCGCGATTGTGGTTTCACCGATGGATAACAACATGGAGGCCTGGACGTAGCGGTTGCGGATGACGTCGGACTCGTCGATGACGCGCCAGCTCTTGACGCTGAAGTAATTCTGGAGGGTATTGAGGACTTTCATGCAGGCAAGGCGGAAGGAGACCTCGCTGGCTGTGAAGCCGCCGCCTTCAATCATGGCGGAATTGGAGTCCATCAGCACCTGTGCCTGCGCGGAATTGAGAGGGATACCAATTGATTCCGAGAGAAGAACGATGTTGGCTCTTCCCGATTGACGATTGACACCGATCACCGAGGTTGCGCCGACTTGAACTGGGTTGCACCAGAGATATGCGCCGGGATTCTTGCGCTCGCTGCTGCCGTGCATTCCGGCCCAGGTGCCAAACGCTCCAGTACCGACAATGGGCGCGCCGTGCGGCACGTCGACCGAGAAGGCTCCGTAGGCGTTGTATGCAAGGCTGGTCAGGCCGGCAAGCGACTCGGGAGGGACAAATTCGGCTTCGCCTCGCAGTTGCATCGCACCGACGACAGTGGTGAGATTCACATTTCCGCAGCGCTCGCCGGTTCCGAGAAGCGTGCCCTGAATCTGCGCGGCTCCGGCAAAGATGGCAGCGCGTGTATTGGCGATTCCGAGACCGCGATCCATGTGACCGTGAAATCCGAATTTGGCGCCTGGGTAAGTACGCGTCAAGCTGCAGAAGACCTCGGAGACTTCTTCGGGACTGGCTCCGCCGGTGGTGTCGCAGATGACGATGCGGCCGACATTCTGGCGGACGCATTGCGCCGTCAGCTGGTGGAAGTAGTCCAAGGTGCGCTTGTTGAAGTCGGCATCGCAGGGGGCGCCGTTTTCGCGGCGTCCGCAATTCGCATCGATGGCGTGTTCAAAATCCACGAAGACCTGGAGGCCGCTGTCCTGAAGGCACGCTATGGTTTCGGAGGCCATGAGCAGGTTTTCTTCGGGCGTGGTTTCGAGAGACATCAGAACATCGAGCAGCCTGGACTTGACGACGATGACGGCGACGGGAACGCGCTGTTTGTGGTTGACGATGAATTGTATGTCGGGCCAGTCCTGGACTTTGACGCCGCGGCCGCGGGTTCTGCCGAACAAGGCCAGTTGCATGGCGCCGGTGTCGATGGAATCGAGAGCCACGGACAGGTCGCCGACGAACTGATTGGCGCCAGCGAAGCCGATTTCCGCGTAGTGGACGCCAAATGCGCCCATGCGTTCAACCAGGCGGACGGCTCCGGGCAAAGAGATATCGATATTCGGCTGTTGCATCCCGTCGCGAAGACTTGTGTCGAACAGCTCGATTTTTCTAGTGGTTGACTGGTTCATTGGTCTCTGTTTCCGATCGCAATTGGGCCGCTTCAAGACAATACTTCTGTGGATGGTTGTGACTCTCCATCATAGTCTTTATCGCTTTGCGGGAGGCTTCGAGAGAACGGCCGTGCGACGGAAGCAATTTGAGGCGTGGTCGTTGACGATGCCGACGGCTTGCATCCAGGCGTAGACGATGACCGGGCCAACGAATTTGAAGCCACGCTTCTTGAGGGCTTTGGAGATTTCTTCAGAGAGAGCGGTGTGGGTGGGGATTGGGCCGGTGGATTGAATTGGCTTGTTGCCGGCCATGCCCCAAACCCACTTTGAGAAATCTTCTCCTGCTGATTGCATGTCGCGATAGATGCGCGCGCCCAGGATGGTGGCTTCGATTTTGGAGCGGGAGCGAACGATGCCGGGGTCTTGAAGCAGGCGGGCGATGTCGGCTTCTTCGAAGCGGGCGACTTTGGCGGGGTCGAAGTTCTTGAAGGCTCTGCGGAAGGCGTCGCGCTTGCGCAGGATCACGATCCAGGCAAGGCCGGCCTGAAAGCCTTCGAGCATGAGGGTTTCCCAGAGGGCGCGGCTATCGAAATTGGGAACGCCCCATTCCTGGTCATGGTAGGCGCGATAGAGGGGATCGTTCGTTGCCCAGGAGCAGCGTTGGAGTTGGTCGTCGATGGTTGGAGTCAATGGTTTGCCTGGCATGTTTTCGATTTGGCTGCTTATCGAGGATAAATCCCTGGGCTATCGAATGGCCTGAGCAGTATTACCGCTGGGTTCATCAGGACAACAGCGAGATGCCCGGGCGGGTGGGCGGGTTTGATAAGTCATGGACGTCCTACGAAGGAGACAGGGAAGCGGCGGGGGTGGGCGCGGCTTGATGAGCGAAGCTAGCGCGGGCGATGCAGATGGATTGGGAACGGGACGGCCGCTTGATTGGTGCAGTTGTTTACTGAGCGGCCGATGGCGTTATCAGGGACGAGGGCAGTGATCAGGGGCGAGGGCCCGGACCGAGGTGGTAAGTGACTCCAAAACCAAACCGCATGTCGTTTTGCACATTTGCGGAGCCGTTGGGGAGCACGGTCCGAACATAGTCCGCTTCGATGAGGCGAATGCCGAAGCGTCTTGATAGGGGCATGTTGACGCCGCCCCCTGTTTGCAGGGCGACGGATCCCGCCGATGATTTGAAAGCAGTGCCAGATGGGAACGTGCCGTCGAACGCATGAACTTCGCCGATGAGTCCATCGCCATAAACCTGGATACGATTCTTGTACCCGCCGTCGCGAGTGGGAGCGGCCCAGAGGCTATGCGTGTAACGCGGACCCGCCAGGAAGGCGATCTTATTTACATCGTAACCGGAGGCGTAGTTCGTGACCTGGTCGCCATTAACGGTTGCTGCGAGCCCAAGCCCCTTCCAGAAAGTGATTGCCACGTCGGCACCGCCACCCTTCAGCCAGAAACAGCACTGCGTGGGCACCACGTCTGCCCGCTCCAAGGTGAAGGAGACGGCGACATCTGTGGATACCGACTGACGAGTTTTCACAAAGTCTCTTTGCTGCGCTGCGGCAGTTGATGGCAAAATACATGCGCTCACAAGGAGCACGCTTCCCAAAATCAAAGTACGCATTGCAAGTTCTCCTTGTTACTGCACGGTCAGCGTGAGCGTGGTGGAATGCGTCAACGCACTCGAGGTTGCCGTTACAACAATGGTGTAGGTCTTTGGCTGTTGCATATAGAAGCCGGTGCCGCTGCCAGTGCCAGAGGCGCAGCCGGTGACGCCAGCCATGGCCGCGAAGCCAGCCATCAGCAACAGCAGCGTGGTGATGCTGCGGCGCAGGCGCTTGCTGACGCGGCGCATCCGGCGCGCAAAGGGCAACAGCAGAAGGCCCCAAAGCAGCGGCGGGAATTTGCGACTGAGCGGTTCGGGATGGGCTTGGCTGACGGTGGCAGCCGCTGCGGGTACCTGAACCGTTAGGCCAAAGTTGGTGAATGCCGTGGTTGCCGGGAAGGACCATGAGGTACCGGTGAGCTGGGTCCACGTTGACGAAGTAATGGTCGCTGTTGCCCCATCCGGCATTCCGCTCACAGTCAGAGTTGTTAGCGTGGGGAAGTTGTTGCCGGAGGTTGGCGTGATGGCCAGCGTGTAATTTGCCGCAGCGCCGGCGTTGACCGTCTGCGACGACCCGCTGGCTCCGTTGGCGGAGACTGAATTCAAAGTGAAGTCCAGCACTGTTTGAGCTAAGGCAGCGCTGGCGACTGCAGCGAAGTTTGAATCTCCACTGTAGGACGCTGTAATCGAGTGAGTGCCGGCTGCCAAGGACGATGTGGTCAACGTGGTTACGCCACCAGATATCGTTCCCGCGCCCAGTACAGTGGTGCCATCCAGGAAATTGACGGTGCCGGTTGGCTGACCTGAGGTTGAGGAAAGGGTGGCAGTCAATGTGATTGCGGTCTGCGCCATGACCGGGTTGGCATTCGATGTGACGAGGACAACCGGCGTGGGGAGGGCGGGCTTTGAGACGACGAGCGTCCCGGTGGTTGAGCCGGTGTAGTTGGTATCGACGATGGTGACGACTACGGCGTAGCTGCCCGCGGCGATTGGTTGTGTAGAGGAGCCGTTGTAGGTGTAGGTGACCGTCAGACCCGCTGGGGCGGTGGTGGAAGTGACTGAGAGCGGGGAGCCGGTGTAGATCTGGTTCAGGCTGCTTGGAGTCAGCGTGACGGTGGCAGCGGCCTTCGATACGACGAGGGTTCCTGTGGTTGAGCCGGTGTAGTTGGTGTCGACGATGGTGGCGACTACGGCGTAGCTGCCCGCGGCGATTGGCTGCGTGGAGGAGCCGTTGTAGGTGTAGGTGACGTTTAAACCTGTTGGGTTGGTGGTCGATGTGACAAAGAGCGGGGAGCCGGTGTAAGTCTGGTTCAGGCTGCTTGGAGTCAGCGTGACGGTGGCAGCGGCCTTGGTGACGGTGACGTTGGCCGAGCCGGTGACGGTGTTGTAGTCGGCGGTGTCGGTGGGGGTGAAGGTGACAGACTGTGCTGCCGTTCCTACACCGGGCGCTATGGTCGGGGTGGTGAAGGCGAAGGTGCCGGCGGGAGTGGAGGTTCCGCCGCTCAGCGTGGAAGAGGCCAGTGTCTGTCCGTAGGTGAGGCTGCTGGCTGTTGGCCAGGTGATCGTCGGTGTGGCCTTGGTGACGGTGACGTTTGCCG
>Ga0187847_10003949_pt1 | contig 11071 bp, 11 predicted proteins | sample June2016WEW_4_10_FD_132458 | JGI IMG/M metagenome (GOLD analysis project Ga0187847, IMG submission 132458) | Peatland microbial communities from SPRUCE experiment site at the Marcell Experimental Forest, Minnesota, USA - June2016WEW_4_10 | ecosystem: Environmental > Terrestrial > Soil >...
TCGTCGCGACGCCGCTGGCGATCGCGATCGCCCTGTACCTGGCGCTGATCGCGCCGCGCGGGGTCCGGGTGATCGTCGGCCCGCTGGTCGAGATGCTGGCCGCGATTCCCAGCGTGATCCTCGGCTTCTGGGGGATCATCGTGCTCGCCCCGTTCATGCAGGCGCACGTCGAGCCGGCGCTGCACAGCGTCCTCGGTTTCATCCCGCTCTTCGGCCCGCCGCAGACCACCGGGCTGAGCCTGTTCACCACGGGCCTGATCCTCACCGTGATGGTCGTGCCGATCATCGCCTCGCTCAGCCGGGATCTGTTCCTCACCGTCCCGCGTGAGCTCCAGGAGGGCGCCGAGGCGCTCGGCGCCACGCGCTGGGAGGTGATCCGCGGCGTCGTGCTGCCGACCACGTTCTCCGGGGTGCTCGCGGCGACGATGCTCGGCCTCGGGCGCGCGCTCGGCGAGGCGATCGCGGCCGCCGAGGTGATCGGCGCCGGTAACGTCGTACACCACAACCTGTTCGCCACCGGCAACACGCTGGCGGCTCGGATCGCCACCGACATCCAGTTCGTGGTGTCCAAGCTGCAGACGCAATCGCTGTTCTACCTGGCGGTGATCCTGCTGGCGTTCAGCGTGACGACCAACCTGATCGCCCGGGCGATCTCCAACCGGTATGACGTCAACCGCGCTGTCGCCTGATCGGGGTGGCATGGACCCCGCGGCGCCACTGGCGCCGTCGGGCAACCTGCGACGGCGGATGCTCGTCAGCCGGCTGGTCACGATCAGCGCGACGCTGGCCGCGGTCGTCGCCGTCGCCGCGCTGGCGATCGTCACCTACGGCGTCGCCAGCCGCGGCGCCGCGGCGATCAGCCTGAACTTTCTGCTCAACGACCCGCCGGCGTTCGGGGGACCCGGCGGCGGGATCGCGTCGGCGATCGTCGGCACCGTGATCATCGTCGCGGCCGCCACCGTGATCGCTGCGCCGCTGGGGATCGTGATCGCGATCTACCTCGTGGAGTTCGCCGGCCCGTCGTCGCGCGCGGGGGCGTTGCTGCGCCTGGCACTCGACCTCATGCAGGGCATCCCGGCGATCGTCGTCGGGATCTTCGTGCTCGGGCTGATCGTGATCCCGGAGCATCAGGAGTCGGGCTTCGCGGCGTCGGTGGCGCTGGCGATCATCATGCTGCCGCTGATCGCCCGCGCCAGCCAGGAGGTCCTGCGCACCGTGCCAGGCAGCCTGCGCGAGGCCGCCGACGCGCTCGGCGTGGATCGCTGGCGCGCGATCCTCACCGTGATCCTGCCGACCGCTCTCGGCGGGATCGTCACCGGCACGATCCTGGCGGTCGCGCGCGCCGCCGGGGAGACCGCGCCGCTGATCATCCTCGACACCGGGTTCACGAGCGCCACCACCGTCAACCTGTTCAAGCCGATGCCGAACATCCCGGAGTCGATCTTCAACGCCGCCGAGGCCGCGGACCCGACCGGCTTCACCCGCGCCTGGGGCGCCGCGCTCGTGCTCCTGGTGCTGATCCTGGCGGCCAACGTCGGCGCCCGGGTGCTGCTCGCGCGTAGCCGGAGGAGAATGGGCCTGTGAGTCTGCGCGAATCCGGGTTGGAGGGCGACGAACCGCCGCGTCACATCCGCCCGCGCGTGCGGATCCAATCGGCGCCCGCGCCGACGCCGCCACCCCAGATCGGCGGGGACCGCCAGGCGGTGCAGCGCGCCGCGGTCTTCGACATCCGTGACATGACCGTCGATTACGGGGCCAAGCGCGCGCTGGACGGCACGACGCTGACGATCTCGCGCAACGTCGTGACGGCGGTGATCGGCCCTTCGGGCTGCGGCAAGTCGACGTTCCTGCGCAGCCTCAACCGGATGAACGACTCGATCCCGGGCTTCAGCCTCGGCGGGCAGGTGCTCTACCACGGCCACGACATCTACGCCCGCGCCACCAATCGCGTCGAGGTGCGCCGGCGGATCGGGATGGTCTTCCAGAAGCCCAACCCGTTCCCGAAGTCGATCTTCGACAATGTCGCGTGGGCACCGCGCAACCTCGGTTTGCGCCATGACCTCGACGCCCGCGTCGAGCGCGCGCTGCGTGGCGCGGCGCTGTGGGACGAGGTCAAGGACCGCCTGAGGTCCAGCGCGCTCGGCCTGTCCGGCGGCCAGCAGCAGCGGCTGTGCATCGCTCGCGCGATCGCCGTCGAGCCCGACGTGCTGCTGCTCGACGAGCCCGCCTCGGCGCTGGACCCGGTGGCCACGGCATCGATCGAGGACCTGATGCACGACCTCAAGCTGCTTTACACGATCGTCATCGTCACCCATAACATGCAGCAGGCGGCGCGGGTCGCGGACCGCACCGCGTTCTTCTCGCTCGACACCACGGGCGGGCGCCGGGTCGGCACGCTCGTCGAGTACGACGACACCGAGGTCATCTTCCGCAGCCCGAAGGACTCGCGCACCCGCGACTACGTCACCGGGCGCTTCGGCTGACCCGCGGTGGCCGGGCTACGGGGCGCTGATCGCGTCGGTCGAGATCTGCGCCAGCAGCGGCTGCCCACACTGCCAGCAGTACGACGCCCCCGTGCTGTGCGGCGAGCCGCATGAGCCGCACGCGCCGGCCATGCCGGTCTCCTCCAGTCGCAGGATCCGCTCCACCTCGGCCAGCTCGGCGTCGGCGTCCTGGAGGACCGCGGCCCGCTTGACGATCAGGTCGACGCGAATGCGGTCGCGCACGGCCATCTCATAGACGAGACCGCCGAGGTCCCACTGCAGCTCGGCGACCCGCGCGCTGAGCTGATCGCGACGGCGTCGCAGGTCGACCACCTTGTCGGTGCCGATCTTCGACCTGGAGGTCAGCGGCGGTGCCTGCGGCGGCTGTCCGGGCCCGACGGTCGCCTGCGGATGCCCGGAGCCGGCGGACTGCCGGCGCAGAAGGCGCGATCGTGCCATCGAAGCGCTGCTCCCTAGTTCCCGAAGAAGTTGCCGGTGAACTTCTTGCCCTGGCAGCCGGCGCCGCCGCTGCAGGCGCCCCCGACCTTGACCGTCGGGGCCGCGATGTTCTTGGCGCCGAGGACCTTGGCGGCGGCGGTGGCCGCCTTCTTGGCGGTCGCCGGGGGCGTCTTGGCGGCCGCGGTGCTCGTCTTGGCCTTGGCGCCCGCCTTCGACGATCGACCCGGCGTCGAATGCGTGACGGCGCCCGTGGTGGGCGTGGTCGCGGCAGTCGCCGCGCCGGTGCCCGTACTGGAGCCGAGGTCGATCTTGATCGGGGCGTTCGCGGTCTTGGCGTTGCCGGCGGTGTCGTGGCCGATCAGCACGCCGACGCCCATCGCCAGCAGGAGCGTCGCAACGCCGGCCACGAACGTGGCGCTCGACGACGGCCGGGTGCGGCGCGACGCGGGCGGCGGCGGGGCGGCCGCCTCGGCTGCGGTCGCCGGGTCGGCGACGGTGAACCGCGACTTGCCGCGACGCTCTCCGCAGTTGACGCAGTAGCGCTGATCGCTGGACAGCGGCGCGCCGCACGCCACGCATCGGTCGCCGACCGCTGCCAGGCCGAGCTGCCGGGTCGGCGAATCGTCCGCCGGCGCGCCGTTGGGGGCCACACCGAGGGGCCGAGCGAGGAGATCGTCACGCGTGTCGGTCATCCTGGGCCTCCGGTCGTCATGTCCTCCATCCCAGCGTAGGGCGTGACCCCCGCCGCGGATGTGAACAACTCGTGACCAGACGGCCCTGGCCCTACCCTGCCAGATGTTCACATCGTGACCGTGCCGGCCCGCAACACTGACCAGTCGAGATGACGTCCGCCGAGTTCGACGACGCGCGGATCGCGCGCCCGAGCGGCTGCCCGGCGTGCGGGGCGGCGGTCGCCCACGATCAGCACTACTGCGTGGAGTGCGGCACCCGCCAGGGCCCGTTGCCGGCGCTGATCGAGGCGATCCTGGCCGACATCGCCGATCCCGGGCACACGCCGGTGCCGTTGCCGGCGCCGGCCGCCGGCGGCGAGCCGGACGGACCGCGCCTGCCGGTTGCGAGTGCCGCGTCGTTCGCCGTCATGGCGATGCTCACCTTCGGCGTCGTCGTCGGGTCGCTGACCGGGCGCGGCGGAGTCGAGAGCCTGGCCGACACCCTGGTCCTGGCGCTGCCGTCGTTGACGCACGCCAACGCTCCGGTGCCGACGACGACGCTCGCCTCGGTCGGGTCAGGGGGTGGCTCCTCGCCGGGACCGTCGACCACGCCGGCGGCGTCGGCCTCGTCCTCGTCCTCGTCCTCATCCTCGACGACGACGACGGCCGCGGCGCTCGCGCAGACCGTGACCACGACGAGCACGACGAGCACGACGAGCACGACCAACCCGTCGACCGGTCTGCTCGACCTCCCGCCGGTCAAGCACGTCTTCATGATCGTGCTCGGCGACCAGGGCTTCAGTCAGTCCTTCGGGACGACCGCCGCGGATCCGTATCTGGCGCGGACGCTGCGCGCCCAGGGCGAGCTGATCAACGACTATTACGCCGTCGCCGGATCGCCGCTGGCCAACGAGATCGCGCTGGTCAGCGGCCAGGGGCCGACCGCCCAGACCGCCGCCGACTGCCCGGTGTTCAGCGCCGTGTCGGCCACCGGCGCCGGTCGCCTCGGCCAGGTCCTCGGCGAGGGCGCCGTTGTCGACGTCCAGCCGGTGCGTTTCGAGCACGTCGCGGAGCAGCGGAATGGCCTCCTCCGGCTTGGCGCCGGGCTTATCGGCCGCCACGCTGCCCTTGAGGCGGATCATGTAGCGCCCCTCGCCGCCTGATACATCGACAAAATCGGCTTTCTGCAGCTTTTCGACGAAATCGGTGAACGAGCTAGCGCCGTACGCCTTCTCGTTAAACGTGGAATCGAGCTGCAGCATGGTGGACTTGAGCAGGCCGAGCTGCGGGCGCACTTCGCGCCGCTCTAGCACGCCCAATGCGCGTTCCACCAGCGGCATGGATTGGGTGAGATCGAGCGCCACGCGTTTGTGCTGCGAGCGCTGCTGCGGCGGCCCCTGCTGCGGCCCCTGCTGCGGTTGCCCCTGCGCCGGCTGCTGCTGGGAATGCTGTTGCTTCTCGGCCGGCGGGCGCTCATGCGAGCGCGAGCGCGGGGCGTCGTCGATGATGGCTTCGTAGGCCACGAACTCGTGGCAGTTTTTCTGCAGGATGGTGCTGGTGAAAGCGCGCCCGCCGACGACGAAGATACGCTTGTCGTACTGTTTGAGCTTGTTGACCAGCGCGATGAAATCGCTGTCACCGCTGACAATGGCGAAAGCGTTGATGTGGTCGTGGGTGAAGGCCATTTCCAGCGCGTCGAGCGCGAGGTTGATATCGGCGCCGTTCTTGTCGCCGCGCGGCGAAGGGTCGCGCTGCACCATCTGGACGGCGTGCTCGGAAAGCGGCCGCGTAGCCGCCTCCTGTCTGCCCCAGTTCGCATAAGCAAACTTGGTGACGATTTCGCCGCGTTCTTTGAGCGCGTCCAGCACCGCCGCCACGTCAAACTCGCGGTGCAGTGTGGACTTGACGCCGATCTCGATGTTATCGAAATCGATAAACACGGCGATCTTTAGTTTTTGTTCCATTCGTAATTTCCTTAAGTCTGGCAACCGGGTGTGCCGGACCCAGTGGTCCGCCGCAGCCGAAGGCCGATGGGCATGCCGGCACGGCGCATGCCGTGCCTCTGCCTCATGCGTAAGTGTATCCCAATTGCAAGGCCGCCTGGGACGGGCTGGCGCGGAAGCGGAACCCCCAGCGAGAATCGGTAAATCCCGGGTGACAGGAGTGCGCTACCGGTCTGGGACCGGAAATCGCATCACATTCTGCTGCCCGGCCGTCAGGGATTTCCAAACGGCGTGCGGAATGCATCCGGCCTCGCGGCTGTCGTCGGTATACCAGCGACGCACGTAGCGGATACTGGCCAGAGCGCGCGGCGTGCCAGTCATATTTGGCGAGCCTCGATGTAACGCCCAAGGGTGGCGCACCAGTACGTCACCGATCTCCAGCGGGATCGGCTGCATGCGAATCTCACCGGCTTCTACGGCTCGAAGCGCCTCGATCCTGGGGACACGGTGCGTGCCGGGCGCAATTTCGATAGGGCCGTTCTCCGGCCTGATCCGGTTCAGCCCAAAGCTGAGGACCAGCACATAGGCGGGTAGCGAAAGGTCGGGCGCTTCGCCGAATAGCGGCCGCTGGTAATCAACGTGAATGCCCTGGTATTCCGAGCCTTGGACGGCGAGATCGCAGCCCCACTGATCCGCCACCACCCTGTCGTCCATCACGCCGCGCACGATCTTCAGCAGCGCATCGTCAAAAAAGAATTCGGGCGCGAAACACGGCGGTTCGAAAGGCATCGGGAGAAAGTGGCGATGCGGGCCGCGGTTCGGCTGGGTGACGTGTGTTCGGAGATGAGCGAGGCAAAGCGGCCAAAACGCGACCCGGCAAGACTCGATCAGGGCCGCTGCAAAATGTTCTCTGAGTATGCAAAAGCCCTCTTGCCGCACCTCGGCGATCCGGTCCTGAATCGTCATCCACTCAGCGCCCTTCCTGGGCCGCGACTTCGCCCGCCTGTGTCCACGTCATTCCGGTGGCTCGTTCTTGCGGCCGGATTTGAGAATCCAGTGGCGGAACATGGCGGTGTAACCGCGAGCCTCGGAATCATCGCGCAACTGCTCGAGCGAGAACCGCATTTTGCGGCCCCAGTTAGGGGACTGCCACGTAGTGCCGGGGAGGTTCTGCTGATCGAGCTCCTTGGTGAGATCTTCCTGGTTGATGGCCAGCAACTGCGACGGGGTCAGCGCCAGAAAACCGACGATGCCGTTGTGCAGTTCGCCGGAGAGCGCCGGGTAATCCTTGGCGCCGCGAGGCAGATCAGCCGGCATCAGTTCCAGCTCGAACAGCATGTCGAGCATCTTCTGCTTTTCCAGCAGGCGTGTCCGGGATTGCGCGTCGAAGGCGGCCTGGTCGAGCATGCCGGCGGCGCGGCGGGCGTCCAAATCGGCGCCGGCCCACATGCCGGCCAGGGTGGGCAGGTCGTGGGTCGTGGAGGAAACCAGTGCCTGCCGCGGGTACTCGCGGTAGCGGCGGAACTCGCCTTGCGCGTCCTTTTCAAAGTAGAACAAGCGGTAGCTGAGGACGCCGAACTGTTCCAGCGTTTCGCGAATGGCCGGGTCGACGGTGCCTAAGTCCTCGCCGACGATGAGCACGCGGTTGCGTACGCTCTCCAGCGCGAGGATGCGGAGGAGGTCGAGCGACACTTCCTTGACGTAGGCGCCATGGGCGGCGTCGGAGCCGTCGGGGATCCAGTACAGGCGGAACAGCCGCATGACGTGATCCATGCGCAGCGCGCCGCCGTAGCGGGCATTGCGGCGGATGGTTTCGGCGAACAGGCGGTATCCGTTGGCGCGGTGGACTTCGGCGTTGGGCGGCGGAAAGCCCCAGTCCTGGCCCTCCAGGGCGAAGTCATCGGGCGGCGAGCCCACGCGGCAGCCGGAGACGAAGAACGGGCGGTGCGCCCAGAGGTCGGAGCCGAAGCGGTCTGTGGCGAGCGCCAGGTCGTGGTAAAGGCCGATCGACATCTTGCGGGTGCGCGCCCTCTGCTGGGCGCGATGCAGCTGCAGGCCGATCTGCCATTGCAGGTACTGATAAAACATGACCGAGCGCCAGTGTTTTTGCTGGAAGGTCCGGGTGGCGTCCGAATCGGGCTCCCGGTATTGGGGCGGCCATTCGGGCCAGATCCACACGTTGGGATCGCGGCGGTGCAGCCACTCGTCGAGAGCGCAATAGACGGCGAACTTCTGGAGCAGATCGCCTTCCCGCTCGCAGAATTCGCGAAACTGGACCGCGCGCGGCGAACCGGCGCGCCACTCGCGCAGGAATTGCACGAAAGCGAGTTTGAGAAAACGCAGTTTGAGCGCGGCCACGCCTTCGTATTCGACGAATGGGACTTCGCGAAGGCGGCGGATTTCCGCTTCGATCGCGGCGGAGTCACGCAGCCGGCGGGCGCACGTGGAGTGCAGAAAATCCTCCATGCCTTCGATGTCGAGGTAGATGAAATTCTGGTAGTAGATGCAATTCGGCAGGTAGGGGCTGGTGTTGAAAGGGCGCCGGTTGTGAATGGCGTGGAGCGGGTTGAGGCTGACGAAGCTGGCTTCCAGGTCTCCCGCTACCCAATCGATCACGCCCAGCAGATCGCGGAAATCGCCGCATCCCCAGTTGTGTTCGGACCGCACGCCATACAGGCCGACGGCGACGCCGGCGGCGCGGCGGCCGCGCGCCGGCAGGTGATCGTTCCAGGCGCGCTCCGGGGTCACGATGTAGCGGGTTTCGGCGTCCACGCCGCCGATGCTGACCCGGACCCGGTGGTAGCCCAGCGGAAGTGCGACCTCGAGATGCGCCACCTTGCGGACCCAGGTGCGGCCGTCGATTTCGGCGGAAGCGGACTCGGGCAGGTCGGCCAAACGGAGCTCGTAGGCCGCCTCGCTGCCGTCTTCGCGGCGGATGGAGACGCGCGCGACCGGGTGCGGGCAGTCCGCCGGAACATTGAGGGGCAGTTCTGTCTCAGCCGCGACGGTGACCACCAGGGCGGGCGGCACAAAGCGCTCCCACTCGGCGCGGGCGCGGCGGGCGAGCGATTGATCGAGTTCGGCGGCGCTGCCGGCGGCGACGCCCCGGGCGCGGAGTAGTGCCTGCTTGGCTTCGCGCGCGATTTCGTGCTTGCGGCCCCAGATATCCCAGAAGTAGGGCTCGATCCCGTACATGGAGGCAGCGCGATCCAGGAGTTGCTCAAAGGTTGCAGAGGGCATCGGGTGGGCGAACCTCAATTTTACAAGAGCGCGGCCGGCCATGCGAAAATGAGGACATGGAAAAGCCCATGGCGAGCGGCCCAGCCGACCTTTTCGCACGCTTGGACGATTACACATTTTCGAACAGCGCCTCCGCGGCTTCCGAGGGCATCGTCCTGACGACGCTCGACAAAGCCGTAAACTGGGCGCGCAAGAATTCCATCTGGCCCATGTCGTTCGGACTGGCGTGCTGCGCCATCGAGATGATGTCGATGAGCGCCTCGCGCTTCGACATCGCCCGTTTTGGTGCGGAGGTGTTTCGCGGCTCGCCGCGGCAGTCCGACCTGATGATCATTGCCGGTCGCGTTTCGAACAAGATGGCACCGGTGATCCGCCACCTGTATCAACAGATGCCGGAACCGAAATGGGCGATCTCGATGGGCGCCTGCGCCACTTCTACAGGGGTGTTTCACAATTACGCGCTGATTCCGGTCAATCAGGTGATCCCAATCGACGTGTTCGTGCCGGGATGCCCGCCGCGCCCGGAGCAGCTAATTTACGCGCTGCTGATGTTGCAGCAAAAAATACAGGATCAGAGCGGCACCATAAAACAGGTTCTCAATCTGGCGTAGCAGCCGCGCATACATCGGACAACAAAGTGGATTGCGCCATTGCTCGGCTTTGGCCTAGAATCTCTGTGGGGATTGCGGAGATCGCCCCCGTCATTGTATGACGACTTCCGTGAAGGCTGATTACGCGCTGCAGGCAATTCTGGACCTGGCCTCGCAGAAGCCGGGCGAGCCGGTGAAGATCGCCGATATTGCCCGGCGGCAAAAAATTCCGCAGAAGTTTCTGGAGTTAATCCTGGTTGGTTTGAAACAAGCTGGGTTTGTGGAGTCGCGGCGCGGGGCGGAGGGAGGTTATCTGCTGGCGCGCGCGGCGGATTCTATTACTGTGGGCGAAGTCATACGCTCGGTGGATGGCCCCACGGAGGGCGGCGGGCGGGGCCGGGCAAGGGTTGAGACGCCGTTCACGGACATGTGGTCGCGCGTGGACATTGCGGTTGCGGCGATCATCGACCACACTAGCATCGGCGACCTGCTGCGCGACTGGGCTGACAGACAAAGCAGACACGTATTGAATTGGGAGATCTGAGTGCGGGTATACGACGACAATTCGCTCAGCATTGGACGCACGCCGCTGGTGCGGTTGAACCGGGTGACGGACGGCGCGAGGGCGACGGTGCTGGCCAAGATCGAGGGACGCAATCCGGCCTACTCGGTGAAGTGCCGGATCGGCGCGGCGATGGTGTGGGACGCCGAGAAGCGGGGTGTGCTGAAGCCCGGCAAGCAATTGATCGAGCCGACCAGCGGCAACACCGGCATCGCGCTGGCGTACGTGGCGGCGGCGCGCGGCTATCCGATCACGCTGACCATGCCGTCCACCATGTCGGTGGAACGGCGCAAGGTGCTTCGCGTGCTGGGAGCAAACCTGGTGCTGACGGACGGCGCAGGAGGCATGGCGGGCGCGATCGCCAAGGCGGACGAGATCCGCGCCACCGACCCCGAGCGCTACGTGTTGCTGCAGCAGTTCCAGAACCCCGCCAATCCGGCGATCCATTTTGATACCACGGGCCCGGAGATTTGGGAGGACACCGACGGCGCCGTGGACGTGCTGGTTTCCGGCGTGGGCACCGGCGGCACCATCACCGGCGTGTCACGCTACATCAAGCAGGAGAAGGGCAAGAAGATCACTTCCGTGGCCATTGAGCCGGTGGCGAGTCCGGTGATCACGCAGAAGCTGGCGGGGCAGCTTCTGAAACCAGGGCCGCACAAGGTGCAGGGCATCGGCGCGGGGTTCATACCGGGCACGCTCGATTTGAGCGTGGTGGACCGGGTGGAACTGATCACCAACGAAGAATCGATTGAGATGGCGCGGCGGCTGGCGAAGGAAGAGGGCATTCTGTCGGGCATTTCGTGCGGCGCCGCTGCGGCGGTCGCGGTGCGCCTGGCCAAACTGCCGGAATTCGCAGGAAATTTAATTGTCACCATTCTGCCGGACGCCGCAGAGCGCTATTTGACCTCGGTGCTGTTCGAGGGGATGTTCGACGAGTAAGGAAGTTAGCGCCGGCGCCCGAGACTTGTGTTTCCGGTAGCGCCGGCGGATTTGCCGACGGCTTCGCGAGGTAACGAAAGGCACCGGCGGCAAGACCGCCGGCGCTACCCGACGATGGCTGCCGTGTTCATCAGTTCGCCGATTTCGGGAACGCGAATGCTGACAGTGTCGCCGGGCGAGA
>Ga0187847_10003951_pt1 | contig 11070 bp, 10 predicted proteins | sample June2016WEW_4_10_FD_132458 | JGI IMG/M metagenome (GOLD analysis project Ga0187847, IMG submission 132458) | Peatland microbial communities from SPRUCE experiment site at the Marcell Experimental Forest, Minnesota, USA - June2016WEW_4_10 | ecosystem: Environmental > Terrestrial > Soil >...
AGAAAAAACCCCGAGGATCACTCGGTGCAAAAATAAGTACCGGGTGATACCCTGCCGACTCGGACCATATTTGGCGTATCTTTTCCCAACTTCTTCCCACAGAGCCATGGCCATATCCGAGCACTTGCCATTTCGGATCTCTAGGAGGTTTCGCTATAATCATCAGAACCTTCGTGACGTCTTTATTAAGCAAGGGAACTGCCCAGAGATCCAGAGGTTTTATAACCGAGCTTACTGGTGCCCCTTCACCAAGTTTTATTAATGAGTCCCCAACAAACCAGGAACAATGAATCGGTTCACCAGCAGTTATTGCAGAAAGTTTGATGTAATTGGGTGGGGTAAAATAATTGCCTTTCCCACTCATAATATCATTAATCACCTGCTGGACCTCCACCGGTACCTGCTCCGCCAAAACCGCGCTTACTCCCAGGATCAACATAACCAGTATCTTTATCATCATCCACTCTCCCTTACACTATAAGATAATCAGATTTAGAAGGCTATGGGGAATATCCCATTTTTAGTTAAAACTGCTGACCTTCCTACGCATATAATAAGCTGCGCGACTAATATTGTCAAGTTTATTCTGCCAGCCTTCCAAAGTGGTGGCGCAGGCGATATCGCCTTATATCCGGCAAGAAAGATCGCTCTTCTGTTCTAAGATGACGTTGTAGTTCCGGCTGCTGTAGAACGGCGGATCGAGATAGACGAGATCGACCGATTCTTTGTCGATGTACCGCCGCATGATGTCGAGATTATCGCCGTAGTAGAGGTGGTTCATGGGTCATCCTCATTTTGCTAAGTCCGGCCTTGTTGTGTGGCCCTGATATTCGATCGGGGCGCGCAGCGTTTCATTACGATTCCGGATAGATAAAATAAGAAATGGGAAAGCGGGAGTAAAGATTTTGGCTTGGCAAAGCTACGCCAGTAATAATTAGTCTAATCTTAATAGATCAGAAAGTGATGTGGCGCCGAAAACAATAAAAAGCTTCAACTGCAAGATGTTTGGTGGCAATTGAGATAACAGCTTATACTCCATATCTGGGAGAAATCTTTCCTTCGAAGGAGACTCTGCTCGCTCTTGGTAGGTTTGAGAAAATTCTGATTCCTCTGCTTTTATTTCAAAAGGGATGCAGAGGTGCGTACCGCCTTCGATTTCCTGTACGTAAGGGGGTGCTAATAGATTTCCAACATATAATTCTGCCAATTTTGGCAAAAGGTTATTTAGTTTTGATTTTAATTGATAAATATTTTCAAAACCAGAACTTTTAATTTCTTTCGAAAAATGCAACCACTGATGAAAGATCTTAATGTCATCTATTATTTCATCAGTCACAGGAGTGAAATAAAGAATATCCTTTCCGGTATTAAATGCAACTATCTTATCGCGATTCTTAAATATTCGGTCTAACTCTTTTTTTAAAGGTCGAATTTTCCAACCCTTAATTTTTTTCTGTGCCCTATCTTCCTTTGCGCCAGCATAATTTGCCAACCTGGCTTCCACAGCCAGGCGCGCAAATAGCGCAGCGATTATTAAAGAAAATGAATCGTTTTTTTTAAAATAACCAATTGATTGCTTTAAAAATTGTAGCCCGTCTATTTTATCCATTCTGGCCCCTTATATCTTTTTGTAATATTTTATCAGATATTTGTGCATAATGACTATTAAATAAGGCAATGCAATCGTCTTGCGGGTTCTCAGGAAAGGTTTCAGGAAGTGGTGTTTTTATATCTAATTCAATTTCATTGTTAATTATTTCTAAAGGACAGTTTGGAAGATTTATCTTACACAAATTAATTTTATGTTCCTTTGGTTTTTGATAAACCGCCCAGAATGCAATAGGAAAAAACTTTAAAATATGCCCTTGAATTGGTTTGCTTGCTGATAACAATGCATTCCCATGCAAAAATTGTGCAATAGCAAAATGCCTTAGCATCTTTTGTTGACCATAAGGATAATACCAATAGTATATTTCATAATTATCGAGTGCCCTTTTCTCCTTATCTAAAACGAAATCAATCATGCTCCCATAATACGGCTTTTTGATATAATCTACCGGATATGTATCAGCGAAATCACAAGCCAAAATATGACCAATTACAGATTTTGTTAGGCAAAGGATATCAACTGAAACCTTTATTTTATCGGACCAATAAAGCGAACTATTTTCCCTATAAGAAACAGCTTGCGTTATTTGTTTGACAAGAGATATCAGACTTGGATCATACTGTGTTCCAAGCAAAGTATTGTTGCAAAAACTGCAAATACTTCTGCGCTTCGTTCCATTTTGGGATATTGTTTTTGAATTCCCTTTTAGATATTCGGAAATTATAACAGTTCCTGCATTACCACACCCGCGTGGTGGGATATGATCATACGTTAGCTTTGAAAGCTTGCCACAAATAGCACATCGGCCTTCAAATGTCTTTTTAATTTTTTCGAAATGGATCGATTTATTTTCATTCATTATTTTCGGAATATGAGAAAATTATTCAATGACTTTTGAGGCACCATTTAATAAAGAAATCATTCAATACATTACGGATGTTTTAATAACTTATCAATAGATGGAGCCCAAGCCCGAGCTCTCCCATCATCAAGGAGAACTCTAACATATCCATCCTCACGCCCGACATGCTCTTCAATATTTAGGAACAGGATTTCTTTAATCTTTCCTGTTCGCATTGCATCGATAATAGGCTCAGCAAGCCCATCAATGAATGCTCCTTTGCTAATTTCTACACCAGTTAGAAATTCCGGCCAAAGTATTCCATCCCAGACAGTTCCGAAATAACGTATACCGTTAATATGCATTGAAGTACGGAATGAATTGAAGCGACGCAATTGATCGTCACCATGTTCAAGAAAATTCGCAAACTCATTATCTTGTAACTTTGAGATTTCAATAAGTCGTTGCGCAAATTTAGTAAACCCCTGCCAAACAAAATATGGAGCATACTTTCTGAGAATCAGTCTTAGCGGTAATAACGAATTTTCAGATGGATGACCGGGAATTTCTGGATCGACAACCAAAAAGTCAGGTTTGCGAGGATTTTTTGTTGTTCGTGGGGCAAAAATAATACCGGCGTAACTAATAGCAGAAGATCCACTTTTAGAAGTTTGCGCAGGAATTTTTTTCACAATCTGATCACGGGCTTTTGTCCAGTTATTACGATCAAAACGCCCTCGAACTTCAATCTCAATACGACAACTTCCATTAGCAGATAAGGAATAATAATCGAGCGGATTATTTCCTGATTTTGGTTGCCATGCCCGTAAAGGTCGGTTATAAATATGGCGTGCTATGAGCAATCCCGCACCGGCACCAAGGATTTCAGAGACATGGGCCATTGGACGTTGCGCACAAACTTTACTAAAAAGTAAACGATTGCGCCCTTTGTATTGAGTTGGTCTTGGATTCAATTTTGAGAGATACGTCCATACATCATTGAGCCTTCCTCGTAAATTACTATTATAACCGAGGTAGAAAGAACTTGTGCATATTATCAACTTCGCTATTGATTGTGTCAAGCCGTTCTGCTGAAGGTTGTTCAGATTTGTCTTTACTAAAGCGGGGGACGAACATCTTTTAAAATCAACCTGCACTTCAAACCATACCTCGTCTGAAGGAATAGGTGGTAATTGCGTTGATCGGAGCACAATACCCAAGATTATCTCCTGATGAAATATGTCATAAAATCAGTTTTAGCTTTCATAGGTTATCCAACTCCTCATATTCAAAATCCTCTTGCACTTCCGGGAAGTTTGAATCCCTCAGCAATTTCACTTACTTCCTTTCTTCCCATCCTTCCTATCCCTATTCGCCAGACGCTTCGCAAGAATGAGGTTGGCTGCTTTACAGCGTTCTTCGGTAAAACCCGCCTCAGCGCAGGCTTCGCCTTCTGCAAGATCGCCATTATGGCTTTCAATAATAACCGCCAACTCCTGCGCATCCTGTTCCGCTCTCGGCGCGGATGCCGAATTGGAATCTACCGTTGCGACGCTTTGGGGTTGCGCGGTCGCGGAATCATATTCCCCCTTGCGTTCGTACGTTGCCCTTGTCGTTTGGGCGCTCTCGCCTTGAACCACCGTGTCGGTTACCGGCTGCTTTGCGGGAACATGTTTTTTACTCTTGCCGCAAGCCAACGACGTCAATAAAATCATCGTGATTATAAGTAAAACAGGTGAATATGCTCGTATTGACAGCATAGATACAGAGGGGCGCGCAATCGGCATGGTTATTTTTTCCTGACTATTTTACTGGCAATAATCGAGAACAGCCCCAGGACTACTCCCGACGCTATCCCGATGACCGGGCCCGCCATGAGCATCATCAAACGCGGGGAGTGCATCGTTGCGATCATCGCGGCTTCCTGCGGATGATGCAGGAGGTAGGCCTTGAAGAAAGTGACGTGCATGGCGGTTATCCATACGCAATTGACAAGGCTGACGGAAAACCCATGGAGGAAATAACGGTCTGGGGCTTGCCGCGCGATGACATAGGCGCACAAGGCGAAAATCGCCAGCCAGAAAAACGGTTCGATTTTTGACGGGATAATAAAAACGGTGGCTATTGCCATGGCAAGGCCGAAAAGAGACAACTGAAGGATGAGTTTCCAGTTCATAACATCCCCTTTGCGGTGAAGAGGTAACGATTATTCAATATAAATAAATCCTTCCCGCAAATCACCTTATTTCTGCCTCTCCCCTGCCCTTTTTATTTATTCCTTTTTGTGGAAGTTTATTATTCCACAGAGATGGCGTTGCGGAAGTGCGAGGGCTGGTGCAATCCGAACTATAATAATCCGTCCATTTTGCCTTTCGGGCAAAATGGGTAAGCGCTTCGCGGCGCCCCCTCCAGAATATCTATTTATTATATCTCTTTTTTCCCTGAAATATTCTTCGACAGGAAGAGATAAAACGACGGCAGGACGAAAAGGGTGAGGAGAAGCGACGAAGCAAGCCCTCCGACGATCACGGTCGCCATTGGCCGCTGAATGTCCGAGCCGATGCCCGTTGCCAGCGCCGCAGGAAGGAGCCCGAGCATCGCGGGGAGCATGACGGCGATGATCGGCCTGAACTGGGTGAGGGCGGCCCCGTGGACCATCTGCGCGGTCAGCGTTCCCTCCTGCTCCCTGATCCGGTTGATGCAGGAGATCAGCAGCACGCCGGCCATGACCGATACGCCGAAGAGCGAGACGAAGCCGACCCCGGCAGAGACGTTGAAATGATACCCGCGAAGAAGGAGGGCGCCTATGCCGCCCGCCAGCGCAAAAGGGACGTTCATGAGGACAAGGGCCGCGTCCCGCGCGTTTTTATACAGGATAAAGAGAACCACGAAGATGATGAAGATGGTGCAGGGAATGACCAGCAGCAGACGGTTGCGCGCCCGCGCGAGATTCTCGAACTGGCCGCCCCATTCGATCGAGTACCCCTTGGGAAGATCAATCGCGCCGGCAACGAGTTTCTGTGCTTCGGCCACGAATCCGCCCTGGTCGCGGTCGTGGATGTTCGTGCGCACGCAGATTTCACGGTCGCCGGCCGCGCCGCGCTGGATGATGGTGGGCCCGTCGACGACGGTGATGGCCGCGAGTTCGGCAAGCGGGATCCGGGCGCCCGAAGGGGCCGACACCTGAAGCTTCCGCAAGGCGTCAACCGAGTTGCGGTACCGGGAGGTGTACCGGACGACGATATCGAAATGGCGCTCCCCGTCGACAAGTTGCCCGATGACCTTGCCGCCGACGGCGGCTTCGATCATGTTCTGCACGTCGGCGACGTTGATGCCGTAGCGGGCGAGGCGCTCGCGATTTATGTCGACCCGCACCTGCGCCTGGTCGCCCTCCTGCTCGATGCCCCATTCGCTCGCCCCGCGCACGTTCTTGACGATGCCGGTGATTTTTTCCGCGATCGAGCGGAGAATGCCGAGGTCCTTTCCCGAAACCACCACCGCGAGATCGGCGACGCTGCCCGTCACCGCCTCCTCCAGGTTATCCAGGATGGGTTGCGAAAACGAGAATTCGGCGCTCGGTATGGCCTGCTGCAGCTCCGCGCGGATCTCATTCATGAGCTGTTTCTTCGATTTCTTATGCGTCCAGAGCGCGTACTCCTTCAGGCCGACGTAAATTTCTATCCTGTTGGGGCCGTAGGGGTCCCAGCCGTCGTCGTTCCGGCCCAGTTGCGGCACGACGCTCGCGATTTCGGGATGGCTGCCGACGATCCGGCGGATGATGGGCGGAATCCGGTTGGCTTCCTCGATCGAAATGGCCGTGGGCAGGAAGCAGCGGATATTGATCGATCCTTCGTCAAGCTCTGGCAGGAATTCCGTTCCGACAAACCGGGCGGCGACGATGCCGACGACCACTAACAGAATGCCGATCAGGCTGACGGCCGCGCAGCGATGCAGCAGGCGGCGCAACACGGTTCCATACCCCCGCTGCAGCCGTTCGAGCACGGGATTGCGCCGCTGCTTCAAGGGGGATGCGTTCCCCTTTGTCCAGACTTTCCGGAACAGTATGGACATGAGCACCGGGATGAGCGTCAGCGCGATAAGCAGGGAACTGAATACCGCGCAGGCGAGGGTGTACGCCATCGGGGAAAAAAGCCTGCCTTCGACGCGCTGCAGGGTGAAGATCGGAAGATACGCCAGGATGATGATGCCGACCGAGAAAAAAATGTCGCGCCCCACGACCTGCGCCGCGCCGGTCGTTACCCATCGTATGCCGCGTTTTTTCTCCTCGTCCGACGCCTCGGCATACCTGCCGTAGATGTAGCCGGCCATGACCACCGCCCCGTCCACGATGATGCCGAAGTCGATCGCGCCGAGGGAGAGGAGGTTTGCCGGAATCCCGGTAAGGTTCATGAGCCCGAAGGCGAAGAGCAGGGAGAGCGGGATCGTGAGGGCGACCGCGAATGCCGCGCGGATGCTGCCGAAAAAAAACAGCAGCACGAGAAACACGATGGCGATGCCTTCGAGTACGGTGTGCGACACCGTATTCATGGTGTGGTTGACCAGGTCGGTCCGGTCGTTGAAGACGCGGATGTGAACGCCCGGCGGCAGCCGGGTCGCGTCGAGCTCTTCGATCTTCGCGTGAATTTCCTTCAGCACTTCGGAGGGATTTTCGCCCCGCCGCATGACGATGAGCCCCTGGACGCCCGATGTAACATCGAGCTTCTCGTCCGGTATCGCATACGACATGATGCCGCTGGGCTGGGGCGGCGCGATTTCGACGCTCGCGACATCCTTGACATAGACGGGAATGCCGTTGGTTGCGGCGACGACGACGTTTTCGATATCGTGTTCGTCCTTGAAGGAGCCCAGGCCCCGCACCGCGTACCCCTGGCACCCTCCGGAGATGATCCCGCCGCCGTCGTTCAAATTATTCGCCTGTACCGCGTCGATGACGTTCTGAAGCGTCAGCGAATATTTCATGAGTTTCGGCGGCGAGGTAAGGATATGGAACTGCTTTACCGCACCGCCGAAGGGCGTCACGTCGATCACGCCGGGGATCTCCTTGAAGGCGGGATAGACCACCCAATCCTCCAGGGTCCGCAGATCCATGGGCGAATACTGTCCGTTGCCCTCGACCGCGTAGCGCACGATCTCCGCAATTGGCGTCCAGATCGGCTGGAGCTGCGGCGTGACCCCGTCGGGCAGGTCGGCGTCGTGGATTTTTTCCTCCACCTGCTGGCGCGCGAAGTAATCGCTCGTTCCATCCTTGAAGGTAAGGTCGATGACCGACAGCCCGAAAATCGTCTTCGATCTCCGGTCGATGACATTCGGGGTGCTGTTGAGCTCGCGTTCGAGAGGGATGGTCACCTGCTTCTCGACCTCTTCGGCCGCCCTGCCGTCGTATTTCGTGGCTACCTCGACCTCGGTATCGCCGACATCCGGGTAGGCGTCGATTTTAAGACGGGTAAACGACCAGATGCCGAAACCGGCGATGGCGGCCATGATAATGAAGGTGAGGGGGCGATGGTGAAGCACGAAGCTGAGCAGGTTGCGTACCATGGGTCTCTTTCGCCTAAATCGCTAAAACCGTTCCACCGCGCCGACATTCGCCGTATGGTCCCCGATGCAGTTCCGAATTTCGGGAAGCAGGGGACGCAGAAGTTCTTCGCGCTCGACCACCATGAGCACCATGGGCACTTCGTCAAGCGTCCCCACGTGCTTGGGATGGTGAATGTGGCGGCGGGAACCGAATCCCATCTCGGCCCGCAGCAGCGTCGCCCCGCCGATCCGGCGCTGCAGAAGGAAATGAAGAAGGAATTCGCCGAGCGGTTTCCCCTCGTACTCATCGCTCTCGTCGGAAAAAATATGCATCGCAAGGAACTTTTCGCCGTCCGCCATTTTCCCCTCCATCAATAGCCGAAACTCAGGCCCTTGAGCAGCATTGCCCCGGTCACCACGACCCGCTCCCCATCCGCAATCCCGTGGAGCACGATCGCGCTGTCGCCGAATTTTTCGCCCACGTCGATGTCCCGTCGATCAAAGCGCCCCTCGTCCGACCGGACAAAGACATAGCTCCTCCCCTGCACGGTGACAAGCGCGTCCTGCGAAACGGCCAGCGCGCTCGAACGGCTCTGCCCGAAATTTACCATCGCGTACATCCCCGGCTTGAAACGCCCGCCGCTGTTCCCGACGCCGAGCCTGACCTTGACCGTCCGGCTGGCGTCATCGATCACCTCGCCGATCGCCTCGATTGCAGCGGTAAAGGTGTCTCCCGGATAGGAGGAGAAGGCGACGGCGGCGCTCTCGCCTTTTTTGATTTCGTACAACTGGGCCTCGGGCACGTCGGCTATGATCCACGCCTTCCCGGATCGGGCGCCGCGAAACAGGGCCGGATCGAGGCCCGTGGCGCGCAGCTTCCCTTCCGTTTCCGCGAGCGTGGCGGCAGCCGTGGCAAGGTCCGACTCGGCGCTTTCCACATCCTTGCCCGAGGCAGACAGATGCGAGAAGAGGTCTTTGACGCGATCACGGGTTTTCTTCGCCAGCTCATAGGCAGCCGTGTTCTGCCGGTAGGATGAGTAGAGCGACGTGTTGTCCGGCGAATCGAAAAGAAAGAGCGGGTACTCCGGCGTGTTCTCCGACCGGCTTGAACAGAGGACGACTTTTGCCGGAGCAATGATCTCCTCGTGAACCGGGCCACGGCGCACTTCCGCGGTCTTGAACAGGGAGGAGTCCGCTCCCGGGGGAATCGTGATGCGCGCGCCATCTTCCGAAACGCGGGGTTCTCCACCGACTGCGGCCGTCCGTCACTCGACCGGCACTGCGGCAGGCCGGCGGCAAGGAGCATGCACACGACAAGGTTGCCCGTCAATTTCACCTTTGCTTTAGAAAAATATGCGAATAGCGATTGCTGATCCATGGATGCGCCTCACTGCGGGTTATTGGTCATCGGTCGAATATCGCCGATCGCGATGCAAAGCTGAACCGCGGCGCGCTTGAAATCGACGAGCGCCTCGTTGTAGGACTGCCGGGCGCCGTACCAGGTATTCTGCGCGTCGAACAGATCGAGAATCGTGGTGTTGCCCGACCGGTAGGAGTATTCGACGGTATTCAGGACCTGTTCGGACATTTCAATAATCGCTTTTGACTTATCGAGGCTGGCTTTCTTGGTTTCGTACTCGTTGAACGCGGCGGTCAGCTCATTGCGGAGCTGAATGCGAAGCGCCGAGTCGGAGAACACCGCCAGATCCTTTTGCACGTACGCCTTGCGGATTTCGCCCTGGTTACGGGAAAACAGGGGCAGCTCCACGTCAAGGGATACCCCGTAGAGCGGCACTCCCTGGGACATCATGTAATCTCCCGAAATGCTCATGCCCGGCGCCGCATTGGCCTTCTGCAACGCTATACCCGCATCGGCGGCGGCAATGGCCGCCCTGGAGAGCCGGGCGTCGCTTCGCTGACTTTCGGCAAAAGCCAGCGCGGAATCGAACGGCGGCGGCGTCCACGCCCAGTCGTCGCTTTCATTCACCTCGACGCTGTCCGTAATGTTCAGCAGGGTCGCGAGCGCGCGTTCGCTGCTCGCTACCTGACGCTCCGCGTCGGCAAGCTGGAGGTCATACTGTTGCGCGGAAATTTTCGTGCGCGTCAGTTCCGTGGCCGAGATATCCTGGCGTTCCAACCGGAATTCATTGACGCGCACCGTGGAATCGGCGATAATTTTCGCTTTTGCCGCCAGGTCCAGCGCAAGCCGGGCGGAGAGCGCGTCGAGCCATGCTCCCGCCGCCTGAAGCGCCACCTGACGCCGCGTTTCGTGAACCGCGATGACGTTTGAATCCACGGAGAGCGATGCGGAAGCGATGCGGCGGGCGCGTTTCCCGCCGAGTTCGAGGGGAATCGCCAGGGATGCGCCGTATTGCTTGGTCTGGCCGTTGACGAACTGATTGTTTTCAAAGTCCAGCGCGTCGCCGTTCAACTGAAGCTGAGGGTTGGGGCGCAGAGCGGCGGTAACGCTGTCTCCGGCGGAAGCCGAAACCGCGAACTGCTGTTGACGCACCTGCGGGTTTTTCGAAGTCGCAATTTCGAGAGCCTGCCGCAGGGTCACGATACGGGGCGCGGCGGACGAATCGGCGGCCGCGGGAGCGCGCAGAGCGCTAACGACGAGCGCAAACGCGGCAACAAATGCCATCGTAGCGTGAAAAACTGCCCCGGACTTCATGACAATCCCTTCGTGTCGCGCGCGCGCCCGCGACGGTTGGTTGAAATTTGTTATAACATACAACGCTGAGATTAAAGACGGATTAAAGAAAGATTAAAAGGAGGATTAAATACCGGAGGAACGCAATTCGCAATTTTTCAAGACCCCTCTTGACCCTGTCGCCGGACGCAGGCTATCACCGGTTGTAATGGGAGGGATTGAAACCCATGAGCGCGCTGAATTCGCCCTGCGTAACATCGGTCGAATCCATATAAAAACCGGATATCCTGACCGCATGGACCGGCTTTTCATGCTCCTTCAATCCCATAAGAAAGGTCCCTCCCTTAATACGCACCATGCCGGGCCCTATAGGCGCGCCGGCGCGCATCCCGGTTTCGGTTCTTTGACCCCATGCCCCGATCATAACGA
>Ga0187847_10003953_pt1 | contig 11068 bp, 6 predicted proteins | sample June2016WEW_4_10_FD_132458 | JGI IMG/M metagenome (GOLD analysis project Ga0187847, IMG submission 132458) | Peatland microbial communities from SPRUCE experiment site at the Marcell Experimental Forest, Minnesota, USA - June2016WEW_4_10 | ecosystem: Environmental > Terrestrial > Soil > Wetlands...
CGATTCCAGCGCAAACGGCAGTCGCGTCGGATGGGAACGTTCCGTCGAGCCCTCCATCAACCCAACACATGCCTGCAGCGCTCCGTCCATCAAACTCGGATGGAGCACATACTCTCCCGACCCCTCCTCGGCCGTCTTCGGCAGCCGCAGGTGCGCCAATACCTGCTGACTCCCCTGATGAATGGCGGTTATTGCTTTAAAAGCGGGTCCATGGACCAGTCCCATCCGGGCACACGCCGCGTAAATCCTGTTCGGCTCCTCCGGGCCCTCTCCCATCTCCCTCTTGAGCTGATCGAGATCGACTTTGGCCGGCGTCGGCTCTCGACTCCAGACCGCGCGACCGTGGCAATGGACGATCTCCTGTTCCGCATCCTGGCTGTAAATCTCGTAGTCGATTTCGTCTTGCTCATTCGAAAATAACGCGATGCTGACTTGCTTGCTCTCGCTGACCACGATCGGCTGTGCCCAGACCGTATTGTGCAACTCCAGCACCGTCGATTCCGGTCGCGCCGGCCATGCGTCGTCGATCGCCGCCCGCGCCATTTCCAGATACGCCACCCCCGGCAGCATTCGTTTCCCTTTTACGATATGCTCGGCCAGGAAAAACTCCTCGCCACTGAACCGTGAACTGTATCGCTGCTCCCCCAACCTCGAACTGTTCCTCTGCACCAGCGGATGCAGCACCGTTCTTCCTTGCTCGCCCTCTTCCCTTCCCTCGGCCCCTTCTTCTCCTCCCATCCGCTCCACCCAGTACCGCTCCCCCGCAAACGGATACGTCGGCAAACTCACACGGCGTGGTTTCTCCCCCTCCAAATACATCTGGCTCCAATCAATCTCCACGCCTTTCGTCCAGAGTTCGGTCAGTTTTGGCCATTTGCCTTTTTTTAACCAGCTCTCCAGCGCCATGGCCATGTCTTCATCGCCGCTGAACGCCGCTGCCGTGTCGCGGTTCTTGTTCACTTCCCCACGATAGAGTTCATCAACCTCCACTCCCTTCCCATATTTCTTTAGCTTCTCTGCCACCTCCGCCATCGTCCCTGCCGTCATCCCCAGCCGGTGCTCCATCGCTTCGCGCCCCACCTGCAGCGTATACACCATGTCCCAGAAATCTTCCTCTCGCAACCGCCCCTGCTCGATCGCTTCTAGCAATTGTCGCGCTTGCTCTCGCAGGCGCTCCTCATTCTTCGCTGATAGCACCACCCCCGCTCTTCCTTCTCTCTTCCCGACTTCTCTCTCCTCTCCGATGTACTCTTCCACTACAACGTGGGCGTTCGTACCGCCAGCTCCAAACGAAGAGAGCCCGGCGATCCTGGGGTATTCCCGTAAGTTTCCGTCCACCTCCACCTGGGGACGCTTCCATTCTTCCAGTTTCTGCTGCACCACAAAGGGCGTGTCCTCAAAATTGATGTTGGGGTTCAGGCGCTCTGAATGCAACGACGGTACCAACTGCCGGTGCTTCATCTGCAGCAACACCTTGCTCAGTCCCGCAATCCCCGCTGCCGACTCACAATGCCCGATGTTGGATTTCACTGAGCCGATGGCGCAATACTGCTTCTCCTCGGTGTATTTCCTGAACGCTTTCGTCAGACCCGCAATCTCTATCGGATCGCCCAGCGATGTGCCTGTCCCGTGCGCCTCAATGTAGCTGACAATGCGCGGGCTGATTCCCGCCATCTTCAGCGCCTGCCGTACGACCGCGGTCTGCGCACTTGGACTCGGAGCAAAGTAGCTTCTTTTCTTCCCACACTGATTGATCGCCGTCGCTTGAATTACCCCGTAAATATGGTCCCCGTCGGCCAGAGCATTCGATAAGATCTTTAGGACAACGGCCCCCACTCCCTCGGCAGGCACATACCCATCGCCGCCTTCTCCGAAGGCTTTGCAGCGCCCGGTGGGCGATAGTAGTCTGAGGCGTGCCAGCATCAAATACTTATTGGGATGAAGAGTCAGGTTTACGCCACCGGCAATGGCCGAATGACATTCCTCTCTTTTCAAACTTTGGCAGGCCAGATGTAATGCGGTGAGAGAAGACGAACACATCGTATCCACTGCTATACTGGGGCCGCAAAAGTTGCAGAAATAAGAGATTCGGTTTGCAATCGAAGCATGGCTGCCAAAGATATCACTTCGAAAGAGCTGGTACTCTTCAAATACCGTTCCGACATAAACCCCGACTAACCGCTCCCTTCCCATTGCTCCGCCGCGACTCAGGCTTCCTGGCGTATATCCAGCATCCTCCACGGCCGAATAGACACACTCCAGGAAAACTCTTTCCTGTGGATCCATCATTTCGGCTTCTCGCGGCGAAATATTGAAGAATGACGGATCAAATTGATCAAATCCTTTAACAAATCCACCCCACTTGCTATAGGTTTTTCCCACTCGGTTGCGTGTTTCATCGAAATACGAGCGATAGTTCCAGCGATTTCCGGGAATCTCTTCAATACAATCTCGCCCGTTGCGCAGGGTATCCCAAAACTCATGCATATTGCTGGCGTGAGGAAAACGGCAGGAAAGGCCGATGATGGCGATGTTCTCGCCCGCATCATGTTGGCGATAGTCGGCTTCCTTCGCATTTGCAGCATCAATATCGTTATCCCGCGGCTTCCGACAACTTACATTCGGCATCTCCTCCGCGCTTTTGCCGCCCAGCAGGCATGAAAGCCTCTCTGGGTAGGACTCGACAAAGTATTGTGCCAAAGCTGCAAGGGTCGGATATTCGAAATAAAGTGTTTTCGACAACCAGCCCAGACACATCTCCAACTCGTTCGTCATTCCTAAAATGGCACGAACTCCGAAGACCTCGATTGGTGCATTTGCATCAATACTCTGCACCGGAACATTGGTCGCTGACGCAAGGAGAGCCCTAAGGTGGGCCGTGACTCTATCGAGCAACGAACCGGCTGGCGTATTCTTGGAAGAGTTGATCATAAGCAATAAATAATGATTGAATCCATCTCGATTCGAACCGTTATCTTGACCTCATATACTGTTTGTCTTCCAGCGTGAAAAGCTCTCGCCATTCTGAGACCGCCCTGACTGCCCGGTCCCTTGGGAATCTCGCGATTTTACTGGCTTGAACTTCGCCCTTCCCGGCCCCGATCACTGTGTCAAGGGCAACGTCCAACCATTTTTCGGCATGGAGTTTCGAGCAAACGATTGGTGAGACCCGGTGGACGCTAGGGCTGTTTTACGAAGGCAAATTCCCTATGTTGGTATTTGTCCTTATTAAACAATTCTTCTAAATGAGGCAGCAAATCAGAGAGAGTACCAGGAACCGCTTTATTAAACATAAAGTACGGCATCCCCAGGTCGTAATTTCCCACAAATTCAACCTCCGTCTGGCCATCCTCAAGAGGAGTAAATCGCCAACTATTGTGCATATCTGTCACGTGGAAAGAACGGACACTCTGGGGAAGTTTGTCAGGGAGAGCTGTGCACTGTACTAATACCGATTTGTTCTGGATGTCTTGAGAAAATTGTGTCTTAATCACAAAGTCTCTATCGACAAAGGGAAAGGGAAAATCAACGTGATAAGCCTGAATATAGTACAAACTCTGTGAATTCCATGCTTGCAGGATTTTTCCGCTCGTACAACCTGGGACAAATGCCGCGCATGCTTCAGTACTCGTGTCCGTCATTGCTGCGACTACGCGATTCAATGTCGTGTTGATTCGTGTAACCGCCTTAAATTGTTTAAGAGTGGAGCCAGGAGACTTCAACGCGTACACCTTAACGCCGTGTTCGTCGAGCACCAAGTCCCACCGGTTCGATCCTGAATATTTCCAGACGAAATGCGCCACGACGAGAATCGCTATGAGCAGCGCACCGCCAATAGACAGAACCTTTACAACTTTGCTTAACATTGTGTTCGGTTGACCTATCGTAGCCAATGGTGTCATTTTGTTACTCCCGTATTGAGCACTGAGCTCAAAGTTGTTGGCGGTGCATTTTGCACTAGTTCTTGCCACACTCCCCCAAAGGCGACCGACCCGATCAACGATTCGTCAGAGGTTTGCTGACCAAACAGCGCCGGCGGGGGACCCATTTATCTTTATCGTCTTTGCGTTTTTCCTTCACTGGACGAAAGCGATTTGCTTTATCCACTCGGCCAAGGTCCTGACATGACAGATATGCCTCAGTTCTGAGTAAACCCCGCGAGACCAGATAACTTTAGTTGGAGAGGTGAGAGCGGTCGCTCTGACTGCACATTCCCCTGTCCGTTGCCGTGTATCGCACCGGCAACTCTTCACTTGGTGCGTTTCAGATCGAGTAATCCACCCATCTGGTTTCCGTCCGCGGTTGCGAACTCCCACATTTCGGTGTGATGATCCAAATCGATGAAGTTGAAGATGACACGCTGCATGTGTCCCGGCTGCGAGCTCAGAAGGTTGGTGGCGTCGAGAAAATTGAAGGTGAGGGTCTTGCCGTCGGGCGAAATCGTTCCGACCATACGCGGCTGATTGCCTGAGTCACAATAATGGTTCAGGAGCAAGCGATTGCCGTCGAGGTGAAACATAGTTATCGGATCGTCGGGCCGTCCCCCACCTGTCATTTCGTGCATGAGGGCGTTTCCCATGGAAGTCACGCGAAGCGAGACGAGCAGGGGTTTGCCATCCATCGCGGTTTCCCAGGAACCGGCCAGAGTTTTCAGTTTGTCGAAGGACCGTTGCGCGTCCGACTGGGCAAACGCGACAGTTGCGAGCAACATTAGAACAACGAACAACAGACGCAGGGATTTCATGTTTTATTCTCCTTGGGCTTACAAGTGTTGGAATCAACGAACGGTCGCTTGGCAATCGATTGCAGTATTCCGTTCGCAGGGCCGGCCGAAAGTCAGGATCCAGTCGGTGAGGTCGTCGCGCGCCGCTTTGACAACAACCTCAATTTGGTCAAGCTGGAGCCACGTGTGGCGTGAAAAAAGCGGGTCTTTTCGCTTGCCCTGGCCTCCTCGTGCGGTCGGCCGCTTTATCTTCCGCCGCACAATTCGAACACGCCCTCGTCATAACCGACAGAAGCGCTCCTCGTTTGCGGATGTCAAGAAGAGGCGGGCTAATACGCCGCCAACAGTGTGCTATTGAACGTGAGCGTCGAAAGCCGCGGTCTGCACCTGTCCGGAACGTTTGATCTGTACAAACACGCGATAGTCCCCCGCGTGCGGGAACCCATAGGGAAAGGTAAAGTCAGATGGCAGCGGGTCGGAGGAACGCGCCATCTCCATCGGCATTTTGGAGGTTCCCGCCGACGCCCGAGCCATCAGCCCGGCTTGTGCCAGATCAAGGGCTGCCATCGACACGGTGCCGGACGGATGAATGTGAGCAAAGACGCTCAGATCAGAACAAACCACCTCCGCATGCGCCGTCATGCCCATATAAGGTTCCAGGTTGCGGGCTGGCGAACCGTCTTTCTCCTCGACCTGGAACTTGAAGCTGGCAGGCACGTTGGCTTTCAGAGGGCCGTCACCCCGCTGCCACACCATGCGGGCACCGCCGGGAAGCTGCGCCACCGTGTTTTCGGAAAGGGGAGCAGTCAATCGAGTCCCCACCCAATCCGAGTCATCGCCCACGAGAGCAGAACCTTTGATCTGGGGTAGCTCCAAATTTCCTACCAGCGTCCAGGGAAAGCCGCCTTTGTCTACGATGTCAGCGAAGACCTCATATTTGCCCGCAGGCATCGCCGAAAGTCTGGTGGCAAATGCGCCAGCCTCGGCTCGATCGGGATGAAGGTGCCACATGCGCTCCATACCCGGCAGTCGTATGAGAAACAAGTGCATGACGTGACCGTGGTCGGGAATCACTTCATCCATTTTGACTTCACGGTCCACTTCGATCATACCGGCAAGGGGGACCATCAGTGGGGCGGCGGGCCGGATCACCAGGCGGTTTCCGTCGAGGAGTGTTGTTTCCGCTCGGGGCGGCTTGAGGAGATCGACATTCCGCGCGTACGTGTCCGCCTGCACATTCCACAGCGCCCGGTTCAGGTAGAGGATAACGGAAACCACGAGCAGCGCGATCCCCATCATCAGCCTTGAGCGTCGCCGGTTGGAGGCCTTCGGAACTTCGCCCGGAGGAATACTGCCTTCGCGACTAACAGCGCCTACGATCGGCACCACGCTGACCGTCAGAAAGACCAGGACAAAGGCCATCAGTCCGCGCAGCCCCCGACCCATAGGCAGCGATTGCCTGGCAAAAGACGCAACCGGAATAGAAAGTTCGGCTCTGCCTTTGGAGCCGTCTGCTTCGATGCGTACCTGCAGAGCGCCAAATTCCATGAACCACAACTTGCTGACAAAGAATTGGGGGTCATCCTTCGACCGCTGCGCTACGTCAGGAGCAGTCGGAAGGTTCGAGCCGGGCCCCGTCAGTCGAAGAAGCACGGTCCGAATGGTCTCTACGTCAGGCGTTGCGCTGCGCACCTGCATCTCGGCAACGCCGGGGATCACCTGCGGCAGGCGTACGGTCACGAAAAGGTGGTAAGGTCCAGCGTCACCCTCATAGTAGACGTCCGGGCTGCCAACATGGGCATGCACGAGAGTGCTCGCAAGAAGTACGAGAAGAATCTTCAACAAGTTTTGCATGCCGGCGTTTATCTCCCGAACGAAAGTGTGAGGACGAATCAGCTGCCGCCCTTATCTGCGGACCCGTCGCATCCAACCGCCCCATGCCAGTCCGAGACGGGTAGTCACAATGGAGGCTACGAGCGCGACCGCCAGAGTTATCAAAAACGTGCCGAGCTTTTCCGTAGCCTCAAATTCATAGGGATCGTACAGAAATCCCGCAGGATCAGAATAAGGAAAGTAAGCCGTACCGAAAATCCAGTTGCGTGAGGCCGGCGACATCAGAAAATAGGCAAAGGGCCACTGCACGGCGAGGAAGCTGAGCACAAAAGCTGGCCCGACCCCAACGGCCTTGATCCAGGATGATCGTGGCGCCAGTCTTTGCAACAACAGATCGGCCACAAAAGCCGGAACAATCAGCAACAACGGAAGTTCCGTAGGAATCAGATGTGTCACGTTGTGGTAGACCGGCCCGAGCTTCGGTTGCGCGGGAACGAGTGGCAACAGCCATTCCGATCCCAGCCCGATGCCCGTGTAAAAGGCAGCTACGATTGTGCAGCCCCACTTGTGCCTCGAACCAAAGCCGGTGGCAATCATGGTGCAAGGAACGGACAAGGCGACGACCAAATAGCAGGTGGCGGTGTGCATGTTTATGCGCGAAAAGAAGGGCATAATCATGATCAAAAGGATCTCCACGCAAATCGAGCCCACGATCAACAGCAGCCACACCAATCGACTCTGCAATACGTCCTTGCAGCGGTTGATGACGCTGGCCGTCCAGGTCATCGCGCCGATGTTTGTAGCGAAATAGCCGAGCATTAACAACGCGTGGGGCGGGGATGCAAAATTCGCATCCAGCCCGTAGGCGTTGTGCCACCAGTTATCAAACGGTGCGGAGGCAATCATCGCCAGGCTACCCCAGACAGCAATGAATGCGCCCCCCGGTGCATGAAGACCCAGAACCCTCACGGAAGTCTCGCGCACCGGAGAAGGCCCGGCCAACGTCGTAGCCAGGATGGCATAGGCACCGGCGATTCCAACCAAGAGCGCACCCGTCTGAATCAAGATGTGCGGCGGTGTCCAAAACGTATCCCGGCCAATCGACCTGTGCCAGGAGACATCCCAGGTTCCGCCGACAAGGCAGATGGAGATGCCGGCTACCATGAACCAAATTTCCCAAGGAATCGAGACCGCCCCAACCGAGGTAAACAACAGCGAACGACTCTGCGCCGCCATTACTGCTGGAACCGTTTGCGCCGGGTACATTAGGTGAACCTCTTTGTAGATAGAAGTTAACAATGGATCATGGTAATGAAGTTGCCAATGAACCCTTATCTAGCGGGACGTAGCAACCGGAAATGCGATCAGATTTTTATTCTCTTCCATCTGCCCTCAGCCCAGATCGCAGTGATAAACAGAGTCGCAAGCGCACCATAGGCCATTTGGACAAGCCAGATTTGCAATAGACCGTGATGCAAATAGGGCCCTACAACCCAAACTACAGGCAGAAACAAACATTGCATGCTGAAAGAAACCAGGGCCACTCGATTGCCATCGCCAACACTAGATAACGTATAGGCGAAGATCCAAATGAGACTACCGATTCCCGCCGTGGCACCCACGAGTCGCATTGGTATTAGGGCGATGGACATCGTGTGGGGGTCAGAAAGAAAAATCGAAAGAAACAATCGTGGAAACAGGACCAAAGGGAACCCGAGTAAGGTAATCCCGATCACTCCCAGTTTTCCTGAATCCCAGCCCCACTGAGCAGCCGCTGCAAAATCGCCCTCCCCTACGGTTTTGCTGACCAGGGTCGCGGAGGCACTTCCTAAAGAAAGTGCCAGGAGAAGCAATACCTCCGCCATTCTAACCAGAACGCTCGCGGCGGCTAACTCTGTTGTTCCGACCTGTCCAACCAGCCATAAAAAGACGACATACCCGGCCGAATAGAAGAAAGTCTGCAAGGTCGCAGGTAGCCCCAACTTAAAGATGTGCGTCAGAAGAGCCCTCTCTGGTCTCGCCTTCAAAAAACCATCCCTTCGGAAACGGGAATAGGCGATCGCGAGATTAATGATGACACCCACATAGAGCGCGGATACCGTGCCGATTGCAGCTCCCGTCGCCCCCAGGGGGCGAGCACCGAAATGGCCGAAAATCAGGACATAGTTCACGAGAACATTCAGGCCGTCCATCAAAAGCGCGATCCACATGTAGACGTGCGGCTCTTCTATGCCGACCCAATAACCCTTGAAGGCGACGTTAATACCTACAGCGATGACGCCGATGTATAGAGTCCGAAGAAATGGAACGCCTATCCGGGTTACCTCAGGATCAGAGGAAATCAAAGACAAGAAAAAGTGACTCGATAGACAGCAAACGATTGTGAGGGGTATTCCCACGATCAGGGCGGTCAATAAACCGCCGTTGAGCGGCAGGCATGTGAGATCCGTAGAACTCTCGCCCCTTCTGCGGGCGACTATCCCTTGCACTGCCGGCTCAATGCCCACCACAAAAGCCAATACAAGAGTAAAGCTAAAAGCCGATAACCCCACCGCCGCGATGGCGCGGTCCCCCAATCTTCCAACCATGGCAAGATCGATCAGCGACATCACCAACGTTGAACTTAGAGCGATACCTACAGGGAACGCCAATTTTGATATCGTCTTGATTCGCTCGGTTGTGAGCATGAACTTTCGCCTTCCTCAAGCATGTTGACTGTCTTCTACAACGCGAGCCCGGACGATCTCCGGCCTTCGGGCCTTCGCGTTAATGCACGCGATGCGCGGAAACAATTCGCAAAGAGGTCATCTCTCTGCTCTTCGATCGGCACTTTTGGGGACGCCGGTCTTGTACGCGGAACTGGTTGCGAAGGGACCTGTACCGTCTATTCTTGCGCTCTAACGTGGATCAGCACTTCTGGAGTCAGTCGCAACTGGCGCTTTTTTCAAATCTACCGGCGACGTCGCTCTCATCCACGTTACCTAAGGTGGGTTGGTCTGATCTCATCCGCCAGAAAGCACGATCAGTGGCTTAAAATCTTTGAGGTAACAAAGGCTAACAGGACTTCAGTCGGCGGCGACGCCGGCGCGACTGGCCGTGTGTTCGGCAATGTAGGAAAAGTAAGCTTCAAGCAACCTCTGAGTTATCTGTGGGCGATCAATGCCCGCGGCTTCCGCAATTCTCAATGTTTCCTCGGAATCAAACTGCGGCCGCAGCAAACGTCCTTCGTCTGTTGGCAGTTGCTCAGGAAAAGATGCGATATGACGGGCCAGGGGATTGCCGGGGTCGCCGGCTACCTTGGACCTCCACTTCACATAAGAAACTCTCTGCAAGGTGGGATCGAATTTCAGTAGACAATCCAACAACTCCCGTCCAGTCGTGCCCCGCCGAGTTGTTAGATTGAATACGCGGCCAAAAAGCTCCTTCCGTTTTGAGATCGCGACAATGGAGCGGCTCAGATAATCCACCGGCATGAGGTGGAGTTCGTCATGAACTTCACCTTCGGGAACGCAGCCCGACTGCATGCAGCCACGAATGAAGGAGGGGACAAAATCTTCCAGATTGGCCATTCCGGTTTTAGAATGTCCCATGATCGTGCCGGGGCGATAAGTTACCACTGGGATCCCACGGGAAGCAGCGATCGCGACGATTTGTTCAGCGACCCACTTGCTCTGAACGTAGCCATCTGAGAGATTTGGCGCGCCGGGGAGAGCGTCGTGTTCGGTGATGATCGGTCTCAAGCCTTGCTGTCCTTGAGCCAAGACTACAGACAATGTGGAAACAAAGTGGAGCGACTTACTCCTTCCGACGCTTGCCAGGCGCAGCAATTCTTTGGTACTAAGGACATTCGCGGCTTTATGGAAACTGTAGGGATAGTAGAAGTTCACAATTGCGCCGCTGTGATAAATCACATCAATTGTCCTGGCCAATTCCTCAAACGTGTGCTGGGTGAGGCCCAGCGAGGGACGGGCGAGATCACCCACGACAGGAACAATGCGGTCACTAACGGCTGGGTCCCAAAGAGCAAAAGACTTCATACATTTTTCGATCTTTCTGTATCCAGCCTCGGTAGAAGCAGCTCGCACCAAGCAGTAAATATTGGCGCGTGTCTGTACTAGCAACTCAGATAGCAGAAAGGCACCGAGGAACCCACTGGCTCCGGTAAGCAACGCATTTGTCATATCTCCCGGTGTGCCCTCGGTGCGGAGCACGATAGCCGGGTCTAAAGTAGCTTCATGTTCAAGATCGGGTATTGCTTCGGCAGCCAGGATGTCCGAATTCTGGCCACATTTGATGGCCACCGCGAGCTTCGCCAGAGTCGGCGCCGTAAACAACGTTCGAAGATTCGCGTACAGCCCGTGTTGTCTCATCCGTTCAATCAGTCTCACCGCCAGCAGCGAATGCCCCCCCAGCTTGAAAAAACTGTCGTTGACTCCGATCTTCTCCGGCGCCAGCCGCAACACCTCGGCCCAGATCTCGACCAGCTGCTTTTCCGTGTCGTTGCCCGGAGCC
>Ga0187847_10003954_pt1 | contig 11067 bp, 8 predicted proteins | sample June2016WEW_4_10_FD_132458 | JGI IMG/M metagenome (GOLD analysis project Ga0187847, IMG submission 132458) | Peatland microbial communities from SPRUCE experiment site at the Marcell Experimental Forest, Minnesota, USA - June2016WEW_4_10 | ecosystem: Environmental > Terrestrial > Soil > Wetlands...
GATTGCTGGCCGCCCCATGAATTTCATTGACGCCACCAACCTCTCGCCCAAGGAGCGCCATAGCTGGATAAAGATGGCGCACGACTTCGGCTATGAAGCTCACGCCGTGTTCTTTGACGTGCCAACCGAGGTCTGCATGGAGCGCAATCGCAAGCGTCTGCGCAACGTGCCTGACGACGTGATGCTGCGCATGGCCCAGAAGCTGCGCCCGCCAAAGTTCGAAGAGGGATTTGCCAAAGTAGTGGTCGTTCGGCTCAAGAGCAAGAAGGACGCAGAGCCTTCTGCTGAATCTTCGGCCCCTCCCGCTCAATTACCCCCCGATGCCACTCCCGAGGGCGGCCCTGAAAATATTTAGCCAAGGATTTAGAGACAAAAAGAGCGCGGGCAATCAGCCCGCGCTCTTTTATCGTCCGCCTGTCTTACGAAACCAGTCGAATGCTTCCCGGAGCTGGTATCCGCTCGGTCTCGGCTGCCGGAAGAGAGATGGTGAAGATGGTCCCATGTCCCTCTTTATCCACGCTGCTGCGAACGTGGATCGTGCCGCCCAGTTTCTCCACGATATTGCGTGAAATCCACAGGCCGATTCCCAATCCCTTTTCGCCCTTGGTGGTCACGAACGGCTCGAATATTTCGTCCAGCTTTTCCGCCTTGATCCCAGTCCCCGTGTCGGAGAAGATCAGCTTCACATCCTGTCCGTCGGCGAAAACCTGCAAATTCAGCGAGCCTCCCTGCGGCATCGCGTCGATTGCGTTCGAGATCAGGTTGGTGAAAACCTGGCGCAGTTCTCCAGGAGTCACGTCAACCAGTGTGTCCGTGTCGTAGCGCCGCTCAATCCTGATGTTTGCTTGATCGATCTGCCGATGGAACGATTCGAGCGACGCATCCAGCAGTTCGATGGCCTTGATCCTCACCCGTTCGCCGGAGTTGCGATGCGGTGCCAACGTCTCCTTCGCGATGTTCGAAAGCCTTTCCACTTCCTTCTTCGCCGACTCCAGCAGCATCCGCGAGTCCTCCGACAGGTCTGCCTGTGCATTTAGAACGAAGAGAATATCGGTCAGCGAAGACAAAGGATTGTTGATCTCATGTGCCAGGCTGGCGGAGAGTCGTCCGGTTGCGGCCAGCCGCTCTGACCGGCGCAGCGCCTCTTCCAACTGCGTGTTCAGCTTCTTGATCTGTGACTCGGCCTTCTTGCGCTCGGAGACATCTCGAATGGCCGCCGTTACCACCGTACCCTCCGGTGTCTTCATCGGGCTCAGACTGATTTCCACCGGAAACTCCGACCCGTCCTTGCGCACCCCAAACAGTTCCAGTCCGACTCCCATCGGACGCACCCGGGGATCGCCGAAGAAATCTTCACGGTGTCCGGGATGGTATTGGCGATAACGTTCCGGCACAAGAAATTCAATTTTTTGACCAATTAGTTCAGAGCGCTCGTACCCAAACAGCCGTTCGCTTTCTTTGTTTACCAGCACAATGGTGCCCTTGGAATCGATGATCGCCATCCCGTCGGGCGCCGACTCCAGAAGACCCCGAAAATAGATTTCGCTCCGTCGCACGGATTCCTCGTCTCGCTTACGCTGCATCGCCGTCGCAATCACCGTAGCTACGGAACGCATGAAGCTGATGTCCTCGGGACTGTAGCTCCGGGTGGCTGAGCTATACGCGCCCAGCACCCCAAACGGCAGATCGTGCCCAGGGATGTGAACGGTGATGCCGCTGCGAATTTGGTGTTCCTTCAAAAGCGGGGAAGGGTTAAAAGGCGTATCCAGCGTATAGTCTTCGACCATTGCCCGGCGCATCGTCATGAAGGTGTATCCAGCCTGGAACTCACGACCCATGGGAATGGTGGCAACCCCGATGCATCCAGGCTTCCATCCCAGTCCCGCGCGCAAAATGAACTGATTCGCCTGCGGCTGGAATTCCAGTACCTCACAATAACGGACCTGCAGAATCTCCGCGACCAGTCCCACGGAGTTTTCAAGTAAGCCTGCCAACTCGCCGCTCTGAAGCGCAAGTTGACCCAATTCGGCGAGAGCTGTTTGTTGTTTCGTCCTGCTGTCCGTGATTTCCTCCGGATCTGGTTCCTCGCCAGCGTCGCTTGATCTCGCCATCGTGAATCGATTTCTCCTTGTTTTGAGATGCATAAAGCATCCCAAAGGCTGTGCGATATGCAGAGCCGTTCAATGTACGATTCCCTAAATCCTTAGTCAGGCTTGCCAATCCGCAACCTTAGGGGTTACAAATCATCCTGTCAGTTGCATCCGTTCCGTCTAGAGTTGCTCAACCAGTTCGTGAGGTGACCCGATGCGTGCATTTCTGGCATTTTTCTTCCTTTTCGCCGTGGCCGCAGCGCAGCAAACTCCCACGCCCGATGTCAACGCTCCTCAGACACCTTACTCACCGGCCCTGGTCGATCCCAAGGCCCCGCCCGTTCCCGCGCCTTCCGTGCATTCGATTCCTCCTTCCACCCCCGGTGCGGAGGCATACACCCTGGCCGCCGGCACCCGTATCGCGGTCACTCTCAAGCACGCCATTTCCACCCGTAGCGCCCGCGAAAACGATCCTGTCTATGCCGAAACCTCCTTCCCCGTGGTCTCCAATGGCCGCATCGTGATCCCGGTTGGAACCTACGTCCAGGGCGTGATCCAGCGCTCGCAACGCCCCGGTCGAGTCAAGGGGCGCGGCGAACTCGTCATTAAATTCAACACTCTGATCTTTCCCTCCGGATACACCCTGCTCCTGCCCGGAAGCATCGACAGTGTTCCCGGTGCCGAACACACCGACATGAAGGACAAAAAGGAAGGCACCATCGAAAGTCAGGGAACCAAGGGCAAGGATGCCGGAACCATCGCCACCACCGCAGGCACCGGGGCCGCCATTGGAGCTGTCGTCGCCCAAAGTGCCAAAGGTGCCGGAATAGGAGGACTGGCTGGCGCCGGAGTCGGTCTGGCAACGGTTCTGCTCACACGCGGCCCTGATGTCCGCATCGAAAGCGGCACCCTCGTGGACATGGTGCTAGCGCGCCAAATCATCGTCGAACACGACCGCGTCACCAGGAACTAGCCTGCATAACTTTTCCCGAAAGCGCAGCAGCGGGGATACGCCGCTTTCTCGCTCCACATTTTTTCGTTGCTACTCTGGATGAATTGGAGAAAAATGAGAGACACAGGAGGCGCAGATGAGCGTGCCCAAGTGGACTATACCTTTAACGTTTGTAGGGTTAAGCGGACTGGGAGCGATGCTGTTCTCGGAGCGTGGCCGCAAGCTGGTCCGTTCCATCGCTGAGCGGCTTAGCTCGGCACCGGGGCGGTTGGCAGTCTGGAACGACGCAGCACAAAAGGAACTCGATCATATTCAGCAGGCAGTGAAAGAACTCGAGCAATCATTAGGAACTCATACAGCGCAATAGCCGCCAATGCCATTGCAATCATCACAGCGGCGTCGCAAGGCGCCGTTCTTCTTCCTACTCCAACAATGTGTCGATCCGCCGCGCCATCTGGAAATCCTTCTGCGTCAGGCCGCCTGCGTCATGCGTCGTCAGTGCCAGTGTCACCCGGTTGTAAACGATTCGGATATCCGGGTGGTGGCCCTCTTCCTCTGCGATTTCCGCCACTTTATTCACGAAAATCATCGCATCGACAAAATTCTCAAACGTCAGGAGCCGTTCAATCTGGTCGCCTTGCAAGGTCCAATGAGAGAGTTTCTGCCGCCACTCCGCCACCTGTTGTCTTTCCAGTTTGATCGCCATTCTCAAGCTCCTTCCAGGCCGATCTCAGCCGGCTCATTCGCCCGGTCTAGGCCGGCTCATTCGAAAGATGCTCACTATAGCTGAAGGGATCTCGCTGAGAGTCGATTTCCCCGTGAAGGTCATGCCACACCGACGAAGGAATCGAGAGAAATATGCCTACAATATAGGGGTCAAACTGTCGGCCCGACCACGCCGCTATCTCGGCGCGCGCCGCATCCACGTTCCGCGCCGGACGATAAGGCCGGTCCGAGGTTATAGCGTCCAGCGTATCGGCGATCGCAAAAATTCGCGCTCCCTGTGGGATCTCCTCGCCCTTCAGTCCACGCGGATACCCTGTCCCGTCCCAATGTTCCTGGTGCGCATACACAACTTCAGCGGATGACGCCAGAAACGGAATCTTCTTCAGCATCTTGTAGCCAAGATAGCTGTGCTTCTGCATGATCGATTGTTCGACTTCGTTCAGGTGTTCCGGCTTGCGCAGGATTGCGTCGGGGATTGCCATCTTGCCGATGTCGTGGAGGAACGCGCCGCGGGCAAGTATCCGCATCGTCTCCGCATCCAGTCCCATGGCGCGCGCAATTTGAATGGTGTAGGCCGTCACTCGCTTCGAGTGCCCCTCAGTCTCCGCGTCCTTCAGATCCAGCGCGTCGCCCAACGCTTCCAGCGTCACATCGTAGGAGCGTTCCAGTTCCTCAATCGTCGCCCGCAGTTCTCCGGTGCGCTGGCTTACAAGCGCTTCCAGGCTCGATTGGTAGGCGCGATTTTCCACCCGTAGCCGGTGCGCTTCCAGCGCTCGCCTCACCACCGCGAGCAGTTGTTCGCGCTCAAATGGTTTAAGCAGGTAGTCATAGGCCCCGTTGCGGATCGCCGCCAGCGCCACGGAAATGTCGTGTACCGCCGTGACCATCACCACCGGCAGGTCCTGATATTGCATTTTCACGATTTCCAGCAGTCCAACGCCGTCCAGTTCCGGCATCATCAGGTCGGTCAGCACCAGTTGAAAATCTGCGTTCTTTCGCAGAATTGCCAGCGCTTCCACCCCCGAACAAGCCTGTTCGCACTCGTAGGAAGCGTTCTGCAGCATCGAACACACGACCTCCCGGATCGGCTCTTCGTCATCGACTACCAGGATTCGATCAACCGCCATACGGCATCCGCCTCACGGAAATAAAGCCATGCTAACAAAATGGTGGAACTTGTCATTGTACTAGCATCCATATCGGCAACATCGGCACCATAAGGCAGAAAACCTGAATTTATGCGTACTTCTATGTGATATACAGCATGTTAGACAGTAAATATGATTCACGTCGCCTACCCAAGCTGGCTTGCCATTCTGCCTGATGCTGCCTCGTTGCCCTACGGGCAGTGGCCCAGTGCTCTTGGCTTGCTTTTTGCCGGCCTTTTGATTTATTTGGGTTTTCGCGAGCGTTATCTGGTTATCTGGCTGGGCGGCTGGGCTCTGCTTCTGCTCAGCCGTGAAGCGCTGAACGCCTCCAACGGTGCGGGGCATCTCGCAGTGTTGGCCGTCGCCAATGTCTCATTTGTCCTCGCCGCCACTCTGTTTTCCGTTTCCGCTCTCTATTACACCGATTCGCGCCGCTACCTGAAATGGCTCGGCGTTCTCGGTGCTCTGGGTCTGGGCACAGCCCTAGCGCAGGCAATCTGGTATCCGGCTTCGTTTGCTGTTTTTCTTTGTTTTCAGCTCATTTACCACGCAATGGTCGTCCTCGCAGCGGTGCGTCTGGTGCTTTTCGCACTTGGGCGTCGAGAGGTCGGCCCCTGGCTTTTTGCCTTGGGCCTCTTGCTGCTGCGCTTCGCCCCGCCGGGCGTAGGGATGGCCAATTCCTACGAATTCTTCAGCGAAATCCTTCTTAGGGGCGGCATTTTACTCGTAGTGCTTGAGGGCTCTCGGACGCGAGCGCGCCAATTGGACGTAATGAACGCGATTGCAAACATTGCTGTCGGCAGTCGTGAGTACAGCGGCATGATGCGGACGGCAATCGACGAGCTATGCCGCCTCTACGGCGCGAAGTTCGCCTGGTTCCAAATGGTCGAAGGCAACGAACTCGTCCTCATGCATCAGGTGGGGCTCCCGGAATCGGTCGTCCAGTCTCGTCTCAGGGTGCCTCTTCGCGATAGCATTTTCAAGCCGCTGATCGCAAACCCCGAAACCACCAGGGTAAAGGTAAGCAGCTTGGCTCCCGAGTCATGGGGCGACCTCGAACGCGCCGGGATGAAATACGTGGTTTTCGCCCCTATTTCCGGAAAGACCGCGTTCATGGGCGTTCTTGGCTTCGGTTTTCCGAGCCGGCACTCGTTTACCGCCGAGCAGCTTCGATTTCTCACCACCACAGCCAATCAGTTAGGCATCGCAGGCGAAAACCTGCGCATGGTCGAGCAGGTGTTGCATTCGAAGCGGCAATGGCTCCTTACCGTTGACTCCATTGACGATTACATCCTGGTGCATGACGCGGAACCCCGTCTATTGCGGTTGAACCGCGCACTGGCGCGCCGCATCGGCAGCGCCGTCTCGGCACTGCCCGGCGAACCGCTCGCCTCTGTCCTGCCCAATGCTCAGCACGGCTGCCCCTATTGCCGGCAGGCCACCCAGACCGCTGGCGAATTCGCCGATCCATGCTTTGGCGGATACTCATCCGTCTCCACTTCTTCCTATGTCGAAGATGGCGGCGGAAAGGTCGTTACCGTCCACATCATCTGTGATCGGACCGAAAGACGCGCTGCCGAACAGCGTTACCGCCTCTTGTTCGAATCGGTGCAGGAGGGCGTCTTTGTTTCCACTCCCGACGGACGCTTGATGGACTGTAATCCCGCCTTCGCTTCCATGCTCGGTTATAGAGATCGCGCCGAAGTTCTCGGCGTCAACGTCGTCAAGGATTTGTTTCTCAGCCCGGAACAGCGCGCCTCGTATTTGGAAGAAATGGAGAAACACGGCTTTCTGCGCAACTACGAAGTCGCCCTTCGCCGTAAGGACGGCAAGGTCGTCCCTCTCATGGAAAACAGCTTCGCCAGCCGTGACGCCCAGGGGAAAATCGATCGCTATCAGGGCTTCCTGCTCGATATCAGCGAGAAGAAGCGGGTTGAGGAAGATATGCAGCGCCGCAACCGCGAACTGGGTGCGCTCAATGCCATGGCTGCCATTGCGACCCGGACCTTCGACCTCGATCAGATTCTCCAGAACACCCTGCATTGGATCACCGAACTGTTCGCTCAGTACTGCGACATTCTGCTCTTTGACGTCGAATCCGGACATGTGATGCGAAGCGAAACCAGCCGCCCCAATCGCGAAGAGGAACGTGCTGCCATGCAACGTCTCGCTGAAGAAAAACTTGCGCACTATCTTGCCCGTGCGCACAGCGAGGTCATTACCGAGCAGGAATTGCCGAATTTGCCCGAGTCCGCGCAATCGTGGATTGTCGATCACGGATACCAGTCGTTCCTCGGCGTGGTCATGTATTCGCAGCAAAAGACCATGGGCATTCTGCTCATCAGCAGCACCATCAAAAATCAGTTCTCCGAATCCGACCGCAATCTGGCAATTGCCATCGCCCGCCAGCTCGGAAATTCCGTCGAAAAGGTGCTGCTCTACGAGGAGACCGCGCGCGCCTATGACAACCTTCGCAACGCCCAGGAGCAACTCCTGCAGAGCGAGAAAATGTCCGCCGTCGGTCAGCTCATTTCAGGTGTCGCTCACGAATTGAATAATCCCCTCACCGCGATTCTCGGCTACGCCCAATTGCTCGAAACCGAACCGCTCGGCGACCGAGCCCTTGACTATGTGCGCAAACTCTACCGCCAGACTCAGCGCACCCATCGCGTAGTCCAGAACCTGCTCTCATTTTCACGTCAGCGCAAGCCAATCCAGTCGCAGGTGGACCTCAAGCGGGTGTTGGAAGACACCTTTAACCTGCGTGATTCCGATCTCAAGCTCAACAACGTCATCGTCGAGCGGCACTACGATCCCTCCACTCCATTCGTAACCGGCGATGCCCACCAGCTCGAGCAGGTGTTTCTCAACATCATCAACAACGCCGTGGATGCGATTATGGATTCCGCCCAGTGTGGAAGCCTGAAGGTCCGAATCTACCGCGAAGACAGCCGCGCCTGCGTCGAGTTCCATGACTCCGGTCCCGGCATCAGGGATTCCAGTAAGGTCTTCGATCCGTTCTATTCCACCAAGAAAATCGGCAAAGGCACCGGGCTCGGCTTGTCCATTTGTTATGGCATCGTCAAAGAGCACGGCGGAGACATCATCGCCTTTAACCACGAAAACGGCGGAGCCGTCTTCCAACTCAAACTCCCGATTGCGGGCCCACCGAAATCCCAAAACCAACCGTCACCCAACGGTCATAGCCAGTCCTGATCCGACCCAACAAGCAGCTCTGCCCAAAGCCGAAATTACCCTCCCTACGCCTTTCCATCATGGTAATTATTTCTTCACATCGCTAAATGTAGGTACAGAAGTACCACTATCCGCCCAAAACATACCACCCAGCGCTGCGCGATAGTACGGTGTAAGGCGAAAAATCTGCTCCGAACTGAGATCAGGAAAAAGATTACAGAGCCGGATGTGCTTGATTCAATCCGAGTTGTACAGCTTTCCACAAAATACAATATTTCTTTACACAATTGGGCAGGGCGATTGCACTGGATGAGGGCACGTGCGGCCTTCGCTTATTCGAGCTTGCCGCAGGGCCATTTGTTGATTCGGATCTTCTTGCAGCCCGCTCTCAAGGGGCCAGGGCAGTCTAAAGGGGAGTATCCATTGTCTAACTCATTCCAGGTCGCGCTACCGTCCGCAATTGTGCAGTTCGTTCCCAGCGCCGAAAGCAAGCGCCTGGAGCGCTATCAATCGATTTACGAAGCCAACCGCGACCGCGTCTACTCGTTTGCCTTCTGGATGACCGATAGCGAACCTGCGGCTGAACAAATTTCCGAACGCACTTTTCTGCGCGCCTTCTCTACCTGCGACCGTCCCAATGAAGAGATGATCGACCGCGCCCTCCTGCGTGAGTTGATGAGCGAAGAGTCCGTATCGTTGGAACCGCTTCAATTGCACTGCGCCACCGTGAATGTGGTCGGCAACGTCCGCCGCAACACCAGGCGCGTCGATCTGGAACGCGCCATCGTGCAGTTGCCCCACACCGAGCGAATGATTTTCTGCATGCATGACGGCGACGCCTACGATCACGCCCGCATCGCCCGCACGCTTGGCATCACCGAAGAGGAATCCTGTCAGGGCCTGCACCAGGCGCGACTGCGCATTCGCGAATTGGTCACTGCCAACCCCGCGCTGGCCGCCGCTTAGCAGACTAATCCAAACGGCTACTCCATACGGCCTACTTCTTTTCCAGGGCGATCTGCGAAATTGCCAGGTCCCAGTGCGCCTCGAGGATTTCAAACCGGCGTTGTTCTTCGCGCTTGAACGTCGCCTGATCGGCAAAGAGCTCAAGCTGAATCTTGTGCTCATCGACCGGAGTAAACGCTGCCTGCGCGTTCCTGAAGACGATTGTCACCCGGTAATCCCAGCGCTCCTGCTCCGGCATGTGATACGCCGGAGTATCCAGACGCACCGATAAAATGCGCCCTTGTGCTATTTCTTTCTCCAGCACAGGGTAGTGGTTCTTCTTGAACAGTTCGAGGAATTCTTCCTGATGCCCCCATTGAGTTTTGTAGTAGTACTCCATCTGGTAAGGCTTGTCCGGATCGGGAGCCGGCGGTGCCTGCGCGATCCCCAGGCCGCAGAGCGTAAGCATCGAAGTGACGAGCAGAGTAGCGGATAGCAGTTTGCCCACAAGAGCCTCCAGCAAGTTTGTGGCATTGTAGCCGACGCATACCATTAAGGTGAAGCCGTGCATATGAGTCCCAATGCGGGACGCGAATCGCAAAACTGAAAATTCATTTGTGGACAGAAAAACATTTGGGGGTACTATTCACCCCGGACGTCCCCGGGGCCGGATGCGCACCTGCCGCCTGCACTTATATCCCGCAAGTCCACGCGACCCCACGCGCAACGGGGTCTGGCGGGGATTCAAGGCGACTTGAGACTGCGCTCCGGCACCGGTCAATTTCCCCGCACAATCGTCCCTGCCATCCCACCTCTCAAGCCCTACTACGCCTCTACTTCTTTGCCGCCGGCATCAACTCGTCGGCCAGCGGCGCAGCGTGATAAATCTTCCGCAGTGACTCGATGATGGCGCGCGAGTCGGTAATCACGGCGCGTCCCACCTCGTCCTCAAACTGGAAGTTCCAGGCCAGCGACTCGATGTTGCCGTCGAAGACGATGCCGACAATTTCTCCCTTGGTGTTCACCACTGGTGAGCCTGAGTTTCCGCCGATAATGTCGCAGGTGTTTACGGTATCCAACACGGTGTTGAGGTCGAGTTTGCCACTGCGGTCGGCATTGTCATTGGCGCGTTGATAGCTTGCCGGCAGCACGTAGGGTTGTTTGCCACCGTGAGCGGCCTCGTGTTCAAAGGCTCCGCCAAAGGTGGTATAGAACGGAACCTTCTTGCCGTTTTCCGTGTAGCTCTTCACGCTTCCGTAGCTCAGGCGCAGGGTTCCCGTGGCGTCGGGGGCAACGCTGGTTCCGTGCAACTCAAACCGGGCCTTGGCGATCAGCGCGCCGTTTCTGCGCACCACGGATTCAACGTGGTCCTCCAGGTCCGTCCGTGTGGCGCGTGTCATGGGGTCGATCTCCTTCAGCAGGCGGATCATCGGATCGGCCGCCGCGTCGATTGCGGTCTTGCCGCCTTTGTAGAGCTCGTTGCGAAAGGCGGGATCGTCGAGGTGGCTGCCGTTGATCACTTCCGCGGCGCGTTCCGCAGGAGTCTTTCCCGCGAGCAACTGCCTGACGAACTCATCGTCGCTACCGAGATTCTCTTGCACGTTCGTGAGGGCGAGTGTTACCTGGCGAATCTCCAGCGGACGCGATAGCGGCGCGGTGGACTTCAGCGAATTCTCAATCGAGGGGATGAACTGGTCCTGGTATCCACGAAGTCGGCTGTCGCTCGGCTTAGGCAGTTCCGTGGCGAGACGCACCAGGGTCCGCGCAAAATTGGCGAAGCTGCCGGGGATTGCCATGTCGCTCTCCCACGTCAGCCGCTTGAAATTTTCCCGCTGCCACTGCATAGCGGTGGCAATCTCATCCCAGGCGTTGGCGGAGTTCTTCAACTTGGCGCTGCCCGCCACTTCTTTGCGAAGTTTGTCTTCTTCGGCCTTCTTGCGGGCAATAGTCGCAGGATCGCTAAGTCCGGCAATATAGCCATTAAAAGCCTTGTAACTGTTCTGCGCCGCAA
>Ga0187847_10003955_pt1 | contig 11066 bp, 10 predicted proteins | sample June2016WEW_4_10_FD_132458 | JGI IMG/M metagenome (GOLD analysis project Ga0187847, IMG submission 132458) | Peatland microbial communities from SPRUCE experiment site at the Marcell Experimental Forest, Minnesota, USA - June2016WEW_4_10 | ecosystem: Environmental > Terrestrial > Soil >...
ACCTGGTGGCGCTGCGCGGTTTTGACAAGGCGCCCCACACCCACACCAGCCACGAGGTGATCTGGTGGTCGATCGCCGCCGCGGCCGCGGCCTCGCTCATCTACCTCGCGATCAGGGCCAAGTTCGTGCGCATGGCCACCAGTTTCATCTACGGGGCCCGCGAGGCGCCCGACGAGGTGGTGCGCACCTTCGGCACCCGCCTGACGCGGGCCATCCCCATGGACGAGCTGTTATTGCAATTGGTCGAGTCGCTGCGCAAGACCCTGGTGCTCAGCTCGGCCGAGATCTACACCGGCACCGGCGAGGTGCTCGAACTGGTCGTCTCGGTGCCCGACATCGGGTCGCGCTCGATCAAGATATCGGGCGACGAGCGTGAGGTGATCGCGCGCGCCGGCGTCTCGGGCAACGCCTGGGCCTCGGTGTGGATCCCCGGCATCATCACCGGTCGGCCGGTCGGTCCGCTGCGCGTCGCGCCGATCAGCCACGCCGGCGAGCTGCTGGGCGTCATCGTCGTGACCCGCGCCGAAGGGGCCGTCGTCTTTCGCGAGGAGGACGACCGGGTGCTGACCGAGCTGACCCGCCAGGTGGGACTGGCGATGCACAACGCCCAACTCGACACCGCCCTGCAGGGTTCGCTCGACGAGCTGCGCCGCCAGGCCGACGAGCTGCGCGCCTCGCGCGCGCGTGTCGTGGCGAGCGGCGACGCCGAGCGGCGACGGGTCGAGCGCAACCTGCACGACGGCGCCCAGCAGCACCTGGTGGCGCTGGCGATCAACCTGCGCCTGGCCAAGGACCTCGTGACCGAGGACGCCGACGCCGCGGTCGAGATGCTCGAGGAGTTGGGCGTCGCCGTCCAGGACACCATCAAGGAGCTGCGCGAGCTGGCCCACGGGATCTACCCCCCGCTGCTCGTGGACAGCGGCCTGACCGAGGCGCTGCGCGCCGTCGCCAACCGCAGCCCGCTCGACGTCAACCTCATCACCGAGGGCATCGGCCGCTACAACCGCGACATCGAGGCCGCCATCTACTTCTGCTGCCTCGAGGCGTTGCAGAACGCCGGCAAGCACGCCCCGCAGGCCCACGTCACGATGAAGATATGGGAGGAGTCGGGCGGGCTCTTGTTCGAGGTGAGCGACGACGGGCCGGGCTTCGACATCAACCTCGCCAAGCAGGGCCACGGCTACGTCAACATGATGGACCGTCTCGGCGCCATCGGGGGCGCCGTTCGCTGGGAGTCCCAGATCGGCCAGGGCACGACGATCCGCGGATCGGTGCCGGTCGCTTAGTCGGCCGAACTCCTGAACCCGTTCTCGTCGCGTTCGTCCCAGAGCCGTCGCAACGTCTTGGCCTCGAGTTGCTCCTTGTGCACGTAGGCGCGCGCGCCGCTGGTCGCCGCCTCGGGCGGCAGGTCGCTCACCCCGTAGGTCGAGCAGAGGATCACGACCGTCTCGGGCCGCTCGGCCATGATCATCCTCGTCGCCTCGATGCCGCCCATCTCGGGCATGTTGATGTCCATCAGCACCAGGTCCGGGTGCAATTCGTGCGCGAGGGCGATGGCCTGCACCCCGTTCTCGGCCTGGCCGACCAGCTCGAATCCCTCCATCCGGCGAAGGACGGCCTTCGCCGCCAGGCGGAAGGGGGCCTGGTCGTCGACGATGATGACGGAGAGGGGGTTCGCCATATCTCCAGTATTTCATTGCCGGCGCAGCCAAAACGGTGAGGTGGCCTGTCGCCGGGGGGGAGGCTAGCCTCCCGGCTGCGCACTGAGGTAGACGAGCACCGCCTTCACGCGGCGGTTGAGGTCGCGCTCTTCGGTCAGGCCGAACTTGGCGAAGATGGCGTTCGAGTGCTTCTCGACCGCCCGTTCCGAGACGTTCAGGCTCGTCGCGATGGCCCCATTCGACTTGCCCTGGGCCATTTCGCTCAGTATCTCGGACTCGCGCGGGGTCAGCCACTCGAGGTCGGACTTGTGATGGCGGGCCCTCGCCTGGACCAGCACGTCGACCACTTGGGGATCGATCACGGAGCCGCCGTCGGCGACGGTGCGTATCGTACGAGTTAGTTCATTCGCGCCGGCGACGTGCTCCTTCAACAGGTAGGCCCGGCCCTGGGACCCCTCCTCGAGCAGCGCCAGCGCGTAGGCCGGCGCGGTGTACTGGCTGAGCACCACCACCCCCACCGAGGGCTGGTTGTCGCGCAGCCACGACGCGGCCTGGATGCCCTCGTCGGTCCCGGTCGGGGGCATGCGGATGTCGGTGACGACGACGTCGGTCTCGTGCTGGGTCACCAGGGCGAGCAGCTCGGGCAGGTTCGATGCGACGCCGACGAGTTCGAAGTCCTCGTCGCCCTCGATCATGCGTGACAGACCCTCGCGCAAGAGCGTGTTGTCCTCCGCTACCACGACCCGAATTGGCTTCACAGATTGGGAAGCGTACCACCCGCACTGTTCGCCAACACTCCCGCTTGGCGCCCGCCACCAGGCCTAATTACGACCTACTCGCCGCGCAGCACCTGGGCCGACGACGTACGCGCGGCGCTTCGACCGGGCAGCGCGGCGACGAGGTTCGACAGGACCATCGCGATGACGGCCACGACGGCGATCGACACCACGGGAACCGTCGGTTCCGGCACGGCGTAGATGTCACGCGCGAAGAGGGTCCAGAGCCACTGCCCGGTGACGATGCCGACGGGGATCCCGATCACCACGCCGACGGCCCCGGCGACCGAGGCCTGCCACGCGACGGCCGCCAGCAGTTGGCGCCCGGTGAAGCCGAGGGTGCGCAACAACGCCAGGTCCCGGCGGCGCCGGTGGACCGAGGCGACCAGGGTTAGACCGAGAGCGACGACGGCGCCGGCGGCTAGTGCGAGAGCCAGCAGGTCCGGGGTCGCGCCCATGGTGCGATAGTTCTCGATCTCGGCCGGATACTGGACCGGGATCACGAAATCGCTGCTGCCCCCGCCCTCGGGCGTGGCCTCAATATCCTTGGCGCCGATGCGGGCGATCTTCTCCAGTGACGCCAGCGCGGCGGCGCGCGGTGCTCCCTTCTTCAGTCGCACCTGGACCATCGAGGGACCGTTGAGTGCTTCGACTGCACTGTGTAGGAACCTGTGCAGCGCGGGCGGAATGATGGCCAGCGGCACCACGGCTCCGATGCCCATGGACGTGTGCAGGGACAGCGTCCCGCCGACCGCGGGCAACGTGGCGGTGCCGACAATGGTGAGTTCCGTAGGCGCCACGTAGACCGGTGCGTCCTTCTTCGTACCGTAGGAAATGGTCACCGTCTGGCCGACACGCTTGTGCAGTTGCTGCAAGGTCTCGGCCCCGAGCACGATCTGTCGGGGGCCGTCGACCTCGTGACCGGACAGGATGGGCGCGGTGACCGCGGCGTGGTCGCGCATCAGGTCGATGGGCACGGTGACGCCGTCGATCTGGGCGTCGGCGAACTTGACGCCGGAGTAGGCCTCCACGTAGGGATCGCGCACGAGCAGCCGTTCGGCCTGCGGGGCGACACCGTTGCCATTGCCGTAGAGCGCGTAATTCCAGTTCCAGCCGTAGAGCGGAGGCTGTGACACCAGTGCCGAGAGGCTCGCGCCAAAGGTAAGCGTCGCCACCACGATTGCTACGGCGAGCACCGAGCCGACCAGGGCGGAGCGCACGGGGACGGTGTCGCGGTCTCGGCCGGGCTCGAGGGCGAAACGAACGCCCACCACGGCCGTCACGGGCAGGCCCAGCTCCGCGGCGATGCGTCCGACCCGCGAGCCAACGCCCGGGGCCACCGCTCGCGCTCGGCGCGCGCGGTGCGACAGCGTGCGTCGCCCGAGTACGGCGATGACGACGCCCAAGACGACAACCAGCACCGCGAAGCCGATGGTGAGCACCGGCCCGTCAAAGTCGACGCCGCGATAGGGATAGACCGAGCGCACGGGTCCGATCGGTGAGAGCGGCGAGAGCGCGACACCCACCAGGCAGGCCAGCACCGCTCCCAGCAAGGCCGCGCCGCAGAGTCCGAGCAGACCGGCGCTCGCGTTCATCGAGGGGCTGGCGCCGAGGGCCCGTAGAATCTCAAGGTCGTCGCGCTCACCCTGCAGAGCTCGTGCGATCAGACCGGCGGCGATGATGAGCGCGGCGAGCCCGGCGATCACGGCGAAGACGCCCAGCGCGATCGACTCGGGCACCACCGACCGGTTCACTTCGGCCGCGATGACCGAGTTGACGTGGAAACTGTACGTCGTGTCGCGAGGCAGCTGGTCGATGATCTCGCGCTCGACGACCGAGATATCGCGCGTGCCGTGATCGAGCTGCAGGGCGTAGAGGTTGTAGTGCACCGAGTTGTTGACGAGTTGGTGCGTCAGGGCCGGTGTGAAAATCATCAACTGGGGCTTCTGGTCCACCTCGTCCAGGAGCACGTCGTCGTTGGGCACCACCGTGCCGACGAGGTGCATCCGCAAGATGACGCGGGGCTTCACCTTGTTCGTGCCGAAGGCCCTCAGGTTGGTCTGCGCGTCGGTGTAGAAGTACATCGGGATCGTCTCACCCAGGTGCCAGCCCATCTCACGCTCGGCCTGCGCCTCCATGACGAACTGGTCGGCCCGTCGCGGATTGGCCATTCGCCCGGCCACCACCGCCACCTTGTCCACGCTGAAGTACTCGCCATTGAAGCTGCCGGCATTGGTGACGCTGCCGTTTTGCATCGGGATGGGAAAGGCCGGGGCTCCGTCCTTGCCGGCGGGAAACGCGTTCACCGAGTACGACGACATCGCGACGTGACGCACCAGAGGCAGCTTCGCGAGCGTCGCGGCGACGTTGGGGGCCTCGAGCGTGATCGAGAAGTCCGACGGGTTCGAACTGGCGAGAAAGACGCCGAAGGACGACCGCGTGCGCTGCGCGGCGACGAGCGAGCCCACGGCCAGGCCTCCGACGGACCCGACGAGCAGCACGATCGTGAGATAGGTGTTCCAGCGCCGACGCAGCGTCGCTCGGAACCAGAACCATCCAATGCGCAGCGGGTTGACGCTCACGATGTCGCGTGCACCAGCGTCTCTTCAGTCATCCGTGGACCTCTCAACTTTCGACGTCGCGGCGGTCTAGGGACAGTATGGCGAAACGGGGAGGTCCTTCACGAGGAAGTCAACTCCCGAAGGCCCGTGGTGCCAGTACCACGCACGCCAAGGGCTCCGACCACGACGAGCGACGCGATCGGGCGACGCCGGGACCCGTCAGTACAGCGGTAGTTGCGGGGCCAGGGCCAGCGGCAGTCCCACCAGGCGGGCACCACGCTTCGCCCCCGAGGGATAAATCAGTTCGGGTCGAAAGGAGCGACCCTTCGCCTCGCCGGTTCGCCCGCCGCGCACGTCGACCCACTCCTCGCCCGTCACCTCATTGCGCACATGCGCGACGAATACCCAGTGCTGGCGGCGCTCTTTCAGCCCGTCGACTTCAACGGTGTCGCCCGCCCGCACGCCAGCCCACTGCATCGAGCGGGTCAGGTTGCCCTGTTGGGTAACGATCGCGCGGTCCTTCACCCCTCATTTCTACTCGGTGGCGTTTCCCAATCGGTTGTTACATCGATGCCGTACGGTGGAGCATGCCCTTTGAACAGCCGTTGCCGAAGTCCCTCTCGCCCTCGCGGCTGCAGGACTTCGCGTCCTGCCCGCGCAAGTACCAGCACGCGTCGGTCGAGCGCATCCCCCAGCCCGCGAGTTACGCCGCCGTCAAGGGCCGCTTCGTGCATTACGTCTTCGAGCACCTCTTCGAACTCGAAGCGCCCGAGCGCACCATCGAGCACGCCCGAGAATTCGTGGCGCCGGCGATCGACGCCGTCTTGAGCGACGAGGTCCGGCACGACCTCTCGATGGACGAGGCCCTGCTCGCGCAGCTGCTGGAGGAGACCGAGAAGATCATCACGGTGTACTTCGAGATGGAGGACCCGACGTCGATCCATCACGAGGGCGTCGAACTGCGCCTCGGGGTCGACATCGACGGCACGCCTCTCTTTGGCATCCTCGACCGACTCGACCGCGACGGGGACGGCGCGCTCGTCATCGTCGACTACAAGACGGGTGGCCTGCCGAACCGCAACTACGACGCCAGCACTTTCGCCAACGCCGAGCTCTACGCGGCGCTCTGCGAAGCCAAGCTCGGCGAGCAGCCCAAGAAGATCCGCCTGCTCTACGTGGCCCAGGGCGAGACGATCGAACGCAACGTCACCGACGTGACCGTCAAGGCCCGAACCGACTTCGCCGCCACCGCCTGGCGCCGGATCAATCGCTACTACGACGACGGCGACTTCCCCGCGACGCCGTCCAAGAGCGCCTGCCGCTTCTGCGCCTACAAGGAGATCTGTCGCGCCGACGGCGTGCCCGTTCCCTTTTGAGAGTCTTTAGGCTGTAGCGGTGACCTCCTTCGACCTCTCCTTCGACTACCGCTGCCCCTTCGCCAAGAACATCCACCTCCACGTCATCAGCGCCCTTCGCGCCGGCGCCGACCTCGACGTGACCTTCGTGCCCTGGACGTTGAGCCAGGGCGGTCGCGACGAGCGGTCGGTCGACGTCTGGAACGACCCCGCCTTCGACCCCGAGCACCTGGCACTCTGCGTCGGCATCTCGGTACGCGACCAGCAGCCCGATCTCTTCCTCGCGGCCCACGAGGCTCTCTTTCGCGCCCGTCACGAACGGGCCATTCGCCTCATCACCTTCGATGAGATCGACGCGGTGCTGCTCCCCCTTGGTGTGGACATGGACCTCGTTCGTGCCGACGTGGCGTCGCGCCGTCCCCACGAAGTGATCGGCAAGAGCTACGAGGAGTTCTCGACCTACGACGCCTTCGGCGTGCCGACCTTCGTCGTCGATGGCGACGCGACCTTCGTGCGCTACATGACTTCGCCCACCGACGATCGGACCTCGGTGAAGGTGATCGAGTCGCTGCTCGCACTCATGGCCAGCGACGCCGACCTCAACGAGTTCAAGCACACCAAGGTCCCCTATTAAGCCTCGATCCACCGTGGAAGTGCTGGTCTGAAGGGCTGACCTTGCGCAAAAGTCGAGCAACTGCTTCGCGCGTCGCGTGACGCGACAGACCTGAGCGACTCGGCGGTCAGGTCGCACCGGTATTACTCGGCGACGTCCCGCGCGAACCAGCAGCATGACCAAATCGTGACGCGAAATGCTCGCGTCCGGCAATCGTCCAAGACAGCGTCGACGTGGTGTGTCGGCCGTCTCGCGACGACCGACATTCACCAACTAGGAGCGTTCGAGGTCACGTGCTCCTACAGGATGCACGACCCTAGGCTTGCCGAATTCAAGACGACTTCAACAAACGATGCTTCTAGCCCAGACACGACGAAACCGGCGATCGAGAGCGAGTAGCACACGAGGTTGACGCCTGATCCGAATTCCGACGCTGGCCAATTGAAATAGGTCGCGGCATCCTGCAACCACGTCTCGTCCTGGTTGACCCACTGACTGCCGGTGGCTTCCCAGTTAAGGAGATCCTGGTAGACGCCGTCGGTGACCAACGTCGATGCGTTGGCAGACAAATACGAGACGAGCGAGGCCTGTTCGTTGACCAAAGTCTCGTGGTCGAGAACCACCTGTTCGTAGTCCTGATAGGCATTCTGGGCGTAGCTCAAACCTTCTGTCTTATCGGCCGCAATGGCGGCCAGATTTGCCGTGACTACTTGTTCCATCGTGGCATTCTTGATTGCCAAAGCGTCGGCACTAATGGCTTGTAAAACACCTAATTCCAACTTCTTTTGCGCGACGATTTCGCCGGGATTCGACTGATCGGCGTCGGTCAGCTCCTGCATGAGCGTCAACTTGGCGATGACCGTATTTTGAATAGTGCTGAAAGACGGTGGCGCAGCACTAGCCGACGTCGCGTTGGCAATACCGAATGCTGCCACCAACACACTCGAAAGCAGCACTCGGTTAAGGGTTCTATTGTGCATTTCTTTTCGACTCCACTTTCAGTTGTTGGAACATTCGAATCGAAGATAAGCGTTCACGAGTTCGATTTCAAGTGGCCGAGCGATCTCAAGGCGCTCTTGGGGCGAGATTCTACGCCTGGATTCATCGTGAACAGGCTTGTCTCGAGACCTGACCAAACGCGAAAAACCAGTCCCGATCAGGTAGACGTCGAGTGACCACGCATCGCATCAAGGGACTGACCTACCACGCACGCCCGACCCAGCCGATAGACGGTGCCTGCTCGACCAGTGACCGGGCCCGGGACCACGAGTTTCACGATCTGCTCGCAGGTCAGCCCACGAACCCTTCGGGCCGTCATGAGAGGGTGAGGTGCCCTTATTACGTCGAGTAGGTGGCGTACACCACCACCGAGACGACCTTGGGAATCGAGCTGGTGTTGAAGTCTCCGCTGCCATAGCTGACGGACCCGGGCGCGTCCACGGACACCTGTCCCACCTTGATCGAAATCGGCTTGCCCAACGCGACCTGCTTGCCCAGCGCGGCTTGGGCGCGCTGACGGGCGTTGGCCGCCGCCTCCGCCGTGAGCTTGGGTCGCAGTTTCTTCAATCCGTTGAAGGTGTACTGCGGTTGTTGGGCGATAAACGGGACGTTCTTGCCAAGCAGGAGATTGCTGACACCAAGAACGCGCGTCATGGCGCTCAGGCGAGAGGACTGCACGGTGACCGTTTCGCTCATCGTGAAACTGGCCACCTGACCATTGGCCAGTGTGTTGGGCTGCACGTATGACGTGCCGAAGGAGATCTCGTCGTTGAGGGCTCCGGCGGCCAAGAGCGCGTTGCGAATCTGGGCGGTCCATCCGCCCAACTGCGCCAAGGCCGCCGAGGTGGTCGCCTGGGTGCTGGCCACACTGGCCATCCACTGGAACGAGTTGGACGTGACGACCTGTTCGGCCGAACCGGTGATCGTGATCTGGTTGGTCTGAGGCAGATTTCGGTTTCGGATCCCCGACGCCACCGACAGAGATCCGATGATGAACGCCACCGAGAGGATGATCAATCCGATCAACTGCTCATGGGACCGAAACGAGAAGCGCTTGCGGGACGCCCGTTCTTGACCCTTGCTCTCGATGCCGGTCTCGGCTCCCCCTTCGGCACTCACGGGTTCACGTTATCCCAACTCTTGCCCCATGGAACTTCGTCACGGCACCGTGAACACTCGGTCGCTTCCCGCGTGCCAGTCCCCCACCGCGAGTGTTCGAGGTCACGTCGGCGGTCCGTCGCCGACGTGACCTCCGATAGCCTGCTGGTCGTGTCCCACCGGCCCGAGAACGACGTCGCCACGCGCATCGGGATAGTCGGTGCCGGCCAGTTGGCGCGCATGATGGGCGACGAGGCCCACGACGTCGGCGTGCACCTCACCGTGCTGGCCGCGTCGTCCGACGACGCCGCAGTCGCCACCTGTGACGAATCCCTGCTCGGGCAGGCCCGCGACCTCGCGGCGCTCACCAGACTCGCCGAGACGGTGGACGTCGTCACCTTCGACCACGAGCTCGTCGACCTGGGCCAGGTCGGCCAACTCGAGGCGGCGGGCGTGACCGTGCGTCCCAGTTCATCGGCCCTGCACTTCGCCGTCGACAAGGCCTACCAGCGTTCGACCCTCGAAGCGGCCGGCCTGCCCGTGCCGGCATTCGTCGTCGTGACGTCGTCGCGCGACGTTGAGCTGAGGGCGTTCCTCGATCATCACGGCCACGTGGTCGTCAAGGCCGCGAGCGGAGGGTACGACGGCCGGGCCGTACTCTTCCCCGACAGCCGGGCCGAGGCGCTTACCATGGTCGACAACCTCGCCAGGGCCGGCGCCGTGCTGGTCGAACAGCGGCTGGTCCTCGAGAGTGAGGTGGCCCAGGTGGTCGTGCGCGCCGTCGACGGTTCGGTCGCGCTCTACCCGCTCGTCACGACCGTGCAGTCCGACGCCATGTGCGTCGAGGTTCGATTCCCCGCCGAGACCACCCCGGCCCTCACCGACGAGGCCGGCCAGATCGCGCGACGAATCGCGGCGCTGATCGACGTCGTGGGCGTGTTGGCGATCGAGTTCTTCGTCAGCGACGGGGCGCTGGTCGTCAACGAGGTCGCCCTACGACCCCACAACTCGGGCCACTGGACGATCGAGGGCGCGGCGACGAGCCAGTTCGCCAACCACCTGCGCGCGGTGAGCGGACGGCCCCTGGGTGACACGTCACCGGTCACGGGCGCCGCCGTGATGGTGAACGTCGTGGGTGCCGAGGCGCCCAGTTCGTGGGCCGCCGCGCAGGGTGTCGAGGGCACGTACGTGCACGACTACGGCAAGGCCTGGCGACCCGGTCGCAAACTCGGTCACGTCACCGCGCTCGATGACGACGCCGCTACGGCCCACGTGAGAGCATGGCAGAGTGCGCTGCTGTACGGCACGCGCACACGGGAGGTCTCGTGACAGCGATGGTGGCGATCGTGATGGGCAGTGCCTCGGACCACGAGATCATGGTCGAGGCCGCCACGGTGCTCGATCGTTTCGCGGTCCCCTACGAGGTCCACGTCCTCTCCGCGCACCGCACCCCCGAAGCAATGATCAGCTACGGCCTGACGGCCCGCGAGCGAGGGCTCAAGGTGCTGATCGCGGGGGCCGGCGGCGCGGCCCACCTGCCCGGGATGCTGGCGGCGACGACCACCCTGCCGGTGATCGGCGTGCCGGTGGCGCTCGCGCGACTCGACGGCATGGATTCGCTCCTCTCGATCGCCCAGATGCCCCGGGGCGTGCCGGTCGCCACCATGGCCATCAACGGAGCGTCCAACGCCGGTTTGCTGGCCGTTCGGATACTGGGCATTGACGACGCGTCGCTCGCCGAGCGCCTCGAGGCCTTCCGACGTGAACTGGGCGAACAGGCGAGCGCCCAGGACCGCGACCTGCCGCGAAGCTAGGGTTTCGCACCGTGTGCGCGCTCGCGGCGACGCGACGTCGGAGAACTTCTTGCCATAGTCTGTTCTGGTAACCAAGGAGGCCCCCGTGGGTGTAATGAAGCGACTACAAGGCATCTTCCAGGCCAAGAGCAACGCCGCGCTCAACAAGATGGAGGACCCGCGCCAGACGCTCGACCTCTCCTACGAGCA
>Ga0187847_10003956_pt1 | contig 11064 bp, 7 predicted proteins | sample June2016WEW_4_10_FD_132458 | JGI IMG/M metagenome (GOLD analysis project Ga0187847, IMG submission 132458) | Peatland microbial communities from SPRUCE experiment site at the Marcell Experimental Forest, Minnesota, USA - June2016WEW_4_10 | ecosystem: Environmental > Terrestrial > Soil > Wetlands...
CTGTCACGGCAGAGGTCGCGAGTTCGAGTCTCGTCGTCCCCGCCATTCTTTTCAGCAGCTTAGCATCAGTTGCTGAAAACGCATGGTACGCAAGAAGGTACACATTAAGCCGTACCTCCCACCGCCATTACAATTGGCTTCTTCCGGCTAGCAGGCAGAACCATTTCGACCACCCGACTTTGCGCCTCCCGCTTCTTGCTACTCACGGCGTGCGTGTAGATACCCATCGTGATTCCGGGATTGGCATGGCGCAGCAGGGACTGCATGGTTTTGATGTCCTCCTCGTTGGCCGCGAGCAAGGTCGCCTGTGCATTGTCGGTTCTCTATTCATTCACTTCAATTTGGTTGGGTCCAACCAACCCCGAAAAATCCTCGAAGCTGGTCGAAAGGGCCTTCCATCTGAAGATTCTGATTTTGTCTGCGACAGATATGTGCCCTACGGACGACGCAATTCAATTTTTGGCGGTGATTGACGCCAACTGGGTTTCTGCTGCAGAGTTGTCGTTGAGGTTGACGATTGGCGACGTGTCCATCTATGCGATCGAACGCCCTTCAAAGGCATAGCTCTTACTCTTGAGTCTTTCACGCCCCGTACCATGTGCCAATACGAAGTGTCGCTACCAGAACACTGCAGCGTAGAGCAGATCGCCGGTCTCATCTATGTGAACATCGCACAGAATTTTCGCGGCAACGCGGAAAATGTGTAAGTCTCACTTCCAAACACTTGGACTTACGCTATTTCAATGATCCCATTTCCCTCCATCCTGGGGAAGAGTCGGCATCGGCACACACGTCATTTATTCTAGCTTCGCGCCGTCGCAGTCGAAATTGGTCGGCACTCCACTACAAGCGCGTTTATCGTTACTAATCCGACGGACGAAACGGTCGCCGCCGGCTAGCCCCTCATCCAGCCAGAATCATCGGCTGCAGTGGTTTATAGATCTGCCGTTGCACCAATCGTCATGGCCAGGGGCCGATTTGGAGGGACTCTTTCCTCGTAGCAGTCGCTACTGCAACTTCGCGTACTCTGTCTTGGCCTGCTTCAGGACAGGGATGTTGGGATCAGCGTCTTTCCAGAGGGTGAGGAAGTCTTGGTAGGCGATTTTCGCTTTGGTGTTGTTACCCTGCATGGCATACGCTCGACCCAGTTGGAGATGAGCCAGTACGCCGATCGGATCCCCGACCATGATCCCGGGGTGATCCAGAATCCTTTGAAATTCCTGGATAGCCTCTGCACCTTGGTGCGCGGCCAAATACGCTTGGCCACGCGCATAGATGGAATAGAGGGCCCCGAAGAAACCCGTTTGAGTGCTGCGCGGCTGGCCCAGTTCATAGGGAACGGCAACCTGGAGAAGTTCGACCGCCTTTGCGGGATCGCCATGGTTCAGCGCAAGAAACGCACGCACGGTCGGCAGGTAATTGAAGTTCACTGACGTATCTCCGGGGAAGTTTTTTTCGAGATCCTCGGCCAGGATTTGAGCCTGCGAAGAATCCCCCGCGATCGCCAGGGTCAGGGCCGCGCCATACTGCACCTCCCGGTTCCTGGCAAGCGCAAGGGCTGCCATTGCCGCCGGCTTTGCGGTAAGCTTGTCTCCGTAGAAGGCTCCCCACAGTGCCGCTCGGGTTTTAAACAAGGCCGCCTCTTCTCGACGGGCCGCCTGTTGGGCCAAATCGCTTGTCCGATGTAACGTCTTCGTGGCCTCTTGCAGGTGACCGGTGTATGCGAGAGCAAACGCTTGGTGGTCGGAAATCAATTCTTCGACTCCTGATTTTCCCCGAGCTGCGGCCACTTCCCGCTGCATGCCGCCAGTGTCGCTTTTCAAAAAGGCAACATCGTATCGCAGGAGGGCTAAATCACGGGTGTCAATTTTTCGCTCGGAGGCTCTGCGAGCCGCGTTTTCGGCTTCTCCCAGACGGTCGAGGGCAATCGAGTTGTAACCAAGAAGGGCATAGCCAACACCAAAGTCCGGAGCAAGTTCGATCGACTTTCGCGCCTCTTCGGCTGCCTTTTCATATTCGCCGAGCACAGGATAAATGAAGCCCGCTAAGAAGGAGTGAGGCATCGACTCGCGCGGGTAAGCTTGTGCCCACGCCTCGCAGGTCTGCTTTGCTTTTTCCTGGTTTCCTGTGGCCCGTCCATCGTAATAGGCGGTGATAAAGAATTTCTCGTTGTCGCTGGCACGGTTCCGCAGTTGGTAAGCTTTTCTAGTGTTCTCCGTACCCGCTTCCGTTTCGCCCATAGAACCGTACATGAGCCCGAGTGATGCGTATGCCGCCGCAAATTGGGGGTCGAGCTCGACGGCATGTTTGAAGAAAGGAACTGCCAGGTCCGCACCCTGGGAGGCTGTAACTTTCCAGCCCATGCTATAGGCCTTTAAGGCTTCCAGTGACGGTGTCGTAGCCTCGGCGAGCGGAGTGTCGTGCTTTTCGACCGTCACCAAGGATTCTCCGACTCGCGTTCTGAACTTACTCGCAATTTGAGTCAGAGCATTCAGCACGTCTTCTTTCCTCGCCACTTCCACCTGCTCTTCATCGAGGATGTCCCCTGTGCGACAGTTCTTGGCGCGTAGCCCCAAGACGTACTGGCTCCCAAGGCTTGCGATCGAGCCATCGAGAACGGCGGCGCTGGCGGTCCGCTCGCACACTTCCCGAGCGAGCTCCGGCGTAAGGCGCGCATCGGCTGACTGGCCCATCAGGGACAGCGTGTGCAGGATACTCCGCTCAGAGACGAGGCTCAGGAAAGGAGACTGCTCCAACTGCACGGCCATACCTTGCCGCAACGTCCCGTCAAACACGGAATCGCCCGTCGTATTCGTGAAGTCCGCGAGGATAATCGTGTCCTTGTCTGTCAGCTTTGCTGAGCGATGAAGATAGAAGTAACCAGCGACTGAAAACGCCAGCGCAGCCACAACAGGGGGAACGATCACTTTCCAGAGTTTCCGGATGCCACTTTCAACTCCTGCCTTCGAACTTGCTGTCATTCGCCCGGAATCTGTGTCCCGCCTCATCCGTTGCAGGTCCGTGCGAATTTCCGAGGCGTGCTGATAGCGCAGGTTGCGGTCTTTTTCCAGACACTTGGCGATGATGCCTTCTAGTTCCTGCGGTACGTCTGGATTCAGGCGCACCGCAGGGACGGGCTCCCGGTTCAGAATCGACTCGAAGATCACTCCAGAGCTTTCACCACGGAAAGGCAACGTCCCGGTTGCCATCTCGTACAGGACGACTCCGAACGAGAACAAATCCGTACGGGCATCCAATTCCTTTGCTCGAATCTGTTCCGGCGACATGTAGGCGATGGTTCCCAACGCTTTTCCTGGGCTTGTCAGGTGATCTTCGGCGGTCGAAGTTGACTGCGCATCGACACTCGCTGGGGAGCGCAGCACACGCACCACTTTCGCCAGGCCGAAGTCGAGAATCTTGGCATGTCCACGTAAGGTCACGAAGATGTTCGCAGGCTTGATGTCGCGGTGAATAATCCCTCCAGCGTGCGCGGCATCCAGTGCGTCGGCGATTTCGATGGCCAGAGAGAGCAGGATGTCGGTCTCGAGAGATTTTCCGCCGATGCGATGCTTGAGCGTGACGCCATCGAGAAATTCCATGGCGATGAACGCTTGCCCCTGCTGGTCGTCGATCTCGTAGATCGTGCAGATGTTGGGATGGTTCAATGCGGACGCGGCCTTCGCTTCACGTCCGAATCGGCTCAGAGCTTGTGGATCGTTGGCGACGTCATCCGGCAAGAATTTCAGCGCCACAAACCGGTTCAAGCGCTGGTCCTCGGCCTTGTAGACCACGCCCATGCCTCCGCCGCCAAGCTTCACCACGACGCGATAATGGGAGACGATCCGCCCGACGTGGGAATCACTCGTTTTCTGTTCATCCTTCTCTTTGTTCTGCTGGGCAAGGGACCGCGCGGCCGCTTCTATAGCGGGTTCCTCCAGAAAGCGCCCTGCCTGCTGCTGTGCCTTCAGCAAAGAGCGGACTTCGCGTTCTAGCGCCTCGTCACCCGCGCATGCGTGCCGCAGAAACGCGTCGCGCTCCCCAAGCGGACGCTCCAGCACTGACTGCAGCAGGCTATCGACTTGCTCCCACCGATCAGCGTCCATCGGTCTCCCCGCCGGTCAGTTCGCGGTAGAGCCATGCCTTGGCCGTGCTCCAGTCGCGCATCACCGTGACGGGCGACACCTCGAGAACCTCGGCCGTCTCTTCCACGCTGAGTCCGCCGAAGAAGCGCATTTCCACGACCCGCACCTTGCGGGGATCCAGCCGCGCCAGCTCAACCATCGCGTCATCTAGCGCGATCAGATCCGCAGCCCGCTCATCGCCCACTAGGGCCGTCTCTTCCAGGGAAACATGCGGTATGCCGCCCCCCCGTTTCAGGTTGTGGCGTCGCGCATGTTCAACCAGAATGCGCCTCATCAACTGCGCCGAAACCGCAAAAAAGTGGGCCCGGTTCTGCCACTGCATGCCTTTGTAGTCCACCAGGCGCATGTAAGCCTCATTGACCAAGGCACTTGTTTGGAGGCTATGTCCCGGCCGCTCGCCTCTCATGTAGTGACGTGCGAGACGGTGGAGTTCTTTATAGACGATGGGGGTAAGCTTGTCGAGCGCGCCTCGGTCTCCCTCACTCCATGCGCGAAGGAGTCCGCTAACCTCACCGATAGGTGGTTTCTGAGCCTGGTTATCGCCCGACTTTTCCATCCCTTCACGCCTCGAAATCTTAACCCATAACAGAGTGTCTTTAAGAAAAGTTAGTTCCGCATGATAGGTCTGATCCATCGTTTGCGCCTATCCAGATGAAAGCGATCGAGGGTGTCCGCGAAAACCCTTCAGAAACAGTCAAAAAAGGAGAAAACATGAAATCGACACTACTGAATTCCGTTTGCGCAATTAGTTTTCTAGCTGCGGTGGCGATGCCGATCACGTTGGCCGCGCAAGAACAGAAGCCAAAGTCTGCTCGCTACACCATCACCGATCTCGGCACGTTGGATGGTGGAACGTTTAGCCAGCCCTTCTTCATCAACAGAAATGGCGCCGTGAGTGGTTCGGCAACCCTCCCTGACGGTACACAGAAGGCCGTTCTCTGGCGTAAAGGACGCATGAAGGACATCGGCGCCCTCGGGCTAGGAGGGCCGAACAGTATATCGTTTGCGGAAAACGATAGCGGCCAAGCCGTCGGAGAAGCCGAAACCTCGACTCCGGATCCCAATGGTGAAGATTTTTGCGGATTCGGTACCCACCTCACCTGTTTACCTTTCCTGTGGCGGGATGGGGGAATGATTCCGCTCCCGACACTGGGTGGCAACAATGGCGTGGCTATGGCGATCAGCAATCCGGGAGAAGTGGCCGGGTTTGCGGAGAACTCGACACCGGACCCAGGCTGCCCAGTTCCCCAAGTTCTCCAGTTCGAGCCCGTCGTCTGGAAAAAAGGAGTGGTTCACAGCCTGCCTACGTTTGGAGGTGATCCAGATGGAGTCGCCCAGCAGATCAACGACAATGGAGTGGTTGTCGGCGGGTCGGGCACTTGTGCAACTTTCAACACGAATCTCTTCTTCAACCTTCTACCGGTTCATGCCTTGCTCTGGGAAAACGGCAAAGTGACTGACCTCGGCAATCTCGGAGGTCAAACGGGACAGGCAGGCGGAAACATTGCCTTGGACCTTAATAACCAAGGCCAGGTGGTCGGGAACTCGGACTTGCAAGGCGACACAACTTTTCACGCTTTTCTCTGGACCAGGGCAACTGGAATGCAGGATTTGGAAACACTCGCCGGGGATGTAGCGAGCCTCAGCATCAGCATCAACGATGCCGGCTCAGTGGTCGGCGCGTCCCTGGACGCGAGCTTCAACCCGCGCGCGTTTCTGTGGGAGAACGGCGTGATGACCGACCTCAACACCCTGATTGCGGGTGATTCTCCCCTGTATCTACTAACAGGTTGCTCCATCAATTCCCGCGGAGAAATCACCGGCTTGGGTGTCACCAGCACCGGCGAAATTCATACCTATCTCGCGACCCCGACGCAAGGCGTTGCGGCCAGTGAAAGTACTTCACAAAGCGTGATCAGCCCGAGGATTCTGAGCGACGATGCCCGCAAGCTGCTTCAGCAACAACTGCGGTTGGGTCGATTCCAAACTCGGTTGGGGCTGCAATAGTGATGTCGGCTTGACGGCAGCGTCCGATGGCCGAGAAGTCATGGAAGGTGCCGCGATTGAGAGAGCAGGAGTATTCTGCTCTCTCTTCGCACGTATCTCTCAGCTCGAGATCGAAGATTCATTCCGGAGGACCGATACTCAGGCGGATCGTTGGCAGTGCTAGAAGTTATTCCAAGCCCCTCAAACCTCGCGGACTCCAGAGACGAGCTTCGAGAGTATTCTCGATTGGGAACGATAAGTCGGCTTCTCATCATCTATCGCACAACTGACAACAAGCGCGTTTGTCGGTACCTATGTGGTGAAACTGCCCAGAAGCCGACTTCTGGCCCGGAACAATTCTTCGACACCCCGAATCACCCCTCACTCCTCGACGAGCATTTCCAGATAATGGAAAATCCCGCATTGACGTTGCGCGGATGAGATCCTTAAAGGGGCATCTTGCCCCCGGTTTTAAAGATCACGATTGATGGACATTGTTGTTGAAACTTAGTTTTTTTGACACTTGTTGAGCATTGCGCCTATTTCGGTTCAGTAAGAAGCGGTGATTTTACGCCAACAACCGCGTAGCTCTGAGATAGCGAGAATACTCGCGAAATGTCTGAACATGGCGTGTTTTCGAAGCAAAAGGCGGGACCGAAGTCCCGCCCGCTTGTGCAGTTCGCTGGTTAGTATCTGCCGAATCCAGTGAGCGCTACCTGCTGAGTAGTAGGGCTAGCGTTGTCGGTAAACGTGACGTCACCCGTGCGCGTTCCAGGTTGGGTCGGAGTGAAGGTGACCTCAACCGCGCAAGTGGCGCCGGCGGCAACCGTGCCACCGTTAACGCAAGGCGTTAACTTCTTGGTCGCGGTGAACGCCTTTAGCGCGAAGTCGCCGCTGGTGATGATGGTGCTGATGTTCAGCGTAGACTTGCCGACGTTGGTTAGAATGACTTTCTTCGGCGCGCTTGTTTTGCCCACGCCCCTCGTGCCAAAGTTCAGCAAAACCGGGGAGTAGCCAGCGGCTGGTCCGCTTCCGACAATCGTGCCGAGAAGTCCGGTGATCAGGCTGCTCCCGTTCGGGCTGCCCCATCCAGTCGCCAAATCGAAGCCTGCGGTTGCCGAATGGCCGTTCGAGCCCACGGTAATGTCGTGGAAATCGGTGTCATAGCTCGAGCCCAAACCAATCGTATAAAGGATCGGGTTGATGAAGCCGAGCGTTGTCGAACTACCGTTGGCTTGCAGTTGTTGATTGGCGAGAGCCAGGTATCCGGCCCACATGGGCGCCGCGAAACTGGTTCCACCATAATAGTTGGCACTGCAACCGTCTTGGTCGGCGCAGACATAAAAGGTGAAATTCGCGTTTGCCGAAACGTCCGGGCCATTGCGCAAGGTCGTGGAACAATAGACATCGATGCATTGATCCGCCGTGACCAGTTGCCAGTAAGGAATCGGAATGTTGTTCGGCGAAAAGCCGCCGCCCCCGTTCAACCAAGCGGTTTCCGACGCCCAGGGACCGCCCGCGCTCTGCGTATCCAAGTCCGTCCCGCCGACCGACACCAGATATGCATTGTCCGCGGGCCAAATGGAACCACCGATTTGCCAACTGGAATGGTCGCCGGCGGCGTCAAACAAATTCTGACCTTGCGCCGCGAACTCCATGAAGATCGGGTTGAGTGTCCTGGGGTCGACCTGGGTCCAGTACCACGAGCAACTCAATTGCGCGTTCAGCGGCTGGGCCGTGGCCATGGCGTTGAAGATCGCGGAATCAGAAGACCCGATGTACATCACGAGGCTTGCCATGCCCGGAGCCATGCCGAGGGCCTGGGTCATGTCTATCGTCTGTTCCGTATCGTCACAGCCTTGCGAAGCGTAGCAGGTCACGGGGGTCCCATCCGCAGACAAGAGAGTGATTGGGACTGTTTCCGTTTGGCCAACGTTCGAGTAGTAAGTTTGCAGGTCGGCCAAATCTGTGCCGGCATACTCCAACAATCCCAGCGACTGGCCGGCGCCGGTCAGGGCGCCTGTTCCGTAGTAGGCTGCCCGCATGTCGCTGCCGAGAAAGGATTGGTCAGGGCCCGAGCCCGTAGTGGCGTTGGACTTCGCCTTCACACTTCTGTGGACAAGATTTGGACGCGGAATCGAATAGTTATCGAGACCCGAGATGTGCCAGAGCTGGAACGGCAGGTCCACCGTGGGTTCGCGGTCTGGAGCGTAGAATGTGCGGTTCTCGGTGGGGTGCTGGTAAACACCCATGGTCACATGGAACGCCTTCTCGACGCTTGCCACCGGTCCCGTGAGAATCACGTCCATGCGATTGCGGGAGCCGCCCACTACCGTAAAGCCGCTCGCTTTCGCAAAAGCCATCAGCCCCCGATAAGCCGCCTGGCTGGGACCAAACCTGGCGGTAAACTCCGGCACCGTGACAAATTGCCGGTAGGAGGAACTGGAAGGATCGTACACCTCTCGTAAGAAGTTTTCCAACTCCGGCTGATGGCGTAGCGCCAGAATGATGTCGAAGTGCATGGTTTGGGTTGCGGGAAGACGCCCGACTAATTTTGCTTCCCCATCGACAACCGCTTCACGCACATGGCGCGTCAACAGCGTCTCGGACTGGGCTCGGGAAGTAATACTCACGGACGCGATCACGGCGACGAGCGTGAAAAGCGTGAACAAGGACATGCTTAATCTTCGAATCACGATTTCTCCTTTGGGATGCATCCTTCGAGGACGGTTTTCCTCTTTAATTCCCGATGCCGCGAGCATTACTCCGTCACTTGGAACGTCGTGTTGCTCTTGAGCGTATTCTTGGTTCCTTTCACCGTTGTCGTCACCCTGACCGGGCCCGCAGTTGCCCCTGGCGGCACACTGGTCTCGATTTCCGATTTCGATAGGACCGCAAAAGTCGCCGCCGTGCCGTTAAAGGTCACACTGGTCGCGCCTTTCAAATCCGTTCCCAGGATTCTAACGGCCGCTCCCACGTTGCCAGAGGTAGGCACCGTTTCCACGAACGGGCCCAGACCCACGGACAGGCTGAAGACCTCGCCGCAGCCAAAATACTTGCAGTTGCCTTTGCGGGCGCCAGAGCCGCCGCCGAAGGTTGCCCCGTAGAACCCCCCATTCGTGGCCTGAACTAGCGCCGCGTATGGATAGGAGCCGTCCGTGCTGTCAAGGTTGAAGAGCGTCGTCAGCTCGCCGCTTGGGGTGATTTCGAAGACCGTGCCAAAGTTGGGATACAACCCGTCATAGGACGCTGTTCCGTACAAATTCCCATCCGTGGCCCGGATCAGCGTTGATACCGGAGTGTCTCCGTCCAAGCCGCCACTGAAGGAGTACAACGTGGTCAGCTTGCCGCTGAGGTTGATTTTGAAGACCGTACCATAGTTGTATGTTCCACCCTCCTCCGTTACACCGTAGAAGTCCCCGCCATCGAGCTGAACCAGCCCAGCATACGGATAGGAGCCGTACGTGTTGTCAAAAGTGTGGAGCGTCGTTAGTGTGCCATTTGGGGTGAATGTGAAGACCGTGCCAAACTGGTTGGCCCCGCCCGTCCACGTAGTCCCGTAGAAATTCCCATCCAGAGTCTGGATCAGACCCCCGTAAGGAGCGGCGCCATCGTCGCCACCGGTAAAGGTGTACAACGTGGTCAGCGTGCCACTTGGGGTCATTACGAAGAAGGTACCGGCGTTCACCGCACCGCCGCCGCTGGTTGTTCCGTAGTAATTCCCATCGCTACCCAGAATCAGGGCCGCCCCTGCAGGGTAGGCGCCGTCCGTGTAGCTAAAGTTGTAAAGCGTCGTTAGCGTACCACTTGGGGTTATTGTAAAGATTGTGCCGCAGTTATTGGGGCAGAGACCCTCGAAATTGCCCGTCCCGCCGTCGCTGGTTGTACCGTAAAAGTTCCCATTGGCGGCTTGGACCAACCCCGCCAGGGGGAAAGAGCCATTTGTCCCGTCGAAGAAGAATATAGTGGTCAATTTGCCACTTGGGGTAATTTGGAAGACCGTGCCACAGCCCGAGTAGTATCCGCCTGACCAGACGCAGGCTGGGTTTCCGCCATTCGTTGCTGTCCCATAGAAATTCCCGTCGCTGGCCTGGACCAGCGGCGCCCAGGGAAAGGCGCCGTTCGTGCTATCAAAGCCGCGGAGCATTTCGAATGTCTGTGCCGACAGGGAAACCGCCATCGCTGCCCAAAGCACAAAACAAATGCAAGCCTTCGTGTACGATCTCAATTTGCTCATTTGTTCTCCTCACTCGTGGCGGCCCCCGCCTGCATTTGTTTCAGGACCGGAATCCTCCGCAAGTAAGAACGCCCTTCTCGTGTCTGTCAACTAAATTGATCTAAATTGATCTAACCGTCTAATTAACGCGGAATCAATGATTTGGTCTCAAACATTTTGGACGACAAAACAGCAACCCCAAGTTGGATGGACCGACTCTTGCGTCCCTTCGAAGGTCAAACCCAAACTCCAGAATTGCACCTGAGACAAGCCCACAAGACTTGATCACTTTTGACCAGTCTTGGGTCTGGGATTTCACCTATGATGTTGCGTCTGCCAACCTGCGGTGGCCAACGAAAACGATCTCGAGGAAGTGATGGGAAACTTTGCCGGCTCGATGCAAAGGCCTCTGGAAGTACAAAGTCGCGAAAACAATTTCGGAATGCTGACCCAACTACCTCGGACGCCCAGGTGTGAGGCGTACCGGTTCGACTGCTTCGAGGTCTCACTCAAGCAGGGCACTCTGCTGCAAAGAGGAAAACGGCTCAGAGTGCAGGACTTGCCTTTCAAGATGCTCGTTATCCTACTGGAGAAACCGGGCGAATTGGTAACCAAGGAAGAGCTCGCCGAACGACTCTGGGGCCAGGAAATTTTCACCGAGGTAGATCAGAGCCTCTACGTCATGGCTGGAAAGCTGCGCCAGGTGCTTGGAGACGATGC
>Ga0187847_10003961_pt1 | contig 11058 bp, 6 predicted proteins | sample June2016WEW_4_10_FD_132458 | JGI IMG/M metagenome (GOLD analysis project Ga0187847, IMG submission 132458) | Peatland microbial communities from SPRUCE experiment site at the Marcell Experimental Forest, Minnesota, USA - June2016WEW_4_10 | ecosystem: Environmental > Terrestrial > Soil > Wetlands...
ACGCCGATCTCGGCGGTACGCCGCGCTACCGCAAAGGCGATCACGCCATAGATTCCGATGGCCGCGAGCAGTGTCGCCAGTATGCCAAACGCACTTGACAAAACAGCCACCAACCTCTCCGTGTAAAGCGCCTCGCGAATCTTCAATTCAACCGGCTGGATCTCCGGAACCGGCAGGCCTGCGTCGGCCTCCCGCACCGCCCGGCGGATGGCCGCCGCCAGGCCGGCCTCGTTCCCCGCGGCGCGGACGTAGAAGACCATGCGCGCCGGCACTTCGCGTTGCGTATAAGGGAAAAAGACCGTGGCGTACACGGGACGCCGCATATTGGTGCGGACGTCCGCCGCGACGCCCACGATTTCCCGGTTCAGCGGCGTCTTGGGACCGCCAAACCCCAAGTGCCTGCCAAGCGGGTTTTGCTTGGGGAAATAGCGCTTGACGAAGGCCTCATTGACGACCACCGGATCCGCAGCCGCGTCGTGATCGTGGAACTCGCGGCCGGCGCGCAAGGGAATCCCCAAGGCACGGAAATAGGCGGGGCTGATGGCTTCAATCCCCGAACTAGCGAAGTCTTTCCCCCCCGCCGCGGAGCCTTCCAACCGAAGGCTCATGCCCCAGCCGGCGCCGGCGTAGGGTCCGCCATCGCCCCCGGCCACCCCGCTTATGCCGGGCAGCGCGGCGAGACGCTCCAGCAGATCGCGATAAAAAGCGTTGGCCGCCGCTCGCCCGGTGCGGATCAGCGTGGCGTCCACGGAGAACATCCACAGGCGCTCGGCGCGAAAGCCGCGGCTGGCGTTGACCAGGTTCGCGGCGCTAGCGCTGAAAAGTCCCGCGCCCACTACCAGCAGAACCGAGAGCGCCACCTGCACCGTGACAAGCACGCGCCGCAATCTTGCGGAACTTCCGCCGGAGAGCACGCTGGAGGCCTGATTCTTGAGCGTTGCGGCGACGTTCGGCTTGGTCGCCTGCAGCGCCGGGATGAGAGCGAACAACAGCGCACAGACCACCGATAGCGCCAAAGTGTAGGCCAGCACCCGAAGGTCGAGCGATCCGGAGACCCAGCCTCCGGCGGCATCGCGCGGCAAGATACGCAGCAGCCCCACCGTACACCAATGCTGCACCAGCAGCCCGGCGGCCGCCCCGGCTATGGCCAGCAGCAGACCCTCCAGCAGCAACTGTTTCACCAGCAATCCGCGCTTGGCTCCCAGTGCCAGCCGGATGGCGATCTCCCGCTGCCGCCCGGTACCGCGCGCTACCAGCAGGCCGGCGACATTCGCGCAGGCGATCAGCAGGACCAGGGCAACCATGATCATCAGGACGGTGAGCGGCTTTTCCCACTTTTCACGGAGTTCGGTGATGCCGCGCGCGGCGGGCAGCAGTGCGAGGCGGTTCTTGAGCAGCGCCTCCCGATCCTTCGGGTCGTGCGGAGCGGCGCCCTGGCGCAGATCGGCTTCGAGGATGGCATGAAATACCACGTCCGTCGCCGCCTGAGCCTTGGCCAGGCTCTCGCCCGGTTTGATGCGGGCGAAGAAGTTGAGCCAGCTATGGGTGCGGTCTTCGAGCACATCCTCGGTCGGGGTAATCGCCCGCTGCATGGCGATGGGCACGAAGACGTCGGGCGAATCGCCCTGCACCAGGCCATTAAAATTGGCGCTCGAAACACCGATCACTACGAAGGGATGACCGTTGATGGCAACCGTTTGGTTCACGACACCGGGATTCGCGCCCAGATGGCTCGACCAGAAACTGTGGCTGAGGACTGCGACGGGATGGGCGCCGGGCGCGCCGTCGTCTTCGGGTGCGATCGTGCGGCCCAGTATCGCGGGGACTCCCAGGGTGGTGAAGTAATTGCCAGTCGTTAGTTCCGCCTGAGCCGCCTGGGTGCTCCCCTGCCAGGTGATGCGCACCGGCGCTGTGGCGCAAGCCAGAATTCCGGCAAACGCGGGAACGCGATCGCGCAGATCCCGGTACAACGGATAGGGGAAGACCGATTCGGAGTTGCTTGACCAGCTCGATGAGTTCTCGCCGGGGCCCGAGTAGCTGCCGTGCAGCGCAACCAGCCGTTCGGGGTCCGCCACCGGCAGCGAACGAAGGACCACCTGGTCCAGCAGAGAGAAGATGGCGGTATTGGCGCCAATTCCAAGAGCCAGCGATAACACGGCGGCCAAGGTGAAGACCGGACTGCGGCGCAGCGCGCGCACTCCGTGCAGGAGGTCCACCAACATATGTATATGCTATCTAAGTGCTGTGCGGGCGGCCTGAGAGGCCGCTGCAGGCCGGGGGCCTGCCCCACTTAGGAGAGCAGGGCTACGCGGAGCTTTTCGAGTTGGCGGCGGGCGATATCGGCCCAACTGCTGGCGCTATCGATCTTCAGGTAGGCCTTCCAGTGGTGGACGGCCCGCAGCACGTCGCCGCGGCGCTCGCACAGCAGGGCGAGATTGAAGTGCGCGTCGCCATAGCGCGGATTGATGCGGAGGGCGGTCTCGTAACAGAGCTGGGCTTTGGACAGGTCGCCGCGCTCGTCGTAGAGGTTGCCCAGATTGAAATGCGCCAGGGGGTAATTGGGATCGGCTTTCAATGCGCGGGTGTAGTAGTCTTCGGCTTCCTGGAACTGGCGCAGGCGGTAACGAATGGTGCCCAGGTTGACTAGCGCGCCAGCGGCTTGGGGGTTGTACTCGACGGCTTGGAGATAGGCTTCCACAGCCTCTTCGATGGGCGCGCCGGTTTCTTCCAGAAGCAGTCCTTTCTGAAACCAGTTTTCGGAATCGCGTTCCCGCGGGGGCGGAGGCGGCTGGGGCGGCAGGGCTTGCACGCGGGCCAACTCGGATGTATCGAAGTCAAAGAGGATTTGCCCGGTGAGCGCCATCATGTTTTGGCCCGCCACGCGCACGGCGATGTTGCGGCCATCGGAAAAGATCTTGAGTTCGGCCAGGGGATCGCGCACCTCCGAGAGGCGCTGCTTCAAGGAATCCAGGGCACGGCCGATTTTGCGCAGGGGGATGCGGCGGGCGCGCAGCTCGCCGATAGTGCGGAGGGCGATCAGGTCGCGGAAGGAATAGGTGTCGGCCGCGGGAACCAGGCCCGAACGTTCCCAACTCCGCAACTGCCGCTCGGAGAGATGGAGCATTCGGCAAACCTCGGCACGCTGATATTGATGCTTCGGCGTGGTGGCAGGCACGGGGGGATTTTAGCATGAAGCGGCAAACCCGCGAGGCGTAGCGTGCGATCTCCCTGGTTAGGTTCGGAACTTCCCAGATCCGGGACTTCGCGCCCGTGTCTGCTGGCACATGCGCGGTTTGCGCGTTTTCCGGCAGAGTGAGTGCCCGAGCGCGAACGGAATAACCTATTTTCAAATATTAGGGATTCGGCCAAGCCCCGATCTAAGCCAGGATGTAACCGCCGCATGGTTCATTTGGCGCAAAAGGCTTGGTTTATTCCTGCCTCAATGCCAACGAAGGGTCGACATTGGCCGCCTCCCGCGCGGGAATCCAGGCTGCGCCGGCTCCAACGGAAACGAGGACCAGCACAACACCCGCGAATATGCCAATATTCCATGGGTCCACCCCGTCAGGAAGGATGTCGGTCAGGGGCCGAACCGCCGCGACTGCAAGTAGAAGACCCACAACTACTCCGCACAATAGAATCGCCATGCTGTCACTGATGGCTGTCCAGAGAATTATGGAGCGAGTCGCGCCGACTGCTGCCCGGATCGCCATTTCGCGCGTGCGGAGGCGCGTCGCGTAGGCGACCGAACTGTACAGCCCGGTAAGGACGAGGAGCAATCCGATGCCTGCCAGCGATCCGGCGAAAGCGGCGGCGATTCGCATAGGGAACAGGGCGCCGGCGGCGGCATCGGCCAGCGGGTGGACTTCCACTGCGGCACCGGCATCCACTTTGGCGAGCGCGTTTCGCAGTGGCTGCACCCATTGTGCGCCATTGCCGGCCGTGGAGACGGCCAATTGCGCGAATGAAAACGGAGTGAAGAATACAGCAGGGTGGTCTTCTCCGAGGGTGCGCAGTTTGGCGTCGGCAGCCACGCCGATGACCTCCAAGAGGCGCGGCTCTTCGCGGCCAACGGCGATTTCTTTGCCGACGGGATCGGCATCGCGGAAAAGTCGCCGGGCTAGAGTCTCGTTAAGAATGGCTGGTACGGGCCGGCGCGTGCGATCGGCGATCTCGAAATCACGGCCGCGCAGCATCCGGATTCCCAGAACGCGGCAGAACTGCCCCCCGCCACCCAGTTCGTAGGCGTCGGGGCCGGCGGAAAGCGGGTCGCCGCGGCGGCGCACCGCATGCTGCAGTGGCAACTCGCCCATCAGTGGCAAGGTGCCGATGGACGTGACGCCGGTGATGCCCGGCACTTGTTTGATGAGATCGACGCTGCGATCGCGCAAGACCCACCCGGCTTCCCGCTGGGCCAGTCCCGGAGGCGGGTAGACCTGGACGATCACGGTGGCGGCGACATTGAATCCGGGATTGCTGTCAGCGAGGTGGACGAAACTGCGGGCGAATAGCAGGCCGAGGGTCAACAGCACAACCGAGAACGCCAGTTGCAACGCGACGAAGCCGTTGCGCATATTCCAGCGGCGGATGGAGAACGCCGGCTCGCCCTGTTTCATGGCAAGGCCGAGGTCGGCGTCCGAACCGCGCAGCGCGGGCAGAAGCGACGAGAGGAGCAGGGTCACCACCGCCGCCGCCAGTGCGTAAAGAAAAAGGCCGCCATCGTTCTGGAAATGGAATTCGAATGGAAGATTGTACGCTGACGGCCAGCGGACGTAACTGAGCTGTTGACGTAGCAATGCGTCGAGAGTGAGACCGGCGGCCGCTCCCAGCGCCACCAGCACTGTACCTTCCGCGAGGAGTTGGCGGACGATATGGCTGCGGCCTGCGCCGAGCGCCTTTCGAATGGCAAGTTCGCGCTGCCGGGCAACGACGCGCGCCAGCAGCAGGGCCCCGACATTCAGGCAGGCGATGAGCGTCAACAGGACCGCGGTGCCGAACAGCATGACGAAAAAGATGAAGAAGCGGCGGTCGTCGCCCTCGGCGGCGGTTTGCGCCGCGAGGCCTGCCATGGGGCGGAGCACTGAGAGGCTGCGGGCGAAATCCTCACCGCCGACGTTCCGCGCGGCGGCCATCAGGGCTTCGCGGCTCTGGACGCGCGTGAGACCGTCGCGCAGGCGGCCGAAGGGGTGACAGTGACCGGAATCAGGCGGCGCGATGACGTAGACTTCCGGCGAGACACCGTGGCCCAAGATACTCCGATAATCGCGCGGCAGGACGCCGGTGACGGTGTACAGACGCCCGTTCAGTTTGAGCCCGCGTCCGACGATGTGGGCATCGCTGCCGAGCCGCCTGCGCCAGAAGCCGTAGCTGACCACGGCAACCGGGCTGCCTTCGTCGGTCTGGGTGTAGAGCCGGCCGGCCGAGGGGCCAACGCTGAGGACATCGAAGAAATTGGCGCTGGTGATCATCTGCCAGACGATTTCGCCGTGCGTGCCCGAGTTCCAGTTGATGTCCTTGAGCCCGACGTTGAATGCCAAATCCTGAAATACGCCGGTTTGCCGGAGCTCGCGGTAGCGGGCGTACGGAATGTCGGCTGCAATGCGCGCCAAGCGGTGTGGTTGCCGGGCGCTGAGGTCGTCGAGGATCATCTCGCGGACGATGCTGTAAATCGTGACGTTGAGGCCAATGCCCAGAGCCAAAGAAGAAACCGCAACAGCAGCGAGCGTAGGCGATCTTCGGAGGCCTCGAAGGGCATGGATGAGGTCGGTCAATAGAGGCAGCATCTCGTTTGGAAGACGCAGATCAAGGCGGAAACGAGCAAATATAATTACAAAGTTGCGAGTTCCGATCGGACTTCTGGCGCGCCGGCACCTTGACCCCGCGGTGGCGCCATCCGTGACGTTTGACGGTATTTATAGTCCAATAGAATCATGAACAGGGTCATCGCATCGCTCTTCCTTGTCCCTTGCGCCTTCGCCGGAGATCCTGAATGGCCTGGTTTTCGCGGTCCCTCCTCCAACCCCTCCGCCCTCAACTCCAATCTGCCCGACAAATGGTCGAAAACGTCGAACATCGAATGGACCGCGACCCTCCCCGGCCTGGGCTGGTCTTCTCCGATCGTCGCCGGCAGGAACATCTTCGTCACCACCGTCACAACCGACGGCAAGGCGAAACAGCCGCAAGCAGGCACCGACTATTCCAACGATTACGTTGCCGAACTCATGAAGCAGGGACTTAAAGAAAAGGAGCTTCTGGAGCGCCTGAACGCGCGCGATTTCGAATTCCCTAACGAAGTCTTCCTCCATTACTTCCTCTATTCCATCGATCTCGACTCCGGCAAGATCAACTGGAGGCGCGAATTCCATGCAGGCCACCCTCCCGGGGGCCGTCACCGCAAGAACAGCTTCTGCTCGGAAACCCCTGTCACCGACGGCCAGCGTGTTTACGTCTACATTAATAACCTTGGACTTTTCGCCTATGATCTCGAAGGCAGCAAAGTCTGGGACACCCCTCTCGAAAGCTTTCCGACCATCCTCGATTTCGGTACGGCCTCTTCACCCACTCTGGTCAATGGCCTCGTTATCGTCGTCAACGACAACGAGAAACAGCAGTTCATCGCGGCATTCGAGACAAATACCGGCAAGCAAGTCTGGCGCACAGATCGCTCTATTCACGTACAAGGCTCCGATCGCCAGACCGGCTGGTCGAGTCCCTACATCTGGAAAAACTCCGGGCGCAGCGAAATTGTCACCATTGGTCCTGGCCTCGCGATTAGTTACGACCTCAAAGGCAAAGAACTGTGGCGTCTCGGTGGGATGTCCGCCATGCCAATCCCCAGTCCTTTCGCCTACGGCGGCCTGTTGTATCTCAACGGTGGGACTGCTAAAGCCCTGGCTGCGATCAAACCAGGGGCGCACGGCGACCTCACCACGCCAGCCGGCGCCGATCTGAACGAGTTTGTCGCTTGGATGCAGCCCAAAGCGGGAACTTATCTGCCAACCGAACTGGCCTATGGCGGAGGGCTCTACGTCCTCACCCACAACGGCATCCTCACGCGATTTGACGCTGGCACTGGCGTGCAAACTTACAAGACGCGCATCGGCGAAGGCGGCGATTTCACCTCATCGCCCTGGGGCTACAACGACAAGATTTTTTGTCTGAACGAAGAAGGCCGAACGTTCGTGATCCGCGCTGGCGATAAATACGAATTGCTGGATTCCAACGACCTCGGCGAGATGGCGCTGGCCACCCCAGCCCTCATTGCCGATCGCCTGATCCTGCGCACCGAGAATCACCTCTACTCCATCCGCAACACACCCGGCAGGAGCCCCCGCAGGCCGTCCCGGTGACGGGGTGATTGCCGCCTACAACCACCGAAATGGCGTCTTCCGGCTTCGCGTGCATTCCAGCAACGACAACGGCGGCCGAGGGCGCGCGGATCGCAACCTGGTGGATCGTTATCTCAATCGTCGGTGCGCTAAACGTGTGCCAGTGCGCGGCAGGCAGCCGAGCAGGCTGTCCCACAGCTCGCCGGAATAGGTCCCCAGGTTTGGCGGGAGATCACGATGCCGCAGGTGTCGCCCTGCCGCGCGCTTCCCCCAAGCGGACTCCGGGGGCGCGCACGCCGCTGGTGCCGTACAAGGTTGCGGCCGCGTGATCGTCAACACTACGGCGTTACTCGCGATTAATCTCTGCGGGCACCTGGCCAGGAAGCGGCCATGAAACTCGATAAGCCGGTTCTAGGATTAATCCACGCCTTCTGGATGATAAATTAAGATCCGTGAAGACAACGGAATTACTGCGCTTCAACGGCGCTGTCGAGCGGGATCCCGCCATCGACGCGTGGATGAAAGAGCATGCCGGTGCATTGGGAGCCATCGCGCATCAGTGGTTTGAGGTGATGCGAAAGTGCGGGGACGAAGTCCGGGAGCTTTTGCATGACGGCTATCCGGTTGCATGTTTGGGAAATGCGCCCTTCGGCTATGTCAATGTATTCACCGCGCACGTCAACGTGGGGTTCTTTCACGGCGCATCGCTGTCGGATCCGGCCCGCTTGTTGCAAGGCGCCGGCAAGTTCATGCGCCATGTGAAACTGAGACCGGGAACCGCCGCGGACGCCGCAGCTCTACGCAGGCTCATCGATACGGCGTACTCGGATATAAAGGCGCGCGTCGAAAACGGCTAGCTCAGAGAGACGCCTTGAGAGGCCGACGCGGATATGAACCGCCATTAGTAACGATATGTCGCGCAGCGTTTACCGATGTGCGACGGCGTGTTGATTTTCGCCGTTGGCCGAAAACGGCGTTCGCGTCAGCTCAGAGGCAAACGCATCCAGCCATACGGAACACGCGGCTTAGGAGTCCGCCAATGGGGCGCGTCGGCAGAAGACAACGAAACGGCCAAACCCGAAAAGGGTGCTTCGGCTCCCCGACCTGGAACGGTCGAAAACGAAGTGCTGAACTCGCTCGCGGCGGCGAGTTCTCGGGAATCGTACGGCCCCGCAATCGATGAATTCATCGGCCGGTACCGTTAGCCCGCGGCGTTTAATGGGGCCGCGGCTGGACCGCGTAGCCGGGGTCATCATGGCAATGTGCGTTACTCTAACGTTTGTGAACCGGGTCCAGAGGGCACCCCCACGGGCCTGCCCCACGATTAACCTGGGATCGGCTCCACAAACACGGCGGTGCCGTAGGCCAGCACTTCGGTGACACCGCTCATGATTTCGGTGGCGTCGTAGCGCGCGCCGACCACGGCGTTGGCGCCTATTTCGGCGGCGTGGTTCAACATCAGCTCGAAAGCGTGCTGGCGGGTCTTTTCACAGAGGCTCGACAGCAGCGTGATGTTTCCGCCGACCAGCGTCTGCAAGCCGGCGCCGATGGTGCCGAAGACCGAGCGCGAGCGCACCACGATGCCGCGCACTACACCGAGATTGCGCACGATCTTGTAGCCATCCAGGGTGAAAGCGGTAGTCACCATGTATTCAGGGACGAAAGTGGATCGGGAACTGTCAACTGGATCTGCCATGAGACTATCTTAATCGACAGGGCTTGATTCGCGCGGCGGCATGGGGTGCGCCATAATAGCCTAGGAGCAGTTATGGCGCAGACACCCGCGATCCCACCATCCAGTCCCTTGCCGCCCGCCAGCGCCGAGTATGAAACGGCCATGCATGGCGCGCCCGGCAAATCGCCGCAGGTCCGCCAGTGGAAGATGTTTCGCTCCAGCCAGGGCGAGACGCATCTCGATTTCGGCAAGACCGGACTGATCAGCAAGCCGGGGGCGGGGCAGACGATTCTGCTCGATCATGTAAAGCGGGAGGCTCGTGTGGTGCCGACGCCGCCTCCTGCGCAGGCGCCGCCGCCGTCCGCGCAGGCGCCCGGCGGCGCACCGCACCTGCCAGCGCCACCATCTGCCTTGCTGCACGTGAAAGATCTGGGCAAGCAGACCATCGGCGGGCACGAGGCGGACGGCAAGATGTACACGTTCCAGCCGCCAAAGACTCCGGCGGCACCGGGCGCGCAAGGGCTTCCGGGGTTCAAAGGGCCCAAGCTGGGGGCACTGCCGAAAGAACCCGGATTGCCGAAGCCGCCCATGCCGGGACTGGCGCCACCAGGAGTCGCGGCACCTGCCCTGAAGCCGCCACCGGCGCCAGGCGCGCCGCCTGGGAAGGTCCAAACGCTGGAGGTGTGGACCCACACGACGTTGAAGATTCCGGTGCTCACCAAAGCCAACGGAATGCCCGGGCTGCAGGGCAGCGTATGCAAGGACGCCAAGGGCGGCGAACCGCCGGCGTCCCGGTTTCAGATTCCACCCGGATATAAGCTGATCAAGCCCAAGCCGCCGGCGCTACCCCGTTTGCCCGCGTGAGCAGACCGTTCACGCCAGCGTGGGAGCTGCAAACGGCCCGCGCGCGTTTTCGAGCCGGACGGCCAACTCCAGAATCAGTTCCTCTTCATAAGGCCGGCCTACGAGTTGCACGCCGATCGGCAGCCCTTCGGTGGACATTCCGAACGGGATTACCACAGCCGGCAGGCCCAGCAGATTGAATGGAGTGGCCGGCATCATGGCTTGGAACAGGCCGATCTCTTCGTCATCCACCTTCCAGCGCCGCGTGCGGTGCGGGAACGCGGTCACCCCACAGGGCGGCATCAGAAGTACCTGATACCGTTCCATCTGGCGCAGCAGGGAGGCGCGCATACGGTCGCGCTTGGCCAGGTTCAGCAAGAGCTGCTCCACGCTGGGGGCGGGCTGCTCCAGCGCGCTGGTGAGGAACTCGGTGCCGGTCCAGTGGGCGTCGGCCTCGCGGCCCTGGATCATTTGCCTGGTGAGGGGCGCCGGCAACTGGCCGAAGAAGAACCACCACAGATTCGGCGCGCGCTCCAGGCCCTGCGGCTCAAAAGGCTCCGTGGGGATCATGAGATCGGCGAGGGTTTGCGCCGCACGGTGCACGGTCTGCCGGATCTGCGGATCGACCGGCACACGATAAAATTGTTCGACCAGGCCGACGCGCAAGCCGGCAATGCTCGACGGCTGCAACGGCACCGGCGCGGAGAAGGGATCCTGGTTGTCATATCCAGCCAGCGCGGCGAACAGCAGGCGGAGGTCTTCGGCCGAGCGCGCCAACGGGCCGGCCACCGCCAGCAGGCCGGAGGGATGGCTCATTACCGGGAAGTGGCCGTTGGCCGAGATGCGGCCGGGCGTGGGCTTCAGTCCGGCGAGACCGCAGAAGTGCGCTGGAACGCGGATGGAGCCGCCGCCATCGCTGCCGATTCCGCCTGCCGAGCAGAACGAGGCAATGGCCGCCGCCTCGCCACCGCTGGATCCTCCAGGGGTGCGCTCCAGGTTCCACGGATTGTTGGTGCGGCCAGTGATGAAATTGTCCGTTTCGTAATTGGAGAGGAATTCGGGGGTGTTGGTCTTACCCAGGATGATAGCGCCGGCGGCACGCAGGCGGGCGACGGCGGTGGCATCCTGGGCGGCCTTGTGTCCCAGGCGGAAGCGGCTGCCGCACAGCGTGGGCAGGCCGGCGACGTCGAAGCTGTCCTTGATGGTCACCGG
>Ga0187847_10003963_pt1 | contig 11057 bp, 12 predicted proteins | sample June2016WEW_4_10_FD_132458 | JGI IMG/M metagenome (GOLD analysis project Ga0187847, IMG submission 132458) | Peatland microbial communities from SPRUCE experiment site at the Marcell Experimental Forest, Minnesota, USA - June2016WEW_4_10 | ecosystem: Environmental > Terrestrial > Soil >...
GTCGGCGGAGGGCTGTGCGGCTCGTCGGTGCCGTATATCCAAAACGACGCGATGCCGCCCTTTGGTTGGAGCGTCACCGTTGGAACGCGTAATCCCCTCTTGAGACCCCCGATGTCGTTGCCATCGCGTCCGTACGAGTGCCCCTCGCTCACCTGAAGCCGGTGAGGATCCTTCTCGGTCGGCCCCATACCGTACGCACCGATATAGGCCACGCGGACGTAGCCACGAAGAGAGCACGCCTCCTGGCTCACGTTCCTGATCCAGAAAAGATCGTTGACGTTTCCAGCCCCCACGAGGGTGTTGAAGTCGGTGATGCGCACCGCGCTCGGGCCGCAGCGTGGCGCCGAGTGGCTCGATGTCGCGCCACTTGTGCCATACGTCAACAAGCCCGCGAAGGTCGCCACGATGACCAGAACGAGACGCAAGCGACTCATGGCGTCCGAGAGACATTGAGCACTTCTAGGGACCCCTCACACCTTCGACGCGACTGACCAACGCCTTGAGGACCGCGATCTCCTGGCCAAGGGCGACCTTGCCCTCCCGGGTAATCGAGACCCAGGTTCGAGGCCGACGACCTTCGGTCCCCTTCTGGACGGCGATGAGACCAGCCTCTTCCAAGATCCGAATGTGTTGGGAGAGGTTGCCGGCAGTCAATCCCATTATCTCCTGCAGGAATCGGAACTCCACCTTGCGTGATTCATTGGCGATAGTGAGAATGCCAAGCCGCACTCGCTGATGAACCGTGTCATGTAGATCCTCAATCGGACTCGCCTCATGAGTTGACGGATCCTTCGACTCACTGACCATCGTTGATCCTCCGCCGAGCGACGTGAAGCGTCACGCCGCTGCGGCGTACGAAGTAGAACACCACCCCGCCAATGAGTAGGTACAGACCCGGCAGAATCAGATTGGGCAATGCCTCATTGTTCCCGTTCCAGGTGGAACCCAGTCCGAGGCGCACAAAGAGGTTGCTGACGTCGTAGAGGCAGGAAAGCAGCGCGAGACCCAGGAATCCCACGACAAACGTAAGGAAGGCTCGACTACGTTCCGTCACCGCCAGCGCTATCAGTCCGATCGCGATGACCAACAGGGGCTGCATGCCACGTATCCAGAAGTCGGCCGGAATCTTGAACGTGATCCAACCTCGGCTCACGACGGCCAGGACCAGCACACCAATGCCGACGGTGGCGAAGGGCCAGATGCGTCCGGCCACTCCCGACGAGCGCACGCGCAGCCAATAGAAGCCGACCACCGCCGCGATGCCGCCAAAGATGCTCACCACCCAATAGGTCGTCGCCCAGGGGCTCACGTGATCGATCGGCGGGGACGTCGGTGATCCCAGGCCCGATCCAAACACGCCTCGCGAGACCGAGACCGACGTGCACGTGAACGAGTTGGCGGATCCGTGACACCCCAACGAAGAGGCGCTCAGACCCGGATAGTGGTAGAAGACCATCGCGAGCAAGACAATCAGACCGAAGACGACGAGGGCAAACCAACTTCCGTCGCGCGCCACCCGGGTTCTCCATCGCAACTGTTCGGCGTAGGCCAAGTTCGCGTCAGGTTGTACCGGTATGTCTGTCATACCAACTACTTTGCTATACAAACCAAAGGATGTCAAGTCGCCGTTGCCGTAAATGATCGCAGCGAAAGCCGTCTCTTTCTAACCTTCAGTGGAGAAGCGATAGACGTTCGTGTCGCGGACCACAAAACCCAACTTCTGATAGAGCGCGTTGGCCGCCTCGCGAGACGGGCGGCTCGTGAGGTCCACCGAACGGACGCCCCGACGCTGCGCTTCGTCCGTCGCGGCATTGGTCAGCGCGGCGCCCACGCCCAGGCCCCTCGCACTTTCGTCGACCACGACGTCTTCGATCCACGCGCGCAGTCCGGTCGGGATCGGAAAAATCACCAGCGTGAGGGTCCCCACCATTATCCCTTCTTGCATCGCCACGAAAAAGGTGAGAGCCGGGGAGCTGACCAGCGCCTCCACGTCGTTCATCGTGAGCGGCGGCGCCGTCGAGGAGAGCTGCGGCAAGAGGTGATTGAGACCCTCCAACAAACCGTCACTGGCGGTCGTTGCTACCTCGATGGTGACACTCATTGTTCTCCCCTCCAGACTGGGCGTCGCAAGTCGTCGTAGAAGACGTCGCGGTGTTCGCCATCGATGGCGGCGAAGATCGGCCCGGCCCAACGCTCGGCGCCGATCGTCGGCGAAGGAAGGTTGTCGCGCGTGAACCATCCGGCGTCCGCGCATTCCAGGGGATGGATATTCATTGAACCTCCGATGACGCGACAGAAGAACAGCAACGAATAGAGCGCCACGCGTGACGCGCCGAGCCTCATGCCGTCGAGCACCCCGATGAGGCGAACCGGTTCGACGTCGAAACCCGTCTCCTCGAGCACTTCCTTCACCACCACCTCCGGTGCCGAGTAGCCCACGTCGCACCATCCGGTGGGATAGAGCCAGATGCCCGAGTCCGCGCGCTGGATGAGCAACAGCTCGCCGCGGTCATTGGTGACGGCCGCGCCCACCGCCACCTTGGGCGTGATGTATCCCGGCACACCGCGGCCGACTTCCTTCATCCATTCCGCGACGTAGCCGTCGCTGTCGACCACGCCCTCGAGCCCCGACTCGGCCGCCGCCTTGATGTCGCCCGCGATCTTGAGGATCTCCTCGTAGCGTTCGCGTTCGAACTGGCTTTCCGTGAAGCCCATGCCGGTGCGCGCAACACCGGCCAGCGATTCGGCCCAGCGCCGCAGCGTCTTCTCCGGGACGGGTTCACTCACGTTGCGACGCTAGCAACAGGGCTAGGCCAGGGAGGCGCCCAGGACCTCGTCGACCGTGCCCACCATGCCGGTGTAGAAGGTTCCGAATTCGGCGTAGAGCGTCGAAGCCTCATCAAAACGCATGGTGTAGACGCAATCCTTGAGGTCGTCGACGTGGACGCCGAACAGCGTCACGCCCCACTCCCAGTCGTCCAGGCCGGTCGACCCGGTGACGACCTGAAGTATCCGCCCCTTGAAGTTGCGCCCCAACGAACCGTGCTGGCGCATGAGTTGGAGCCGTTCCTCGTACGCCAGCGCGTACCAGTTGTTCTGCTCGCCTCGACGCTTGGACATCGGATAGAAGCAGAAGGCCCTCATCCCCGCGGGCGGCAGCACCGGCCATAGCCGGTCGTGCAGGATCTTCTCCGGCGTGCCGGCGGCGTACTCGCTGACCTCGGTCACCGACACGTAGCTCTCCGAGACCAGAAGACCGGCCGCCTGAATCTTCGACTGGAACGCGCGCACCAACCAGAGATCCTCGCCGAGCACCATGAAACAGATGTCGGCCTTGGCGCCCATGATGGAGGCGGTCACTACCTGCAACCCGGCCGACCGCGCCTCGTCGACCGCACCGCGCAACGCGTCGAGGTCGACGTCGCCGTCCGGGTGACAGAAGAGGTGCACGACGTTGAGGCCCGTGGAAGGACCGAGTGGTTCGGGCGTACTCATGGCACCAGACTAAGGGCTCACCGACTCTCGTGTCTCTCGCGGGCAGTGTTCGATGGCCCCGTGCATGGGGGCGACCTCGCGGCGCGCTCGCGTCAGCCCATGTTCATCCCGGGCATCGAACCGTTGCTCGCGCCCCCGAAATAGATCTTCTGACGCGGCTTGACCACGAGGGCGGAGAAGACGCGGTACACCGTGCTGGGGTGCGCCGTCGAGTGCCATCCGAGTGTGAGCGGGATCGTGGCGCCGGCCGACAATGCGTGGTGAAGGGATCCGAGCATCGCCCCTTGACCCTCGAAGCTGAAGGTGACGGTGTGCCCGACGCGGACCTCCACGTACGCGGCGGCGACCATGTGCGAGGTCTTCACCTTCATGTTGGGGTCGAAGTCGATCATGTCCGACGACGCGAGGGGGCTTGACACCGAGGTGATCCAGATGGTCGAACGAAGGTCGTTGGTGAGCGTAAAGCGCACCGCGGACGCTCGGCCCTTCTTCGCGGTGGTGACCGTCGCGTGCTGGATCACGATCGAATGACTCGTGGCGGCCCCGGCCGACGCCGCCGGACCCAAGCCAAGTGCGAGCAGGAGCGGCGCCACCAAGCGGAGTCCGTTACGCACCCTTGGATGGTACAACGTCCGCCTCCTCGATTTGCCCGCACCAATCACCAAGGGCGGGGACCACGTCCCCGCCCTTCGTGATCTTGAACGCTGAAGCGTTTAGTAATCGTCCATTCCACCGCCGGGCATCGCCGGGGCCTTCTCTTCGGGCTTGTCGACGATGACGCACTCCGTGGTGAGGAACAGCGCGGCGATCGACGCGGCGTTCTGCAGGGCCGAGCGTGTCACCTTGGCGGCGTCGATGACGCCGGCCTTGATGAGGTCCTCGTACTCGCCGGTTGCCGCGTTGAGTCCTTCGGTGGGCTTGGCGAGATTGCGGACCTTGTCCACGATGACGCCGCCTTCGAGGCCAGCGTTCACCGCGATCTGGTTGAGCGGCGACTCCACGGCCTTGGCAACCATGCGCGCGCCAGTCGCCTCGTCACCCGTCAGCTTGTCGGCCGCTTCGAGGATGCGCGTCTGGCTGCGAAGCAGCGCCACGCCACCGCCGGGCACGACGCCCTCTTCGATGGCGGCCTTGGTGGTCGACACGGCATCTTCGATGCGGTGCTTCTTCTCCTTGAGCTCCACTTCAGTCGCGGCGCCGACCTTGATGACGGCCACGCCACCGGACAGCTTGGCGAGGCGCTCCTGGAGCTTCTCGCGGTCGTAGTCCGAGTCGGTGTTCTCGATCTCGGCCTTGATCTGGTTGATGCGACCCTTGATGTCCTCGTCGGTGCCGGAGCCTTCGACGATCGTGGTCTCGTCCTTGGTCACGACGACCTTGCGGGCGGAACCGAGCAGCTCAACCGTGGCGTTCTCCAGCTTGAGGCCGACTTCCTCGGCGATCACGGTGCCGCCGGTGAGGATGGCGATGTCCTGGAGCATGGCCTTGCGGCGCTCTCCGAACCCCGGGGCCTTCACGGCCACCGACTTGAAGGTGCCGCGGATCTTGTTCACGACGAGCGTGGCCAAGGCCTCGCCCTCGATGTCCTCGGCGATGATCAACAGCGGGCGACCCGACTGCATGACCTTCTCGAGCACCGGCAGCACGTCGCGCACTGAGGTGATCTTGCCCGAGACGAGCAGGATGTACGCGTCTTCCAGCACGGCTTCCATGCGCTCGGTGTCGGTGGAGAAGTAGGGCGAGATGTAGCCCTTGTCGAAGCGCATGCCCTCGACCAGGTCCATGTCCATGCCGAAGGACTGGCTCTCCTCGACGGTGATGACGCCGTCCTTGCCGACCTTGTCGATGGCGTCGGCGATCATCTCGCCGATCTCGGTGTCGGCCGCGGAGATGGAGGCCACTTGGGCGATCTGCTCCTTGGTGTCGGCCGGCTTGGCCAGGTCGTGCAGCGAAGCTACGGCCGCTTCGACCGCCACTTCAATGCCCTTCTTCAGCGACATCGGGTTGGCCCCGGCGGCCACGTTCTTCAATCCTTCGCGAACCATGGCCCAGGCCAGTACGGTCGCGGTCGTGGTCCCGTCACCAGCCACGTCGTCGGTCTTCTTGGCGACTTCCTTCACCAGTTCGGCGCCGATGCGCTCGTACGGGTCCTCGAGGTCGATTTCCTTGGCGATGGACACGCCGTCGTTGGTGATGGTGGGGGCTCCCCACTTCTTGTCCAGGACCACGTTGCGGCCCTTGGGCCCCAGCGTGACGCGGACGGCGTCGGCCAGCTTGTTCATGCCGCGCTCCAGCGCTCGGCGGGCCTCTTCATCGAAAGCGATCAGTTTCGCCACTGTGATTCCTCCTAGTGCGTGCACCTAATTGGCGCAAAGCAATATTAGCAGTCACAGGGGGAGAGTGCTAATTTTGCTCTCAGCCGCCGGCCACGGCGGGCACCAGCGAGACCGTCTGACCGGCCTCCAGGACGGTGTCCAGGCCCTGCAGGAACCGGACATCCTCGTCGGCGACGAAGATGTTCACGAAGCGTCGAAGCGCCCCGTGGTCATCCAGGACCCGAAAGGCGATGCCCGGGTAGGCCACGTCGACCGCCACGATGGCGTCGCGCACCGTCGCGGCCTCCACCGGAACCTCGCCCGCTCCCCCGACCAGGGAGCGCAGCTGGCTGGGCAGTCGCACGATGACGCTCACGAGGCCGCCACCAACTGGTGAAAGCGCAGGGCCTCTTCGGCCTCGGCCAGCGAGGGCTTGATGGTGGAGCTCACGACCGCCGAGTCGACGACCGCGTCCAGGGTCTTGAGGCCGTGGCCCGAGATGATGGCCACGATCGATTTCTTCGGGTCGATCGTGCCGCGCGCGATCATCTGGCGCAGCGACGCGATCGTCACCCCGCCGGCCGTCTCGGCGAAGATGCCCTCGGTCTGGGCCAGCAGGCCGATGCACTCGAGGATCTCCTCGTCGGGCACCGATCCGCAGTCGCCGCCGCCTCGGCGAAGCTCGTCGAGCACGTAGGGGCCGTCGGCGGGATTGCCGATGGCCAGGGAGCGCGCGATCGTGTTGGGGCGCTGGGGCGTGATGAAGTCCGCGCCCTGCGCGTAGGCCGTGGCCACCGGTGAGCACCCCGTGGCCTGGGCGCCGAAGAGCACCGGCGCCGGTCCGTCCACTAGGCCCAGCTCGATGAACTCGTTGAACCCCTTGGCGATCTTGGTGAACTGGCTGCCGGACGCGACGGGCACCACCACCTGATCGGGGGTGCGCCACCCGAGTTGCTCGGCGATCTCGAAGGCCAGCGTCTTGGAGCCCTCGGCGTAGTAGGCACGGAGGTTCACGTTGGCGAACGCCCAGTCCGGGTGCTCGGCGACCAACTCCACGCAGAGTCGGTTCACGTCGTCGTAGCTACCCTCGACGCCGAGCACCGTGCCGCCGAAGATCGCCGTCATGGCGATCTTGGACTTCTCCAGGTCGGCGGGGATGATCGTGACGCTGGGCCAGCCGATGAACGCCGCGTGGGCCGCGACCGAGGTCGCGAGGTTGCCGGTCGACGCGCAGGCCGCCGTCGTGAAGCCGAGGCGCCGCGCGCTCGAGAGCGCGACCGACACGACCCGGTCCTTGAACGAGCCCGTGGGGTTGCGGGTGTCGTCCTTCAACCACAGCTCCTCGACGCCGAGCACGTCGGCCAGGCGGGTCGCCCGGCGCAACGGCGTCCAGCCGGCGCCTAAGTCCACCGGCTCGACCCCGGGGTCGGGCAGCAGCGCGGCGTAACGCCAGATAGAAGGTGGACCGGCGGCAATCGACTCTCTGGTCACCGCCCCTCGGGCGGCCTCGAGGTCGTAGGAGACCCCGAGCGGACCGAAGCAGAACTCACAGGAGTAGCGCGCCTCCGTGGGATAGGTGGTACCGCACTCTCGACATAAAAGACCTGTAGCGAAACTCATAACTCCCTCTTCATCGTTCGGGCTTTGGCACCTGGTGTGATGAGAGGGTCGCTCTTTGATCACACTGGTTGTCGCGACTTCAACGGGCCCGTCCCTCAGTCGCTCTGGATGATCTAACAATTCTGACGGTTCACTGACAATTTGTCAAGTGCGCGAGTGCGACGAGGACCCTTAACCTCTTCTGATGGCCCACCACGACACGCCCTGGACCCTCACCGCGGGGGACTTCGACCTGGCCGGCGTGCTCGCCAAAGCCGCGTCGACGACGATCACGGTCATCATCCCGGCGAAGAACGAAGCCGCCACCATCGGCCTGGTGATCGACGCCGTCAACCACCATCCCGGCCTGGTGAGCCAGCTGCTGGTGGTGAACGACCACTCCAACGACGACACCGTGGTTGTGGCCACGCGCCACGAGGCCCGGGTCATCACCCTCGAGGGACCCAGCGGCAAGGGCGAGGCCATGAGCGCGGGCCTGGAGCAGGCCACGTCGGACTTGATCGTCTTCCTCGACGCCGACGTGCTCAACACGACCACCGACTTCGTGCCGCGCCTGGTCCAGCCGCTGCTCGAGCGCCCGGATATCCAGCTGGTCAAGGGGTACTACGAGCGGCCGCTGCACAACATGCCCACCGGGGGCGGACGAGTCAACGAGCTGGCGGCCCGGCCCATCCTCTCGCTGCTCTATCCCGGACTCGGCGAGATACGCCAGCCCCTGGCCGGCGAGACGGCGGGCCGGCGAAGCGCCTTCGAGGAGATCACCCTGGAGGCAGCCTACGGCGTGGAGATCGCGCTGCTCATCGACATCGCCCGACGTTTCGGCGTGCACAGTGTCGCGCAAGTCGACCTCGGTGTGCGACGACACCGCAACCGTCCGCTCGAAGAGCTTCGCTCGATGGCGGTGGACGTACTTCGTGCGGCGCTCGCGCGGCACAAGGTGCCACTGCCTCCGCAGGCGTAACTACTGACGAACGCCCAGGTCGTGACCCAGGACAACGATGACGTCATCGCCCGCCGCGCCCGCCACGACGGTCGGATCACGCAGAGGCTTGACGGCGGACATCTTCACCTTGATGTCCGCCGCGATCTCGCGGGCCGCCCACACGAAACCCGCGTGGTAGTAGACGATGGTCACGCTGGTGGTCGGACCGTTGACCTCGGGCAGCGCGTCCCATCCGAGGGTCATCAGGCGCTGCGTGTACGAGCGCGCCAATCCCGTCACCGACGTCCCGTTGGCCACCTGGACGCGCACGCGCGTCTTGGCGATGGTGGTTTGAGTAGTAGCCACGGTCGTGGTAGTGGTCGACGTCGAGCCGCCAGGTTTTGACGTGCTGGGGGAGCGCAGCATCAAGGCCGCCGCGCCGACGAAGAGCACCAGTATCACCAGCACGACACCGAGCCCGGGCTGATAGTGCGAACCAGAAGCGTGTGACTCGTGCTGCGGACGGGACGACTCGGTCATTGGGCTTAGCCTAGAGCGACGCGCGAGAGCCGTGCGCTGGTATTCACTAACCTTTGTACTTCCAAGCCGGTGTGGCGCAGTCTGGTAGCGCAGGCGATTTGTAATCGTCAGGTCGTGGGTTCGAATCCCTCCACCGGCTCCGCGTCTCGTGACGACTATTCCGGTGGCGCTGATTCCAATGACCTTCGCGCCCCCCTCCATCCTTTGATCGTGCCGTTACGTCACGATGGCGGGCCCTTCGGCCCACCATCGCGTACACAAAGTCTCAAGCGCCTAGAGCCGTCAGGCCTTCACGAAGACCTCAACGCGTCGAAAGGCCGGGCTGGACCCCGTGACGAACGCGCCCTCCCCCGCGGAGGTGACCCTGACGTTGCGGACGTGCAGCACGGCGAGCTCCGCCCGCAGGAAGTTGGCGACCACACTGGCTCGACGAGCGCTGACGGCTCGCTGCGACGCGACGGAGCCAACGTCGTTCGTGTAGCCGTAGAGCGTCTCCACCGTGAAGTGACTGGCCCGCGAGAGCAGGGCGAGTCGCATCACCTGGATCCTGAGGTTGGCGGTCAGGCTCGAGGAGTTGATGGCGAATGAACCGACGGCCCCGATCAACACGTTGGGCGACGGCGTGACCAGCAGCGCGTCCCACTGCGCGTAGAGGGTGAGCGAACCACTGAGCTGAAGGGAACTGTTCTCGTTGAGGACCGATCCCGAGCCGTTGGCCAGCGTGTTCCAACTCGCGAAGGTATGCCCCGTGTCAGTGAGTCCGATTCCACCCGGCAACGTCATCGATGTGCCGCTGGGTCCGCTCAAGGCGGTCACGCTTCCACTACCACCATTGGCGACGAAGCTGATCGTGTACACCGGCAGCTTCGTCCACTGGGCGTAGAGGGTGAGCGACGAGGAAAGGGTGATAATGCTCGCGCTCGCGTAGTTCACGCCTACAGCCTGCGCACTCGCGTTCCAGCCCGCGAACGTAAAGCCCGGGTAGGTCAAGGCGTCGGCGGCCGGCAAGGTGATTGACGTGCCGTCACTCCCCGTGACCGGGGCGATCGTGCCCGTCGCTCCATTCGGTGCGAAGGATACTGTGCTCATCGGTACGGCTGGTGCCAACGTCCACTGCGCGTAGAGCGTTTCGCTCGACGTCGGTGTGAAAGAGGCGCCACCGGCGTAGTTGGTCCCTGAGCCGTCGAGACTGGTGTTCCATTCACCAAAGACATGGCCCACAAATTGGGGCGTGACCAGGGTCAACGCACTTGCGCCGACGGTAAAGTTCGCAGAGCCGGGCGAGACGGTTCCACCGGCCGCGTTATAGGACAACGTAAAGACGTCGGGCGTCCATTGCGCGTACAGCGTTAGGGATGCCGCCGGCGTGTAGAGCGACCCTGCCGAATACGAGGATCCTGACCCGTCGGCGACCGTGTTCCAGTCCGCAAAAGCGTGTCCGACGAAGGTGGGGGTGGGCAACGTCAGCGCCGACGTTCCAAAGGGGAAGTTCACGGTCGTCGGCGTGACGCTGCCGCCCTCTCCGTTGTAGGTCAGGGTGTACACAGCCGTCGTCCACTGTGCGTACAGCGTCACGTTCGCCACCGGCGTGTACGGCGAACCCGCTGAATATGATGATCCGGATCCATTGGCGGCGGTGTTCCACCCGAGGAATGTGTTTCCGGTGTACGCCGGAGTGGCAAGCGTCAACGGCGTTGTGCCAACCGTGTAGTTCATCGAAGATGGAGTGACAGTTCCACCACCTGCGACGTATGTCACGTCATACACGTTCGGCGCCCATTGCGCGTAAAGCGAAATATTGCTGTCGAATCCATACATTGCTCCATCGGCGAAATATTGAGTTTCTGAAAGAGCGGTCGGTGTGGTACCCCAATCAGAAAACGAATAACCCGGATTCGTTAATGCGGGGCTGAGCGAGGCAAAGAGTGTGAGATACGACAAGCTGTTAGCGGTCTGAGTCGCGTACGTCTGATCTGTCGGAGAATCATTTTGAAAAAACGAGACGGTATTGAAGGGTGGCGTGACCCCTGATACAGACACGGGTATCGCCTCCAACGCGATGGAGGCGACCATGAACATCGCTATGAAGCCGCACAAGAATGGTTTGAGTTTGAAACGTATTCCAACCGTCGACGAAACTTCAGGACTTGATGATTGGCGCATGA